>Ga0207952_1000125_pt1 | contig 79924 bp, 87 predicted proteins | sample SubbioR12Aug_8Ca_FD_184831 | JGI IMG/M metagenome (GOLD analysis project Ga0207952, IMG submission 184831) | Serpentinite rock and fluid subsurface biosphere microbial communities from McLaughlin Reserve, California, USA - CR12Aug_8Ca (SPAdes) | ecosystem: Environmental > Terrestrial > Deep...
TGACCCTACCGGGAATCGCCCCTCGCACTGCTGTGCTCGAAACCTACGGTCTCTCCTCGAGACCTGCGGCCCGCGGTTCGATTTACCTCGGAGGCATCATGTGCCGAAAGGAAAACGCCGGAATAAATCCGGCGCTCTCCTTTCAGCATGACCCTACCGGGAATCGAACCCGGATTACCGCCTTGAGAAGGCGATGTCCTAACCGTTAGACGATAGGGCCGTAGTTCAACGAAAATAGCACGAATTGAGGTATAAAAAAAGCTTCATCAGCGATGGAGCTTTGCTACTTCTTTTTGCCGATCTCGGGGTGGATTGCTTGAGCCTCCTTATTTACGGGATAGAAGCGCAAAGCTCCATTGTCGGTTCTTCCAAAGAATTCATCCTCGGTTTTTCTATGCACATCGTGAGGGTGGGGCCAGAGATGTTCGAATTTAACTACGCCACCTTGAACTTCAAGTACCCGGTACACCCCGCCCTTGTAGTGATGGAACACCCCTCCCGGCATCCCGAGAGCTTCAAGGAAGGAGTTTGCGAGTGAGGATTTCTCGGTCATGGTACTTTCCTACTGTTTCCCTGATCCTAGAGTATGAAAAATTATCGCGCAAGCCATTCAGCCTCCTGACGCACGAGGACATCCTTCGCAACGATACCGGGCGCGAGAAGTGCGCCAGTGACGCGCTCGAGGCGGATCGATTGTGATCCTTTGATAAGAACGATATCCCCTTTTGCGATTTCCTTAGGGATTACTTCTGCGCCTTCTTTTGAGTTTGCAAAAATGGTTATGGCACTAGAGGAGAGACCAGCTTTTTGTGCGGACTCCGCAATGTCGCGAGCTCGAATCCCAACTGCATAAAGATGGTCTATTCCCTTCCCGAGCTCTGCTCCAAGCTCCTTGTGAGCTTCAACGGAATGAGAGCCTAGCTCAAGCATGTCGCCGAGCACTGCGATGCGCTTTCCTTTTGTTTCAATGCTTTGGAGTGTCTCTATTGCTACTTCTGCCGCGGCCGGAGAAGAGTTATAGGTGTCATCGATGAGAGTCGATCCACTTAAGCCAGGAAGAATACGGAGCCTCCCTGGGGGCGGAATATGGAGTTTCAGATCCTGTGCTGCATCAACAAGGTTTACTCCAGAGGCTAGCCCAACTGCAGCTGCGGCCAAGGCGCCGCTAATGTGACTTTTCCCAAGAGCGCCGTGTATCTCGCAAGGAACGCTGCTGCCGCGATATTCTATGCGAAAGCCCATTCCCACAGGCGCACCCTTTTCGTAAAGCACGTTCTCGTGTGTGGCGCGTACATGAGCACCCTCGGAGAATCCGTAGGTGATGACATTTCCGTGGAAGAGAGCAGCGGAGCCGAGTACCGCTCTATCGTCGGCGTTGAGAACCAGTGTTCCTTCAGGAGTAAGAGTTTTGATGAGGTGCTGCTTCTCTGTCGCGACCTCCTCTCCTGATTTGAAGTACTCGATATGGACCGGCACGTCAGGAAATCGGGTGATCACAACTATTTCTGATGTGATCCAGGAAGACAGACTTTTAATGTCGCCGGGACGGTCGGCTCCCACCTCAAGCACGAGCCAGCGCGGGTAGTGGTTCGGAAGCAGGATGAGCCCAAACCCCTCAAGGCAAACCCGTGCCCAGCGCAACATGTCGCTCCATGCGTTTGCTGCTCCAAGTACGGTGAGAGGTACGCCGATCTCGCTGTTAAAACTTTTCTCGCTCTTTCGTACAAAAAAATGTCGATCAAGTACGGAGCCGATAGCATCCTTTGTGGAAGTCTTGCCGACACTTCCCGTGATGGCGACGATCCGGGGACGATATTTACGCAACACCAGGCGCGCCTCAAGAGTGAGAATAGCAACAAGTACTTTTCGAATGTAGGTGCGAAGGCTTTTCATGTTATCGATCTGGCGCTATGGCGTAGTAGTTGATCAGGAAGTCTGCAATATCCTTAAACGGCTCTGCAAGCGTCTGGGATGCATATTTCACCCCCACAGGCTCCACGGTGTAGAGAAATACAATAAAACGAGGCTCATACGCGGGGAAATAGCCAAAGAATGAATGGAGGTAGCGGTCGTCATAGTATCCGCCACCTCCCGGCTTGGCAATCTGGGCGGTTCCTGTTTTTGCAGCGATCGAGTAGTGCTCGAGCTTCATTTTTCCCTCGAGAAGAGCGGTATCGACCACCTCCACTAGCATTCGGGTGATTTCATCGGCCGTTTCCGGTTTAATGACCTGCTCCCCTTCGAGCGGTTTTACTTCTTCGGTGAGTCCGCTCCTGTATTTGATCTTTGTAGCCACATGCGGAGTTACTAGTTTGCCATGGTTCCCGAGAGCTGCGAGCGCACGCGCCATCGCGATTGGGGTTACGGCAAATCCTTGTCCAAAAGAAGCGTTGGCGTACTCGATGTCACGAGGGGTCTTTAGATTATCGACGATTCCGGCGCTCTCATTCGGGAGATCAATGCCTGTCTCCTCCCCGATCCCAAACTTTTCCAAATAGGTAGCAAAGCGCTGATTCCCCACCTTCGCTTCAACAAAGGCTGCGCCAGTGTTAAGGGATTGATTGAGAACTTCTTGCATCGGGACCGTCCCACGGCCCTTCCCGTCAAAGTTACAAAATGTCTTTTTATCAAGCGTCATACACCCGGGGTCGTAAAAGGTAGTTTTTGCGGTGACGACTCCGGTGTCGAGCCCTGCTGCCATGGTGAGTGGTTTTACGATTGAGCCCATTTCATACACTCGGTCGATAAGCGGATTCGCAAGGATACTGATATTTGAAACATCGGAAAAGTGATTGGGATCGAACGTCGGGTACACCCCGAGGCCGTAGACACTCCCTGTTTTCGGATCGAGTATTATTCCTCCAGTTAATTTTGAGTCCCATCGCTTCCCTATTTCTTCAAGCGTGTCCTCGAGCTTTCGCTCCACGGTGGGCTCAATCGAGGTGATCACTTCCCCTTCGCCGCGCGTACTAGCACTCACTAGATCTTTAACATTGGCAAAAAGCTCGCTGAAGAAATTATCATACCCTCGGGCGCTCCTTGTCAGCGTGTCTTCGTAGTAGCGCTCAAGCCCATAACGGCCAGAAAGTGTGACGCCGTCGGACCCCACAAAACCGATCGTATTGCCGGCGAGTGCGCCCGCTGGGTAATACCGCCACTTCTCTCGGTAGATCGAAACGCCGGGCAGATCAAGATTCACTATCGCGGTGCCTGCCTCAACAGAGATGTGGTGGACGAGCTCTTCGTACGGATCCTCCTTCTTTGCGGCTTGCGCAAAAAACTTCTCTCTATCAAGCGGAACAATTGCGTTTAGTTTTGAGTAGGTCTCGGCAGAGTCGCCGAGGAGTTTGGGGTTTATCGCAAGCACAAAACCAGTCGCCAGCGTGGCGGCTGAAATAAGATTGCCATCCTTATCAGTGAAATAAATGCTTCCCCGGTCAAAAAGAGTTTCTCCAGGGTTAATGTACTGACGGTTTGCACGGTCCGCATAGGTTTCCCCCTCTACTACCTGGATATAGTAGAGGCGCACCACGAGAAGAAGTATAAAAATGATTATCGCGGCACCTATAAGCCGCACACGCAGAATGAACGCAGCCCTCATACTGTTATGTTATCAGGAGAATCGCTCTAATCCTCGGGTTAGTTTCCACTTGGTACGGGGAGAGCGGTAGTGAGGAGCGACTTACGTGAGGCAAACTGCTTTCCGAGTACTGGAACGAAGCCGCGGGCAAGAACCACATCCTCGGTGATTGCCTCTCGCTTTGCGAGGAGCTGCGACTCAAGAGCCCCGAGCCGGGCGCTTTCTTTGGAGATGGCCTGCTCGGTCTCCTTCTGGAGGACGACGTGAACGATTGAAAAAGAGATGAAATACATATAGAGCGTCGCTAAGGTAGCGATTGCGCCAAAAAGTCCCCAGATGAGGTGTTTCTTGAATATTAATGTGCGAGTTCGAGTCATGATTTTACAAATATGCGCAACTTAGAGCTTCTGGACCGCGGATTTTCTTTGAGTTCCGCCTCGGAGGGAATGATCGGTTTCTTGCTAAGAGAGGCCCCCCGCCCCTCTTCCTTCCATGAGCGGAAGGTGTCCTTCACGATGCGGTCCTCGCTGCTGTGGAATGAGATGACCGCGATTCTTCCTTTTGGTTCGAGTACTTCATAGCCTTTGACAAGGACTTCCTTCAGAGCGCCGAGTTCGTCGTTCACTGCAATACGCAGCGCCTGGAATGTTTTCGTCGCGGGATGAATCTTTCCTCGTCGTCGATTTGCGCTTTCGATCACGGCAACCAATTCCTTGGTAGTCGCAATCGGCGCCTGTGCCCTTCTTGCGACAATCGCTTTTGCGATCCGTCGCGCCGCTGGTTCCTGTCCGTATCCGAAGATGATGTCGGCGAGTGAGTCCTCTGCCCATTCGTTGACGATTTCCTTTGCGGTTAGGATTCCGCGAGGGTTGTTGTTGAACGTCATGAGTAGCGGTTCATCTTTTTGAAAGCTGAATCCCCTTCCAGAATCTTCGAGTTCATCAGTGGAGAGTCCGAGATCAAAATACGCTTTGGTGATTTTCGGAATCTCAAGCTGCGAGAGTATCGTGTCGAGATTTCGGAAATTACTTTTTACGAGATGGACCCTGCATGTGGCGCCGGTGAGACGCTTTGCTGCTCTGTCGAGCGCACTTTGATCGAGGTCGAATCCAATAAAGATTCCCTTCGGTCCGAGTACGTTCGTCACAGCCTCTGCGTGGCCACCGCCATTTACCGTCCCGTCGAGAACGATGTCCTCGGGGGCAAGTGAGAGTCCTGCTATGAGCTCCTGTAAAAGAACGCTTCGATGCATGCCTTACAACACGCCAATCTCTCCGAGCTTCTCCGCCATCTGGTCCGCCTGACCCTCGATGCGTTTTTTGTAGCTCTTCCAGCGATTCTCATCCCAGACCTCGACTCGGTCGTTGAGTCCTGCGAGAATCACTTTTCCTTTAAGCGCTGCGAATTCTTTCTGAAAATCCGGAATGAGAATTCTTCCTGCGCTATCCACCTCCACTTCGACCGCTCCGGAGAGCATGAAGCGATTGAAGCCACGCGTGTCCGCTTTCGTGAAGCTAAGTTGCGCAAGTTTCTGCGCAACCTTTCCCCACTCTTTCGTCGAATACATGAAGAGACAATTGTCGAGCCCCCTCGTGATTACCACTTTTCGTCCGAGCTCCGCGCGAAATTTTGAAGGGAGCGAAAGACGCTTCTTGGGATCGAGAGTGTGGGTGTATTCGCCGATAAGCATTTACGGTGTTGTGGCAGGAATCGGTGGGAAACGTCTGTTTCGGGCGTTTCCCACTTTCTCCCACTACAGTGAAATTATATAACACTCTGCCCCACTGCGAGGGGGTTATCCCCACATTTGAACAAGGAAAAAGGCCGCGCTTTGACCAAGCACGGCCGTACATGGAAAATTCACCCAAAAAAGGCTATGGAACGTGCTCATTGACGATGATATAGAGGTATGTAAAATACTGCTGAAACACGTGGAGGGTCAGATGCGTTGGAAAAGTAAATCGAAGTTGCATCAAAAATTGACCACCAAAGGAACAGTTTTGGAACGTTATGAACAGCGCGCCTCGTTTGGAGCACTCGTGACGGCAATTTCGGCCTTAGAGGAGGTGCCCCTCGCTCAATGCGAAGTGTCGGTCACTTTCGGTGGAGAACACCGGCCCAGCACATTCACGGAGAATTGTATTTTATTGAACCCTGCTGATCAGGAAAATTACAATAAGATTATTCTTCGGCTCATTGCAATGTATAAGGCGCACCGGTTCAACTTCCCAGGGTTCACAGGTGTTCTCATCTATTCTTGCAGCGGAGAGAGAAAGTAACACCACACTACGTGTGGTTTTTTTATGAGCTGACCTGCTGAAGGCGTTTAATCAAAAAATCTTTCGGTAGAACCGAAAGGAACCACCCGGCTTTGGGACCACTCTCCTTCCCCAAGAACGACAGATAGATAGCGCTAAAAAGCTCTTTCGGTTCGATCGAGAGTTCATCTTTAAGCGCGTGGAGTCGTTCGTGGAGCTTCTGTCCATCGAGAGATGGCGCTACTGCGATATATTGCAGTATTTCTGCCAGTGCACTTTTTTGTAATTCTGAGAGATTTTTTGCAACCTCGGGGACTCCGTCTTGCTTCAACTCAAATCGATATTTCTCCGGAGCATGTTCAGTGAGCCACGTACGCGCATACTCTTCCCTCTCATGCGCTTCAGCTTTGTCCTCTGCGGTTAGGGCAGAGCCTTTCATCTTTGCAACTTCCTCCTCGAAATTGAGATGCGGCATCTGGACGATAAAGGAAACTATTGAAAAGCGAGGTCGGTAAGCATTTGGGATATTCTTGCGAACACCCTTGGGATGCGACAATTCAAAGAGGCGCGCAAAGTCGTCCTTCTCGCCAGAAAAGAATTTCTCTGCCGTAGTGTCATAGAGATCGTAGAGCGTTGGAATCGTTTCTCCATCTGGGTCAAAGTTGAAGGCCTGCTTGATGTCCTTTGAGAGAAGAGCAAGACGGAAAATTTTTGGAGGCACAAGCTCCGCAATATCCTTTGCAGAAGATCCCTTTCCTTTCGAGGAAGACATCTTTTTCCCGCCGACGAGGAAAAATTCATAGGCAAAATCGAAAGGTGCTTCAATTTTAAATACACTCTCGGCAATGGCTTTCGCTACATCATGCGCACCACCCTTCGTCATGTGGTCCTTCCCTGCTCCTTCAATATCGACACCAATCACACTCCACTTAGCTCCCCACTCAACCTTAAATGGAAATTTTGCAGTTCCACCAAAGGGCACAAGTTTCCCCTCATTACCACAGCCCCTCGCCCAGGTGACAAGATCTTCTTTGCAACGATAAGAAACTTCCTTACCATCCCATGCATACACTTCGGTTGTGCCAACTTTGCCGCATTTCTCACAAATGACCGACAGAGGGTACCAGTCACTTCCTTTTTGCGAGCCGGAAATTTCCTTGTAGATCCTTCGAACCTCGGATGCATTGTCAAGCGCTACCCGAATTGCCTCGTCCATTTTCCCGGAAAGGTAGAGTTCGCTCACGTTATAAAATGAGACGCTGAAGCCAGAGTGAGCGATCACTTCTTTAAATTCATTTGAAAAGTATTCTGCAAAATTTTTCGCTTTCCCATCAGGAGAAGGAATGCGCATGAGTGGCATGCCCATATATTTTCGAAACTCTTCGGGAAGATAGACCGGGAATCCGTCCATCGGATCCATGTCGTTGAACTCATACAGAAATGTATTCTCCTTACCTCGCTCCTCGAGAACTTCGCTAAGGGTGGCGTGGAGAGCAACCCCTCGCATAGAACCCACATGGACCCTACCGGAAGGGGTTTTTTCATCCCGAATAATGAAGGGACCACCTTTGCGGGTTTTAGGGATGGCTTTTGTGATCTCGTCAGCTAGTTTATCGGCCCAAAACATACTCCGTATGCTACCACGCAGTGGTGGTACCAAAAATCCGCCCCCAGGAAGACCCGAGGGCGGATTTTTGCTGATTCCTTATTTGACGTCGATGATTTTGTAGTGCTGCTTGCCGTTTGGAGTCATGAAGGTAAAGTCACCCCCCTTCTTCTTACCCATGAGCGCTTCGCCAAGTGGCGAGAGGTATGAAATTTTGCGCTCGTGGACGTTTGCTTCTTCGGAGCCAACAATCTTGTATTCGCGCGCTTCCTTCGCTCCTTCCTTCTGGATCGTTACCGTTGAGCCCATGGAGACGACATCGCCCTCCTTGTGGGCAACAATCTTTGCAGACTTGAGAATCGATTCGAGCTTAGCAATGCGTTCTTCGGTCGCAGCCTGCATTTCGCGAGCCTCCTGGTATTCAGCATTTTCGGAAAGGTCGCCGAGTGAGCGAGCGTATTCAAGACTCTCCGCGATTTCTTTGCGGCGGACAGTCTTGAGGTTAGTGAGTTCGTTCTTAAGCTCCTCAAATTTTTCTCGTGTCAGGTATTCCTCCGTCATAGTGGTAATTAAGTGTACTTAGGAAGTCACTTCTGTCAATGAAACAGAAACCGCTCAAGGGAGCGGGTTCCGTTGAGCGGTGACAGAGGATCAAGACTTGAGTTGTTGCCCGTCTGCGGGCAGAACGATTTCGATTCTCATCGGACTTTGATGCGTGAGAATGAGATCCCCAATGGCAGCTTGCGGAGAACTGCCAGAACCCCATTGCCCTGGATCATGCCCGAAATGAGCTTGGTAGCCAGTTGCGTGCTTCGTTACGATGATTCTAACCATGTCTAAAACCTCCAGCAAGGACAGAGATATGATTCCAATTCATTATACACTAAATTTAGAATAAGTCAATCTACTCTTGCACTATCTCTGGGCGGTTCGCGTAGAGCCATTCAAAAAAACTACGCGCAACGGCGGACGCACCGATGAGGTTGCCACTCCTTCCGCGCTCCATGGTGATCGCGAATGCGTAGCGAGGATTTTCATACGGAAAGAATCCTGTAACCCAGGAGTTCACATGGTCTTTGCTCGCCCCAAGCTCCGCGGTACCTGTTTTAGCGGCAATGGTGATTTCCGGAAAATTAAGAGCGGTCGCAGTCCCCTCTCTTGTGGCGAGGCGCATACCTTCCCGTACAATTTGAAGGACATCATCGGATAACGGAAGCTCCTTTGAGGTGCCAACATCTTCCGAGAGGATTGTCGGAGTGATAAGTCTGCCACCATTTGCTATCGCTCCAACAGCGCGTACTACTTGCATGAGGGTGACCTGGAAACCATATTGTCCGATTGCGGAATGGTACGTGTTTCCGATCCGCCACGTCGGATCATCCGGGAAATGGAGTGCCTTCCACTGTGGCGAAGGAATGCTTCCCTCGGCCTCTCCGCTCCACGTAAGACCGGTGGAAGAGCCAAAGCCAAACATGCGCATATACTTTTCGATATTCGCAATCCCAAGTCCCTTTTGACTCTCAAATCCACCACCTACCTCGTAGAAATACACGTCGGAGGATACCGCAAGCGCATGGCGCATATCCACGTAGCCGTGTGCCTTCCAGTCCTTAAAAACCGTTTCTTTGGTGGGATCGTAGGGATTTGGAATAGAAATCTGGCCAGTCGATAGGATTTGCTTTTCAGGGCTAATTATTCCCTCCGTGAGTGCCCCGGCTGCGATAAAAGGTTTGATGATAGAACCCGGGGTGTAGAGACCAGATGTGTCGCGGTTTAGAAACGGTTTGCCAGGATCTCCCAGGTATTTTTCTATGAGAGCTTTTGGGGAACCAGAAGCCATAACGTTCGGATCGTACTCTGGGAAACTAGTGAGCGCGATTACTTCCCCTGTGCGCACGTCCATAAGCACTCCCGCTCCTCCAGCGAACCCTACCTCATTAGCTAGACGCGCGATCTCTTTGTAGAGAGCGCTACTCATTTGTGCATCGAGAGAGAGGGTGATGTTTTTCCCGGATCGTGGCAATTCAAGCACACTCTCGGAGCGAGGCTTGTCCTTCGCATCAGTTTCTACGATCTTTACCCCCGGTGTGCCACTTAGCTCCGCATTGTAGGATTCTTCAACCCCGTCCTTCGGCTGAAAATCGGTTTCGTAGTAATTGCCGGAAGAATCCTGCTTGGGGTATGTGACGTAGCCAATGACATGCGCGAGCCCCGGAAGTTCACTGTATTTGCGCAAAGAAAAATCTCCGTAAGGATTAGGCTCGTTCCACGCAAGTTCCTCTCCACGGCTATCGTAGATGATGCCCCGATCCGCAAAAATAGTTGAATGTTTGAGACGGTTGTTCTGACTTAGCTCCTCATATTCCGCCCCACGAACGACCTCGAGGATAAAGAGGCGGCCAGAAAATATGAGGATCACTAGAATGACGATACCGAGGAGTATTCGAATTGAGCGCCTCGATATCGGCTTTTCGATTCGGCCTTCCATTTGGCTTCGATCAAATGCTGGGAGGTTACTCGCATCGAGAAATATTTCGTCCGGATAGATTTCGGTATTTTTCCTCGGCGCCACGAGCTTCCCCAGGCGCCTGCGTAGACGAAAGCGGCTCATATTCTTTCCATCATAAGACGCTCTCGTACGAGTCGCGCAATGATAAGAAGTGCAAAAAACGAAAGTGTGAAGAGCATTTCAACTCCTAAAAACGAAGGTACGGGAGCCCCCGCGAGTGCATCAATAAGAATGCCCCAAATGACGATCTCAAAAGGCTGTTCGCTCACGATAAAGAGAACTCCGATGAGTGCGGTGATCCACCAGGGAAAATAGAGAAGCGAAAGGAGAAGTGCGAAGTTAAAGAGTATTCGCTTCCAGTTGTTACTCCCCCGTGACATAGACGTATTGAATCTCCGAGAGATTTACTGGATTTTTAAAAAGAATGGTCTTAAAAGTATCAGCGGGATTCTCATCGATGTGCTCCACCACTCCGAAGAGCTTTGGATTGATTCCAGGGATGACCACGGGATCATTTTCCTTGATATCAACGCCACGAGGTAGCTTTACGGAGAAATTACCAGAGCCACGTCCCAAAGCGGTGACGGCCACTCCGGGAGTGCCGATAAGGACGGGAGTTTGCTCGCCGGGGGTTGAAAAAAGTGAAACGAGCGCAGTAGAAGCGTAAACCTCGCGTACACGTCCAAGTGCGATATCGTCAGAGACATACACCAGAGAGTCCTTGCGAACCCCTACGCTCTCTCCTGTGTCGATAATAAAAGTGTCGTACGGAGAGCGATCAGGCCAGGAGAGAACCGCTGCAAGAATTCCTGGTGCATCGAGAGAGCGTCCAAATTTTTCCTTTAGCTGCGTATTCTCCTCCTTTAAACGGTCACGCTCCAAAAGACTAAGTCGAGCTTCCTCCAGACTTTGCCGCAGCGTCACGTTTTGCTTTTCGAGTGCCTGCCTACTCTTGAAGGCTGTGATAATACCGCTACCAAAATTTCCAACTGCTCCTTGAAGCCGGAGAACAGGAGTGAATGCATAGCGGACACTGTTTTTGACAAATGAGGGCATCGCAAAGTTAGTGAAAAAGGCAACCACAAGAACTATCGCGAGGAGTAACAGCATCCCCCACGGAGCGCCTCTCCAGAATCTTCTACGATCTCGGTGCGAAATCATCATCACTTTCTATTAATACCTCACGGTGTCCCTCAAGATCCTCCAAGATAATGCCTGTTCCTCGTACAACCGCGGAGAGTGGATCGTCTGCGACAACAACTGGAATACGCAAGATGTCCTCCAAGAGTTCGCGCATACCGCGCATAAGCGCTCCGCCCCCAACGAGCGATACGCCGCGCTGCATCACATCCGAGAGCACTTCCGGTGGAGTGGTTTCAAGCACTTCGCGTATTGATTCAACAAGATTGTCGACTGAACTACTAATTGCTTCGCGAATATCAGCATCTGTGATGACAATTTCTCGCGGTAAGCCCGTGACGAGATCTCGTCCCCGCACCGTCACCTCAATGGGGATCCCCGCGATCACGGTTCCCGCAGCAATCTTTAGGTCTTCTGCTGTTTTTTCTCCAACAAGGATCTTAAATTCGCTTCGAATGTAGGCGATGATGTCTGAATTTAGCTTATCGCCGGCAATGCGAACGTTCCTGCTCTGGACGATACCGCCCATAGAAATAACCGCGACATCCGAAGTTCCGCCACCAATGTCGATGACCATGTTCCCTACCGGCTCGAATACGGGAAGGCGAATACCGAGGGCGGCTGCCATCGGTTCCTCGACAATGTGGACTTCACGCGCACCGGCGTTTCGCGCAGCATCGCGTACGGCGCGTGTTTCCACGTTAGTGATTCCGGAGGGAACTCCAATGACGACCCGTGGACCAAGAAGTTTATTTGATTCCTTCTGCGCTTTGTTGATGAGGTACGCAAGCATCTCTTCAGTTACTTCAAAATCAGAAATGACACCGTCTACAAGTGGCCGGACCGCCTTAACGTGTGCAGGGGTACGCCCAAGCATGTCTTTTGCTTCGCGCCCCACAGCAACAACCTGTCCCGTCTTTTGGTTGACGGCAACGACAGAAGGTTCATTGATCACGATGCCGCGGCCCTTCAAGTACACCAAGGTGTTCGCAGTTCCTAAATCAATTCCTATGTCATTTGAAAATAGCCTATAAAATCTCTCTTTCAGTTTTTTCCACCACTGCATGTGATCATAGTTTAAGAAGTGCGGTCTCCGTCATCATTTGCGTGATCCCGCTATCACGCCTTGTTACTTCAACTTTTTTCTTTGCGACAGTCTTTTCTGATACGACGACGCGATGTGGCATACCAAGAAGGTCTGCATCCGCAAACTTCTCCCCTGCCCGGGCGTCGCGATCATCATACAGGACTTCTACCCCTCTCTTAAGCAGCTTCCCATAGAGGGTCTCGGCAGCCTTTGTTACCTTCTTGTCCGCCACCCCCAAATTAAGGAGATGAACTCTAAAAGGAGCCACTTCCTCTGGCCACACCATACCCTTTTCATCGGAGAGTACCTCGACAATCATGCCGAGAAGCCTCCCCAGGCCGATGCCATAGCAACCCATAAGGACCGGGACATCCTGCCCCTCCTCATTTTTGTAGGTGAGATCAAAAGGAGCAGAAAACTTAGTTTTAAGATCGAAAATATTGCCCACCTCCACTGCCTTCTCCTCCTTGAAATCCGATTTTCCGCAGCTTGGACACACCTTCTGATCTTCAAGAATTTCCTTATTAATGGCGACCTTACAGGCAGTGCAGAGAAAGATGATGTCCTCCCCGACCGGTGAGAGGGTCTGGAATTCGTGAGAATATTTCGAAAAAGTTCCTCCAGCTGCATAGGTAAGGTACGTTTTTTCTCCAATACCGACTCGCTTGAAAATTCTGTGATACGCATTCTTTACTTTGTCGTAGTAGGCGGCAAAATCTTTGTCATCTGCGTGAAATGAGTAGAGATCTTTCATAATGAATTCTCTACCGCGCAGTATCCCGCTCTTCGCGCGGAGTTCCATGCGAAATTTATTTTGGAACTGATACGCCGCAAACGGCAAATCCTTATACGAGGAAACATACTCCTTTGCGATCGGCACGATGATCTCCTCGTGGGTTGGACCGAGTGCCGTTTCCCTCTCCGATGAGTCTTTTACTTTGTAGAGATCATCCATGGCGTCCCAGCGCCCGGTTTTTTGCCAATTCTCTTTAGGGTGGAGCGAGGAGAGAAGAAGCTCCTGACCTCCGACGGCATTAATCTCTTCACGGATTACTTGCTCTATTTTCTTCAAAACCCGCAGTCCCAGTGGGAGAAAGCTGTAGACTCCCGCCATTTCCTTATGAATAAAGCCTCCTCGAATAAGGAGCTTTGCGTTTGTTGCGGCCTCATCCTGGGGTGCCTCTCGTCTTGTTTTCGTGAAAAGCTCGGATTGGCGCATAGAAGTAGCGCCATTGTACCGCGGAAATCCGAGGGGTCAAAAGGCTTTTTGGCTATCCAACGAGCCTAGCGATGTCGTTGAAGGTCACCACAATCATTAGAAGAATGAGAAGCGCAAAACCAATCGAGTTAGCAATCTGCGTAAATTTTGGTCGAATGGGCGAGCCTTTAATCGCCTCTATGAGGAGAAAGAAGAGCCGGCCACCATCGAGAGCTGGAAGTGGCAGAAGATTTACGACCGCGAGGTTTAGTGAAATAAACGCAGAGAATGTGATGAGGTAGATAAATCCGAGTTCTGTCGCGGTTCCGACAGCTCCCACAATTCCAACTGGCCCCGTGATTTCCTTGATACTTGCCGTTCCCGTAAAGGCTCCCGAGAGTAGATGCCAAAGACCGGAGAGGACTTCCACAAGAACGCGCCATGTGAGTTTCGCTCCTTCTGCAAATGACTGAATAATTCCAAATTTTTGAAGGCCAACTGTTTCTGCGACAACACCGATTGCGATTCGCTCCGGCTCCCCGGGAATCACCCCAGCTTTCGGAGCTATTGAAAGTTCTACTTCCGTTCCACTTCGAAGTACTGTGAGTGTAAGCGTTTCTCCTTTGTGGGCGTTTACGAATGTTGGGAGATCACTGGGAAGAAAAAGAAGAGTGGAGTCGGTGCCTGCGATCACTTTTTTAGGCTCATCCCCCGAGATGAGCCCAGCCTCTGCCGCAGGAGAATTGGGCACGATTTCAGTAACGATAAGCCGAGGATTCACCACACTTGAGAGGTGAGCTTCATCGACAGAAGTTGGCAGGCCGACGAGAAAGCCGGTTGAAAGTAGGATCCATGCGAACACGAGATTAAAAAAGACACCAGCAACGAGCACCATTGCCTGTATATATTTTGGTTTTGCGCTGAAGCTACGCTCTCGCAGTTGCGGCTCCTTCTCTACATCTTGGGGCTGCTCTCCAAAGATACGCACAAATCCCCCAAACGGGAGGGCGTTTATGCTGTAACGGGTCTCCCCAATCTTCTTACCCCACAGTCGCGGAGGAAAGCCAACACCGAATTCTTCAACCCGAATACCCGCAAGCTTAGCAGTAATAAAATGCCCGAACTCGTGTACAACGACGAGAACGACAAGAATGACCAGAAAAATAAGTATGCTCATAAATTATTTTGTGTAGTACCTCCTTCTTTAGTTGCTGATTTCAGTCTCCTTACGCTTCAGAGCCTCCTCCATGCTTTTATTGCAATCGGTAATGATTTTTTCCATTTCATTTTTGAAGCGAAACTTTTCATCCTCCGACATCCCTCCTTCTTTCTCTTTAGCTTGAATGTCGTGCCAGACTTTATCGCGCTCACCTCGCATCGTCACGCGAGCCTGCTCAAGTCGCTCCTTAAGAAGACGCCCCAACCCCTCGCGTCTTTCGGAGGTGAGCTCGGGAAACGTCACGCGTACGCCCTTCTCTGTCGCAGAGGCGGAGAGGCCTAAATTTGAAACGATAACCGCCTTTTCAATGTCCTTAATTTGAGAGGGGTCCCATGGGGAGACCATAAGAGAACGAGCATCCTCAACAGAGATATTGGCAACTTCGCGAATCGGCATCCGGGTACCGTACGCCTCAACTGTAATCCCATCGAGAACCGAGGGGGTTGCACGTCCGGTTCGAATACCGGCGTATTCTTTTTTGAGCCACTCCTCCACCTCCTTCATTCGTAGCTTCAGCGGCTGAAAATTGTATTGCATCGCCCTATTTTAGCACAATGCACAGTCCCGCTTTAGCCTTTGCGCAGTCCTCCATGGAGCTCTACTGCGGTCGGAATGCGCAAAGCGCGGAGGGGGTCGGGGAACCGTGCTCGGTTCCCCGTGCAGGAAAGCAGTGAGCGGAGCGAGCGTTGAGAACCTTCGGTTCTCAAAAATAAACTATCCCCTAACTAGGGGATAGTTTATTTAGTCGTAGCTTGGTCGTCCTCGAATCAGTCGAATTATGAGGCGCAGCACTTTGCGTAGAATCCACCATGAGAGCACGAGTACAATTGGGTAGAAAAACCACTTATGCGCAAACACATATGCGAGCCCCGTGAGGGCAAGATATTCAAGTTGCTTCCCAACCGTCTTATACGAGGTAGATGTCGGTGTCGGAGAACCCGGTGGAGCCGGATGTGAGGCGATAACCCCAGCATCTGAAATCTCTTTAAGAATCTTTTCTGCCTCGGCGGAGAGAAGAACGTGACCCTTACTGCGAAGACTTTCTATCTTTGCATATACTGCGACGCTGACATCAATAACTACCGGGGCATGCGTCTTCAGATAGGAGATTGTGAATCCAAAATAGCCTGTAACAGTTGTGCTCGCGGGAATTGCGTTTTCAAGCTGCGAGATAGCGTAATCGGTCCCAGTCGCAAGACCCTGGGCGCTCGATAGAGCCGGTAGAATAAGTAGGAGTGTAAGGATAAGGAAGCTTTTCATACTTGAGGAAGAACAATGGAGAGATGCTCTAAAAGTAGTTTTACCGAAGAGGATCGATCGGCAAGATATCGTCTCGCTATAGAAATTTCAGAAAGAGAACGGACATTTTCAGCAATTTTCTTTGATGAGTGAAGTTCCTCCTCAAGCCCGTTAAGAAGAAGATTCGCCTGCTCTCGGTCGCGATCCTCGATGATTCCCTTTAGCATCTCAAGACGCTCTGCACCGTTCTTCTCAAGAAATTTTTTCGCCTCTCTAACATCGGCGGCGACACTAACCGCTGCAATAACATTGAGGCGCGAACGAAGGGTCGGGAGAATTCGTGTGCCAACTTTTCCCACAAGAACAAAAAACGTATTTGGAGCAGGTTCCTCAAAAAGTTTTAAGAGTGCATTTTGAGCCTCCGTACCTATCGCCGAAAAGGAAATCAAAAAAATTTTTGTGCTTTCACGTACCGCTCGATACCCCGCCTGACTTTTCAATTCTCGCGCCTCTTCAACACCTAGGGTCTCGTAAGAGCGGATTTGAAAATCAGGATTGTGGAGCGCTTTGATATTAAAAATTCTTTCGAGGGAGGCGATGAGATCTTCGCGAATCGAAACAAAATCTCCTTCGATAAGAGTTGCGTGGTGAGAGCGATCGATAGGGAGAGTGGAACTCACCTATATATTGTATCAAAAAAAAGTGATCTAGCTCGCCAAAGCTAGATCACAGAGTATGGACGCGACCTCGGTGGAAGATGTTGTGATAGAGCTGACGTATAACAAAGAAAACGCCAAGCACAAATGCCCCTATCTCGCTAAAGAGGAAGACCTTTTCGAGATTGAGAATACGCACCATGGTGAGGAGCCGGCCGCTACTGTCGAAATACCGTGCGAGCCATCGCGCGAGATCTCCATTTACATCGAATGCCCAGTTTACGAGATTAGCGTCCTGATACCACACGACGATCACGATTGCGATCGCAATGAAATGAACAAGGAGGCCTATGAAACTCCAGAGCATGAGTCTGCGCATGGGGGCACCTAAAGAGCCGTTTGAAATATTGAACACTATTCTTCCTGTGGGAGAGATGAAAATAGAACGAGCCGGCCTCCTTGCGGAAGTCGGCTCGTGGATGCGGGCACGTAAGGGTTATGGGCGATCCGCACCGGAAGTGGAGTCGTGCTGGTACTCGCTTGGGCCTCTGCGCAGCGAGTAGAGGGTGATGACGAAACCGGAGAGTGCCGTCATGACGAATGCGGTGATAGCGAGGATGAACGACATCATCTTCAGCGGCGTGCCCAGCTCTTCGCTGCTCAACGTCTGCCCTTCGGCGACGTAGAGGCGGAAGAAAAGAGAAAGCGCGAATATGAGGAAGTTCAGATATCCTGCCAGCTTGAGATCCGCGCACATGAGCGCGAGACTCATGAGGACGAAGATAGCAGACGGCAGATAGATGATCGCCATATAAACCGGGTCGTTCATGGAAGTCCCCCATTCATTTGCGTGAGCACCATGCCCCCGCGACTGTTTCGATGCGAATTATATCATAAATAGTGCCGCTTTGTCAAATAAAAAGGCCCCTGTATGAGGCCCTGGTTCACCCTTTGAGGATGAGAGTATTTAGCTCCACGATCTTGTCGCCAAGAATTTTAGCCACTGCTTCGGCAGCATTTCTAAACTTCTCCAGAAATCTCACCGTGAGCTTGCTGCGCAGGTCCCTCTGCTCGTGCTGCATCATGCTGTGCCCCTCCACCTTAACGTCGTGGATCTTGTAGGACTTTCCATTTTCACGCAGTAGCCAGAGAAGATTTAAGTACCGATTCTTGCTTGGAATTTCAGCCCTGCAATCAACCGCGTACTCCGACCCGTCTTTTACGAAATACGGAATTTGAATTACCGCCTGACGAAATCGATGAAGGTACGCCATAAGTGATTTCACCACGTATTCGTTCACTAGGCCGTTAATCTCTACTTTCTCCGGCGGACTCATCTCCCTCCATGGCGGCCCGATGATTGTCCTCGCGATTAGAAGGTCGTCGAAGTAGCGGACATAGAGTTGTCGGAAACGTGCCTCTTGCTCTACCTTAGAGAGCTTCTTACTGTTGAGAATAGAGAGGGATTCATCGGTGAGTTCCTTGATAAAACTTCTCGGCCCCACCTCGTACACCTCTCCCTGCGCAAGAGTCGGAAACGAGAGGAGTGCAATTCCCACCGAAGCCATGAGTAGGCTCCGGCGACTCACGTGCTCGACGAGAGATTCCTTCACCATGGAGTTCCTCCTTGCTCGCGTTTATGAAAGGTCGTTGTTCAACCTAATTGTCGCACCAAATAAATACGAAAGCGCGAGTTAACTGTGCAGATCTCGATTATCGCTTGGCAAGGATGGACTTTTTGTATGTATCCAAATGTTGAAGGGCAATTCCAGTTCCCTTAGCAACACAAAGCGGAGCATCTTTTGCAAGAATTGCTTTTACCCCGATGCGGCGAAACACAAGTTCAGGAAAGTTTCGCAGCTGCGAAGTTCCGCCGGTCATGATGATCCCCTGGTCGATAATGTCGGCGGCGAGCTCCGGCGGGGTCTCTTGGAGTACGTCGCGGATCGCCTTGATCATCTCTCGTAGTTCTCTGCCAATGGCGCGGACGATTTCATTACTCTTCACATCATGAGTACGAGGAAGCCCGGAGAGAAGATCGCGTCCTTTAATTGCGAGTGTTAGCTCCTCTGCGAGTGGCACGGCGGAACCAATTTCGATTTTTATATCTTCGGAAGTTTTATCCCCGATCGCGAGGTTGTAGGTTTTCTTTATGTAGTCTGCGATTGCATGATCAATGCGGTTTCCCGCGCACTTCACAGAAGTAGAGGCGACAATGCCGCCAAGCGAGATTACTGCGACATCGATCGTTCCGCCTCCAATATCGACGATCATGTGTCCTTTTGCCTCCTGGATCGGAATACCGGCGCCAATTGCAGCGAGGATCGGTTCCTTCACGACGTAGGCGCTTTTTGCACCCGCGCGGATTGAAGCTTCGATCACCGCGCGCTTCTCGGTCGAGGTAACTCCAGCGGGAACGGAGACCATTACCTCGGGTCGGAAAAGATTCCACCTTCCGAGAGCCTTTCTCATATAGTAGCGAAGCATCGCCTCTGTAACTCGATAATCAGCGATGACGCCGTCCTTCATTGGGCGATACGCAATGATTGAGTCAGGAGTACGGCCGATCATCTCTTTAGCTTCTGCTCCGACTGCGAGAATTTTATTATCCTGTTCTGACACGGCGACGACAGAAGGCTCATTGAGAACAACTCCTCTACCCGGAACAAAGACCAACGTGTAGGTGGTCCCGAGGTCGATCCCGAGTTTTGGTGAAAAGAATGACATGAGATTGAATCATAGCGGAGCTTGGGGAGAGAGACAATCAATCAAAGGGAAGATCTTGCTGTTTCTCAAAAGTTTGACATAGTGTGCCAAGGATTTCCTGGGAGTAATACTATGCGCAATGGAGAACCGAATATCTACGCGGCCCTTGCGACGCTTCGCAATGGGTACATGCAGATGCAGTGGGGCCGGGTCCAGATGTTCCTGGTCTTCAATATGATTGCATTCCCTCTGGTGTTTGGAGAGGGGCAGCTGGATCGGGTAAAGCTCATCATTAGTATCGTTGGTGCAAGCGGACATTTGTTCCTCCTGCAAGCGACCCTAAGAGCTGATGGATGGATTAAATTTCTCGATGCAAGGATGCGTGAGCTGGAAAGGCTCGATGAAGGAGATCCAAATTCCTCACGTGTCCCAGTATTCAATCACCGGACATTTTCTTCTATACGAGGGAGTTGGTTTGCCAGCCGCCGGGCGTTTGCTATCGGTGGTATAATTGTTGGTGGAATTTGGGTCTGGCAGACCTTCCGCTACGCACTCATCAACTTAGGCTAGAGGAGAAGTAAGATGAAACCGAACGAAGAAAATGCTGGTCTGGAGAATAACTGGCTTCTCTGGATCATAACTCCTTTGAATTACATCTTTGGAATAGGAGGGCCAATCGCTCTTGTTGTCCTCCAAACAATGGGTAAATGGTAGCCTAACTTCGTATCTATTTTCCAATCGCACCCTTCCTCACGGTTGGGTGTTTTTTCATTTTACCCTTTCAACAGGCGCTCCGATCGCCATTAAACGTCGTTCGATGGCTTCGTACCCACGATCGATGTAGTAGACATTATTGATAACTGAATCGCCTTTGGCAACCAAGGCAGCGATTATGAAAGCTAGCCCCGCTCGCAGGTCAGGACCCGCTAGTTCTCTCCCAGTAAGGGCTCTAGGTCCGCGCACTGCCACTTGGTGAGGATTTTCGAATGTTATGTCCGCTCCCATGTCGGCAAGGTCCTTTGTGTAATTAAGACGATTTTCAAAAATAGACTCAAAGACCTTTGCCTCTCCGCTTGCCTGGGTCAGAAAGACCGTCATTGGAGCCTGAAGATCGGTCGGAAATCCCGGGTACTCGTGAGTACGAATATTTACTCCGGTGAAGGAGGAATTTTTAGCGTCATTACCTCGAATACGCACCTCGCGCTTCCCTACTTCAATTGGTACACCCGCGCGCAGTAGTGTGTGGGTGAGCACCTCAAAATGTTCGGGCTGGCAATTTTTTATTACCAATTCCTTTGCGGTGAGAGAACCCAAAATAAGAAAACTTCCCGCCTCAATTCGATCCGGAAGTGCCACATATGGTACGCCTCCGCTTCGCAGCAACTCCCCTCCCTCGATTTCAATTGTTTGCGTTCCAGCTCCGCGAATCTTTGCCCCGGAGAAATTGAGATATGCTGCAAGATGTTCGATCTCAGGTTCCATTGCGGCATTTTTAAGGACGGTTCGCCCCTTCGCCAAGGTCGCAGCCATCATGAGGGTCTCGGTGCCTGTGACAGAAACGTTGCGGAAAAAAAATTCCCCGCCGGTAAGTGCTCCACTGACTTCAAAATAATTTTCTTTTTCAGTAACCTCCGCCCCAAGAGCACGGAATCCCTCCAGAAATAAATCAATCGGCCGCTCCCCTATCACACAGCCGCCAGGATGCGGGAATTGAACCTTCCCAAATCGTGCAAGGGTGGGGCCGGAGAGCACCACCGAGGAGCGCATGCGTTCCGCAATGGCCTTGTCGAGCTCGGTATTCGTGGCAGCTGCTACGTCGATTAGATAGGCATGTGGCGCAGTTTTTGAAACGATGGCTCCAGTCGCACGAAGAAGCTCCGCCATGCGCCGCACGTCTTCAATGTCAGGAACGTTGTGGAGTTCGAGGCGATCGGCAAAAAGCATAGACGCCGCCATTGCCTTCAGTGCTGCATTTTTTGCACCAAATACTTCTACCTCACCTGCGAGGGGCTTCTCTCCCGAAAGCCCTTTTACATTGAAATATGGAAGTTGCCCCTTTTCCGAGGGGATTGATTTTGCAGGTTTCGCAGTAGATACCATCCGCACATTGTAGCGCAAAAACAATGCGCCTGTCGGGGCTCTCAATTTTTGGTAGCATAGCCAGATGCAGCTCGTGGAGGTGATCCCTATTGCCCGTGGAATTGGCGCGGATGTTCTTTCGTATTTTACAGGGAAAAATGTCTCCCCCGGGGAGATTGTTAAAGTTCCGCTTCGTTCCCGTACGGTGCCGGCAATGATTGTTGCCGTGCGCAGTGCCGAGGAGGCTCGTGCTGATATTCGGGGGGCTTCGTTTGAGACAAAAAAGCTTGAAGGCGTAAGCGGCAAGCGTATTTTGAGTCGGAACTTCATTCTCGCGGCGAATGAGTGCGCAGAATATTTTGCTACAACGACCGGCTCGGTGCTAGGGAGCCTGCTTCCCAAGGCGATTCTTGATTCCGCTACCGAACTTCCGGAACTTGGAGAGACGCTTCGAAGTGTTCGCGAAGTTATCCCGGAGCGGATCGTTATGCAGGCTGAAACATCGGAGAGGCTTTCCCACTACAAAAGTTTGATCCGTGAGGAGTTTGCTCGCAACCGCTCGGTAGTCATTCTTGTCCCCACTATCCAGGACGGAACGCTTCTTTTTAATGAACTCTCACGAGGAATTGAGGCATTTGCGTATTTCTTGCACAGCGATATCCCCCGCAAAAAGATGCTCGATGCCTGGCGTACCCTTGGAAGCGACCCACACCCTACCCTCTCTGTGGTCACCGGATCCTTTCTATGTCTCCCACGAAATGATATCGGTGTCATCATCGTTGAACATGAAAGTTCCCGCGCTTACAAACTTCCCTATCGCCCGTATCTTGATATTCGAATTTTTGCAGAAACCTACGCAGGGCATCTCGGCGCGCGCTTCTTTTTGGCGGATCTCCCCCTTCGGGTCGAAACCTTAGGCCGCTTCCAAAATGGTGAGGTTGATGAGTTTAGTAAGCTGCGCGCGCGGTCAGTTACAACAGCGGTGTGCCGGATTGTAGATGCCCGGCGTAAAACTGATGCAAAGAAGCGTTCCTTTTCGAGTTTGACCGATGAGCTTGTTGAGGCTCTATCCGCGAATCTTTCGGAGGGTAAGCGTGCGTATCTCTTCACGAGCCGTCGAGGCCTTTCCCCGATGACACTCTGTGGTGATTGTGAAAGCGTTGTCACCTGCAACACGTGCGATGCTGCAGTGGTCCTCCACAAGGCAGGAAAAGAAAACGCGTTTGTGTGTCATTCCTGTGGTGCAGTGCGGAGCGCGCATGAGCGGTGTAAAACATGCGATGGTTGGAAGTTGATTACGCTTGGAATCGGAATCGAGAAAGTCAAAGAGGAGTTAGCGGCTCGCTATCCCCATGTTCCTCTTTTTGTTCTCGAGCGCGATTCTGCTAAAACACACAAAGAAGCTTCACTCGTAGCACGAAAATTTTATGAGACGGCACCAGCGATACTCCTTGGTACCGAGCTCTCTATTCCCTATGTTGAAAAGCAGGTAGGATTTGTTGCTGTGGTCTCGGCTGACAGTCTTCTCTCCCTTCCAGAGTGGAGAGCCCAGGAGAGATTATTCTCGACGCTTCTCGCGGTGCGCTCACGTGCACGAGAGCATTTTCTAGTACAAACAAGGGAACCGCAGCATCGTGTCATAACACTCGCAAAAGACGGGAACGTTATCGAATTTTTTAAGGAGGAGTTAGGAAGGCGTACTACCTTTCGCTACCCTCCTGAAACCGTTCTCATTAAACTCTCCGTTGAGGGTACACGAACTCGAGTCGGGAGCGTACTAAAAGATTTGGAAACACAATTTGGCCCCTACGGGTTCCTTGTCTATGCTCCTTCGATTCACCTCGGCCACTCTCGGTACCTAGCGCACGGTCTCATTCGTGTAGTTCGAGCAGCATGGCCCGATGCAGCACTTTTACGCAAATTGCGAGCGCTTTCGCCAGAAGTGGCTATTGATGTGGAACCACAAAACCTTTTGTAGGTTATAGAAAGCGGGACAGTTGACAGTAGGATAGGTTTCGCTATAGTTTCCGAAGTTTCGCAGCCGGCGCCGCCCTCCTCTCTCGCCAGCTGCGTATGATGGCCCTGGGCCCGTTCCCGCCGGGCAAGGGCTGTCACTGTGGGGTCGGGCTCGATCTCTCCCCGACGCCCGGCCCCACACCTGCTCTTTGTTAGAGTTCAAAAACGCGCATGCTCTCTCCCCCGAAGCATGTGTGCTGTGCATCCGGATTCCTCAGGCCGGATGCATTCGGTCGGTACGCCGGTCCCCTCCCGGCAAGCTGACAAGGTCGTGGGCGGCCCACTCCCCTCCAGGGCCGCCCACTTCTCCTTCGCTCGTTCCTGATTTTCTGGCCGACAACTCGATATGATGTGTCGGCTTTTTTGATGCTAAAGTTTATATATGGTAGCGATTGTCCAAAAGAATGATCCCGTACTTCGCCACAAGGCGAAGTCTATTACCGTTGCTGATATTAAAAGCGCAGGGATAAAGAAAGTCTTGCGAAATATGAAGGCTGCTCTTTCAAAAGAGGATGACGGAGTTGCGATCGCCGCTCCGCAGATCGGAGAGCCGCTGCGAATTTTTGTGGTGTCCGGAAAAGTGCTCACTAAAAGTGATGCTCCAAAAAAAAGTGCTGACATGGTATTTATCAATCCCACTTTTGTAAAACTTTCTCGGAAAAAGAAATTGATGGACGAAGGGTGTCTCTCGGTGCGACCCCTCTACGGCAAGGTAAAGCGTTCGGAAAAGGCTACGGTTCGGGCTTATGACGAGAAAGGAACGCATTTTGAATACGGTGCCTCGGGCCTTATGGCACAAATTTTTCAACACGAAATGGACCATCTTGAAGGCGTTTTGTTCATTGATAAGGCGCAAGATATCGTAGAGCTCACGAGCGACAACAATGACACAAAATAGCCCTTCGTTTGTATTCTTTGGGACTCCTCGATTCGCAGTGCTTATCCTTGATGAACTTCTTGCCGCAGGGCTCACTCCCTCACTTGTCGTTACGGCTCCGGATAAACCTGCAGGGCGGGGCCTCATTCTCACTGCCCCTGCCGTCAAAGCGTGGGCCATCCAGCATGGGATCCCATTCATTCAACCTCAAACTCTTAAGGAACTCCCTGCGGAACTTACAGGAACAAGATGGGATTTTTTTGTGGTTGCTGCATATGGCAAAATTTTGCGAAAAAATATTCTCGATCTCCCCGCGCACGGCACCTTAAACGTTCATCCTTCCCTTTTGCCAAAATTTCGAGGCCCTTCTCCCATTGAATCCTCAATCCTTGCTGATGAGAAGGATACTGGCGTCTCCATCATGCTCCTTGATGAGGAAGTGGATCATGGACCGATCCTTAAGCAAATGGAAGTAGCTCTCCGAGTCTGGCCGCCTAAAGCCTCGGAATTAGAGGACATCCTCGGACGTGAAGGGGGAAAACTTCTTGCAGAGGTGATTCCCCGATGGGTCCTTGGAGAGATTGAAGCGGCCCCCCAGAATCACTCGCAGGCAACTTTTACAAGGAAGATTTCAAAAGAAGATGGACTTCTTGATTTGAGCAGTGACTCGTATAAAAATTTTCTAAAGATCCAGGCACTTGAAGGGTGGCCGGGCACCTATTTCTTTGTAGAACGTGCTGGAAAGAAAGTGCGGGTGAAAATAACGGAAGCAAAATTCCTACCTGCGCAGGCAGGTGAAAATGAAGTGCTTGAAATTCTCAAAGTAATTCCCGAAGGAAAACGAGAAATGAGCTATCAGGAATTTCTCCGAGGTAAGTAAAAGGGGTTAGCGTCTGCTAACCCCATAGCACGGGATATCCGAATCCTTCGGAAAGAGCGGATGTTCTTCGAGATGGTCGAGCTCCTGTCGGACTGTCGCGACATGAAGCTTGAAGCTTGCGAGAGCATCTTCTTCTCCCTCTTCCGGTTGGGTCGACATGCGATGCCACAACTCGACCATGAGGGAATCACGAGCCTCAAGGAGCAATGCGCTTGTTTGCGCCGGTGTAAGTGAGTCCATTTCACCCTCGAATGCTATCGACCCCGACTCTAGATTAAAAGCCGTAATTAGGCCAGTATTTTTAGTTGACATTTAGCCACATTGTGTGGTATAATCTACATTAGCATGATCTTCGAGGCGCAATCCCGCGCGTCATGCCCTGCTATGCAGATCTCGAACTACGGAGGCTACCATGAAGCCAGAGAAGCCGCAGGCGCTCGCGCCCGCAGTGTTCGTTTCCATGCTCTCAAAAGGAGGATGGCAGATCACCGGAGGCCAAGAAGCCAAGCACCTCGGGCCGCCCATGAACGTCTCGAGCGCTGATATCAGCTCGAAGGCCATGACGATCGGGCTGGATGGAGACGGATACGGGTTCTACCTCGGACTCGATACGTTCACAGTCACGAAGGTTCACCCCTATCTGATCCAGGTGAACAAGCTCTACATGACTTCGGTGGCGCGCAGCAAGGCCGAAGGTGGCGGCACCCACGAAATCCAGCGGCCAGGGGTGGCATTCACCTTTCGGAACAAGACACTCGAGGAGGCCCACGCAGCCGCGCTTGAGCAAAAAGAAGCAGACCGGAAATGGAGAGAAGCGGCTCTGCATCGCCAGCGCGTGGAGAGGCTCGGCGTTCTCGGCAAGTCGATCATCGACGTAGAATTCGAGACTGGCAAGCATGGGTTTGCCTATCTCAAATTCGCCGACGGCACTGAGCTTCAGATTTCAGGCACGCACATCGAATTCTCCCCCGGCATCACCAAAGAGCGGGAGTCAGAAGACTAAAATACGGGCCCGGTTCGCACTACGCGAGCCGGGCCCGAACTATTTTTATACACTCTAGAATCTCCAGTTGCGCCAGTCACGCATCATATCTTTGACACGCAGTCCTGTACGACGAATCGCGCCACGTTCCTTTTGCTTGGCGCGGGAGAGGTCATTGTGAAGTTGGGCTGTAATCCCGTCTATTGCATTGTGTAGAGTTCCCTCAAGGGATACGGCACGGTGCTGCTTACCATTGAGGAGAAGCGTGGCCTCTGCCTTAAAAACTCCCTCCTTTTTGTGGCGCTCTGTTTCTTTGGCAAGCTCGATTGCGAACCGATACGCTTCATCGTTTGGATCGATAAATTTATCAAGTGTGGCGAGTTTTGAGTCCAAGTACGACTTAATTTCTTCGGTCAGCACGATGTTCGTGCCTTTTAGAGTTGTTAGCATACTTTTACTATAACGCGAGTTGGCAGTAATGGTTCTATTACGAGGATACGTCCAGAATCTTGCGCGGAGATCGGTGGCCGGCAACAATGTGCACTTTTCCCGGAGTTACCTTGAAGTGCCGCGCGACAAGCTCGAGCACTCGACGGTTTGCTGCGTTTTGCTTCGCCTTCTCCTTAACTGTAATTGTAAAGGAGTCCTCTGAAACCTTGGTGAATGATTCCTTTTTCGCTCCAGGGGTAACCGAGACTCGAATGTACATGGTTATCGCGAGAGCCGCTCGTAACGACCGATGAGTGTGGCGCTCCCAAGCTCATGTCCCTCCATTGCGGCGAGGACCTCGTCTTTTGTAGCTCCCTCTTTGAGGTTAAGCATGGTGTCGAGTGCGTAGAGAGTGAAGAAGTAACGATGCTCCTTAGGTGCATACTCTGGTGGCGGGCATGGACCGAGGTATTCATTGGTACCCTTACCATTCTTACCGTGCGTGCCAGCAGACTGCCCTTCCTCAATCTCTTTTGTTTCGGGAGAGATATTAAAAAGCACCCAGTGGTCAAAAACTTCAATTCCTCGTGCCCTCTTTGTTTCCTCCGAAATATCAGGATCAACAACAATGAGTGCCAATGACCTTGCTTCCCCGGGGGCATTCCTGATGGTAAGCGGCGGGCTAATGGTAGGGGTCACATCGCAGGTGTATTTTGCGGGTATCGTACCCGACTCCGGGAAAACGGGACTCTCAATTGTGAAAAGATTTTCAGGCATGTACGGGTCGATATTGGGGACTTCTCCCCATGGGACAAAGATAATAATGAGAGCGATAAGGATCGCGATTCCAACGCCGGTAATAACATACGGGTTGGGCATAGCCTCACTATAGCAAACACCTTGATTTGCGTTGCAAAATGAGCTCTTTTTTGTAAGAATGGCCGCACATTCTCAGCCGAAGGCTGACCAGCCTTTGATTGACAATGTCGTATTCCGATGTAGCTCAATGGTAGAGCAGCTCCCTGTTAAGGAGTTGGTTGTAGGTTCGAGTCCTACCATCGGAGCCAGTTAGCACAAAGTCTAAATATCGATTTCAGTCACTGCACTTTAACGTGGATGTATACTGGGTCCATGAAGGAATTTACGTTGTATGAGGCAACCATACCCGTCTTTATACTTTACCTTTCTAATCTTGAGCGAATCATCAAGAAAGCTAAGCGGTTTTCTAAAAGACATTCTATCCCTGAGAAAAGGTTAGTCGAAGGCACCCTCGCGCCAGACATGTATAACTTTATTCAACAAGTTGGTTATGCGTATTTCACGGCCCTTGAGACTACGACAAATCTGACGAAAACGCAGGCACCACAGTTTGACTACAATGAAAAAACTTTTTCCGACTTACAGAAAAGTTTGCGCCGGACCATCATCTTCTTGAAGGGGCGTCCGCGAAATAGCTTTAGGGGCGCAACAGCACGACAAGTAGAAACATTTTTAGATCCGGGGAAAAAACATCATACGCAGGACTACGTCCTCAAACTAGCGCTCCCCAATTTTTTCTTTCATATAACCACCGCGTACGACATACTACGGCATTTAAAAATTCCACTCGTCAAAGATGATTATTTAGGACTTAAGTAGTCTTGCTATACCGAGTTCAACCATCGAAGCCGAGTAAAAGAAAAGACGCCCACCGGGCGTCTTTTTCTTCCTAATGGCGGGATCTGAACTAGTCAGCGCTATACCAGCTCTTGAGCCACCCGCGCATCATATCGATTTCTCTCGACTGCGAGGTGATGATATTGTCCGCGAGCTGCTTCATCTCGTTTCGCTGCGTAGAAGATTGAAGCATCTGTGCCATCATGATCGCCATCTCGTGATGCGGAATCATTTGCTTGATGAACTCGCGGTCAAACTCTGCTGCGGAAACACTCGCAAGTACTGAAGTATCACCACTCATACCGTCCATGTGCATCATACCCATGCCACCTTCCGTTGGGGCGGAGCCAAACCATAACTGATACCACGAACGCATATCCGCGATTTCTCCCTCCTGCGCCTCAATAATACCGTTTGCGAGCGAGAGAATCTCGGGACGCTTTGAGCGTTCCAGGGCAACTTTAGCCATAGCGATTGCCCCCTCGTGATGCGGAATCATTTGGACGATAAAGTGTTGGTCAATATTTTGCCCCATCATGGTGCCGTCCTGCATCATATGTGAGCCAGATTGAATTAACGGACTATTGCCCCAAAACAGGTACCCAATACCGACACCTACGATGAGTACTACGATCCCAACAATTATTGTATTTTTTCCCATAGTCATATTATTAACTTTTAATGCTTATAAAGACTTCCGCCGTAACAACGCCGCGTTGAACGCAACAATGACGGTCGACAGGGACATGAATACGGCAGCGACCGCTGGTTGCAGCATGATCCCGTATATCGCAAGTGCTCCTGCCGCTACTGGCAACGCAAGTATGTTGTAGCCGGTCGCCCAGAAGAGGTTTTGAATCATCTTCGAATATGTAAGGCGGGAAAGCTCAATGATCTTCGGTATATCCCGCGGGTCATTTTTTACCAAAATGATCCCTGCCGCCTCGATTGCAACATTCGTTCCTGCGCCGATAGCAATACCAAGGTCTGCTTGCGTAAGCGCTGGTGCATCGTTAACGCCGTCGCCAACCATCGCCACGCGTTTCCCTTGCGACTGTAGTAGTTTTACCTTTTCAGATTTTTCTTCCGGCCGCACACGTGCAAAAAATTCATCAATGCCGAGTTCTTTGGCAACAGATTGCGCCACCTCTTGCGAGTCTCCGGTAATCATCGCAATAGAGAGCCCCATCCGCTTTAATGTATCTATTGCCTCCTTTGCTTCAGGGCGTACTGTGTCGGCAACGGCTACTGTTCCGATCTGCTTACCATCCACCTCAATAACAATGTCCGAGCCGCCTTTGTGTCCTACAAACACCCGCGAACCATCTACAGTTGCTTCTGCACCGGCTCCAGGAATGCGTCTAAAGTTCTGTGCCTGTCGTGCTGCTAATCCTCGTTTACGCGCCTCTTCAACCACCGCCTTACCGATAGGATGCTCTGAGCCAGCTTCAACCGCAGCCGCCAATGTCAGGACCTCGTCTGAAGTCACAGAGATAACCCCGAATACACCCTTGGTAAGGGTGCCCGTCTTATCAAAGAGGACTGTCGTTATGCTTCGAGCTGCTTCGAGCGCGAGACGGCGTTTAATAAAGAATCCATTTTTAGCCGCCATCGTTGTTGATATAGATGCGACGAGTGGGATCGCAAGACCAAGTGCGTGAGGACACGCTATGACCAGCACAGCGACTAGCCGTTCTATAGAAAAGCCGAAGCTTTCTCCCGCATACATCCACGCGACGAAGGTGATGGCACCAGCACTAAGGGCAAGCACGGTGAGGTAGTATGCAGCGCGATCAGAGAGAAGTTGTAAGCGTGACTTCGAGCTCTCCGCCTCTCTAACAAGACGCATAACCCCAGCAAGAAATGTCTTATCGCCAGTCTTTTGAATCTGAATTCTTAGGCTACCATCGCCGTTTATGGACCCCGCAATAACTTCGGAGCCGTTCGCCTTACCGACAGGACGCGATTCACCAGTGATAAGAGATTCGTCGACTTCAGAGCTTCCCTCAATTACCGTGCCGTCGGCAGGAATCTTGCCCCCAGGCTTCACAAGAGCAATATCGCCCTGTCGCAATTCGCTTAAGGAAACCGTTATAGTCTTTCCATCACGGATAATTTCCGCCTTGTCAGGTAAGAGTTTAGCGAGTTCGCGGAGAGCTCCCTTTGCACTCTGCACAGCTTTCATTTCCACGAAGTGACCGATAAGCATGACCGCAATCAGCGTCGAGAGTTCCCAATACAGCGACATGCCGACACCCGAGATCGTGACCCATACGCTGTAGAGATACGCGGTAGTGATTGCGATCGCGATGAGCGTCATCATCCCCGGCAACCGCGCTTTGATTTCATCCGCCGCGCCCTTAAGGAATACGAATCCACCATAGAAAAAGACGATACTCCCCAGCACCAGTTGTATGTAGTCGGAACCAGGGAATACTGGCGCGGACCACCCAAAGAATGCGTGCGGGAGATCAGAATACAAAATGATCGGCACTGTGAGAGTAAGTGCTACCCAGAACTTTGTGAGAAAATCTGCGGTATGGTGTCCCGCGTGTTTGTCGTCGGCGCCTCTCGGAGCATGATGAGAATGATCCATGCTATTTCTTCTTTTGGGCAAGCTTGTAGACCTTCAATATTTCAGCGATGGCCTTCTTTTCCCTGCCCCCCTTAATTTGCTGCAACACATGCGTCGAGAGATGATTTTCAAGCACGAGGTCTTCTACACCTGAAAGCGCTTCTTTAATAGCACTCGATTGCGTAATGATATCTACGCAGTATTTTTCTTCGTCTACCATTTTAGATAAACCTTTCAACTGGCCTTGAACGATTTTCAAACGACGAGACGCTTTCTGTTTTATGTCTGCCCTCATGTGTATATAATACCCCCTGGGGGTATCTTGTCAAAAAAGGAGTACAGGAATACCATTAGGTATTAAAAGCTCTTATCTATTTTATGGAAAATATCTCCACACTTCGAGCAGGAATGGCGTTTGGCGTAACCTTAGTTGTCGTGTTCGTATTGTGCGCAATCGCACAGATGATTTTTCCTGGAGCACAGTTCTCGCATATGTGGCTCCAGCTTTTTACGGCGGCTCCTATGAGCTCTGCTGCAATATGGGTTGAAGGTATAATTGCGAGCCTAGGTGTGGGCTTCATAGCAGGCTGGTGCTTTGCTCATTGCTACAACTGGAGCGGCAAGCACGGCCTCAAGTAAACCTTGGGGTTCCCCCTAAAATTGATTTTTCCGGCGCTTAGGATGCGAAGGTGATAGAGAAAGACTCCAAGAGGTCCTTAATTTACTCCTGCGGCTTGGAGATAGGAATCAAAAAATAGTTTGCAGTCGAGGTCTTCTTGTGAAGTGGAACCTTGCCCGCAGCCATCTTGTGCAGGATCGGGTCGCCCGCAGAGCATACCGTGGCAGTGGTAATAGGCGCACGCATCAGGTTTTGAGAGATGTAGATTAGTCGGAAAGTTTCTGCGACGAGCGTCGTTCTCTTTGTCGATTTCCGCCAACCGAGCCCTAATCTGGGCCTCTATGCTACGTAATTCTTGCTCAAGCGTAGTCTTTTCGGCTTCCCTCCTCCCCAGCAGATTCTGATAGAACTCGAGTGTCGACTCGATTGCCACTTTGCGCTCCGCGCGCAGTGCATTCAAGGCCCCCTCGAATTGGGTGCGGGTACTCTCTGGCGGAATATAGGTGTCCACCTCTCCTAGATCGCGCTCGAGCGGGTTCATTCGCTTTTTTATATTGTCGATACTTGTTTGAACCGCTTCGATTTCTGCCGGAATTGCTGCGGCACGTTTGCGAAGAATAAACAATTCAGTGTCCAAATCTGCATTAAGCAGCCTGCAGCTCATGAGGTCGGCGGGAGTGACACCGTCCGATACCCCTTCTCCACGTGGAGGATCAGTAAATTTCTCGCTTCCAGTCGGAGGATGGCACGCTTTTTCGCGTGCATCTAACGCTGCGAGAGCTGCTTTGAGAGCAGCACGCATAGTCTGCGTATCACGCTCGAATATATCGCGCGCCGCTTCCACAGATGCATCGTATGCGTCAAAGCACGCCTTGGTATCAGATTTTTCATACGGCACGTCGGTTTTCGGGGGGTTTGCGGCGCGACACTGATCTAAGGCATCTTTTGCCTTTTTATAATTCGTATACGCGTCATCGCGTTTCTTGAAATATGTCTGGAATTCTTCATACGGAGCATTGTCAGGGGGAGAAGCAATTCCATTGTAGTTTTCGACTGCTGCATCACGAGCCTTTTGTGCATCTGCGCACGGATCAACGGGCTTTGCGCTCAAACATTGACTAAGACGCTCATCGATAGTTGCTTTCTCTTCCGCATACACCTCTACACTGGCATTCACACCTCTCTCGTATGTTGCTTGGAGGCTGGCGCGAGCCTCACCGATCGCATCGCAGGAAACTTTTTCAGCATCAAAACTCTGAAGATAACTAATGGCCCCAGCGACAATTGCTACCGCAACCGCCACAGTTCCAACTGCCCAGTATGTCCGTGTATTCATGCGTTAATACTATACCCATTCATGAAGGATTTGAATCGGGCCTGTGGACGACTGCATAGATATCCAGGCCCTATAAGTCCCCCGCTGGAGGCCTAGGGACGGGGCGGAGCTTATCCCGGTAGATGATGGAGACAAGTGCAAAACTCAAGATAAGGAGAAGAAACCATGAACCAGTCTTATTCAGTGAGACAAGATGCCAATACTCTAGCTGGTTTGGATAGAGCCAAATGCTGGTAAAGGTTCCGATATTTTCTGCTATCCAGACAAAAAAAGCAGTCAGGAGCGCAGTTAGGAGAAATGGCATACTTCGCTGCCTTTGATATACCTGGAAATCCACTCTCGTTTTAAAGAAAATTATAATTACGTATGCAAATAGGAAGTATCGGATATCGTAGAAAAAGTGGTGCGTAAAAAAGTTTAAATAGATGAGTGTCGCTAGTATCCAGAGATGAAAATAGGCCGGAAAATTTTCAAAAGAGAGTTTGAGAAAAACAAAGGCCCGTGAGATGTAGCTCCCAACCGCCGAGTACAAAAAACCAGAAAAAAGCGGCACCGTAGCAAGTACAAAGAGTGCACTATTGGCGTCCGGATACACCCACGAGCCGATAGCGGGATGTGTTTTAAAGAGTTCCATCCCAGTTGCCAATACATGGAAAATGAGGATCACAAAAAATTCCTTTATCTTTTCAAATCGCAGCAGAAGCGCACATATTTGGAATCCGATCGCTCCGAGAAAGATGAAGTCGTATCGGCTTATCAGTGGTACGGTAACGACTTCGGTTACAAGAAACAGTGAGAGGAGAAATGCGCCAAAATAGCTTGCACGCAGGTTTGCAATGAAAAAATGCCATAGCTCAATGAAATAAGGGTGCCAGGTTTTCACAAGGTGTCGTTTAACTATAACGAATTGTTCTGAAAATTAGTTCTTATGTCGCTCACAGGATACTTATTGCAACCCCTCGTTATCGGAAAGTTGCTTAGGGTATACTGGCTCTATGAGCATATTCAATTTCTTTCGAAGAAAAAAAGATTCGTCCGGCCAGGCTGCTGGAGATACAGCTGCAATCACCACCTCCTCGGGAGATACAGAGAGTAACACCCAAGATGCAGTGGGAGCGGACATTCTAAACGATGGAGGTAGCTCCGGTATCAGTACGACTACAGATAGTGGAGGAGGGGGTGACGGAGGGGGCGGTGGTGGAGGAGAGTAATTTTATGCTTGAGAACACAATACAGAAATATTTTGATGCATGGGAGCGTCAAGACACAACGGCTTTGAAGGACGTTTTTACTCCTGACGCTCGTTACATCGTGCACCCGTTTGGTGTTGAACAACACATTGGATTCGATGCAATTAAAGAGTATTGGTCACTAAATTCAGTAGGAAGGCAACTCCACCCGAAACCAAAAATACTTTCGAAATTGATTGGCAGCGATATCGCATTCGTTGAATGGGGTGTTACGTATAAAGATAAACTTACGCATCGAGACAGAGAACTTCGGGGCATCATGGTGCTCCAATTTAAGAATGGTCTAATTGCGGAATTGCGCGAGCATTATGACTCCTTAAAAGAGCCCGGCTTTGAACTCCCAGAGGTTGAGATTGAAGCCGAGGAGGAAAAGGAGAAAGAGGATGCAAGTGGGGATAGTGCAACTGCTAAAACGGTGTCCTTAACGATCGGCGGGCTCACTGTGGGACTCATACTTGGTGTTGGGGGCTCTACCCTTCTACCCTCTCAAAACGCTTGCGTTGCTCCTATTGCACAGGTCGCTACAGACACTCCTCCCCCGGTAGTCACCACAAGTGTGTCAAAAAATTCGGAACAAAAGCCTGCAGAGGTGCAACAAGTTGTGCCCGCCGCTTCCCTCTCCTCTGGATCCAGCACGGATTCAACGGGCATTCGTTAAGCTCGTTTTGCTACAATACAGAGATGAAACAACTCCTCTGGTTGGCAGGGTTCCTTGTTTTATTGGCCGCCGGCTTTTATTTATACAATTCCTATACGCGCATGGATAATCAGGTAGAAATCGCTACAAGCACTCCTCAAGCTGCGACAGTTCAGGTTACCCCTATCACCCATGCAACATTTGTGCTGCGATGGGATGGAATCACTATCTATAACGATCCCACCGGTGGAGCTGAAGCGTTTGAGGGGCAGCCAACAGCAGATATTGTGCTAGTTACGGACATCCATAGTGATCACTTGAGCACGTCGACGCTTGTTGCTGTGGTTGGAGATAATACAACCCTTGTAGTTCCACAGGCAGTAAAGGATTTATTGCCAGCAAATTTGGCTGATAAAGCGAAAGTTCTTAAAAATGGTGAGACCCTCGCCGATAGAGAATTCAAAATCCTCGCCCTCCCCATGTATAACCTTCCGGAATCCGAAGATAGCAGGCACACAAAAGGTCGTGGAAATGGTTATGTGATCGGCAAAGGTGACTACCACGTTTATATTGCAGGTGATACGGCGGGAATTCCAGAGATGCGTGCACTTACCGGTATTGATATGGCCTTTATTCCTATGAACCAGCCATTCACGATGGGCGTCGAAGAGGCTGCGGACGCGGTATTGGCCTTCAGGCCAACAAAGGTGTACCCATACCACTACCGTGGGCAAGATGGATTGGCCGACATCAATAAATTTAGGGAGCTTGTAAACGGAGGGGACCCGAACATTGAAGTTGTTTTGGCGAATTGGTACCCCGGACAATAGTCGTCCCCTACTTTGCTCATGATTAGGTGTGCCGCCTTTTTGCAAGGAATGATTTTTGATTTTACCAGCACTCGGTAACCAGAACTTTCTCACTTCCCACACTTATTTTTTTCCCATAGACTTCCTGATTCACCCATGATTCATATGGGGTTCTGTATGCTGGGCGCATTACGCAGTGCTAACAGAAAAATAGATGAAAAATAATCCAATCGATATCCTAAAGAGGGATCATAGGTCTGTTGAAGCACTTTTTGAAGAATATGAGAGTCTAGGAGAAACAGCGGAAGCCAGTAAGAGAAAAGTAGTCGATCAGATTATTGAAGAGCTTACTATCCATACAGAAATGGAAGAAACGATCTGCTACCCGCGCTTTAAAAAGGTCTTCAACAAAGAGAGCGATAAGATGATTGATGAAGCGTATGTCGAGCATGCGGGGGCGAAAAGGCTTCTCGATCACCTAGAGTCCCTTGACCCTGCTGACGCTGAATTTGACGCGAATGTGAAAGTCCTCATGGAGCAAATAAAACATCATGTGAAAGAAGAAGAGGGTGAGGTCTTCCCTGCTGTAAAGAAAAACATGTCGGAAGAGGAACTCTCTCTCATGGGTGAGGAAATGATCGAATTCAAAAATGTACGGGTGGGCGCCATGTAATCGGATGTGACGATTCTTGGGTCCTCCTCGGGGGGAGCAATACCGCAGACTCGAGGTCCGCGCTTCGTGGCAGCAGCTTTATTGCTTTGGCGGCGAGGCCCTAAGAGGGTTCAACTCTTTCCAATTCCAAACAGTTCCGCTGACCCCTTCGCGATATATGTGTAGAATATTGCAATGAGATATGTCGCCCTCCTGCGCGGAATAGGTCCGAGTAACCCCAACATGCATGGGAGCAAGCTAAAAGGCTTTTTTGAATCCCTCGGATTTAAAAATGTCTCTCCGGTTATCAGCAGCGGCAATGTGGTATTCGATTCCCCCTCTAGAAATACGCGAGCCTTAGAGGCAAACATCGAAAAGGAGCTTCCAACAAGGCTTGGATTCAAAAGCACTACGATCATTAGGAGTAAAGCCGAGCTTGAAAGCATAGAGAGAAAAGATCCCTTTAAGAAAGTACGAGCCAATCCCCACTTTTATCTCTTCGTTACTTTTTTAAAGGAGCACCACTCTTCCCTCCGTACGTTCCCGCGCAAGGGAAAGGGATACGCTATTGCTGGCGCCACGAGGCGTGAACTTTTTACCTATTTGCATTTAAAGAAAGGTGGTCATACCCCCGATTACATGCGGGTTCTTGAGAAGGAATTTGGAAAAGGAATCACTTCCCGAACGTGGCTTACTATAGGCAGAATTCTTAAAAAGATGAGGGGATGAAAATGCTATACTGTCGGTATGACACTCCTTTACATCGTTCTCGGAGTCGCTTTCCTCATCGTTCTCATTAGCATTAGGCAGGTTAATCAGTATGAGCGTGGACTCAAGTTCACCATCGGGAAATTCTCCTCAATCATGGAACCGGGATGGCGCCTCGTGATTCCGATTTTTCAGTCATCCAGAAAAGTAGATATGCGTGTTAAGGCGGTTGATGTACCGGACCAGAATGCGATTACCAAGGATAACGTTTCCGTCACGGTAAATGCCGTCATCTACTATCGAGTTTTTTCCGCCGAAAAGGCAATTCTTGAGGTGGAAGATTTTTTCTATGCAATCTCTCAATACGCACAAACGACCATGCGCAACATTGTTGGCGAGGTAACTCTCGATGAACTTTTGAGTAGCCGTGAATCTATTGCGAGCCGGATCAAAGAAATTGTTGATAAAGAAACCGATGCTTGGGGACTGAAGGTCAACAATGTGGAACTCAAAGATATAAAACTTCCTGAAAACATGGAGCGAACCATCGCTAAGCAAGCGGAAGCGGAACGAGAAAAGCGAGCCGTGATCATTACTTCGGAGGGTGAGCTTGCTGCTTCACAAAATATTGCAAAGGCTGCGCAAACCCTCTCTGCTTCCCAAGGCGCTCTCCATTTAAGAACCCTCCAATCGATCAATGATGTCTCTTCTGATCAATCCAACACCATAGTTTTCACGGTGCCCCTCGAGATTATGCAAGCGTTTTCGGGATATCTAAAGAAAGGAAAGGAATAGTTCCCTCGCCGCCTTCTTTCTTCACGCTATTCAACGGGAAGGTTTGCTATACTGTCCCGGTTACAAATAGCCATTTCTTCTATGAACGGAGTTGTTCACTTTGAAATGCCCTATGAGGACCAGGATCGGGTAGCAGCGTTTTATGCAAAGGCGTTTGGTTGGAAGTCACAGAAGCTCGGCGAAGAGATGGGCCATTACGTTGTAGTGCATACAACGGAAACCGATGAAAACAACATGGTGAAAGAGCCTGGGCACATTAATGGCGGTCTCTTCAAGCGTACAAAACCAGATCAGTACCCCTCAGTAGTCATCTCGGTACCGGAAATTCGAGCCGCGATGAAGACGGTTGAGGAAGCAGGAGGGAGAGTGCTCGGAGGACAGAAACCCGGCGAGCCCGATGATATCCCTGGTATTGGACTTTATTGCTCCTTCCTAGATTCGGAGGGAAATCGTGTCGGGATGCTTGAACCGCGCGGAATGTAGGAGTTGCTAAAAGAACGAGCTTCCCGTCTGCGCAAAGTAGGCAATCCATATCGATATCGTGATATCACCAACGAGAAGGAGTGGTGCCACTCGAATGTAGGGGAATCCCAGTGCAACAAGCACCAACATAATAAGATCATTCGGAAGCGGAATGAAGGCGATGGTGATAAACGCTACGAGCAGGATAAGCCACGTCGGGTATCTCTTTCCCCACTCTGCAAGCCGAGCAATCCCCTTTTGCCACGAGTCCGGGACATGTCGTTTCCCATAGAGAGCGAGATTGTAAAAAATGCTATCGCTTATAAACATTCCAAGCCCACCAACGAGTCCGAGAATAAATGGATTTGCCCCTCCGGAGGCGAAGGTCACTAAAGCGGTGTAGAACGAAGAGCTTGTTAAGGTAGAGAGCCCGGCAATTGCGCCGAGGAGAAAAACAACGGTATAAGAACTTTTGACCCCTACATACGTGACTATTTGCTCTGGACCAACAACAAACACCACAATGGCCGCAGCAACAAAAAGAAGTATTGCTCCCCCAAGGGCGTAGTATCCTTTCTTTCCCAGCATATCTTCCATTCTACCCGCTGCTAAGAGTTTCTTCATCAGGGGGTGGCGTATACTCTATAGCGACCCCATTAACAACTAAAGACAATTTATGAAAAAGTTTTTTGTGCTGTATATGGCTCCAAGCGCAGAGTTCCAAAAAATGATGGCAAACACCACTCCTGAAGATGCAAAGAAAGGAATGGAGGATTGGGCGAAGTGGGCGAAAGAGAACGAGAAAAATATCGTCGACCTAGGGCAGCCACTCGGCAAAACTAAGCGAGTGAAAAAGGATAGTACTTCAGACGTTAAGAATGACGTAGGCGGATACTCAATCATTCAAGCCGATTCTCACGAAGAGGCGGCCAAACTTTTCGAGGGCCACGGACATTTTGAGATTCCGGGTGCGTGGATTGAGGTAATGGAGATTGCCCAAATGCCCGGAATGTAAAACTCTCTTCTCATATGTTCAAAAACACTAAAGCTTTTGCCAGTTTTTCAAGTCCCGATATCGGAGCTGCAAAGAAATTTTATGCCGATACTCTTGGCGTTGAAGTAAAAGAGATTGAAGAGGGTTTGGAGCTGCACTTTGCTGGAGGTGGAATTCCGGTGTTTATCTATCCCTCCTCGGATTACCACGCGCCTGAACACACCGTTTTGAATTTCTTAGTCGATGATATCGATACAGCAGTCGATACACTTGCTAAAAGGGGTGTGCGCATGGAGCAGTATCCTGAATTTCATACCGATGAAAAAGGAGTCTGCCGCAACGATGGCAAGCAACCAGGGCCAAAGGCAATTGCCTGGTTTAAAGACCCGGCAGATCATATTCTCGCGATAATTCAAGAATAAGGAACTATGTCGACTGCGGAAAATAAGAAGCGCTGGCTTGCCCTCATCATCCTTCTTCTTGGAGATCTCATGATCGTTCTTGACACGACGATCGTAAATGTTGCCCTCCCTTCTATACGAGAGAATCTCCAATTCACTGAAGCCTCTCTCGTTTGGGTGGTGAACGCGTATCTCCTTACCTTCGGTGGCTTTCTCCTGCTGGGAGGGCGCCTTGGGGATCTCTACGGCCGGCGGCTGCTCTTTCTTATTGGACTATCAATCTTTACGCTCGCTTCCCTTGCGTGCGGCCTCTCTAAATCTCAGGAAATGCTTATTATCGCGCGAGCCATTCAGGGACTTGGAGGAGCCGTCGTCTCTGCGGTTGCCCTCTCACTTATCATGACGCTCTTTACAGAGCAGGAAGAGCGGGTTCGGGCGATGGGCGTCTTCGGATTTGTGATGGCGGGCGGCGGCACCATTGGAGTGCTTCTCGGAGGGCTTCTCACGGGAGCCTTTGATTGGCATTGGATCTTTTTGGTCAACGTTCCTATCGGAGCGGCGGTATTCTTCTTCAGCTTGCGGCTCATACCGGAGAGCCGTGCGGACAGCGAGCATCGACATCTGGATGTGGGAGGGGCAGTCACAATCACCGCATCCTTGATGTTAGCGGTCTATGCGATCGTCAATGGCAACCAAGCGGGGTGGGGTTCTATGCAAACACTAGGCCTCTTGGTCGCTTCGATTTTCCTTCTGGGAATCTTTCTTTGGATCGAATCGCGAGTCCGGTCCCCGCTCATGCCGCTGGGGCTTTTCCGCATCCGCTCTATCGCCACAGCAAACGTTGTTGGGGTGCTATGGGCGGCAGCAATGTTTTCTTGGTTTTTTGTCTCGGCCCTCTACCTTCAGCTGGTGCTCGACTACACTCCCCTTCAGGTGGGACTTGCCTTTCTCCCAGCCAACTTGATTATGGCCGCGTTCTCCCTTGGACTATCAGCAAAGCTTGTTATGCGGTTTGGCATTCGTCTTCCCCTTGTTGTGGGGCTCGGATTGGCAGCGCTGGGACTCTTATTGTTTGCATTTTCACCTGTCGGAGGAAGCTTCCTTCTCCATGTGCTCCCCGGAATGATTCTTCTTGGAATTGGTGCTGGGATGGCTTTTAATCCCGTTCTTCTTGCAGCCATGAGTGAAGTTAAGGAGAGTGAGTCGGGCCTTGCTTCGGGTGTTGTAAATACTGCTTTTATGATGGGAGGAGCTGTGGGACTGGCAATACTCGTGAGTCTTGCGGCGGCAAGAACAGAAAGCCTAGCCGCTAAAGGCAGTGGGATGCTCGAGGCACTTAACGGTGGTTATCATGCAGCGTTTATTGTTGGTGCGATGTTTGCAGCGCTCGCCTCTCTCATCGGGTTGGCATTTCTACGAAAGGGGCTCACGCCTCCGACAGAGAGCGCGGTCCACTAACTCGCTACTAAAGCAAAAACCCGCCTAGAGGCGGGGTTTTGCGAGAACGAGTATTCTTATTTGAGGTGTGCCGAGACGAGCTTCGTCATCTCAAACATCGTAACTTCACCTTTGCCGCCAAAAACCTTCTTCAGCTTGTCATCGGCGAGGATGTTCCTCTTGTTGGCTGGGTTCTGAAGGTCATTCTTCTTGATATACACCCAGATCTGCTTCACAACCTCCGAGCGAGGCATCGGTCCTTTGCCGACCACCGCCTCAAGATCTGCGGAGAGATTCATCGGTTTTAATAGAGCAGGATTGGCTTGTCGAGCCATATGTAAAAGCGTTTTAGCTTACTGTTAAAAGGAACTCCCCTAGTATATACCCCCTCTATCCTTTTGTCCCCTAGGGGAATTACCCTACAAAACCCCCAGTTCCGGAGGATCCGTTGAAGGCGGCGGCCCGATAATTCCTAATACTCGGGAGAGTTTGAGTTAGTATTCCCTCCTGTTGGCACCGTAATGTTTATGTTTGCGTTGTCTGCCGTATCGGCAGGGGCAGTTCTATAATAGGTCCGGTACCACCAGTATGCTCCCGCGGCGATCAAAAGGAGAAGAATGATCACTGCGACGGCCCAACCGGCGCCGGATTCGGTAACTCGTTCGCGTTCTATCACGGTATGCTGTTCAACTTTTTCTCTATTACCAGGTTCTGGGTTATTAATGACAGTTGCCATATGGATCGAGGTTATCTGTATAATATGTAAATAGTAAGGAGAACCGCGTGAAGTAGAAGTGAGTATAAAACGCAAAACTAAATTTCAAATGAATTTCCAACTGTGCATGATTTCCGCCAGCCATGCATCTAGTTCCCGATACGTCGTTACTTCATACAGATAGCCTCCACGAATAAACCAGACTTCGCGTGTTTTTCCCAGGGTCCCATTTTCGCTAAAAAACACTTCCCCGGTAACTCCATCGATGAGAACTTGGGTCGGGCTCTCCCTGACTCCGGAGGGAACATCAAGTTTGAAGCGCTCCGGTGTAACCTGGCTCTCTGCGTAGGAGACTACAAAGATCTGGAATCCTTCGCCGCTCTCCTTATTCTCAAACGATACGGTGAGCGCTTCTCCTTTGTCATTAAATTCTTTCACGGTGAGTTCCTCCGGGTAATGGAGAAGAAAATGGAATTTATTGTTACGGTACTCTCTTTTACCTGGAGGGACTTCATACGCAGCTTGGGTGAGGTTATTGCTTTTCCCACGTGAAGTAGTATCTCTTTGATTTCCATCCAGGGAAAAATATAAAGCCACTCCAAAAAGTAAGAGTGAGACAAAAATTAAAATAAATTTAACCTTGAACATTTTTAACGTAATCGAATGCCCCGCACCCGCAGATTTCCAAGAAGTCTAATAACCCGAGAAGCAACCCCGCTCTGGTATTCAGCTGCACCAATATCCGGCGCTCCCGTAAGAAAGTGATCGTAAAAGTCGGTGGTTGCTGCAGTATGAATAGAAGTAGTTCTTCCAGCGTCTATTCCGGGAGAGGTAACAAGAAGTCGAACATTGGTAGGTGCACTTACAAATTTTGGATCTCCCACTTTGCTATCAGCGTCGGTTCCTTCGGTAGATTGAAGCGACGCGAATTGAGACTGCAAATACTGGCGGAGCCAGGTAAAACTGCCGTCCTCAATAATATGGATATAGGTATTAATGTCGGTTGAGTAGTATTGATTGTTATCAAAGTTGGCGGTGATGTCATCCACGTACTCAATCATGTGACGTCCCGAACTATAGAATATAGTGTTGTAGACCGAGAGCGTAAGCCCGGTGGCGCCGCCAAAACGAAAGAGATAGTTGCTATCCGCGTTTGGATCATACACCGTTGCGTTTTGTACGGTTACTGCTGCCGCGTTTGCTCCGGTATTAGTGCGAATATGACCGAGCCAAAGAGCTGACGCGATAGTACCACCTTGAAAATAATCGTACTGTGAATGAAAAGCGCTGCTACCAGTCAAGTTGACATTGGCGGTACTTAGGGTGACCGCATTAACGGGCCCGTAATAATTTCGCTTGCTGTACACGACAGCACTGTTCTCAATAGCCAAATTTGGCACTCCGTTGTCGAGCTGGTTATTGTCCGCAATGTAGCAATCCTCCACATATACGGCCGTAAGATTGACTTGGGCGTTCATCCCAGTTTCGTAGTTGTTAGTGAGTGTGCAGTTGCGCACGATAACCGTTCCGATTTTAAGGTTAATGCCGCCGCGATCGTTATACATTGCCGTAATCCCATCAAAGGTATGGCCGTCTCCCGCATCCTCGCTTATTTGTATTCCATCGCCCGCCGAATTACTAGATTCCTTTCCATAGCGCCAGGTGCCTCCGGTAACATGGACGTTGGCGGCACTTCCACCCATTACAATGCCGGTACCGTTGTAGTCACCCGAAGAATTAACCACGGTACCCGAAGTCACACCTGCTCCCGTAAAATATATTCCTGCACCAGAGCCACGATAGGCTTCCACATTCGTTATGGTTGATCCTGCTTGCTGAACCAAAATATTTGAGATACCAAAGCGAAGGTCGAGGTTATCAACCGATACGTTTACCTGATTGATATGAATCGTTTCTCGCACCACGGCCTCAAGAGAGGTGAAGGCGCTCGAAGGGTTACTGGTTGAAAAAACTGTGAGGGTATTTGAGCTCCAGAAATATTCGTTTACTGCGTTAACAGCAGCCTGGGAAACTTGAAGCAAGCCCCTCGTTCCATCTAAAAAAATAGTCTGAGGATCTGTTGTGAAGGTTGCAGTCCAACGGTTACTGCCAGCATCACTCCACACTAAACCCAAAAGGTCCGTCCCCGCATTAATAATCGGTTTTGCGCCACTCCCGTATACACCATATGTAACGCCCGCTTGGGCAGTAAGTGTTGTTCCGCTACGCCAGGTTTCTCCTCGCTTAAATAGAACAAGGTCGCCCGAAGAAAGCGCTGCGTTACTCACTTTGTTTACGGTTGCCCACGCAAGATCCGTGGTGAGACCAGAATCGCTGTCGTCTCCTGTAGTTGCATCGACGTAGTATGTTGCAGCAAAAGCGACCTGCCCAGATGAAAAAAGCGCAAAAGAAATTGCAACTACGAAGAACGTTCGGGAAAAAAGAAATGTACTCACACGTTCAGTGAATCAGGGACGTAGCGGCAATGCAAGCTGCAAAAGCGGCTCCCGGAAGGAGAGCCGCTTTCAGAAATACCCGCTGTTCATCTTGTCCTCTTGTTATCTCGCTAGGGTGCGTCGTGAGGATTCACCACTCTCCATCGCGCCCCAAACACCAAGTACCGCGATTGCGATACCAATGATTGCGAGGGTCCATGTGAGTGTGGAACTCGTGAGCGCGAGGAATGGCGTCGCAAGCACCGCGAGACCCAAGATAGCGTTGATCCATTGCTGCCACATAAGCCGCTGTAGAGAGATTAGTTCTTAAATAAAATCGACCAACGAGGCTCAAATGTCCTCGTAAGTCTCGAGCATACGCTTCATGCTATGGAGGACTGGTGAATCGAGACTGTGCAATTTTGTACACAAATTCTCCTTGACCCGCGGTGCCTTCAGGAATTTTTCCTTTAAAAGTTCATTAAAAACGCCGAAGTGATTCACCTCTGTTTCATTGCCCCGCTTGTATTCTTTAATTCAGATTCGCTCGTTTTACATGCAATTTAAAAGGGACACCCGCGCAAGGCTCACCACCCCCGTGAGCCTCCGGCGGGTGTCCCTTTTGTGACACTCCCTCGACTACGGAACCTAGTGAGGGGATCTGAAACCCAGGTAGAAGGAACGGACTCAAATGAAGTACCTTGCGCTTGCGGCCCTCTTCGCAGTCGCTTCCGCTCCCGCAGCAGCGACCAGCTACAAACCCCCGCACAAGCCACCGCATCAGCCGGGGAACAGCACCAACGTCTGCTCGGGCTTCAACAATTGCAGCCCGAGTTCCTACGCGGCGGCCAAAGCGTATGCCGAGGCCAACAACTTCACCTGGAACAATCTCAATCAGAGCCAGAAGCAACAGCTGATCTCCTCGATCCACAACAGCGTCGACGTGCGGAATTCCACCTCAATCACCGGCCCCACAATCATCAATCGGGGCTCCCCGGTCGCCCCCAATGTGTACGTGGCAGGCTCAACCGGAACCCACCCGTGTGCGATGAGTGCAGGTATCGGCGGCTCCGGCGCCAACCATTCGATCTCGATCGGAATCGGTGGCTACTGGGGCTACCTCAACAATCGCTGCATTCGCATGTTCATGGGAGAACGCTACATGGCAGCAGGCGCGCGTTGCGCCGGCTACAAACTCTGGGCTTCGGTCGATGTGGTCCGGAAGGAACTCGGCGACGAGGCGATCCCGCCGGAGTGCCGTGGACTTCCCGTTGCTGCGCCCCCTCCCCCGCCGGCTCCCCGGCATGTGGTTCGACGCCGAGCTCCGGGTCTCAACTGCCAGCAAATCAAGGTGCAGTATGAGAAGTGCTTCCCGCAAAAAGGCGGCGCCCTCTACGAGATCGAAGTCGCCGAGGTCGAGGCGGGCGACACGTTGGTTCGAAGCGTCGAGGCGAGAGCTGATTGGCGGGAAGTCCCGGTGACGACAACGTCCCGGGCCGTGGCTCCCGCAGCCTACGAGGCGCCGAAGGCTCCGACGCCGGAGCCGAACGTCTCCCTCGTCAAATGCTCGGACGTGTGGTCGAAGTACCTTTCCGAGAAGGCCGGCCAGCGGGGCGATCTCGTTCTTGATCGTAACGGTGGGGTGGTCTGCGTTGCAGAATAGATAGCCCGCTTGCTCCAGGTCTCATCTCCATTTCCAGATGAGACCTATTTTTCTTTAACCCAATGAATGCTTCATGAATCGATCTTCATCTCTCCTTCATAATTGTCCCGCTACAATAGATAGATGGAATCTTTGCTAGGGGCCGCGTTTGCGCGGCCCCTTACGCCTGCCTTCCGGCGCAAAATCATCGCAGCCAACATTCTCTTTTGGACATACCTTCTGGCTGCCCAATTTTCAGCAATTTTTTTCACCTTCCCTGCGATGATCCAGCCTGCGGCTGCTATTGGACTCGCGATACTTTTTCTTGAAGGACTTGCTCTGTGGCCGGCCATCGCTCTCGCCGTACTCGCTGCTGCCATCATAAACGGAGCCTCCCCTTTCAGCCTCGCACTTTACCCTTTCGCTCATGCACTCCAGGCGATCAGTGGAGCTTATCTTCTACGCCGGGTTAACTTTGATCCGATGCTTACGCGACTTCGAGACACGTTTCTTTTTGTCGCGGTCGCGCTCCTCATTTCCACAGTTGTTCCAACGCTTGGAATCGGTATTAGATTTCTTACTCAATATTTCTTGCCAGAGTTCTCTCTCGCTGCGGTAACCTGGGGTGCCTGGTGGGTTGGGATGTTTTTTTCAATTCTAATCATAGCGCCGCTCATAATGCGCTGGGTCATCCGTCCACGTTTTAAGCGAACAGCCGCGGAACTGACCGAGGCAATTGCGAGCATTGGGATAGTGGCACTACTTACATTCCTTAGCGCATGGACACCGTATGACCAGATTGGAAGCATTTCAATGGGCTACCCTCTCCTTGCTGCCCTCGTGTGGGTTGCTCTTCGGGTGGGGCCTCGATTCATGACGCTGGCTACCGCTCTTTTTTCCACAATCTCTATAAGCGGAGTCTATTTTATGCCTCCCGACATCCCAACGACTCTCACCCTGGGGGAGCGGCTTTTTCAATCTGAAATGGCGCTCTCATTCTTTGCCGTTCTGTTTCTATTGCTCACTTCCCTTATGGAGGAGCGTAAGAATGCGACTCGTGCCCTCAAAGATCGTGTCGGGGAGCTGCAAGTTGCTCTCTCTAAATTGGGGCAACAAGATAAAACGAAAACGGAATTTCTTGCCATACTCGCCCATGAGCTTCGAAACCCTCTTGCGCCAATCGTGAGTTCTCTTGAATTCTTACGTTTACGCAATCTCATCGAGCCAGAAGGTGTAGCGCATGTTCAGATTATGGAGGACCGCCTTGCAGTGATGCGTCGACTTCTCGATGATCTTCTCGACATGTCGCGCATTTCACAAAACAAACTCTCTCTTCAAAAGGGAGTTATCGATTTGCGCACCATTATTACCCAAGCGGTGGATTCAGTCAGTCATAATTTTAGAAAACGTGCGCAGAGTGTTACGTTGCGCATTTCCCCTACTCCAATTCTGCTTGAAGCCGACGCCGTGCGATTAGAGCAGATTTTTATGAATCTGCTAAGTAATGCCTCCAAATTTACCAATGACGGTGGCAGCGTTGAAATTGTAGCTTCTTCAACATCTGATGAAGTAGAAGTCTCTATACGAGACAACGGTGTGGGTATCCCCACTGCTGCACTCCAGAAAATATTTGAACCATTTCATCAAGGAGAGATCGGGGCACGACGCGGACACGAGGGACTTGGTATCGGCCTTTCATTGACGAGGCAGTTGGTCGGACTTCATGGCGGAGATATCAACGCGTACTCTGAAGGTACTGGTAAGGGCAGTGAATTTCGCATCAAGCTTCCCCTCCCCATGACAATCGTTGCACCAACGCAAGAGCTCCAAGGAAAACTTTCCGAGTTGCCTGATCGTGCCAATGGTAAGCGAATTCTTGTGGTAGACGACAATTCCTCCGCTGCTCATGGCATAGGGAACCTCCTAGAGCATCGCGGCTATATCGTGGCGTATGCGTACTCTGGCGAAGAGACGGAAAGTATGTGCTCTGCCTTTGATCCCCATATTATTCTTCTTGATATTGGTCTTCCTGATGTAGATGGGTACGAGGTTGCACGCAAAGTTCGAAACGAAAAGGGTTTTTCTGGCCCCATCATTGCGCTTTCTGGTTATGGCCAAGATGAGGATAAGCGTAAAGCCTACGAGGCTGGCTTTAACTACCATCTCACCAAACCGGTGGGGCTGCGCGAGCTCTCCGTTGCACTCTCGATGGAGCTGACCTAAACCCTAAGTGCCCTCACGGACTCTTCACTCTATAGAGCGGTAGTATCAGAGCCCTTACGGCATTGATTGCATTCCTTGGCTTACGGTGACAACGGGAATTCCCTTTTGGACGAGGTAATCAATGATTTGGTTGAAGATAGTGGGGGAAACGGTATAGCGGTCAGTGCCGTTGTTTATTTGATGGAAGGTAAGAATTAGCCAATCCTTATTCGTTGCAGCCTTATCGATCTCCTGTTTGACCTGATTAAAGGTAGTGTCTACTTCCACCGAGTAGCGCTGTAGCTGATATCGATCGGAGGAAGGCGTCACGTGCCCATCGATTGTTGCGCGCGCACTTTGAAGCCCTGCGCTCTCTACAAAGCCGATGGTGCTCCCATTGTAGGAACCAAATGGGTACGCGAATGTAAGAACAGAACCGAGTCCACGATTGATAAGGTCCTGCCGTGAGCCTTGAATTTCCGTTTGTTGATCTGCTGCGGAGAGAGTGGTGAGATCGCGGTGGGTCCTTGTATGAGCCCCGATCTCATGCCCCGCGTTAAAAAGCTCGGTAATCTGGGCCCAGCTCATGTAGGTGGCAAAACCGTCATCGTTGGTTTGTCGGGAGATGACGTAGAACGTGCCTTTCAATCCCGACGAGGTGAGTTTTGGAAAAGCATTCTGATACTGCGAAAGCCGATTATCATCGAAGGTAAGAGAGACCGCCCCAGTCGTAAAGATTCCTGTTGGACCTGACTTTAAGGCCAGAGATACGGTATCGATGGTAAGTTGGCCCACGCCTTCAATTAAATGAAAGACGGTGACATTCTTTACATTCGCGGGAACAGTAAAATCAACCGACATAGGAGTAAATGATCCAGCTGCTGGCAATGTCGCTATATCCTTGTAAACGAAGCTCCCATTCTGCATTTGTAGCTGGATCGTAATGGTCGAAGGGATATTTGCCACGTAGCTGTTGGAGTACGTGTAGGTCCCGGGGGAGAGCACTACGGGATCAAAGTACCATTTCGCATCTCCACTGCTGTAGCTGGTGATGGCAACACGAGCTGCCTTTGAATTATTGACTCCGCCGGATGAGAGGTAGGAAAATGCGCGCGTGTTGCTCCCAAATCCTCCCCGACTCCAGTTGGCAGGCTTCCCTGCACTCCCGGCTGTCTCAAATCCTCCATTTTGAATAAGGCTATCTCCCTCTCCGCCACTACCCGGCGTCACTTCGTTCAGAGAAAACTCGTCCGTTGAAAGAGTGCCGTTTTGTTTGATGAGGTGAAAAACCGTTACTGCAACAACCCCAGAGGGCACCGTAAACCGACCGGCGGCTGCCGTATAAGTGGAGGCTGGTGCGAGTTGAGTCAAATCAAGATACGTAAAGGAGCCGTTACTTAACTTAAACTGGGCAGTGAGCGTGCTAGGAACATCTGACTTGTAGAAGTCAGAAAATTGGTACATTTTTCCAGGAGTGACATTTACATAGTCGAAAAACCATTTCGCATCCCCACTCGTATAATTGCTCACTGTGACCCCCAGTGCTTTGGTGCCGGTATGAGGTGGAGCTGGGTAAGTAAAACTGCGTGCGTTGCTGCCGTAGCCGCCTCTCTGCCAGTTAGAAGGGCCGGAAGTTGTAAAGCTCTCCACGGAGGGATTTAAAATTAGGTTGGGACCGAGCGTTTCTGCACTTAGGGCAGCAAAACTCGGGGCGGCAGATTTTTGCGGAGCGGATTGTTGCTTTTGGTATGGGATTGGCTCCGTGCGCTTTACTTCCGGATGAGCACTGTCTTCTGCAAGCGGAACTAGCGCAGTAAGGGCGCTGGTAAGGGTTCCGGTTGACGAATTCCCTTCCTGCACCTGCGTCAACTGCTGTGGTTGTGGGGTACTTTGATTTTGAGACTGTGGTTTAGTCACACTTTGACTATCAGGTGTAGTTTCCGGAGTCGGCAAAACCGGCACAAGAGAGTTTACCAACGCACCTGTGTTATTAAGCAGTCCCTGGGCGCTAACAGGGGAATTATTTCCTGCGAGCACAAAGAAAAGCCCCGCTACAGAAAGGAGCATTAAAGTGCCAATGATTCTCATTTTCATAGGTTCTAATTTTACGTAGGTACCGATGCATTTAGCGTGAAGAATGCTTCCGCTTCCGAGTCTCTTTCATAAGGGGTTCACTGCCCGTGGTGAACAATTAAGAGTGCGAGGGAAACTTCTTCCGAGGCTTCCCGGTTCAAACCGTGCTCAATTAGCAAATTGCACCTCTTAACAAAAATAATATGACTACAAGACCGTATTTAGTTCGCATAGGAATAGTGGCAACGTTTTTGATCGTGGCTACTGGCATCGCTCTGGCGCAAACTGCGACAACCACCGATGGAACGACGGGAACAAGCACAGCAACCCTCACCGGCTCCACCGCAACGACGACTACGAGCACATCGACACCCTCTTCAAGCGCCGCCTTAACTGACTCCTCCACTTCGACCCCCGTAAGCACTTCAACACTTCCTTCCTGCACCATTTCCGCCTCTCCGGCCTCTCTTTCATCCGGTCAATCGAGTACTCTCACGTGGAGTAGCACCTTCGGCTCCTCTTTCGCTGTTGATCAGGTGAATACCCAAAGCACCTCAACCAACGGATCAGTAACAGTCACCCCCTTCACCAGCACGACCTATACCGGAAGAATCTCCGGCGCAAACGGATCAGGAATCTGCCAGGTCACTGTCTTTGTTAACGGTGTCGGGCAGACTGGCACCGGCACAGGGCTTGTAGCGACTAGTACCTCAAGCCTCAATAACCCAAATGGGAATTTCAACTTTGGTCCCGATCCAGTCGCGCCTACACAACAACCTGGTTTTGTTGCGGGGACAAGTACCGTGGGTACAAGTGGGCAGCTATCACTACCACTCCCGGTGACATACCCAACACTTGGCAGTACCCCCGCTCCAATGATTCTCAACGTTGAGGCAAATGGGCATGTCGTCATCCGAGGAACTGTCGCTTCAGCAAGCGCAAACACAATTACCATCAATTCCTGGGGTGGCCTCTGGACTATTAGAGTGACGGGGGCAAGCAGCATCATTGGGGCGGCAAACCTCGGTTCGATCCCGGTTGGTAATTTCGTGGGCGTCGATGGCTTTCTTGCACAAAACCAGGCGTACACGGTAGATGCTACCGTCGTTCGTGATTGGACTACCAGTCCATTCTCCGGCACTAGAGAGGCAACGGGTGCATCAGATGCATCCAGCAATTCTGCAGAGATGCAAACCACTCCGAGCACCATCGATACAACTCTGTGAGGTAGCGCTCCGGGTAGCGGCCCCGAGTGACCGATGTAATGTAAAGGCCCGCCCCCTACCCGGCGGGCTTTTGCTTAGCTTTCTAATTCGAGTGAATAGACTCCACCGAGAGAAGTTAAAATGGTGAGGAGGGAAGCGGCGCTCCAGGCCTGCACGCGACACGCCCCCTGGCCATTTGGGCCAGCGTATTCTCGGAATCCTTCGTCGGTGTAGCTAAAAAGCTCAATTGGTGTTTTGAAGTGTTTATAGGCGCGTACGAGACCTCCACGAAGTGCCCTTGCTTCTGTACGGTATCCAAAATTTTGAAGTCCTTCAGCAATAAGAGCCGTGTCATGAGGCCAAATCGACCCGTTGTGATAACTATACGGATCGTACGCAACTGATTGAGTAGAGAGTGTGCGCATCCCTACACCTTCTACATATAGATCATCCCTAAGGAGACGGCGCACTAGACCTGGAATATATTTTGGTTCAAGAATACTCTCCATCTCGGCCGCTTCATTTTCTCGCCACGCCGCGAAAAGGCAATGTCCCATGGAGGAGCGGGGTGATGAGAGCGGACGGCCATTTCCCTCAAGAGCAAAGGCGAGAGAGTAATCATCGCCATCCTTTTGAACAAATGCTCCATTGAAGCGACTCCTCAACAGCTCTGCCCGCGTAAAAAGGGTGCGAGAAAGATTCGTATCCCTCCCTTTGAAATACTGACCCCAAGATTGAAGTGCTACATACGTATAGGCCTGAACCTCTACCGGCGCTATTGGGTAGCTCGGCGCCTCTTTGCTCTCTTCAAAAAAAACAGACTCATGACTGTCCATCCAGCTTTGTGCTTTGAGTCCTCCGCTCACCCTCTCCGGAGGGAAACGATAGTCAATAAAGCCGTCTCCGTTACTATCGCCGTAATTTAAAATCCATCTAAGTGCGCTTTGGACAGAAGGAATTAATGGCTTGACTGCCTCTTCACCCGCCGCACGAAAGTATTCATACACCGTCATGAGAAAAAGTGGCGTTGCGTCTACCGTGTCGTAATTGCGCATGATTCTATCGGGATAGACATACCACGGAGAGACAGAAGCCTTAGTGAGATGCTCATGTCGCTCGGGACGATACTCGTGGATCATTTTCCCCGGCTCTTCCCCACTTTCAATATTGATTTCCCGGCCTTGCAATTCAGCAAGGTTACTCACAATTTTCCCAACTAATGTAAGAAAGTAGGGATCCTTTGTTTGTGCATACATTCGCAGAAGGGAGAGTGCTGTAATAAGCGAGTCACGGCCAAAGATGCACCCGTACGCCTCGTTTCGAGAGCTGGCCAAAATTCCACGCTCCGTCTCAAGCTCTCGTATTGATTTTAGTCCCATTTCCCATAATTCAGGATGAGAAGATTCCTCTTTTTTTGTGGCGCGACGCGCCTCCTCGGACAATTCCATACAATAGTTCTTTTATACCCCTCACCTATTCCAATAGCAACCGGTACAATCTTCAGACGGACTGATTGTGTCTTAATTACTCACTTTTTGAGAGGATCTTTTCGTATACCGCCTCGTATCCATCTGTCATTTTTGTGGCGCTAAAGTTAGTGAGCGCATGATCTCTACAAGCCTGTCTTCCTATTGTGCCGATATTTTCGACTGCATCGATCATGGCCTCAATATCTTCAACTACGTAGCCGGTGACACCAGTTTTTATGATTTCCGGAATTGAGCCACGATTAAACGCAACCACCGGACATCCCGAGGCCATCGCTTCGATGAGCGCCAATCCAAACGGTTCCCTCCAGGTTACGGGGTGAAGGAAACAGCGCGCACGGCTCATAAGCTCATTTCGTTCTTTTTCGTCCACTTCGCCTATCCACGTGACGCGATCAGAGAGACGTGGCTCAACGTATTCACGAAAGTACGGTCGATCAACGGGATCGAGCTTTGCCGCGATGATGAGTCGCATATCGAGCTGCTGGGCCACTTCAATCGCGTGGTGGATCCCCTTCTCCATTGAAATTCGACCCACAAAAAGAAGAAAATCTTCGCCCTCCGCACGAAACGGGTATCCCTCCATTGGTAGGCCGTTGTATACCGTCCCAGCGTGATTAATGTTAGGAAGCGGATACATTTGTGATTGAGAGAGAGTGACGATACTTGGACTATGAAGAGTCTGGAAGAGTTTTCTGTTATCCGCGGTGAAAGGACCATGCATCGTCATTACAACCGGAGTCGATGCTAAGTTTGCCGCAGGAAGAGAAAGGGGGGCAAGATGATCGTGAATGATATCGAACTCGTCTTGAAGCTCATAGGCGAGTCCCATATTAAGTAGTGTCCAGTAGTTGGTGCCGTACAGGTCATGCACTTTTGCTTCGCGAAGACTTCGGGGATATACCGCTTCAAGTTTTGCTGAAGTGATAGAGTCGCCACTTGCAAAGAGCGTCACCTCGTGGCCTCGGCGTACAAGTTCCTCTGTAAGAGCCTGAACAACGCGTTCAGTACCTCCATATTTTTTGGGCGGGACACGCTCTACAATTGGCGCAATTTGGGCGATTCTCATCTCTTGTAGTTAAGCGGGACTAATACGACATCTTCCCAAAGGCCCGATGAGCAGAGCGTGAGGGGTTTGTATGAAGAAAAGTTCATCTCCCCTTCACCAAAAATCACCTATTGTTGGGACAAACAATGTGGCAAAAAACGCAGCTCCGAAAAGTGGAAGAATCTCCCCCTCCCAGAAACGCAGCGGGCACCAAAACCACTTCATTCTTAGAAATGAACGAGAGTTTGACGCCTCCTAAGAGTTCACTAGAATGGGGGCCCATGAAGAGCTTTCTTCCCCAGCTACGCCTTGCCTATATGTTCCAGTTCCTCCTCCTCTTTCTTGCTTGCTTTGCGACAGGAAAGCTAGGCCTCGCGCTAAATCCCGTCAATACCTTCGCGACTTTCATTTGGCTTCCAACAGGCATCGCCTTGGCTGCGCTTACGTTGTATGGGTATCGACTATGGCCTGCGGTAGCACTCGCAGCATTTTTTATAAATTTTTCAGTGGGGGCCACACCACTTGTCGCGCTCGGAATTGCCTTTGGTAATACACTCGAGGCCCTTTTTGGCGCATATCTTATGCGGGAGCGCGTGGGTATAAATCCGTACCTTTCCAAACTCCGTGATGTAGCGGGGCTCCTCGGTCTCGCCGGTCCCTTCCCTACCCTTATAAGCGCAACGATTGGAGCGGGAGTTCTTGTGTTTTCAAACACAATCCCTGCCTCCGCTTTCGCCCTGACTTGGCTCGCATGGTGGATCGGGAATATGCTCTCGGTTCTCACAGTCGCACCGTTTCTTCTGCGTTGGCTTGTCAAAATAGTTTTCGTAAAGACAGGAAAAGAAATTCTGGAGGGACTAGGCATTTTTACATTTCTAATCGCGGTAAACCTCATTACCTTCTGGGGACCGCTCGGCAGTGGCCCCTATAACTCCCCCCTCCTGTATCTTGTGTTCCTTCCTCTCATTTGGGCAGCGCTTCGGGCGGGACCTAGAGGGACAACTCTTGGGATTTTTCTCACGGCTTTTATTGCAGCGACAGGGACCCTCGCGGGTCATGGACCATTTGCTACGAGTGATCCTACAAATAGCCTTTTTCTCCTCCAAATTTTTGTCGGTATGACCTCTCTTACATTTCTGCTATTTACCTCTGCGGTAGAGGAGCGAAAGGATGCACTAAACGGAGCGAAAGAATACGTGACGAAGCTGGAACAAGCTTTTCTTCGAATTAATTCTGCCGATCAGGCGAAAAACGACTTTCTGGCAATTCTTGCTCACGAATTGCGGAATCCTCTGGCTCCAGTTATGAGCTCGATCGAGCTTTTAAAACTTGAGGGCTCGGAGAACCCTAGGACGCAGGAGTTGTTCGGAATCCTTGATAAGCAAGTAGGGAATATTTCCCGACTCCTCGATGATCTTCTCGATATTTCTCGAATAACTAAGAAAAAATTTAGATTGAGGAAGGAAATACTAGATGTATCTCATGTAGTAGAACAGGCTGCCACCAGCGTCGAAAATTTTATGAAAAGCCGCAGCCACTCTTTTACTGTCGCCCTTCCGGCCGAGCCTTTGTATGTTGATGCCGATCCTCTGCGGCTTGAGCAAATAATGGTGAATCTTCTCAACAATGCTGGAAAATATACGCAACTGGGAGGAAAAATTGTGCTTGAAGTAAAGGCTGAAAAGCACAACGTTGTGGTTGTGGTAAAAGACAATGGCATAGGAATCCCAGCGGAAATGACCTCCAAAATTTTCGAACCTTTCATTCAATTGAAGAGCAGCGCATCCCGCAGTTTCGGTCGTGGTACCGGACTTGGAATCGGTCTCTCTCTTACCAAGCGACTTGTTGAACTTCATCGAGGCAGTATCGAGGTTGAGAGTAAAGGAGAGGGTCAGGGTAGTGTTTTTAGAGTTCTTCTTCCGAGAGCTTCGAGTGGTCCCGTGCCGAAATTGCCCGCGCAATCAGCTCTCACGCTTCCACAAAGCGAGACTGACGGCAGAAGCGAGAAAAGACGTAGACAAAATAGAATCCTTGTTGTGGATGACAATGCTGATGCCGCTCGTGGTCTCTCGATACTTTTAAGACATAAAGGACATGAAGTAGAGATCGCCTATGACGGACCGACAGCTCTCTCTATGGTGGACTCCTTTCAGCCATCCGCAGTGGTGCTGGATATTGGGCTTCCAGAAATGGATGGGTATGAAGTGGCCCGCCGCATTCGAGAGGAACACGGAGAAAACGTAAGGTTGATTGCACTTACGGGTTATGGTCTAGAAGAAGATAAACTTCGTGCACGAATGGCTGGATTCGATCACCACCTTACCAAACCAATTGGAGTCGCTGACCTTGAGAAGGTCCTCCCCTAATAGAAAAATCACCCCGACGGGGCGATTTTTCTATCCTGATCAGCTTTTCTTAGAGAGTCGGAATACTGCACGTCTCTCCACAAGAACCTGATGGTAGGATACCGGTCATAGCCTTGAAGTGCTCTGCGATCTCGCTCTCACTAAGAAGACGATTGTAGACCGCAACCTTTCCTACTGCCCCACTGAACCACGTATCCATCGACATGGTTCCAATGTTAAGCGGTGAAGTACCGGCTTTCGGAATAATTTTGTACTGACTCATACAACCGGTTGGCGCATGGTTTGCAAAGCTCTGCTTCACGCCGTTCACCCAGATGTTGATGGTGCCGGGGTAAGCAGAATTACATCCCGATGGAGTGTTTTGGGTCTGGTACTCCGCCACAACATGGAGCCATCCTCCTGTTTTGAGAGTTACCCCTGGTTGCCAGTCTGCAGCGCTTCCAAGACCGGCTCCTGGGTTAAAAGCGTACGCAGATAGTCGCTGTGGGCGACCCTCTGGAGTATTAGCGCCGTAAATGCGTGCCTCCCACTCACAGGTAGGCGAATAGTTCTGACACTTACCCATCCAGTCTACGTACCCATCACCGCTTGCCTTTAGGAAGTTCCAGGTATCCGGGCGAACCCACGCTTCCCAAGTAAGAGTTTTTGTTGTGGGAATGGAGAGTGCGGGACTTGAAGGCACCGTCAGATACTGGGTGCTTCCATTAAAGTCGGCTGCCTTATCTCCATTTGGAAGGGTTGCCACTGCGGGTGCGCCCCCTTTGTATGTACCATTGTTTCCGTGGTTCGATTTATCGACTTCCCCGCTAGAAGTTGGGGAGCCCATCGTAAGATACATGACGGGATTATCGGCAAGTACCACCCCATCGTAGTTCGTTGCCGGCGCTGGAGTTGGGGTCGGCGTTGGAGTTGGTGTTGGAGTTGGCGCTGGAGTAGGAGCAGGAGTTGGGGTTGGGGTTGGCGCTGTAGCTGGGGCAGCAGCGGAAGCAGTTCCTAGGAGGAAGTTATCGAGCTGTGCATCCGCAAAGTCGCTCTGCACACCGACGAGCCCCGAACCGGAAAGGTAGTTTCCGTATTTCGTCGGCTCATCAAGCACGGTCAAAGTCTGCTGCCAGGCCCCGGTTCCGTTTAAGTCCGTGTAGAGGGTGAGCTGGGGAACGCCGGTAGGAGTATCCGCGACCGCCAGTTTGATTCCGATCTTCTTTCCGAGCGGGATCAAGTTCGGATTTGAAGTTGGATTATAGGTTCCCGAGAACACTTGCTTCACGGCCAGGGTCTTGTAGGAGCCATTCACTTTCTTTGTTATCACCGCGTTGCCGTCGGCACGAAGACCTGCGTAATAGTAGTTGTTGGTATCTTTGTACCGCGCAAGAATAAACTCGCCATTGTACTCATGTCGATTGGCAGGGTTGGAGAGATTGTCCCGGACACGGTTAATGTAGATTTGGCCCGCTGCATTATTTGCCGGAGTTCGTGCAAACATCCTGAAGACTCCTTGAAGCCCTGCCGGGGTTTTCCCTACACCGCCGGAGATGTCCAGTTGTCCCCCAGCTGCGACCCACCAATAAGGACTGGTGGAGTCGGCACTGCTAGGCATCTTGGGGACTACGCCGTCGCTATTAAAGGTGTACAGGTACGGAAGCGACACTGCCGCAGGTTGAGTACCTGCATCTGCAACCGAAGGAGGGAAACTAGGAGCGAGAAGCGCAATAATGGCCAATAAGGGGAGGGTGATCCTTTTCGATTTTTGCATTGTGATATGTCATGGTTTAGGACTAAGTGCGGGCCGACTCTCATGAAGAAAGTATGAGAGCGGTTCTTCTCCCGCAACGTCGAGTATAGAAATCCTGTATCGAAAGAACAAGGAAAATTGAAGGCCACACCATGTCCGGTGATTTTTGCATGAAAAATTTCATCGTTTTTGACGTGGTTAAGGGAAACTTTCGATGAAGAAGCGGCGCTGTAGGCGGGAGCGGAACCAGAAAGATTAAGCGGGACTGGAAGGCGTTTCAGTTTCACCACGATGAAGGTAGTAGATTCCAAGGAAGCCAGCGACACCGAGAGAGATATGCCAGAGAAGGTGTGTTCCGATAGGAATCATCTCGCACACCGCCCCGTCAATGGTGCGCATTATGGCAGCGAAGAGTGCAAAAAGGATGACCCCTGCGAGTAACCAGGTTACTCTTCCCATCTTGTACCAGGAGGAAAGAAGAAAAACAGTACCAATAAAGAGAACTGAACCGAAAAGGAGAATTAGGGGTGAATAAAAACCGAATATCGAAGGGAGTGGCAGAAAACGAAAAGCTATAAATTGAAATCCTAAGAGAAACAGCACTGCTACTCCCCCGAGTGTCCGTCCCCAAAGAAGCCTCCCAACAAGATAGAGAAAGAGAAGCAAGAAAATGATTCCCGGAAACACATCACCCGTAAGGGCCCATGGCAATCTCGTTCCGTGCCACAGAGAGCTCCCTACCCCCGTGATGCTAAGGAGTAGCGCAAGTGTGTAGAGTGCTGGGTTTTTTGAACCTACGCGCCGCAAGAGAAATAATGCAATAACTCCGAGTAGAACTGTAGGGGCATTTGTCAGTGTATTGATGAGCTCAACGGGAAATAAATCTCCTACTAGCTCCGGTGTTTCGCAATATATTGGACCGAAGGGCGGCATAAAGAGCAGTGTACACCCTCATTGCAACTTCAATATGGCGGCGCTAGGATGACGCTAGAGGGGTGAGCAATACCGCTCCCCTAACACGATGGAGTGAGACCATGGACGTCAAGACCACCGCCAAGTCGACCACGGCGCTCGTTGCCCTTTCGCGGGATCAGCGCCTCGAGCGTTGGATCGCGCTCCTCCGCGAGAACGGCGAGATCGTCTACAACGCGCTCCCCGGCATCGACAACATGACCGATGCGCAGCTCTCCGTCATGGGCATCGCCGGCACGCCGCTCGAACCCGCGTTCAACGACCCGACACTGCAGAGCGCCGGCCTCACGGGCCCCAGGAGCGTCAAGACCGGCATGGACTTCTTCGAAATGCCACGTGACGAGATGCACGCGATCTGCCACTACCTCGGCAAGTCGGTCAGCGGGCATACCGCCGCGAATCGCCTGCAGGCCGAACGCTCCGGCTTCGACAGCCATAGCGGCTGATAGCCGACCCTATCCACCCCAGGCACCAGACTCTAATCTGGTGCTTTTTCTTTGTAGGATGCAGAAAAAATGCCTTGTAACTGCTGTGACGCTTGTTCGTCTATAATAGACGTGCCACTCGGCACAATGTATATGGAAAAAAACCCTGCAATTTTCGGCATTGTAATTCTTATTCTTCTTATTATTGGTGGACTCGGATGGTATGTATGGACCGCACCTTCGGGTGAAGCCCCTGCCCTTGACGCAACGTCGCAAGCAGCACCGTCTGCCGTAGAGAGCGCAGTCCGCTCCTACGTCGCTTCCCGCCTCTCACTTGCCTCCCCTGGTGAGGTGACTGTGGTGAGTTCAGTCGCCAAGGATTGGTCTGACTCATGCCTTGGTCTTGGAGGAATAGCAGAGTCATGTGCAGCTGTAATCACTTCGGGATACGAAATAGTAGTAATTGCCCGTGGTGGTGAATACCATCTCCGCACCAACACAGATGGATCTGTCATACGAGGAACAGGAGCACTTGATGTGACTGCTCCCTTCCAAGACAAGGGCTAGCTTGTGAAGCGCTACTGTGACTGTTACAGTGGCGTAAGTTGAGAATAGTTGAGGACTTTCGCGGAGGATTCTCCATGCCGACACTACGCGAGCAGCTTCCCGGCCTCTACAAAGAACTCCGCAAATACGCGTGGTCGCTCACTCGCAATAACACCACCGCCGATGATCTTGCCCAGAGTGCCTGCGTGCGCGCTCTTGCAAGTGAAGAGAGCTATGATGAGGCGCGCCCACTCCTTCCTTGGCTTATTGCCATCACGTGGAGCGCGTTCATGGATATGCGCAGGAAATGGGCTAATGACAAACTTTCTGTTCCACTTACAGAATGGAAGGCTTCTACACCAGCTCGGCAGGAAGATTTTTGCGAATGCAACGATGTTCTTCGTCTCATAAACGCCTTGCCCGCTAAGCAGCGACTTGCTCTGGCTGCAGTTATAGGCGGCCTCGATCACGACGAAATGGCCCGTGTGTTGGATGTACGGCGGGAGCACATTTGGAAAAGAGTTTATGCCGCACGTCAAATCCTTTCAAAGCGAGACGCTTCTCTCTGAAGCGCCTCTTTTCTTTTCGAGAGGAGGCATAACGTTGAAGGCATGTGTGATTTTCAAAAGTGCACACATGTTTTTTGTTTTTATTGAAACTTTTCTTCTTGTAGGCTCCTTAAGTAATTAAAAAAGCGCCGATTCAGTGATCGGCGCTACGCATAGACGAAATACCAGGAGCTATCAGCGATGACGGCCACGGTACCCGTGGCGATCATGGTGTCTGTGGCCCCAGTGGCCGAGACGGAAGTTGAGCGAGAGACCCGATGGAGCGTAGTACGGAGCGTAGGACGGCTGGTAATACGGCGGCGTGTAGTACCTTTGCGGATAGTAGTAGGACTCGTGGTACTGCCGATAGTAGACCTGTCCCGGGCAGCGCCAAACGTAGCGATGCCAATAAGTGGACCAGCGCCACCCGCAGTAGTCGTAGCCCGACCGATAGTAATCATGGGCTTCTGCGACAGGGGCTGTTACAGCCGCTCCTGCAACAATCGCAAGTATGCTAGCGAACTTTCTCATGGCGAGTTTCTCCTCCTTGTACCTCCAACCACCACCTAAAGTATATCAAAATCTATAATCAAATAATTAAAAACGTACCGATTAGGTCGGCACGTCGGGATCACTTCTGCGCACGGAGCGGGCGATCGGGAACACGAGGTGGCGGTGATTCCAGTCCTCCTTGCCGAAAGCCGGAAGCGAAGAGAGGCCAGCCAGGGAACAGCGGAAAGAAGGGATCGAGCTTTTGGAAATTCCTCTCCCCTGGACGCCGAACCTCACACTGCACAGCGGTGCAGCGCAAAACCTGATTCAAGGGCGGTAGAGCCGAGTCGCGAGTGACGATTTGCTGTGCCGCTGCCGGGGATCCGACACTGGCAAGCAAGACCAGGATGGCGCATCTTCTCATGGGTTTCCTCCCCTGCTGATTTGCCTTCTTAACGATACTCCTGTGCCGCTTGAGTAACAACGAGAGAATGCACACCTACACAAAAAGCGCTCTCTATGAGCGCTTTTTGCCCTAGGGCGAACTTACTAATTCCCCGTGGTGAATCCGACTACACTAGATGATGCAGTGTTATTTGATCCATCCGTTGAAGTGACGAAGAAGTGGTAGGTCGTCGAGGAAGCAAGGGCTCCGAGTGTGAAGTCGTGGAAGCTACTAAGCGCCGTTGTAGAGGCGACCTTTGTCCCAGCACCACCTACCGTTGGCGTGGTGGTACTGTAGTAGACCTTTCCTGTTGCGTTTTCATTAGTATTCCACGTGATGCGAGCAGAAGTGCTCGAAACGTTGCTTACTATGATTGAACTCAAGATCGGTGCTGTCGTATCGGTAGAGACTGGAGGAGGAGTGCCCGTCGAGAAGCTCATTTGAGTCGAAGTCGACGTGTTCCCTGCCTTATCTTTTGCTACCAGTGTGAAGTAGTAGGTTGTATTAGTGGTGAGTTTCTTGAGCTTAATTGAACCGCGAAGCCCCGAGTCAGTCTTGATGACCCTCGGTACACTTGAGGAGCTCGAGGTAGCGATAAGAAGTTTGATTTTCACCTTTTCATTGCTTGTCCAATTGATCTTAGCTGTTGTCGAGGAAAGATTAGTTACTGTAATTCCAGAGAGGACTGGAGCGGTTGTGTCGAGAGGTCTGGTGGTCGTTCCATGGTTGATAAGGTTCTCCAGGCGATCCCAGAAGTTTCCTTTCCTGAAGAAGGAGAAAGGAACCTGTACCGGGGTATTGCTTCCCACTTGAACCAGGAGCTTAAGCTTTGCAAGAAGTGCAGCATGATCGATCTTGACCTCGTTTTTCACGTTAGCTTTCACTTCGGCTTTCTTCTGCTCTCCGTTGGAAACACTCACACGTAGTGAGGTGTTCGATGAAGCATGACTCTCCCTTCTTGTCTCATTCTCCTTGGCGAATGCCATGGCTGGGATAAGCACATCCCCAAGGAAAAGTGCCGAGAGAATGCTACCAACCACAAAGGATCTCCTAAATTTTTTCATATTTAATATTAGCCTTATAGTAATTAGAGGGCCCCTGCCCTCCCTATTACAGACGCGCTCGGAGCCTATACGTGACGATTAAATTGTGGTGAAATACCACAAAATAAGGCCGGAAAGTCAATCCCCTAGGCTTCCGTCTTAATATGAAGAGGGATTCATGAAGCCTTCATCGACCCCTCGCTACAGTAGAAAGTAGTTTATTCGCAATCAAATGCAGTATGAAAATACTTATCGTTGAAGATGAACCGAAGCTCGCAGATGCTCTTGCAAAGGGTCTTACCCACAAGGGATATACAATTGACAGTATCGACGACGGCAAAAAGGCTCTCACTCGAATACTACTTCATAAGAACGATTACGATCTGATAATACTGGATCTCATGCTCCCAAATATGGATGGGCATGAAATCTGCCGACAGGTACGTGAAAATAATATCACCGTGCCTATACTTATTCTTACTGCACGGAGTGAAACGGAGAACAAGGTGAACCTTCTCCTCTCTGGTGCTGATGACTATCTTGTAAAGCCTTTCTCGTTTGAGGAACTCTCCGCCCGTGTCCATGCACTGCTTCGCCGCCCGACGGAAGTAATTCCAACGATGTTAAAGATAAACGATATTGAGCTCAATCCAGTGGAGCGAACAGTAAAACGTGATAAAACAGCTATTCCCCTTACGCTCAAGGAATTTAACCTTCTTGAGTACTTCATGCGCCACCCGAATGTTGTCGTCAATCGGGAAGATCTATTAAGTCATCTTTGGGATTTCAATTATGCCTCCTTCAGCAACGTCGTCGACGTCCACGTCAAAAACCTCCGCCGCAAACTTGACCAGGGAAACCGTTCGAGCGTACTGGAAACGATTCGTGGGATCGGTTACCGCCTTCGCGCATAAGTACCGTTTTGATCTCTTCTTCAGAACGGAACTCAATGTCATTTCTCTTCAAATTGCCTATTCATTTCTCATCCTTATTGCGGTTGGGGTTGGCATAACGCTGTTGTTTGCGGGCGCCAGTGACTCGCTGCTGGCTACTATCTCTGAAAGCCTCCGTATTCCGATTCCGCCCGCAACACAAAACGCGATCTTGGAGCAATTTGCCTACATCCGCTCACACAGCCTTCTTATCATCGCGAGCGTAATCATCCCTATCACCGTTGCTTTCGGCTACCTTATTGCGCACTTGACCCTGGGGCCGACTCGCAATGCTCTCTCCTCGCAAAAACAATTTATCGGTAACGTAGCGCACGAACTGCGAACACCGCTCGCCATAATTAAAACCAATACAGAGGTGGCCCTTCTCGATAATGAAATCCCGACTTCCCTTTCAAGTACACTGCGTAGCAATATTGAGGAACTTGATCGCGTCTCCGACATCATAAACAACCTTCTTTCTCTCAACACCCTCAACCGTCCCGAGCGAATCTCAATGGGGAATGTTGATATTGGGGCAGTCACAGACGCAGTTGTTTCGAAACTTTCATCTTTGATCGAGAGACGCCGTCTCACACTCACACAAGAGCGAGGTGAGTTTCGAGTCGTCTGGGGTAATCCCGCGGCACTCGAGCAAATTCTTATGAATATTCTTAAAAATGCCATCGGCTATACACCTGCGGGGGGTCAAATATTTCTTACTATCAAACCCGACTACCGTAGTCATGTGGAAGTCGTGGTGAGAGATACGGGGGTAGGAATTGCCCGAAAGGATCTCGACCGCATTTTTGAGCCATTTTTCCGTGCCGATCGCTCGCGCGTTCGGGAACACGGCGGGAGCGGCTTAGGACTCGCTATTGTTTCAGAGCTGGTAAAGCTTCATCGCGGCCGCATTACTATAAAAAGTGCCCCAAAAGAAGGAACGACCGTAAACATTAATTTGCCTGCAGGAAAAATTACAGAGGACCTCAAGGAGAAGAAATCTGGTGATGTTGTTGCTATGGATTTCAGTCAAAATAAATAAAACTGATTCACAAACCCTTCATAGCGCCCCTGCTATTGTTCATTAGGTTTCTGTTCGTTATGACGCGCCGGGGACGCCAAGCACCCCGTGTTGCGCATGCTCGTATTATTACGCATCCAACTCGCAGAGTAAGCAGCATACACGATGGCTATCACAAGGGAGGCTTCCGGGTATGAAACCTTACGGAAGCGAATCGCTTAAGCCGGGGGGCCGCAACCTGTTGAACAGGGGGCGGCCCCCCGGCGCGTAAGGACAAGCTCCACAATGTAACGGGAATCTTTTCACCTCGTCATCTCCTGTAAGGCCTCCCGCCGTTCTCCCTTGTGATAGCGAGCAGTATTGCTTACTCGCGTTTGCCCATCTTAATCACACTCACGATATGAAAACGCACGTTAACCGTGTTTCCTCGTCACGGCTCATAGAAGCGCATACCGAGAAGCGTCTCCGTACCACTACCGTTGCAGTGATCGGACTTGGATATGTAGGACTCCCTCTTGCAATTGCTGCTTCGGTGCGTGGATACAAGGTGGTGGGGTTTGATATCGACATAGAAAAAGTAGCTAAGCTCCGCCGTCGCGAAGCAGAGTATCTCACAGAAGAAGAAAGGGATGAGTTTCGTCGAAGTCCGATGCAAATTCGATCGGATGAGGCGGTTCTTAGAGATGCGGATGTATATATTATTTGTGTTCCGACTCCGGTATACGAAGATCACACTCCAAACCTTGAACCCCTCATTGAGGCTTCAAAGGTAGTTGGACGCGCAATGGGTGAAGGTGCCCTTGTTGTAGTTGAGTCAACGGTCAATCCTGGCGCATGTGAAGAAGTTTCCCTTCCGATTCTCAAGGAACTCTCCAAGCTCGAAGTAGAGCGGGATTTTTATTTTGCCCACTGTCCCGAGCGCATAAACCCTGGAGATAACTCCTACAATGTTCGCAACATTCCCCGCGTGTTAGGAGCCAGTGGAAAAGAGAGTCTTGAGCGCGCAAAGAAGGTCTACACCAAACTTATTGATGCAGAAATTACACTCATGGGATCAATCAAGGAGGCAGAGGCAGTGAAGATGGTAGAGAATTCTTTTCGGGACATTAATATCGCCTTCGTCAACGAGCTTGCTATGAGTTTTGAAAAAGCGGGGATCGATATTGTTAATGTGATCCGTGGAGCTTCGACAAAACCCTTTAGTTTTATGCCCCACTTCCCTGGTTGCGGCGTCGGAGGGCACTGTATTCCCGTCGACCCGTATTACCTCATCCGCTACGGTCACAAAAATGGATTCGTTCATCGACTTCTGATTGCCTCACGCGAGATCAACAATCACATGCCCCGCTACACTGTGGAGCTTCTCCTTAAGGTACTCCGAAAGAAAAAGATAAAACCTGCTCGCGTGAAAGTGGCGCTCCTCGGTCTTGCCTACAAAAAAGACATCCCTGATTTGCGAGAAAGCCCGGCCCTCGTCATCAAGGAAGAGCTGGAGAGCCTTGGCATACAAGTAAGTTCCTTTGATCCATTTGCCATCCATGCCTCCTCTGCTAAATCCCTTTCCGAGGCACTTCGGGATGCGTCCGCAGTAATCGTGGCGACCGATCACAGTGCCTTTCGTGCTCTTACACCGGATCTCTTCAAGGAGCACGGTGTTGAGGTCGTTATCGACGGACGTAATTGCCTCTCCAAAGAGGAATTCCTACGGGCGGGCATCACCTACCAAGGTATCGGCCACTAATCGTTAATCGGCAATGCCATGAGTGAAGTTACACTGCAAAAAGGACAACCAAAGAAAATTCCATGGCGTCGCATTTTTTCTGACGCTGGCATTTGGTTTCTCCTATTCCTTGTGGTGTATGCAATTATTGTCCTCAAGGCTGTGACATTCGAATCTATCTCAAACCACGTATTCTTCGGCCTCTACAGCATACTCATAACAACCTACATTTTCTCGCGGTTTCTCCTCGCCTACCTCCATAAGCCAGTGCGCTACGATGCGGCCTATGAGCCATCAGTCACTTTTGTCGTGCCCGCAAAGAACGAAGAAGACAACATAGCGGAAACCATTCGGCGCTTTGCGGAGGTGGACTATCCGAAGGAGAAAATCGAGGTTATCGCAATTAACGATGGATCTAGTGATGGGACACTCCGGGAGATGCGGAGAGCGGCTGAACAAATTGCTCCGCGGGTACAGCGTGTAGAAGTAGTCGACTGGAAAGTAAACCGCGGAAAGCGCCACGGTATGGCTGAAGGTGTATATCGCGCGACGCATGAAATCATCATCTTCATCGACTCCGACAGTTTTATTGCTCCTAATGCTGTGAAGCATCTCACGAAGTATTTCTCCGATCCCCAAATTGGGGCCGTTTCAGGGCACACCGACGTGTACAACCGAAACACAAATCTCCTCACACAGATGCAATCGCTTCGATACTACATTGCATTCAAGATCTACAAAGCGGCAGAATCTATTTTCGGCAACGTCACCTGCTGCCCTGGGTGCTGCAGCGCCTATCGCAAATCGTACCTTGATGAATTCATTGATGAATGGCTAAATCAAAAATTCCTTGGTGAGCCTTGCACCTTTGGGGATGACCGAAGTCTCACTAACTACATTATCCGTAAATATCGAGCGACCTACTCCTCCGAGGCAAAAGCCCACACCGTGGTCCCGGATACCTTTGCAAAATACGTCAAACAGCAACAACGCTGGAAGAAATCGTGGATACGCGAGACCTTCCTAGCCAGCCTCTTTATGTGGCGCAAAAACCCCCTTGCTGCACTTTCCTTCTATACTTATATGTTTTTGGCATTCGCCTCCCCGATAGTCTTCTTCCGCGCAATGCTTTGGCACCCAATCACTAGTGGGAACTTGCCCTACGTCTACATGTTTGGCCTCTTTCTCATGCTTTTTCTCCACGGTCTTTATTACCGCATTCAAGTGGGACCTCGCTCATGGTTTCTTGCCATCCTTTCTTTCTGGTTCAACACGGTACTCCTTATGTGGCAACTGCCGTGGGCAATTGTGACAATTCGGGACTCTCGTTGGGGTACTCGCTAGCGCCTACACTATGTACTTTCACTTCCCGCTCAACAAATTCCTTCTCCTCCTTTTTGCGGCTCTCATTCTTGCGGTCGCGGTCCTCTTTACCTTTGACTTTAAGCGTTACTTGTATGGCAGCACTCCCTTTTTCCCATCGGTTGGGCTCTTTGCGCAAGAAATTTCTGGGGACTTTGGCTACGTGGTGCGCCGTGTCGGCAAGGGCATTCTTAAAATTGGGGAAAGGGGCCTCGCTGCACTCGGAATAATGAACGCCACTGCATCGTCTCCTCCAACGGGACCAGCTAAGGCAATCGGCGTTCTTACATATCATCGTGTTGTCGATTTCCCCGATAACAGCAATGTTCCGCGGGAGCTGTTTGCGGATCAAATGAAAAAGCTCTACAACGCAGGGTGGCGAACTATCACCATGAAAGAGTACCAGGCCTTCATGGCAGGTAAGCTTGAGGTGCCCGAGAAGTCATTCGTTATAACGTTCGATGACGGAGCTAAGGGAAGTTTTTATCCTGTGGATCCTATTCTCAAAGAATACGGATTCACTGCCATTTCCTATATCATCGTTACTTCTTCTGAAAAACCAAAGAGTACGTATTACCTCTCTCCCGAGGAAATAAAGCGCATGTTGGCAACTGGACGGTGGGAAATTGGCTCGCACAGCTACGATGGTCACCACTCCTATCCAATTGATCCAGTTAACACGCAAGGGAACTTTTTTGCGGATAAATTATGGAACTTTGAAGCAGACCGTCTTGAGACACCGGCAGAAGTTGCTGAGCGCCTGTATTCTGATTTCAAAAATTCACGGACCTTTTTGGAGGAAAGATACGGAGTAACAGTTGACACGTTTGCATTTCCATTCGGCGAGACCGGCTTCATAACTGCGGGTAATTACCCAGAGGGCATTTCGGTGTCCCACGAGCAAGCGGAGAAGGTCTACAACTACGGCTTCCTGCAAGCCCACGGTGATGACTATCGATTCAACTACCAGAAATATCCTGCCTTCCTGGCGAAGCGAATCCACGTGGATCATGACTGGGATGGTACCCGTCTCCTTTCAATCATGGAGGGTGGAAACCCAAAAAGCCTTCCCTTCACAGATAACTTTGCGGTAAACCGTGGCTGGATTTCTTCGTGGGGCACCGTTGATGCGGGTTGGGGTTCTCTTATTCTTCAAAGTAATGATGAAACTTCCGGGGCATCTACAATTCTCGACGGTTCGCTCTTGTGGGACGAATATGAATACAATATTACCGCTGACTGGGAAAGCGGGTTCCCCTTCCTTCTTGCTGACGTAGAAAATTCAAAGACGTACACTGCATGTGCCTTTTCACAAGGGAAAGTGCGCCTTCAGAGCGCGAGGGGCGGAAGCACTGTTGTTCTCGGCGAGGTGTCTGATCCTTCTATCAATTACGGGAATGGGGTCAACTTCGGCATTCGCGTTCTCGGGAATACTGCCGCCTGTGTGTGGGACGGAAAGGTCCTTCTTCGGGTAAGCAATCTCCCTGACAGAAGTGGAGGTATTGGCATCCAGACCTGGAACCCTGACGTAGGGACTGCGCGCCTAACGATACATGGAATCTCTGTTCTAAGCCTCTAGGAGTACAATTGCTTCTATGAACCGGGACCGACGCACACTCTACGGGATTTTAATTCTTCTCGGAATTTTGACATTTATGTGGGGCCTGGCCGTAGTCGCCCATTTTGGATATTTTCACTATATCGCCGCAAAACTCTCCCTCCTCAAGGGATCTCCCGCCGCAGCCATTGAGGGAACGTCCTTTCTCTACTCCTTTAATGTCGACGGCACACTTGAAGAAACCGCTACCTCGGAGCTTAGCCCGAGCCCGTACTGGTGGCTAGACTCGGGAGGAGAGCTACGAATTAAGGACGGGGTCGGAAGCACCGTTGTTGGGGAACTCGCAACCCTTTCGAGGTGGAGAGTGGCGTATGGGAAATCAAATCCAATTGATTCCGATAACGGGTATCATCCGCAGAATATTTTTCGTCTAGTGGGTCGAACAATTTGGCGTGATGTGCGAGCAGAAACGTCCTTTAGAATCCTCGCGGACAGAATAAATCAAAGTCCTCATCGCAACGAGAGTAATGGTCTTCTTCTCATGACACGCTACCTCGATGGAGATAATCTCTATTATGCGGGGATTCGTGTCGATGGAACGGCGGTCATCAAGAAAAAGTACCGGGGTATCTATTACACGCTTGCGCAACGCCAGATCTTTAGCGGCTCTTACAATGCCTCGACGAGTCCGAATCTCCTTCCGCATGACACCTGGCTTACACTGCGCGTCGAGGTAAAAAATCTTTTCAACGGCTCGGTTTCCATTAGTCTTTCACTGCAGAGGGAGGGTGATCCGGAAGGCTCTTGGACAAAAGTTCTTGAGGTTATCGATGACGGCAGGAACGCGGAAATGACTAACCCCATCAGCTCTGGTGGGTACGTTGGTATTCGCACTGATTTCATGGATGTTGAATTTAAAGATTTCCGTCTAGAGCGTATATAGGAGCGGATGTTTTGTTTCTAAGAAAATGGGAAATGGAGGCTCAACTGAGGCTCCCAATTCTGTGTGATTCAGCGCATTGCGCCGTTTTTGCGGCTCTGATAGATTCATCCCTGGACCCGGTCAAGCGCCTTGCCGGGGATCTCTCAAGGCGTATCAACCAAGGAGGATGCCCATGAGGCCCCTTTCGATCCTGACGACGGGGGCCATCGCAGTGGCCACCGCAATGAGCTTCTCTTCGCCGACGCTCGCCGACATGCCGAAGTTCGAGCCGGGCTACAGCGCCACCACCGGCGCCTATCCGCCGCAATTCGCGCAGGCCACGCCGCCGGCCAAGGTCGACGACAAGAAGGGGCAGCCCGCCAAAGTCGACGACAAGGCCAAGAAGGACGACAAAGCCGCCGCGAAGGACAAGCCGAAAGCCGTGACCAAGCCCACCAAGCCCCGCGTCGCCACCCGCTCGGCGCCCAAGCCCGCGAGCGCGCCGCCCGCGGCTCCCCCGCCGGCCGCTGCCGCACCGCCGCCGACGCCCAAGAAGATGGGCAGCGTCGACCGCGGCCTCTACCGGGCGTGGTTCTGCATCCTGGACGGCGGCGCCAGCGTCCGCCCCAAGGGCTGCAGCACGCTCTGACACCTCGTCCGCAAGGACAAACAAAGCCGCCCCGAGATCACTCGGAGCGGCATTTTTCTTTACTGAATTTTTACAGTCGTAAGAATGAGAGGAAGATCTTTTATCGTATGATCTTCTAGACTATTGTAGGTTGCGCTAAAAGCATATACATTTTTGCTGTTTGCCACCGCCACCGTTTGTCCTTGATATAAACCATCCCATGTATAGGAGAGACCCTGAAGTCCACCGATGTTCACCGAGGTCGTCGCCCCACTACCTAGCTTATAGTTTGAATCGTTGGTACCAGTCACCCACTCTTCAGTTGTCATTTTATCAAGGTTGTTCTGGTAGATATCTACCGTGACTGCAATTGGTCCTTCGGTCCCGGGGATCTTTCCGGCAATGAGATCTCGATTTTGCGGCGTATCATCAACTAACAATATTTGATAGTGTCGTCGCTCGGCATTTCCCACTTCTCTTTCGACCAGATAGTAGCGAGAGGGGTAACTGAAGGAAAGGCCGCTCATCGAGTTGCTATAGGTCCTAGAAACAAAGTTGGGTTCTCCGCCAAGAGGCGCAGATGGCCCGGGAGTTAGTGCACCGGTAAAATAGAGTACCCCGACAAGGACAACAACGACGACGACAACAATAGATACAATGGCACCTGATTTCATAGGCTATTAGTATACACAATCGGTCTTTTAAAGTTGAATTACGAAGTTCCGGTACACAGCAATCTGAACGAGAATAGTTATCCCAAAGAGGAGAAGGGCCACCCCGCTAATAGCTGCACCCGTGTAAAAAATTCTTTTCATACTCCGCTACGCTCTCCAATCCAAGTGGAGAGTGCCTTTTTGTGAATAATGATTTTCCCACCCTACACTAAGCGGTACTAAGATTAGATGAAGAAAACCACCCGCTTGTCGACGGGTAGCTTCTCATTGCTAGCGGATGATCACAAGCTCTGACGTGCGAGGAATACTTGGCTCAGTCGTTGTTGCAAATACATGGATTCGCCCAGTTCCTGACTCTTGGTAGAAAGAGTACCCTGTATTTGAACCAGACCCTGAAGTTGGGTCACTTGGGAGCGTTGGGATATAAGTCGGAGTGAGACAGGAGAGATCGCCGGAACCGCCACCTGAAGTCACTATTGTGGTGGTGGAAGAAGGAAGTGCATTGCATGTATAGATCGCAGTGCCAATTTGAAATGTTCCCTGAAAGATTCCTTTATTGTCTGCCATGCGTTGCCCGATGGCATTGAGAATCGCATTGAGATTGCTGGTGCGCTGTGAGTCGCGACCGAGAGCAAATTGGCGTCCAGGGTTAATAGCGATGAGCACAATCGCGGCAAGAACGGCGATAAGACCGATCACCACAAGGATTTCGATAAGAGTAAAACCAGACTGCCGACTGTTCACTTTTTTCATATCTATATAAAATACGTGCTAAATAAGGCCTCAAACGTGGGAGTTTCTCTTGCGGGAAAGCCTACCACTGCCCCGCTTCATTCGCAAGAGTACTAGGGAGCAGTGATATTGATAATTTCGTCCCAGGAGCCAATGGTTAGATTTGTAGGCAATGGAGGCGCTGGGGGCGCATTGGGCACGGGAAGTGGTGCGCTTGGTGCGCTGGCTGCGGGGCACACAGCATTTCCAATAGTGTCAAAAATCCCAATCATTGCAGCCGTCGAGGGTGCGGTAAATGCATACTCTGGCTTACTCGCCACAGTTGTCATCAATTGCTGTGCAGTTGAGTTGGGCGCTCCGTAGGAAATCGTAAATATCGTGGTAGTAGCACTGTCGACATTGCTGGTGGAGGTAGTGGCCACTCGCGCCGCTGCAATAGTTTTTGTTTGAGGATTCCCACTGGGAGTATTAGCATCCCCATCCGAAATAAGGATTAAAACTTTTTTTGGGTACTTTCCAGTGAGAGGATTGCTCACATGTCGAATGCTATTTAATTCTGCATTAGCTTTTTGGATGCCAACATCGATCTGGGATCCCACACTGTTGCTGCTTTGGACCCGCAGACCCTGATCAACAACGTTATAGAGATATGTACTAGTAGAGGTGTAATACACCCGCGCTGTAATTGAATCAAGTGAGGTGGTACCAAGAGCCGCGATGTTATTCTGCAAACGCACGGCGAGATTCCCAATGTTTGCACTTGTCCACGGAATACCCCATGTATTCGTAGGGCCACCGAGAGTAAAGGGCGTAAGCACTCCCGGGAGATTCCCTGAAACGATAGATGAGCCTGTCCAGGAGATGCCGTTATTTGAGGATAGTGTTGCGGTGATCGTTGATGGTTGGGTGTAATACACATTCACACGAGCTTGGTCAAGAAAGATATCGTCGTTGCTGCCACAACCTCCTCCGGCCCTGTTATAGCGAACCTCCAAAGCGAAATTGCTATTTGAGAAATCATTCGATGACCATGTTCGTCCCCAAGTTGATGTTGGACTCCCGTAGGTGAGCGTCGTATCAGAACTCGCTGGCGTTGCGCTAAGGCGGGTCACAAAATTGTCCCCATCATCCCAAGAGAGACGTGATTGTAGCTGGCATGAGGTTCCCTCTTGTCGCGCCTCGAGCTTTACTTCAATTCCGCTTATCGTTGCCCCTGCCGGAATATTGAAATTGAAATTGCGATATCCCTCGTCATCATCATCGTCGTTGGTACTGGCATAAAAGTTGTCGCTCACGAACGCGTTGCTCGGATTCCCCCATTCATTGGGATTACCGTTTTGAGTTGGCTGCTTTAAGCCTGTACTGGTGGAGACAAGGGATGTCTTTGCATTTAAGGTGACCTCAACTCCATTGATAGTTGCATTCGTCGGCACATTTAAACCAAATTGTAGATACGCTTGAAGGTGGCCATTCACAGAATCTGTTGCGAATACACCATTATCAGTGAGACCGTTTACCGAGCCGCTCCACTGATTGACCGAGGATGTCGCCGAATTTTGTCCAGCGAAAAATGCTCCTACCGCACCGCTGCTGGTCGCGACCCCATGACTAGTACTAAGCCATCCCGGCCAACCGTTTGGTGTCGTCGTTGGTACCGATGCAACGCTTGTGGCAGATTCAATTCCACCAAAGCTTCCGATGCCGATGAGAGATGTCGAGAGTTGATCATAGAAGGAAATGAGACTTTTGATCGCCACTCCCTCCTTGTACGGATCGTCTGGATTATTGAAGAGACTTCCAGATCGATCAAACATCACCACCGTATCGGCGCACTCCCCTACTGTTGGCTTTACGGCTATAGAGGCAGGAGTACACATGGTTTGTATACCCGCACTGCCGCTAGCAATTCCAACATACGTAGCACTCTCAACTGGCGTATCTACTACCGAACCAATGGGAGAGGTCGTGGAAGCAATTAGTGTTGTTGAAGTGCTTGTAATGCGATTCACCACTATTCTTTCCGCATTTGTGACATCCCAGGCAAGAGTTACCTGGCTGCCGGAGCTAATTTGCCCTGTGGGCGAGATGGTAAAGGAATTGCAGGTTGGAGGAATTATTACGATCGCTGCTGTTGGGTTTTGAACCGTTGCCTTCACTTTGCTATTGCTCCACGCCCCACTTACCGAGGGAAATTGGGCACTGGTAAGGATTGTGGCGGTCTTTGTTGCCACCCCTACGTCTGAATAGATTATATTTTGGATGTAACAGCTTTGCTCCCCCACATCGACACGTACACCCTTCCCAGGTACGTAATTTTGATCAGTGGTCGTCGAGTAATCATAATTTTGAGCAATTTTTAGAAGCCCCGCATTTGCACAGCTCTCCGCCAACCCCAGTGCGGTACGTTTGTATTCACTTGCCAGTGCATCGAAACGCGCATAAAAACTTGCTGTACTGGTTGTAAACATAAGGGAAAGAAGCACCGCAGAAATAATGAGCGTTGATACAAGCGCAATAAATCCATTCTGTGAGAATTTTGGGCTCATTTTCGCAGATATTTAACAGTCGCAAAGCTTTGTGAATACGAAAGACCGTCAGAAGTGGTTGCCTGAAGAGTGAAGCTTGCGGCTACGCTCTCCGGATTTGATCCGCTCCCTGATGCACTTGTGTGGGTGAAGGTAAGATTCGTGACGCTCACATTACTATTATTGAGAACTGCTCCAGGATTCCCGCTGCGGGAGATCATGGCATTGGCGCCACTAAGAGAGATGACAATAGGATTTCCTGCCGTGCTATCAAATTTAGTAATAGATAGGGTGCTTCCCGTTGACCCAGTAGGAGGAGAGCCGATTGTTTTTGCTCCAGTGAGCGCCCAGTCAATTTTCCCGAGAATAAAGGTCCCCTCTTCCTGCACCATTGCCTTTACCTGATTTCTAGCGCTCGATTCAAAAATGGTATAGATGGCGGTGAGCGCTCCGGTCATAATGATCGCGTAAAGTCCCAGATAGATAAGGGTTTCAATTAACGTAAAGCCTTTTTGAGATGAGGATGTCATATCAATTTGCAGTGACCACAAAAAGTCTTCCACGGTCACTCGCGTCGTTTGCTGTGACATAGAAATAATTATCTTCGCAATCAAGCGAAGGCTCATATGAACTTCCGCTTACGGGCAGCGCGAGGGTTGTAGTTGCCGAACTCGTTGCATTGGTCGTGATCAAACCGGTGTTGGTAAGAAGATAGGTGAGGTTGTCGCGCACCAATACTCCATTCACGCTCTGGCCAATTTCGGCACCTCGCAGTTGCGGCAGAGAGTTGGTATTTGGAGAAGTATTGTCGAGCACGTGAAATTCATACCCCGCGTTTGGAGAAGTGCGTCCTAAATAGAGATTATCGCCAACAAACGCAAGACTTTTCCCATGTCCTGATCCGGTACCGGCAAATCCGCCTACGAGGCCTGGGTTCGTAATGTCGGTACTAATGTCGAGAGTTATGAGCTGTGAGCCAACAACCTTTGACATCGGAGGGTCAACTGACGGAACAGCGAGGTAGACATACGAGCCACGGACCGTAACAGCATTGATGTCACTGCTGCCCACATTGTAGTAGCCAATCGGCATAATGGGGTTAGCGTGAGCTGCAAAAAGTGCTGGGAGATCATGTGCGTCGATAATATTAAAACCTGCGCCATTTCCCCCTGTGGAGGTGAGACCTAGAAAAATATATCCATTCTTATAAAAGAGAGCGTTGCCAGCTGTAGTCCCTCGGACAGCTGGTCCCGAAGAGCTCGCGATCATGAAATTGCCCATACTCCTCCCGGTGAGATTACTGTTGGGTGCCGTTACATCAATAACCTGAAGCTCTGCACAACTCGGTCCTGGTTTGCAGGAGTTATAGCTATGCGAATAGCCATTGGCAAGATATGCATACGTGGTGGTTGGCGCATTAAGCCCATTCGCCACACGAACCGCGTTAAACCCATAAATAACAGGGGCCGTGTCGGTCGCTGCGGTTAAGGTTGGGTTTATCGGATTACTAAGATCGAAAATAAAAAAGGTTGGGTCGGTGGTATTGGTAGTCTTTGCAGCTGTTACATAGAGTTTTCCCTGGTACGCATCAATATCAGAAAGCGCGTAACTCCCTGCCGGAACCGAACCCCCGATGGTGCCGAAATCAATCGTTTTTACGATCTGGAGAGAGTTCCAATCCCCGGAGGTGAGGCTGGAATTGCAGGTATTAGCGCTCGTTGGGTTTTCAAAATTGGAAATGAGCGTGGTGAGAGTTACGCTATGGGGCACCTTGTGTTCATCGATCCAGCTAATCGTCGCTGTCGCACTTTTGCTTAAGTAGCTTGGTGGAACAAGCCCCACATCCACCGACATCGTGTAAAACCCATCGGTACTTGATGTTGAGTTAACGAGATTGAAATCCTTTCGTGCGAGTGCTTGTTCGCGCTCCAGAAGATCCTGCGCCTTGTTCATTGCCTCTGCATTGGTCTGTCCTCCGATAAGAAAACCTTGGTTGCCAAATGAAACAGTGACAACGGCCGAGAGCACCACCACCATAAGTGCCATCGCGATCATCATTTCAATCGTTGAGAATCCCCTTTTTAATGTGTCCATGTTATTTGTCCTTCACTCTCGATGGTGACACTAGAGGAATGACCTGCCTGGTCGTAGAGATCAATATTGTTGGGAAAGGTCACGTCCCCGGAAAGTTGCTTAAAAACAACATCCGGATTGGTGGTCGAGGAGGTAACCGCTCCACTCCGACCAATTTCAACATTGATTGGATCAGCTGGATTAAAAACATTTCCCTGAAAGATCACAAATTTATCAGGCTGGATGTGAACCCCGTGAGGGAGTCCTTCCGTGCAACTAGCACCCGTACAAATATTCGCCATGGCGAGGGCACGCGCTCGGTGGAGCGAGGTAATAAAAAGATCCCGCTCTGCATAGAAGGAGTGGCTGCGGTAGCTGTCGAGCCCAACAATGAGGCCAAAGCTGCCGATGAGAGCGATAAACGCCATCGCAATAATGATCTCGAGAAGAGTGAGGCCTCGGCTATCGGTATGGAGTGACGTTTTGTGTGATGCCATAGATAGGAGTGATGATGGAAATCGCGATAAAGCCGACGATAACCCCCATGACAATCATGAGGATCGGCTCGAGCATGGTGGTGAGATTTTTTGTGAGATCAGAAATCTCTTCCTCGTACATATCCGAGAGATATGCGAGCGAGCCGGAGAGATTGCCGGTCTGCTCCCCAACCGAAACCATCTGTGTAAAAAGAGACGGGAACAATGTTGGATACTTTTTTATTTCAGTTGAGATTTTGTGTCCCTTTGTCACCTCCACCGCCACCTTCTGGAGGATCTCTCTATAGGCACGGTTTCGTGTACTGTCAGCCACAATCGCAAATGCCTCGAGAATTCGAACTTCGCTCTTCAGGAGTAAGCCGAGTGTTCGTGCAATATTAGCGAGGTTGTAGTATTTTGCGAGTTTCCCAAATAGAGGCAATCGTAAAAGTATTTTATGAAGAACAAGCTTCACCCTTCGTATGCGTGCAAGGAGGAAGAAAGCAATAACAGCTCCGATGATAGCGAGAAGAAACCACCACCCATCCTTAAGGAGGAAGTTGCTTATCGAGATGAGGGCTCGGGTACTAAGCGGCAATGTTGATTTAAAACTCTGAAAGATTGGGGTGATTTTCGGGAAAATATAGATCGTGAGCATTCCCGCAATTCCCACTGTCGCAAAGACGATAACTGCGGGGTACACCAGCGCTCCAATGACCTTTTTTCGCAGTGCCTGCTTCTTTTTAAGCTCTTCGGCAAGGTAATCAAGGTTCTCATGGAGTGTTCCGGACGTCTCTCCTACTTTGACAATGTTGATGCAAAACTCTCCAAACACTTTCTCAAACTTGTGAAGCCCACTAGAGAGAGACTGCCCGCTTCCGACATGTGCAATGAGACTGCTGTACACGTAGCGAGAGGATCGTCCTTGCGCCTGTCCATTCAACATATGAAGTCCTTCCATAATTGGCATCCCTGAACGCAAAATCATCCCGAGGCGCTTGGCGAAGAGAATCTGATCGGAAATTCGAAAATTGAAGAAAGACGGACGGCGTTCCTTCTTCACCCCTTTCACCTTGTGTTCGGGAGTATGTGGATGCCCGTGCTGCGAGTGAGCATGGTGACCCTTTTTGCGACGAAAAAGCCGGTGCGCAAGTCCGGATTTTGCGGACTGTTTTGCTGGAGTGTGAACATTACTCATATCTCATGCGAAGCACTTCGGCGATGCTAGTAACTCCTGCGGCTGCCTTGTGGAATCCATCGATGAGCATCGAGGTCATTCCCTGCTTCAATGCAACTTCCCGAATCTCGGCGGCAGAAACTTTCTCCAGAATCGCCTCTCGCAGTGGATTATCGATTTCCATGACCTCGTGAATACCTGCCCGACCGAGGTATCCGGTTCCGCCGCACTCCACACAGCCACGACCCCCATAAAAGAGACTGTGGGCTTTTATAAGTTCTGTCGGCATGACTTCGCTAAGGCTTTTCTCCTCTGCGGGAGTCATAGGACGTTCCTCTTTGCACGAAGGGCAGATACGTCGCACAAGGCGTTGCCCTATCGCGACGTTAACCGTCGAGGCAATAAGGTACGGCTCCACCTTCATATCGAGAAGGCGCGGCAAGGTCGTCGGGGCATCATTGGTGTGAAGGGTTGAGAGCACAAGATGACCGGTGAGCGCAGTATTCACTGCGAGTCCTGCGGTCTCCATGTCACGGATTTCTCCCACCATGATGACGTTGGGATCTTGACGAAGCATGGAGCGCAGTCCGTTAGCAAACGTGAGTCCACTTCGAGGATTAATTTGAATCTGATTGATTCCTGGAATCGAATACTCAACAGGGTCCTCAACGGTAATGATGGAGGTGCCCGGGACATTGAGCATCTTTACTAGTGTGTAGAGTGTCGTGGTTTTCCCTGAACCGGTCGGACCAGTAGCAAGAATCATGCCGTAGGGCTTACGCATAGCGCGCAGAATCTTCTCGCGGTTCTCCGTGGTAAAACCTAGAGTATCCAGCGTAAATTCTTCAGCCCTGTCTGACAGAAGACGGAGCACAGCGTTTTCTCCATAGTAGGTTGGAACGATAGACACGCGTACATCAACATTTGATCCGCTTTCAAGGAGAAGCCGGAAACGACCATCTTGTGCAGCTTGATGTTCATCGGTGCGAAGTCCGCAAAGGATTTTAATGCGCGAAATTACCTCGTTCTGAATTGAGCCCGGCAGCAAGTGCACGTCTTGAAGCACACCGTCTATGCGTAGCCTTACCATGACACCATCCCCACGAGGATCGAGATGCACGTCTGAGGCACGGGCCCCGTGGGCTCGTTGGATGAGAAAATCGACGAGTTTGACGACCGAGATATCCGCGCCTTTCGCGAGTTCCTGTTCTACCGTGGTTGCGTAATCACTTTGAGCAAGGACCCTCTCCTTCGTTGCAGAGGGAAAACGCTCACCAGCAGCAGGAACCAGAACCTCCTCGGTTTTTTTCTTGGAGACGATTCCTTGAATGTTGCTGATTTTCATACGTGATTTTTAGAGAGCTCGGGAACGCCGAAGACCACGCATGCGCGTGGTCTTCAACTTCCCTACTGAACGGTTGGGTTCTTGGACCACTCAATGAGGGCCGGGAGTTGAAGTTTCAACTCTGGGCACTCGAGGAGGTTTACCTGACGAAGCGTCGAGAGGTAGACGAGTCCAGTTGGCGAAGCAATGTTCCATGGGGCAAGGATTGCATCTCCGTACTTTGCCTGGAGCGCTTTCACGGCTGCCTCGGTAAGAGGCCCGAAGAATCCGGTGATTGGAAGTCCAGAATTCATCCACTTGTTGAGGAAAGCCTGGAGCTTCTTCACTTGCTCAAGATTATTCTTCGCGCTTGCACGTCGGAGGAACTTGTCCATGTAGAGGCCGCACGACTCACCAAGCACCTGTCCCGTCGTCGTTCCAGCCACTATGCCGTTGCCGGTAGGGCCGCCGCCAAGGGATCCTCCGCCGAGGAAACCAGTGATTGGACCATTACCTTCTGGTGGTGGAGGAGGAGGTGGTGGAGGAGGTGGTGGAGGAGGTGGTGGAGGAGGTGGTGGTGGAGGAGGAGGTGGTGGAGGTGGTGGTGGAGGAGGTGGTGGTGGAGGAGGAGG
>Ga0207952_1000126_pt1 | contig 79052 bp, 62 predicted proteins | sample SubbioR12Aug_8Ca_FD_184831 | JGI IMG/M metagenome (GOLD analysis project Ga0207952, IMG submission 184831) | Serpentinite rock and fluid subsurface biosphere microbial communities from McLaughlin Reserve, California, USA - CR12Aug_8Ca (SPAdes) | ecosystem: Environmental > Terrestrial > Deep...
TGTTTTTGTTGAGAAGCGTTGTAACTTCTTCTCCGAGAATATTGTAAATCTTTAGTATTGTGTGTCGTTGTTCGTGTATCGCAAATCGTATCGTTGTTGCAGGATTAAACGGATTGGGATAATTTTGAAATAACTCAAACCGTTTCGGGATCGCATTTTCTTTCAACGGAGAAACTCCGACAGGAAAGTTTTGGGAGTAAATTGATTTTGCAGCATCGGTAATTGTTCTTGCGACGGTGATACTGTTACGCGCATCCGTTCCTTGACCGACAACATAAGCAATAATAATGTCCACCGGTACATTTTGTTTCAAGGTGAACGGACCGATATTTTCCATTTGTCTCGCGTCATTAGGTGAAGTGTGAATCCAACCGTAACCATTTGGCGTACCCGGTGAAGAGGTGAGCGTCGGGTCTCCTGAATACCAGAACACCGAGTCAATGGAAGTGCAAGGTAAACCGAAAGCACCACCATATGGATCTAAGCAGGGACCAAACTTGCTTCCATCCTTCAAGCCACCAAGCATATAATTTCTTGCCTCAATGTGCGTTGCAGGGTCGCCATGTATTGGGTCGCTTTGCACGAAATTCACAAATGATGACATTCCAAGATTTTTTGCGCCGGGGAAATATTGTGTTCCTAAAAATTTTCCACGTACACTCACTGCCGTATCGAGAGCAACTTCTCCATCATCGTATTGACCATTTCCGTTTGCATCAATAAAAGTTTCACCGGCGATATAAACAACAGGACCTTGTAAAAACGGCATCATACATGTTGGGGCTTGAACACCAAACGTCGGGTCATCACCATCATTCCATGTATATCCTGCATTTCGCACAGTATCGCAGCCAACAAGATCGTCGGTGTAATTACCCATATCAACATCTGCCCACGGTGAAAAATAAACGGAATCCATCACTGCTGCAACAGTACCGCGATTGATAATACGGTATCGAATAAACAAAACGTTAGTTAATGCGCTATCCGAACGGTAAGCAAACATTGATTGCTGAATATCTATTCCTTGCGGGGCAACATTATTCCATCGTCTTTGAATTGAAGGAGTATTGTCATTAAACACACACCATGCAACTTTTTCTCCCAGCAAATCAGGGGCATCTTCCGAGGCATCCCATAGTCCATTTCCATTCAAGTCAACCGGGTTATATTCATTGTCACCATTTCCGTCATAAAACACTGCTCCGAGTTTTACCGCACCTTTCCATTGTTGCCATGAAGAGGAAAACGGAGTGTCTAAAATGTCCACGGCATAAATTCCGGGTATATCACTCGAGTCCGTTAAAACTCGTCCGCTGTTATAATCTTGAACGCGTGAGGCAGAAGCAACACCATTCGCCCAAAGATTTCCATTTGATTTTCCACTCATCATAAATCCTCCGGAGTAAAGAAAATCTTTATCGAGAGTTTGGAAACTCCCGCCTTCATCACCATTGACAGTAACATCTCCAAGCACTCCTTGTGAATTGAAAGGCATTATTATATTGTTAATCCAGAAACGATGATTGTCTTGCAGAAAGAGAGTTGTTCCATCGAATTGCATAAAGTTATTTTCGATGTCCCGCACCTCAAAATAATACGTTACCGATGCGCGTTGAATCGGACCGATGGCACACCCCCAAACACTATCATTTGCCCCTCCGTCATTATGTTGTCCATCGTCATACATCGGAATTGGGCCATTCGTTGTTCCCCCGGCAAGGTACGTTACTGTTGCAGAGGAAATACCCGTTTCGTCAAAAATAGTTGCAGTGATGTTTATCGGTGAGTTTTGCACCGGTTCTGAATTCCCAAACTTAAACATCGTCGGAGGAGGATTGGTATCATTGGCTACATTCATTGGAGCAAGATAAATCTGAGTATTTCTATTCGATAACCAACGGGTAGAACTAAACGAGAGAAACGGTTCGCCATTGAGAGTTGTAACATTTTGTCTTGTATCGTTTCCCGCGTAACGAGTAAATTGCGTCGGCTGACTCCACGTTGTACCATAGTTTGTACTTTTTATAAAATACAAATCGGATAGATAGTTCAACTCGGGAAATGGAAATGTTCTAATCACTTCATAAAACAACCAGAATGTTCCATTGCTCGATGATATTACTCGTGGTCGAATCTCATCTAAAGGCGTAGAAACAATGGTGTCATTATTCATCCACGTTACCCCTCGATCAATGCTGATGGATTGCCATAGGTCGTTTTTCGTGCTGGTCCCTGTACGCGTATAAATTGCAATAAGGGCGGAGTCCATACCTGATGAGATAATTATTGGATAATATGGATTACCCGAAGTAGTAATGTTAAATAAGTTTTCTGTGCTCCAAGAGTTCCCATTATCTGTACTCGTCCGATATCTATTTCGGGTTTGAGAAGGTCTGGTGTATATATAGCTTAGCCATAACTTTCCATCTGTAGTTTGCGTAAGAGAAATAGCATGCCGATTCGTACTTGCGTCAAATAACGTGTTTGGTGAACCCCAACTCAATCCGTTATCATCGGACATTATCGAAATAACAGATAACTTTTTTTGGAAGATAATAATTATCCTTCCGGTTTGTGTTTTCACTCCGGTTAAATTTGCAAGCGAATCTCCCATCACAAGTGTAGTCGGTGAACTCCAATTACTCCCTTCATCGCTACTTATACTTATTTTCAATGTATCATTTATCGCGCCTCGAATACTATCAATCCACACGAGCAATAAATTACCGTTTGCGAGTTCGAGAGGCAGCGATTCGAAATTGTGAAGATAGTTATGCTGATGGGGAAAGCGCGTTATCCCCGATATCAAACTTTTCTGTCCCTCAAGATTCGAGTTAACCACACCTGAATGTTGACGTATGAATGATGTTCTCGATGGTTGTATTTTTGCGTCGTATTCTCCAATTTGCGCATTACTCTTTACAAATGGAACCATCAAAAATAAGACGAGAATGACCGTTTGTAATTTAATCGAAATAAGATTGCATACTTTCATTGTTTTTCTCCATGTATTTAATGAATTGATCCGGATATTGACTTACACGATAAAATCTTTTTTCACCTCAATAAAACCATTTTCCGCGTTTCAACAAACGTTCCTGCCGTTAAGCGATAGAAATACATTCCGCTGGGTAAGTTACTCGCATCCCACGGTACGCTGTAAACTCCGGGTTGTATGTTTTTGTTGAGAAGCGTTGTAACTTCTTCTCCGAGAATATTGTAAATCTTTAGTATTGTGTGTCGTTGTTCGTGTATCGCAAATCGTATCGTTGTTGCAGGATTAAACGGATTGGGATAATTTTGGGAAAGTGCAAATTTCAACGGAGAAGTATTTCCATTTTCACGAACACCAACAGTGGGAGAACCAACGATAAAATTATCGAAGTACACCGGCGTGGGCGTGTTCGGCTCTTCATTTGTTTCGAATAAATACACATACGCAAGCGAGAGATGATTTGCCCAGGTGTTACTATACTTAACCACGCCGTTGATTTTCAGCGTCACCATATCCGCACCGCCAAAAATAAATTCGATTTCTTCTCCCGTAGTATCCGCGGTTTGCCAGAGCGTTGTTACAAATTCGTTTTGCGATTGCGTCAATTTCCAGCCACGCTCATTGATGGGATTTTTCTTCCACGAAAGTTGCAGCCAGTTTTCATTATTATCAGGGCTCTCCCAATTTTTTCGCTTATCGGAAAGCATAATGGAAAACGAATTGTAACTTCCCACGGCGCTGTGGTCAACGGTGAAATGATATTGTCGTTGTTCAAGTCGGAATGGTTTTTTCGACATAACGCCAACGCCAGATAAATCGCCAAACGCATCGCACTGCACTTTTAAACGATTCGCAACACATTGAACAATCGTGTTACCGCCGGTACCGTTAAAATTATACCATTCCCACTGAGCCGGAAAAATAAAATCTCCATCAAATTGGTCATTGGCAGAAGTTTCAGCAGGGACAATATTGAAATGCACTACTCCACCCGGAGCAACATTATCATACGTCGTGTCGGAATACATTCCCGGTGGAAACGGATATTCATCTCTGTCTTCATTCACAAAGACATTATACATCGGCATGCTGGCATTATTATGAACAGGAAGCGAAAATGTTCCGTTCAAATTTATCACCGCCTCCGTCATACTATTGAGTTGCCACGAACCGCCGCTCACCATATAATACCGTGTTGGACTACTACCGTTTTCTGAAACTGTTCCCGTTATAGTTGCATTGGCAGTCAAGCACACAAAGTCAGAAATTTCATTATTCACAATTGAATCGTTATCGCCAATGGTATAATAATGATTATTGGGAATTAAGTAGTTGGGAAGAACTTCATTTGAAACGCCGATGTACCCGTTTCCAGCAGATACCCACGCAATATATTGACCGTTGGAATCCGTATAAACATCACTTGCATCTTCAACCCAAACCGGAATATTCGGAATGGGATTGTCGCTTTCATCCCGCACATAACCGCGGATATACGATGTCGGTCTTCGTAAATGAAAATTCTGTGTGAGGTTGCCTTCGAGAACAAGCACTGTATCAAACGAAGAATACTGTCCCGTCATATCTTCGATGTGAATATAATAGAAGCCGCTATCCAACGGCAACGAGTACAAACCATTCTCATTTGCCGCGTCACCGAAGAAGAGTAATTCATTCATCGCAAATATCCACGCTCCCGGCACAGGTACGTTTTCAGGACTGAAAATCGTACCGCTCATCGTAAAGTCAGCAGCAGGATTTTCAAACGTAAGAAACCCGTACGCTGTTGTATTCCCTTCGGTTGCTTTTCCGATTATTCGCATCGAAGGAATTCCATCGCCGGTTTCAAGATAAATGATAATCACCCCTTGCGTCGGGTCTAAATCCAGAGCGCCGTTGTCAATAAATGTTTCACTGCCCAAGCCAAAATCCACATCGTCAATAATGTTATTCTCATTGACATCGAGCCAATATTCTGCCTCAATGGTTCCGAGCGGCGCGCAATCCACTTTGGTGAGGAGCGAATCAATTCTCGTGGAGAGAGTTGCGGGAGAAGTAAATGGTCCGGTGATGGAACTTGCAAACTGGATATATGTGGTTTTTCCGGGAACGTTGCCCGTGTTTGGTTTTATCTGTTTGAGTTTTGAAAAAATATTATACCGGTTTTCGGCATTCGTAGTAAAATATGTCAGAAAAGAAAGAAGGAGAAGAATTGTGTGTTTCATAGTATTGCCTCTTAAAATAAATGATTGAATTGCTAAATGAACTGTGTGTTGTTAAAAAAACTACTTGAGTAAAACCATTTTCCGCGTTTCAACAAACGTCCCCGCTGTTAAACGGTAGAAATACATTCCGCTGGGAACGTTACTCGCATCCCACATAACTTCGTAATCGCCGGGCGGCATACTTTTATTCACGAGTGTCGCAACTTCTCTATCTACGATGTCGAATATCTTGAGCGAGACAAACTCTTCATTCTTTTTTGGAAAGAGAAAACTGCCGGAAACATCAGGAACGGCAAACGTAATCGTCGTTGTTGCGTTGAAAGGGTTCGGGTAGTTCTGACGAAGCGCATAACTCTGCGGAAGTGGTTTTACCGGTGGACGCGGCGTGGGAGCATCAATCAACAAATTATCATCGAATACTCGTTTGATAGCATCGTACATTGTTTTCCCCACGGCTACACTGTTGCGAGCATCGGTTCCACGCGCAACGATGTATGCTACAATAATATCCACCTGTGTATCTTTCTGCAACGTAAAGGGACCGATATTCTGCATTTGCCGCATATCGCTGGATATTGCATAAACCCATCCATAGCCGGGAGCAGTTGTTACATCGCCCGAATACCAATAAGTCGAGTCAATACTTGTGCAAGGTAATCCGATCGCTTGACCAAACGGGTCGTTACACGGACCGTGTTTTGTTCCATCTTTCAGAAGTCCAAGCAAATTATTTCGAGCCCAAATGGATGTAAGGGGATCAAAAACCGGATCAGATTGTACATAGTTTACCATACTCGACATCTTCAAATTCTTTGCACCGGGAATATTTTTTTTCCCTTTCAGAAAATGCATTTCTATCGCCGTATCAAGCGGCGTATCAGTTTCATTTTCAAATTGTCCGTTGCCGTTATTATCAAGAAATGTTTCTCCCGGAATAAACACAACCGGTCCTTGAAAATACGACATAAACGCCGCAGGAGGATTGTTGCCAAAAGTCGGGTCATCGCCATCATTCCATGTAAATCCTGAATTTCTCATCGAGTCGCAACCGACTAAATCATCCGTGTAACCCGCCGAGCCGCCAAGGTCAACATCCGCCCACATTCCGAAATAGACAGAATCCATTGTGTTTGCTACAGTGCCGCGATTGATTATGCGGTAGCGCACAAAAAGCGTGTTTGCGATGTATCCTCCGATTCCCCGAAACCCAAAAACTGTCTGTTGAATTTCAATTCCCTGCGGATGTACCTCTGTCCATCTTCTCTGAAAATTTGGAACGTTATCGTTATACACGCACCACGCCATCTGGTCTCCAATCAAATCGGGAGCGTCTTCCCATTCATCCCAATTCCCGTTACCATTTTTATCGAGTGGATTGTATGCGCCGTCTAAATCTCCATCGTAAAAATCTGCGCCAAGTTGTACTGCTTGTTTCCACAATTGCCACGATTCTCCAAACGGAACATCTAATTTATCCACAACGTAAATTCCCGGAATATCACTCTCCGCTGCCAGCACACGACCGGAACCATAATCCTGAACTCGTGATGCGCTTGCAACTGCATTTACCCAGAGTGAATTGTTGGAAATTCCGCCCAACACAAATCCACCGGAGAACAGAAACCCTTTGTCCGGAGAAATGAACGAACCTCCTTTCCTTCCATCAACAACAACATCTGCAAGCACACCTTCCGCGTTGAATGGCATTGTGATATTATTGATGGAAAATAAATATGCGTCGGGCGCAAAATGTGTCTGTGGGGGTATGGATTTGGAACGTGTGAAGTGTTTGTGTGGGTATTTTTCTTGGGCAAGTATTTTCTGTTGAGAAAACACGAACACAAAAATAATCAGGATGAAAGAAAGAGTTTTTTTCATAATTACTCCGCTCTGTTTATGAATACGAAAAACTACGGGTAAAAAATAGGAAGTAAATTGTAATTCTCAAAATTAGAAAGTGAAACAGAATGTTTTAAAGGGAGAAATATTTACGAGAATCCTTTCCAAGTTTCACGTTACTTCATCGTGAGCGCCGTTTCCTCATTGCACAACGATAACTCTCTCCTCTTTCTCCATCTCAAAAATTACAAGGTCGGAAAGATACTGTTGAGCGCCGACTGCACGGAGAAGATACGGACCAAACGGACGAAAGAGCAATCGCACTTTTACATTCCAACTTCCTCCTGTGGGAATCTTAAAATTATATTTCGCTAACCGTGACTCAAACGGAGGAATCGAATTATTCACAAGCGAATCCATTTCAAACACGTTGGAAAACTCCCCGTGTTTGTACAATGTTCCAGCAAAGAGCGCGAGATTCCTGTCGCGTGCAGGAAATGCGCTGTTCGTATCTAACAAATCGCCGTTTGCATCGAGATGACCGGAACGGAATATCGTATCACTGCCCTTCGATGCGGTAACTTCAATCCACATTTGCCGGAAGAAAAAAACCGACGTCGGTAAATTATGTCCCGTTTTATCATTATAGATATTCACCAAAACCTGTAATGAATCATTGGCATTGACTGATGACGGTGTTACAACAGTCATCGTACACGAGTTTTTTAACAAGGAATCCACTGCGGCGCGTTGCTGCGGTTTATTCGGGAAATCGCCGAATGCAACATCAACTCCCACCATATCGTGCCGGTGCAAATTGTTGCGAACAGGTCCCCCAACCGCTGCTTGTCCCGTGTACGTTTGCATATGGCAGTTTTGACACTCGACCGACATTGCCGCCCACGGACTATTCTGCCATTCCGTAAAAGTTATTTCCACGGGAACACCGTTAGAAATCAAATCGTGACAGGTGCGGCATACTTCGGAACGTTCGTAGGAAATATCGTACCCGCTTTCGTGCGCTCCGCCGGCAGGAATCGGGTCGGAAATCTGTCCGTATTTTATTCTCCCCGGCTGTATATTGTATGCAATTCTTCCGTTTGTCGTTGTATGCGGCGCGCGCAAGGTATGACACACGTCGCAATTGATTCCTTCGCGCACCAACGGTTTCAAATCCGAAAATTGAAACGTCGCCGGTGTGTTTCCCGTAAGAAATCCGATGGGTGAGTGACATTGAAAGCATGTTGACTTCAGTGTGCCATTCGTGCTTTGTTGTAAACTGTTATTCGCGAGCATCCATATCGGGTCACTGGTAGAGTAGCGATGCATCGAACCGCTCCATTCATCATAATACTGCGGATGGCAGGTAGAACACGATTGCGCGCTTTCAAAATCCGAGAGTTTGAATTTAGCGGTGTTGTTATTATTGTTCGAAGGATTGTCTTCCTCTTTTTTGCAATTGATGGCGACGAAAACAATGACGATGAGAAATAAAAAAAACTTTTTCATTGATGATTTTCCTTCACATTATTCAACTATTGATAATCCGGTGGGAAATTTTCCAACTTCCAACGCTTTGACAAATTGCAGCGCCGATGCCGTGCGTTCGTACATACACACATTGCCAACATAATCATTGTTATAGCGAGGAATAAAATTGTGCAGGATACTCTGGTTTTCATTGGAAACGAACACATACTTTCCATCGCCGGAAATTGCAACACCGTGCGGAAAATCGAACTTGGTTTCGTTCGTAATTTCATTCATCACCATTCGCATCGGAAGATGAATTTCTGAAAGCGTGTTCCCTTTTCTGTTTGTAACGTAACAATAATCATTATTGTTCGGGATGAATTGCACGTGCCACGGCTGTTCCGCAACGGGAAAGGAATCTATAAGCGTAAGCGCAGGTGAATTTCCGACAGAAAATAACCGCACTTCGTTTTTTGCAGAACCCGAACACGTTACGACCACAAAACTATCATTCGGCGAAACGGCGATTTCCATCGGTTGATATATTGCCTGCCCGAACGGATTTGCATCGAAGGCAACAGAAATGTTTTCGATAAGTTCGTTGGTCGCAACATCTACAACAGAGATATTATCCGAAAGCATATTGGCAATGTACAGCCGCGTCCCGGAATTATTCACGCGGATTCCGTGCGGCATTGTTCCCACGGTTATCGTATCGGTGATTAGCATCGAAGAAGTATTGACTGTATAAATTTTATTTATCTGTTGCGTTGCGCTCATAAATTGCGAAACAAACAACTTCCCTCCATCAGGAGAAAGGGATAACAACGCAGGCGCTCCGGGAATATGCACTATGCCGATAAGCGTATCTGTATGTGCACTAAATTTCCACACCTGTCCCGTATTGATGAGCGAAACATACCAATACTCTCCCTTCGCAACGATAAAATGCGGCGCATCGTTACCGGGTGAGTTGCCGACATCTACATACCGTATGACAACCATACTATCAATATCAATGATAGCAACGTTATCTTCTCCTTGATTGGGAACATACAGTTTATTCATCGAGTGAGCGAACGGAATTTGTTTCGCATCGTTCTTTGCTCCGCCATCAATCCAGCGTTTGAGGAACGTAACTTCTGCGTTTGTCAATTTCTTTTCGCCGAGGGAACGATGCGAAACGCGAAGAGGCGTTCCATCAAACAATGTGGTCAGCAGACTTTTTGAAGATTTAAACGCAACGATGGCTTCACCGAATGTTGAACCCCCCATTACCTCATTCCACGATGCAAGCGAAAGTCCTGCGGCTTTTGATGCAGAATTATGACAACCCGATGTTGCGCATTTTTCATTCAGTAGGGGTTGAATATGTTTGGAATATTGTATCGTATCAATTTTTGAGTAATCAATGGGAGGGCTCGTTATCTCATCATCTTTTTTGCAGGAGAACAGTGCAAAAGTAATGAAGATGGAAAAAATGAATGTATGAGAAAGTTTCAGAAACATGTCTTTCCCGCGAAAGCGGGAATCCAAAACTCCCCGAACACAAAATGGATTCTGTCTTTTCCCGAAGGGATGCTGGTGCACGACGGAATGACAAATCGAGATGAATTGAGTTTTTACATAGTCTTTGGCGATTCTAAATAAAAAATGTTTCATAGCAATACTATTTCTTGTAGTTAGATTTCTTTTTCGTGGCGCGTGCGAGCGTTTCTTCCGCCCAACTCAATGCCGCCATCATCGAAGGAAAACCGATAGTGGGAAGCGAAAGAAGGATGGCGTGGCGAATTTCGGCGGGGGAAACATTGACGGCAAGCACTTTTCGGACGTGAGAATGTAAAGCGCCTTCGAGTTGAGCGCCGGTGGAGAGAGCAATTTTTATGAGCGCGCGTGTTTTATCGTCAAGAGAGCCGGCATCGTGCACCTCGTCTCCCAATTTTTCGTAGGCATGCGCAACGTTCGGATAGTCGCGATGAAATTGTTGAAATCGTTTTGGAAGTTGTGCCATCGTATTGCCTCTCTCGATAAATACAAATCCCAGCGGAGAGGAGTTGAGGGCACACGTTCTATCGGACTTCAGGTATGATATGGCGTCTAAACTCCTCGTCTCGCGGTATTAAATGGGAAGGAGCACACTGCACGAGACTCTTGCCGCTGGGATAAAACTTAGTTCTTAGATTTTCCGATATGGCATATATTAACAAACGGTGTGCCAGACACCTTCCACCCAAAAATAAAAATTCCGAATCAGTATTTCCTTCAATTTTATGTTTTTTTTACGTTTTCGCTTTTTCTTGAATTGATTTTCTCAACAGCAACAGCATTGAATTTCAAAATTGAGAGGAATTGACCTTCTCTTTCTCGAATTTGGGAAAAAAGGATGATGTATAAAAATGTGGTTGGACGAGATGAATTTTACTATCAGTTACGGTTTATATGACTCAAAAAAACTTGGTGATGACTCCCCACAACAGAGCAGAAAATTTTATCAGCATTTTTTGACAAATAAAAAATCCCACGCACCGTGATGATGCGTGGGATTTTTTTTATTCATTCATTCACCCGCGAAGAAAACATTTTCTTCCGCGTGTTCTTCATTTACGTTCTCGCATCAATAGTGCTGACGACACGTTTTTCATCCGACCATTGACCGACTTCTTCATCCTTCAAAAGATAACGCAACCGGTACGTACGAATTTCCGGAGTTCCGAGCGAGAGGTTTGCGCGCGTATCTTCGTACGGAGAAATTGTATCCGTGCCGAGCGTGGTAAATGTTGTTTCATTCCCGCGTTTGCACTGCACAACGACTCCATCGAACACATCTTTCACCCAATCCAAACGGATTCTGTCGGGTAACTCCACCGCTTGAAAGACCGGCATTGCATTTTCCGTTCCTCCGGGAATGCCAGGGATTTCCGGAGGAACAATTCCTAAATCTTCACCCATACTCACTGTGTAGTTAGTATGGCGCTTCATTACCACAGCGGCATCACGAATGCGTTTAATGATTGCATCCTTGACGACATCTTTTTCGGTTACGGACGATTGATACGCAGTTTTTTTCGTCTGCACATCATTCAGCCGCGTTGCTAAATTGGTTTTATCAGTTTCAAATTGGGTAACCTGTTCGGGAGTAATTCCTACTTCCGGCGCAAAGTTACCAATTTTTCCGGCAAAGTTGTTTAACCAAAAATTCAACTGAGCATCGGTTCTGGGTAAGAAATCTTTACTTGACATATAGAATTTGCTTTCAATAAATTGTTAATAAAATAGTTAATTACGTGAGAAAGAATTCTGCTGAAATACAGTTTTGAAATTGACTCCAGTAGTTTTCTTCCTACGAAAGCAAAACCTTTTTATACTGAAAAAAGTTTCCCGAAGAATGTGATGAACATTACATACGCCGATTGGAGTTCTCCAACTACCATTTCAGTGTATCCGGAAGCACGTTCGGGTTATTTCGGAGTTGTTGGAACTTTCCCGAATACCCTCCGGGAAAATACAAATGTAATGCGGGGAAATATTCCACTCGTCGGGGGAAGTTTCGGCGACAGTTACGGAACTGCACCCGCGGTCTCGGAGGTTGCAGACGAGGTATCGGACATTACAGGCGAGGTATTGGGAGTTGCGGAAGTAAAGGGGAGAGTTGCAACTGAACTCTCGGAGATTACGGACGGGGGCTCGGACATTACAGACGTGGTGTCGGGAGTTGCAGGCGTTGTAGAGGGAGTTGCACCTGACGTCCGGGAAGTTGCGGGAGAGAGTTGGAGGCTTGAAATTAGTAAAAAAAAGAAGATTGATTTTTTTTTACCGTGTTTCAGAAGGAATATTGACATTGAAAAAACAATTCATTCCCTTTTACCCAAATTTTTTAATCATCACATTCAGCATGATGGTTTCATCTGTTTTTTCCCGTAACACTTGGGTAACATTACCGAAATAATTTGGTTTGCATTCTCTGTTTGCATTTGACAAAAACTTTCTTACATTATTTCCGAAAATTTTAACAGTGAACAGTCGGCGTATAAGCGGATGCGCGGCTGTGACCTGAAAAGAGAACCCCTGCTTCCCTCTTCAAGCCACAACATGCGCAACGACTACTAACGTTGACAACAGAATTATCTCCAAACATAGATTAACAAAACACACTTGAAAAAAATATTTTTCTTCTTTCTCCTTGCTCTCTGCTCCCCGCTCCAAGCACAATGGAGCACCTCCACTATTGCCGAAAGCACGTTGTATGTTTGCCCTGGTTTTTATCCTGGTATTGTTACCTTTGATGACGGAAGCAGTATAATCCTCGGCGCATTGCAGAGTTATATATTTGCGCAAAAATTAGATGAGCATGGTTACAAGCAATGGACAAATCCTGTGCAAGTACACCATAACGATACGAGCGATATAACAAGCACGCCAAACTACGACCAATACTGGGGAGGATGGATTAGTGATGGCGATGGAGGCGTAATTATATTTTGGTACGACCATAGAGGCGCATACTTTGACCCGGATGATGGATACAAAAACAATGCGATTTATGCGCAGAGAGTTGATAAGTTTGGAAATATCTTATGGAGACAAGGCGGAGTAAAAGTAAAAGGACCTGAGAGTGGATTGAAGCGAGGAGACATTGTAAATGATGGACAAGGCGGTTGTGTAGTTGCAATGGGAGAATCGGAGTTTGAGTTTCCAGGGGCGAGTAATAGAGAAAGAATGAGAATGGTAAGAATATCAAATAGCGGACAATTATTATGGGACAAAGTAATTGATTCGATAAATACTCGCTATGTGTTTGCTTCAGCGGAAGTGCATCGAGCAATTGATAAACTGTTTGTAAGAACATTGGGAGGGGTGAAAATTTATAATCTCGAAAATGGTGATAGTATTTCTCAAACATCATTGGTACTTGGGTTAATGACAACTGAAAAAGATAGTATTCTATTTACTAACCGCCCTACTGGTCAAATAAGATATGATAGTATTGGAAACGAATATTGGGAGTTTATTCAAAATAAATTTTCTTCAAGTTTCGATTCAATATGGTCTTGTAAATACTGGGCAAGTAAAATTAACACTTCTACTATTTTATATAATCCACTCGTTCCTGATGGAATAGGTGGCGTGTATCACATTAGAACCAGTGGTAATGATAACGACTATGCAGAAATAAGGCATATTAACCGCTGGGGACAAGTATGGGATAATGAATTGGTTATAAGCAATACAAATAATCCAACTGGCGGTTCAGATGGACACGGTGGTGTACTTTTAGGTGGTTTATTTCCTGGCAGAGTCTGGAGATTTGACAGTTTAGCGCAACCAGTATGGAATAATCCAGTAACTATGATTATCAACCCACCAGACGCATATTTTCCAATTTTATCCGCTGACAATAAAGGGGGGATGATTATGGTTTACTGGACTACCTATGGTGGTATCTTTGCTCAGCACAGCGGAAGATATGGTCAGGTTGGAATCATTACTGATGTACAAGAAATAAATAATTCCGTACGCAATTTTAGATTAGAACAAAACTATCCCAATCCATTTAATCCAGTTACTAAAATAGTTTATTCAATCTCAAAGACTTCTATTGTTCATCTAAGCATATTCAACGTTTTAGGACAAGAAATACAAACACTTGTTGCAGAGAAACAAAACCCGAACATCTATCAATTTTTTTTTGATGGAAGTAATCTTGCAAGTGGTACGTATTTTTATCGTTTGAGTTTAGACGACAATATAGTAGAAACAAAAAAAATGCTCTTGCTTCGATAACAAAATGAAAAAAATAATCGTACTTATTTCATTCCTCATTCTTCATTGCCCATTTCTCATTGCACAATGGAGTACCTCCACTATTGCCGAAAGCACTCTCTATGTTTGCCCGGGCTTTTATCCTGGTATTGTAACCTTTGATGATGGAAGCAGTATAATACTTGGCGCATTGCAGAGTTATATTTTTGCGCAAAAGTTAGATGAGTATGGTTATAAACAATGGACAAACCCTGTGCAAGTACACCATAACGACAGCAGCGATATAACAAGCACACCAAACTACGACCAATACTGGGGAGGATGGATTAGTGATGGCGATGGAGGCGTAATTATATTTTGGTACGACCATAGAGGCGCATACTTTGACCCGAATGATGGATACAAAAACAATGCTATTTATGCGCAGAGAGTAGATAAGTTTGGCGATTTGCTTTGGGGACAAGGAGTAAAAGTTAAAGGAGTAGAAACTGGAATGAAAGATGGTAGAATAGTTAATGATGGACAAGGCGGCTTTATTTTAGTTTATGGAGACAGGGGTTTTGATTACCCTGGTGCACCCAATACTAATTATTTGAAATTAGTTCGTTTTAATAATGAAGGACAACAAGTGTGGGAAACTTATATTGATTCAGGTTCAGTTATTTCTCCCTATTATATATTTAGAGGTGGGCAACGATTGTATTTTTCTTACTACTTGACTGGTAATAATTATAGTCGAATTATAGACTTGGATGGAAACATTATTACAACTCGTTTACCAGTAATTGGAATAAGTACTGAAGGCGATAGCATAGCATATTTGTACTATAGTTCTCCACAATTTGTTTTTAACAAAATAAACGCGAACGGCGATACAATATGGACGGCTACTTTTGAACGACCTAACGGGTGTACGTCTGTTGGTGGTCTTTTACCTGATGGTTTCAATGGGATTTATGTTTTGTATGCCTGTAATGATACCATCTTTTATATTGATAGTGTTGGAATAGTTTCAAAGAAATACTTTCAAGGAATAAGTTTTGGAGGTCGCGGTTATGGTGACGGAAACCACGGGATTGTCTTAGCCAGTGTATCGCAAGCAAAAAGGTACAATCAATTTGGGCAGATGGTTTGGAATTCTACAGTTACCTTCTTACAAAACCCTTCCGATGCCTACTTCCGTTTATTTGAACCAGATAACAACGGCGGTGTAATTGCAACCTTTTGGACAACAAGAGGAGGCATCTTTGTACAACACACGGGAAGAAATGGTCACGTTGGTATTATTAACTCCGTTAATGAAAGTGTAAATGAATTTCCCATTTTTTATTTAAAACAAAACTATCCCAATCCGTTTAATTCAAGCACAATTATTGAATACAATCTTCCTACAAGATCGAGAATCGAACTTACAATATTTGATTTATTGGGAAGACAAATAAAGACATTGGTAGATAAAGAAAATGATGGCGGTACTTATAAAGTATATTTTGAAAATTCAGAACTTTCAAGTGGTATTTATATCTATCGCATGACAATAAATAACAAACAAAATTTTTCTAAACGAATGATTCTATTACGATAAAATTATATTCATTAACATTATTTCGGAGTAACCTATGAAGCACGCAAATTTATTTTTCATCTTTTTAACTATCACATTAACAAATTTAACAACTGCTCAGGATGAGGCGTTCGTGTGTGGAACGAATGATACTACGCAGTATCAAATTCAGCCACTCGTCAATACAGCAATGCCATTGGTTTTAATCTTTGTGGATTTTCCAGAAGGCAGAAAACCCGATGGCTCACTTCCCACTCAAGATGCTGATACTGTTAATTTTCATGGTGATACTACCAATAATATTATAGACGGAAAAGGTTCTGTCAATTCAGTTGGTTCATTTGGTTGGGAAATAGATACTTCGATTCATCCGCTTCCTCAACCACCTCCATTAAAAATGAAAATCCGCAAGTACACGTATGATGACTACTGGGATTGGATATTTTCTGTTGGGGAATATTATGGTTCACGTCATCCCGACAGTGCATCGCATGGAAGATTGGCTTATGGTAGTATGAAAGATTATTACAACGAAGTCAGTTACGGCAATCTCACAATCGAACCATATCAAACATGGAGCGGCACGCCGGATAAATATCATACGGGCGTCGTAAATCGAATAGATACCGCAAATGGGAAAAAGTATGTAAAGTGGATAAAGTTACCACTTCACAAATATCAATATCAACAGTATGATGGGCTTTTTATAACTCATACACTTGATATAATAGATTCATTACACGATTTGCCTTCAAACCATCCTGATTACATCGAGTTTGATACAACGGGTTATAGAGGAAAAATTTCGATTGTTTTGGCAGGAGGTAAAAAAGGAGGATACGCCTCCTATGATCGCCAAAAAATGGTAAATCAAGAAAAAATGGATTTCAATTGGTTTCACCAATTTAATTTTCTGAAACCGATTTCTGAGCATGTTCATGAAATGGGGCATTTGTTGGGATTAAGTCACGTGATAGCCGGTTCGTACGACGTAATGAACACAGGTGGATGGCAATACGCTCCAATACATCTTGATTGCCCTGCGCATTTTAATCCTTTGTCGAAATTATCTTTGGGATGGATTCCATTTAAGAATGTTGCACGCATCCGTTCAGATTCTGGTGTTTCTTTAACTCCTATTCATTTATCCCCAAGTATCAATAACCCAATGGTCGCTCTTGTAACCGTGTATGGAGATGCTGGACGTGATACTGTCTGGAAACATAGCGAATATTTTCTTGTTGAATATCGGAAACGTGAAGGGTTTAATAGGTTTTCAGGCGGGGTTGTGGTTCAAGATACCGCATTTAAGGGTGGAGCGTTAGTATGGCATTATTTAAATACTGTTGACCTCGCAGGGAGCTATGCTCGAATTGACCCTGTTCTTAAAGTAATGAACTACTCGCAACCATCGTTTGCATCTGACCTTGGAAATACTAATCATTTTTATTTTCAGCCAAATCAAGTGATTGATTCTGTTAGTAATCCAAACACAAATTCATCACAGGAGATCAAAACAGGAATACGATTAAAAAGTTTTAGTAGTGCAAATAATAATTTATCGTTTACTGTAAAGTATGATCGAGGCTATCCCCCGAACTATAACATCTTTCTTTATAAACTTTCACAGATTCCATCACATTTAAATGGTAGAGTTTATATCGAAAACCCAAGACTTTCGTTTTATGTTCCCTATTTAGATACGTTAACGATTGCCCCAAATACTATTATTGAAGTAAAAACTTATCGAAAACTTAATTTTTGTTTTTTCTTGAGATCTTTCGGTGATTCTTTAGCACCTATAAATTTTACTGGAGTAGGATACGGAAATTATCGGTATAAGTGGGGTGGTTTGCAGTTTAATCCTCACTACTTTGATTCAGCTCAACATCTTCAAAGATGTGTAATATCCTTCGCGGATACAGGGTTGACTATAATGTCTAATATTCAAAATTATGTCGTGAAGGATAACAAATTTTATAATAATGCGGTGGATATTCTTCTTAAACGACCTGTTTCATCTGGTACTCCTCCTGATACATGTGGTGTATCAATAGGTAATATTTATCACGTGGGCGATATTAGTTATTATGACAAAAATGAATTTTCTACAATGATAATAAGAGGGGAATGGAAGTTCAATCGTGCACCATCGTTTACCGTGAATCAAAATTCTACTTTAACGTTTGATAATACTACACTTTTTACTTCAGGTACACGTCAGATTCAAAATTATGGAACTCTTATATTCTCTGGTGTAGATACATTCTCTAGTTTCAAATTGACGACAACTTCACCGCCACAAATTTCTCCCGGCACAATGGTCATTTTTGATAATTCCAGTAGCATCTCTTCTCTTAACGGGGCGCAAACATTTTCCACAGTCGGAAATCTTATCCTTAAAGAGAATGCAACTCTCACCCTCGATGGCAATATCAATTTTAATTTTACCGGCAACGGTTTAGAGTTACGCAACAATTCCTCTCTCATCAATGCAAAAAATATAACCGTTCAATCAAACGCATTGCTGCAATTACAAGCAGGAAGTTCACTTCGTTTTGCTGATTGGAGTATGTTTACCGTTGCAGGAACGTTGGTTACTTCTGGCGACGCCGGTAATCCTGCTGTAATAAATTTAGGAAATTATTCCGGCGCAGTTCTTACCGGAGTATTAGATTGGAACGTAAACTCTCAATGGCAATTCGGAACAAACTCTTCTCTTGAAGTATATGGAACTGTCCGAGTTGGAGATAACAACGATGCAACATTTTCGCCCCAAAGCAATGTTACCGTATTTTCTTCCGCCCGTTTCGAAATGGGAGATAATTCTTCGCTAAACATCAACGGAAAATTTTATGTTTTGGGCGAGCCGGAGAGAAATGTTGTATTCACTTTGAAAGATGGTGCGCGCACGTGGAATGGATTTACCGTTTCCAATCTCGGATTGTTCAACGCTGTGGATTTTGCGATGGACAACGCCAATATTTCGGGCGTAACCCGCGCCTTGTATATTGAAACTCCGATTGCCGCTCGCATAACCAACAGCACAATAATAGGAGCGCAGCAAATCGCCGTGGAGGTTGTTCCAGATTTAAAGTTGGAAGAGAAAGGACCGGTTGAAGTAGTAGTGTATTTGGAAAACAATGAGATTACCGATTGCGAGCGCGATGGTATTGTTGTAACGAACACATCTGCAGTAGTGATTGATAATTGCATAATCACCGGACGGTATGAGGCACCGCAAGAACCGCAGCCGCCGATGTTAGCAGGACTTCATCTCGAAAATGCATCGCCAAAGATACTACGCACTACTATCAGAAATTTTGAACACGGCGTGTGGGCGTTGGAAAACAGTAATCCCGTATTTCAAGATGGTGAACGGGGCGGGAATAATATTATCCGGGATAATTTTATCGGTATGGAGTGTATCGCTTCCAGTCCCGTATTAGGAATTACCGAGCAAGGAGAAGAAGGAGGACTCAATTGTATTCACGATAATTTCTGGTATGATGTATCCCTTCTTCACGAAAGTTATGTTTCGGCGCAAAACAATTACTGGGGCTCACCCGATGGTCCCGATATGCATAAAATCTACGAAGAAAATAGCCGGTTATATTATGAACCATGGTGGGCTGACGGAGACCCGAATGAACGGGAGAAAACTTCAAAGAGGAAAGCAAAACAAATTGTGCCGGTAAGCAAGAAAGGAAATACAATCGAATCTTTGGAAGAAAATACGAGCCCGTTGTCTGTAATGAATCCAATGTCTTCCTCAATGCGCACCGCTATTATGAAGCGAACGAAAAAACAACATACTGTTGCTACCGGTTTATTGAAGTCCATCATAGCAAACCCGAGTGAATCGCTCTGGACAAAACAATGGGCAGTAAGCGAGTTGTTGAGCAATGCGACTAATCTTTCGCAAGGAAATTTGCCGGCGTATTTGCGTGCAGTGTTACAAACACAACCTGAACTTACGCAAAGCATTCGTTCTGCACTTCCGTTTGCATTACTCGACGAGAAAAAAGTGAATGAAGCATTGCAGGAATGGAATAATAACATTCTTCAATATCCGAACTCATCGCTTGAATGTGGCGGACTTTATGGAAAATTTATTGTTGCGCTCTATCGGGAAAACAATCTTCAGCAAGCGACAGAACTATATTCATTGTTAGAAATTAAATATCCAAATGCCTCGCAAACGTTTCTCGCAATGCTTCAATTACGAATTGCCGATACGACAAACACAGCAAAGCAGGGAGCGAAGAGCGGGGTGAACGAAATACAGACAATGCCGAAGGATTTTGTGCTCGAACAAAACTATCCCAATCCGTTCAATCCGGTAACAGTTATTCGTTATCAGTTACCCGTGAATAGTTTTGTGGCACTGAAAATCTATGAAGTTCTTGGGAAAGAAGTAGCAACGTTAGTAAACGGTTACGAAGAAGCAGGATATAAATCAGTAGAGTTCGATGCGAGTAAACTCTCCAGCGGAATCTATTTCTACAAACTCTTTGCAGGAAATTTTGTTGCCACGAAGAAACTTGCGGTGATGAAATAATGTTGAACAAACCAATATTTTGTATGACAAGAAGCGGCGGGAAAATTTTTCTTTGCCGCTTTTTTATTTACCGGTAACCAATCTTAATGCCGTTGCGGTAAACTTTCTACCAAATACGGGTCGTTGCGCGGGACAATGCTGTGTTTCGAGAGCGCGCGAAAGGTGAGAAAGAAAAATGCTGCAATCGCTCCTGCCATCGGCGCTATTTCCCACACATTCATCACGGGATACTCTTTCATAACGGAAGGCAAAATCATCCAGAACAAATCGAGCCAATGTCCGAGCATAATGATGATGCAAATCCGCAAAAGAACCCCTTCATTTTTTTTCGTCCACGTTGGCAGCAGCACAACAAAAGGAATCACCCAGTTGAAAAGAAGATTGAGCAGCGTAAAGACCAACCAACCCGGTTTTTGTCGTTGAAGAAAATACGTGGTTTCTTCAGGAATATTGGAATACCAGATGAGCATATATTGGCTGAACCATAAATACATCCAGAACGTACTGAACGCAAAAATCAGTTTTCCCAAATTGTGCAGATGTTCGGCGGTGAGTATGTGCTCCAACGTTCCGCGCCGTTTGAGGTAAATGGCGATAAGCGTCATTGCCGCAAGTCCGTTGAGAAAAATTCCTGTAAAATTATACAACCCGAAAATCGTGCTGTACCAATGCGGTTCGAGCGACATAATCCAATCGAAACTCGCAAACGAAATAGTAATGCCAAACACGACGAGAAATAATGCAGAGTATTTTTTGTTGCGCTGCGTCAGTTCGATATCGCCGTTGACATCCTGCAGCAGAGAAGATTTCCTTATAGCGGCGGCAAATAACAGCCAAACGCCAAGATAAAAAATTGTTCGCGAAACAAACGAGGGAATATTTAACCACCACGTTTTTTTACTCAGGAGTTCGTCGTTCACAACAACATCGTGGTGGCTCCATTCGTAGAGCGAGTGAATTCCCAACATCAGTAATACCATAATGATGGATGCAAACGGAAGCACGCTCATCATTGCTTCGGGAATGCGGCGCAAACCAACACTCCATTCCGCATTCGCGACGTACTGAAATGCAATAAACACCATTCCCGCAAGCCCTAACCCCAGTAAGTAATAATTTGCGAGAAGAATGTTCGCCCATATTCGTTGCGGCGCAAAAATAAAACCGAGCAACGTAACCAGAACGGAAACACCAACGACCGAAAGTAAATTTTTCTGAAGACCTTGCGATGGCTTAAACGTTGGGGAGAAAGGAAAAGAGTTCATACAATTATTTCTGCGCGACCGGTAATTGTTTTTGTTGAAGCGTTCGGATAAACGCAATTACTTTCCATCGGTCGCTTTGGGCAAGTTGCGAACGAAACGACGGCATTGCATTGCGTCCGTACGTGATGGCGTGGAACATTTGCCCATCTTTCATTTGCACAGCGCGGTCACTCATTAATGATGTCGGAGGTGGAAATCCCCGCATTGCAACTTTTCCATCACCCGTTCCCGACATTCCGTGACACGGTGAACAAAACGTGGTAAACACAAATGCTCCCCGTTCGACAACATCAACACTTTCTCGGGAAAACGGATTTACCAATTCCGTTCCTGCGCGGAGCGCTTCATTTTCATTGGACTGATAATGAAGCGGGAAAAAATTGCGCGCAATACTTCCAGCCACCGGCGCTTGCAATGTTTTTCCGTCGGCAAAGTTGGGGTTTACTGCTTGCGCATCGTACGGAACGGAGTGAACCATCCCGGGAATAAATTCGTCATTGCGTTCGGTAAATTCACGGGGCAGCAATGAGATTCCTGCAACAAAAGCGCCTGCAATAACGAGCAAAAAAACATTCAACAACAAACGGCTCATCAGCGATTTCCCTTCTCGATTTGTTCTTCAGTACGAACGAGATGATACGGCGCGAACATTGTTTTTACATTCGATACATCGAACGCGGCGTTGTTCTGCACTAAGACGAGCGCAAACGTATCATTCGTAGTTTTATCGTATAATACGGACGGCTTTTTTCCGGGACGAAAACGACTGAGGAAAAAAAACGTGAGAACGGTTCCAACGCCGGCAAACAAGACCATCATTTCAAACGTTACGGGAACAAACGCAGGAACGGAACGAAGCGGTTTTCCCCCGACATTAACAGGCCAACTCGTTGCCGAGGTCCAGATTTGGTACCACAATTTTGCCGCCGCTCCGCATAATCCTAAAAGAAAACAAATCCACGGGAGTCGTGTTGGCTTCTGTCCGACTGCTTCATCCATTCCATGTACGGCGTACGGTGTGTACACATCAACGATTTCATATCCCTGCTCACGAGCGGTGCGGGTTGCAGAAAGAATGTCGCGCTCGTGTGCAAAATAATTTATGAGAAGTCGGCGGCTCATTGTACTTCAAGGGTTTGAGGCTTGAGGTTTGGGATTTGCGCAGAGCCCTTCTCTTTCAAAAAAACATCGGCAGTTTTCTGCCCATTTGTCGGGGATTGCGTTCCATAACTGAGTACCCCTTTCACTTCGCCAATGGCAATCATCGGAAGGAATCGCGCAAACAAAAGAAAGAGCGTGAGGAATAAACCAAAACTTCCGGCGAAAGTAGCAATCTCAATCGAAGTTGGTGTGTAACTTGCCCAACTCGCCGGTAAATAATCGCGCGTCAACGATGTGGTAACAATGACAAATCGCTCAAACCACATTCCGATATTGATGATGATGGCAATGATAAAAACGGAGACAACATTCGTTCTTATTTTTTTGAACCAGAGCAGTTGCGGAAACCCGATGTTGCAAGAAACCATTATCCAGTACGCCCATGCGTAGGGACCGAATGCGCGGTTGATAAACGTGAACCGTTCGTAATCATTGCCGGAGTACATTGCAATAAAAAATTCCGTGATGTACGCTAATGCAACTATTCCTCCCGTCGCAATAATAATCTTGCACATATTCTCAACGTGATGAATCGTAATGTAATCTTCGAAGTGGAGAACTTTTCGCACAATCAACATCAGCGTCAACACCATCGCGAAGCCGGAAAACACTGCTCCCGCGACAAAATATGGTGGTAGAATCGTTGTGTGCCATCCGGGAATTACTGACGTTGCAAAATCCCAACTGACAATTGTATGCACTGAAACGACAAGCGGTGTCGCTAATCCCGCAAGGAGCAAATATACTTTTTCATACCGTGACCATGTTTTGTTCGAGCCATCCCATCCCAAACTCAACCAGCCGAATATCTTTTTCTTCAATCCCGTTGCCCTATCGCGAATCGTTGCTAAATCCGGAATGAGTCCCACAAACCAAAACACGAGTGAAATGGTAAAGTAGGTGCTGATGGCAAACATATCCCACACGAGTGGTGAACGGAAATTCACCCACAACGGTCCTCGTTCATTCGGGTAAGGAATCACCCAAAATCCTAACCACGGTCTTCCCATATGAATAATAGGAAAAATACCTGCACAGATGACAGCAAAAATGGTCATTGCTTCCGCAGAACGATTGACCGACGTTCTCCATTTCTGCCGGAACAAAAAGAGAATTGCGGAAATAAGTGTTCCCGCGTGACCAATGCCAATCCAGAAAACAAAATTCGTAATGTCGAATGCCCAACCGACCGTATTGTTCAATCCCCACGTACCAATTCCTGTTCGCACCTGATATGTTACGGCAACAATGCCGACCACCATCACCATAAATGCGGCAAGGATGGAAAGCCACCACGCAAGCGACGATTTTTGTTCTAACGGTGCGCAGACATCATTCGTAACATCGGCGTACGTTTTATTACCGAGGATAAGCGGCTTGCGCAGTATGGAATAGACTTCCCTATGGGATGATACGTCAGACATTTTCTTTTTCTCCAATGGGCTCTCTGTCCCGCACAACCGTCATATAACCGATAGAAGGACGAACGCCAAGTTCTTCCAGCACACGATAATAACGCGGGTCGTTCATTTTCTTTACCAGCTCGCTGTTCGTATCGTTCATATCGCCGAACACAATTGCGTTTGCAGGACATGATTGCTGACATGCTGGTTGAATTTCGCCATCGCTTAAACTTCTCCCCTCTTTTTTCGCCTGAATTTTTCCTTCCTGAATTCGTTGAATACAGAAAGTACATTTTTCCATCACTCCCCGTTCGCGAACGGTTATATCGGGATTCAAGACGAGTTTTTGTTTATCATCGCCATGTTCATAATCGAACCAGTTAAAGCGGCGCACTTTGTACGGACAATTATTTGCGCAGTATCGCGTTCCGACACAACGGTTATACACTTGCTGATTCAACCCTTCGTCGTTGTGTACCGTTGCAAGTACGGGACAAACTGTTTCGCACGGAGCGTTTCCGCAATGCTGGCACATCATCGGTTGATGTGTAACAGAGACCTGTTCATTTTCTTCGTCAATGTACCGGTCAATGCGAAGCCACGTCATTTCACGATTGCGGAAGACTTCATCTTTTCCAACCGATGGCGTATTGTTTTCTGCCTGACAACTAATAACGCACGCTGAACATCCGGTGCAAGCGTTTAAGTCTATAACCATTCCCCAATGATGCCCGGTGTATTTATGTTCTTCAGGCCACATACTCGGTACCGGATGTTTCGGAAAACTTCCCGCCGATGGATTCTGCTCATATTCTATCAACGATGTCTGTTGAATAATCGGTCGCTGTTCTTTTTGTGTTTCAGAAAAAAATGACGGTTCGCGTAAGGAGTGATGTTCCTGCGTGCAAGCAAGCGTGTGGTTATTTCCTGTTTTTTCAATATGAACTTTTCCAGAATGATAGGAAATTGTCTGGTGGTTCAATTGAAGAAACTTTGCCGCATTTTTTCCAACTGTACTTCCTTTTTCGACCGTTGGTTTTGCTTCGAACCAGTCGGGACCGATGTTGGTAAATCTATCCGTTCCCATTCGCCCGTACCCTAAAGCGATGGCGACAACATTGTTATGAATGCCGGTTTGAATATGCGCAGGTAACTCAAGCGTTTGTTTGGTAAACGTTTCTGTAATACGAAGAACGTTACCTTCTGCAATATCAAACTGTTGCGCTGTTTTCGGCGAGAGTGAAATGTAATTATCCCACACAATTTTTGTTACCGGGTCGGGAAGTTCCTGCAGCCAGGGGTTGTGCGCGTGCCGACCATCGAGCAATGCAATTTTGGAATAGAGAACAAGCGAGAATCCTTCACTCTTTGCCGTAGCGAAGTTACTTTCCAAATGCGTGAGCGCATTCAAATTGAAAGAAGTTGTTTTTTGTTTTTCGGACTCAACATTCGCAAATCCATCGTGAACTGTTGTATCCCAAAAAGTTTGAAACGATTTTTCTTTCGTCTGTCGTTTGAAAATTGTTTTCTCCCATTCACTTCGGAGAATATCGTAAGCCGATTGCGGTTTTCCCATCCACGTTGCGAGATTTTCAGTGAGCATGCGCGATTTTCCAAACGGCTGAATAACCGGCTGGGTAATTGTTACGATGCCTGCAACAGACTCTGCATCATTCCACGATTCGAGCGAATGAGGTTCGGGGCAAACAACATTAGCGCAACTTGTGGTTTCATCCATTCGTTCTGCAAAGGAAACAACGAGAGGAATATTTTTCAGTCGTGCTTTTAACGCATCTCCGTTCGGTAAATCATAGACGGGATTCACGTTGTGAAGGAACAGAGCAGAAATTTTTCCTTCCTCTATTTCTTTCAACAAACTCATCAACGCTTTGTCATCGCCTTGCTTTTGGAATGAAGGGTTTTCGATATCAACCGTCTCTCCATAATTTCCTAAAAGATGATTGATGAAATTTACGGCTAATTGAATTTCGATATTGTTCACGCCGCAAACGACGAGACTCTTTCCGCGTACATTCCACAACTGTTCCGCGAGATTTTGAAGAACCTTCTCCTGTTCTTCGCTCATTAAATGTCCTGTGCGAAATAGCGTCGTACCCGCTTTCTCTGAAATTAGATTGGAAAGACGTTGAATGAGTAATCCGATTTCATCGGGAGTAATTGCTATTCGTTTATCGGCATTGCTTCCGGTGAGCGAAAGATTGGATTCAAATTGAATATGGTAGGAAAATGTTGTGTCGCTTTTATTGCCATTCGCATTTTTGGGAATTAATGTCCTCCCTTTTCGATAATCGGCGGTAAATTCTACAGGGGAAATCCAGGTTCCCAAAAAATCGGCATCGAAACTAACAATCACTTCCGCTTTGTCAAAACGATAATGCGGAAGTACGCGAATGCCGTGCGTTTGTTCGTGCGCATCAAGAATTGCAGAAGACGATAACGCATCGTACATAATATGTTTCCCGTTATTGTACGATGAAAGAAAACGGTTGATGATTTCATTTGATGTTGGACTCGTTATTGTTCCGGAAAGAAATCGAACTTCGCCGTTTTGTTGCTGAATCGTTGATAATTGGGAGATAATTTTTTTATCCGTTTCCTCCCACGTTGTTTCTTTTCCGTTCAGAACCGGATTCATCAAACGTTGTGAATCGTATAACGAAAGAAGATGCGCTTGTCCAACCGCACACAAACCTCCTTGTGAAAACGGATGTTCTTTTATTCCTTCTAATTTTATCGGACGACCATCACGGTTTTTGGTAAGAACGCCGCAACCGGCACTACATCCTCCGCACGTTGTTGCATACCAATACGCAAGCCCCGGCGTTACTTCTTCCGGTTTAATAAGAAATGGAATTGCTTTTTCAACAGGCGCCTTCGAGCATCCCGCCAACACCGTTCCGGCAAACGAAAATCCCGCAAGTTTTAGGAAGTCGCGTCTATCAATTCCCCGAGTGGGGATTTCATTGCTCGAAGGCGGGATGTGATGATGTTCTTTCATTGATGACAACTTACAAGTTACGAATTGCGAATGACTAATAATGACACGTAGAACAACTCACCGAAGCGGCGACTTTTTTTCCGTTGATGCCATTTTTATTTGCGTCGCGGTGGCAGTTCACACACCATCCCATCGTTAAATCGGAAAATTGACGCACACGCTCCATCGTTTCAACTGCGCCGTGACAGGTTTGACATTCAACGCCAACCGATACGTGAGCGCGATGGTCGAAATACACAAAGTCCTGAAGGTTGTGAATTTTTTTCCATTCAATCGCTTTTGCATTGAGTGGCGTGGAAACGATTCCCGAACTATCCACGCCAAACGCATCGTAGATTTTTTTTATTTCGGAAGAGAAAACCAAACGCGGCTTTCTGTTCTCTTTTGTCGCGAGTTGCTCTTCCGCTTTGGTGTCAACAAACGGCGCAGAAACATATTTGTGGCAATTCATACATACATTCACGGGAGGAATTCCTGCGTGTTTGCTCTTCTCCGCGCCGAAGTGGCAGTATAAACATTGCATTCCCATTTCACCTGCGTGGAGTCGGTGCGAAAAAGCAATCGGCTGCACCGGCTCGTATCCTTGATGATTATCCGGCAAGCGGACATTTGCTGTGTACGAACTCACAAAAATACTCACGCTCAGCAAAACGCCGATGATGAGATATATTGTTGTGATTCGACTTTTCAAAAACATAAGAGAAAGCAGATAGCGTTTAGCAATTAGCGTTCAGCAATAATTCCAGTTGTTTCTATTTTCCAATTACAAATTACTATTTACAAATTCCTAACTCGGTCGTTCACATCCTTTGCGATTGTAGTACCACCAATTGATGATGGTGGCGAGTAGGAGAAACACAATCAAACCGGAATAAAAATTGGTTGCGTTTCCCGTAGCGCCGATTACGGCTCCGATAATGGAAGAAAAAATAAACGGACCGTACGCCGCAACCGCTGCTGTCCAGCCGATTACTCCCGATGCCTGACGCGGGTTGTGCGCAAAGATAATCGGATATTGACGAAATGTTGCCGCATTACCGATTCCCGCAAAGAAAAACATTCCGAGCATTACGGCTACGAACATTGGAAATTGTTCCATTCCCGTTGGGGCAACAAGTCCCATCATTATCATCATAAGTGAACCGGCAATTAAACCAACGCCCGTGAGTGTTGTAAGAATTGCACCGCCGGTTTTATCCGAAATAAATCCGAAAAGAACTCGGCTTGCAGAACCAACGAGCGGACCGAAGAATGCATATTTCAATGGCTCCGGTGCGTCAGGAAAATTTCCATACAACGATTTTATCATCAACGGAAACGCCGCAGACAAACCGGAAAACGTTCCAAACGTCATCAAGTATGTTATGGTGCAAAACCATGTATGCTTCTCTTTGAAAATATCCAACTGCTCTTTGAACGATGCAGTTATCGGAACGCTGCGCAACCACCACCAGCAAACGAGCGTCATAATAATGATAATCGGGATGTACCAAAATGCCGCACTTTGTAAATGGATTTCCGATGTTGCGAGAATTTCTTTTGTCTTCGGATTTATTTTTGTAAACACCTGTGATGCGCCGTACGTTGTAACACCGAGCATAATCGGCGTCATAAATTGCGCTAAACTCACGCCGAAATTTCCAATGCCTGCTTGAATGCCGAGCGCAGTTCCTTTCAAACGTTTCGGAAAAAATAAATTCGTGCTTGGCATATACGATGAAAAATCTCCGCCGCCGAATCCTGCCGTAAATGCTAAAAGCATAAACATCCAAAATGGCGTGTCCGGATTCATCACCGCTAATCCTAATCCAATGCACGGAATAAGTTTGAGAAATGTTGCAAAAGTAATAACGTGCCGCGTTCCATAAATCGGCAGCAAAAATGTGTGAATGATTCGAAGCGTTCCTCCTGCAAGTCCCGGCATTGCGGCGAGCCAGAATAATTCCTGTGTGGTAAATTTAAATCCGATTCCCGGAAGTTTTACAACAATTGCGCTCACCATAAACCACGTTGCAAAGGAAAACGTAAGTGAAATTGTCGTTACCCACAGCGTTCGCCACGCAATTTTCTTTCCTGTTGAATTCCAGAATTGTTCATTTTCCGGTTCCCATTTTTCAAGCCAAGTTGACATATATTTGTGTGTTTGCTATGTGAAATCTCTCAACGGACAATTCTGAGAATTGGACACGTTGCTTTCTTGAATACATCGTATGTTCTGTTTCCCATCAATAAACTTCCCATCGGCGAATGTTGATGACTTGCGAGAACTATCATATCTGCTTTGCGTTCTTCCGCAGCAGCAACGATTTCATCCGAGACATTGCCGTGACGAATTTCAATATCAATGTTCTGGATACTCATCGCCTGTAAACGTTGCGATTCTCGTTCTAATATTTTTTTCCCTTCAACAATCCAGTTATCCCGTATTTGCTCCCACTCTTTTGAATCGGTCATCATTCCTGAATTATGAAATTTTCCTTCCACATACACGAGGACAGCTTTCCCTCCCGAAATTTTACAAAGATTGCCGACAATATTCGTCGCTTTTTCCGCAAGTTCCGAATTGCCAACCGGATAAATTATCGTTTTTAAAAACCTTGTTGCTGTTTCTAATCCGGATGACACGGTTATCGTTTCTACCGGTGGCTTTGTTCGCGCTTTCCCCCCTTCTTCAACCCATGTGCGTGTCCATTTCTTTTGCGCGACACGTAATACGACCAACGCAATAACTGCAATAATACTAAACGAAACGAACCCCCAGAGAAATGTACCGCTATATTGTTTCGATAATCCCATTGCATTGGGAATAATACTTCCGCCAAGCGCGCCTATTTCTCCAATCATACTTCCTGCAATTGCTGTTGATGCGGGCCAGCGAAGCGGAACCATTTGAAACAGTGCGCCGTTTCCTGCACCGAGCATTGCAAAACAAATCATAAAAAATATTGTTGTCGCAACGATATTCGTGTGAAATCCGAGAAGTACCATTAGCAAAATTACTACACTGATAACGTGAGTAAGAGCGGTAATCCCTCCCATTCTATCTGCAACGTGTCCGCCAAGAATTCGGATTCCGCTTCCCATTAAAGCCGCAAGCATGGTCAATTGCCCCGCTTCAATTTTTGAAACGCCAAACTGGTCGTGGAAATATGTCGGAAGAAAATTGCTCAACCCGATAAACCCGCCGAACGTAATGATGTACACAAAGTTAAATACCCATCCGTCTTTTTCCCACAAACATTGTATGTGTTCCTTAAATGACTGATGTTCTCTATCGGGCGGCTCTTTTGCGAAAATTATCATCACAATAATTGGAATCAGCATAAACAATGCGCCAAAACCATAGACAACTTTCCAGCCATAAACAGTTGCAAGAGGCGGCGCGAGCAATACGGCTAATACTGTCCCGCTATTTCCGGCACCAGCAATTCCCATTGCAAGACCTTTATATTTAGGTGGAAACCATCCCGAACCGAGCGAAAGCGCAACGCCGAAACTTGCTCCGGCAATACCAAGTAACACACCCATTATTAGTACGTCGTTATAGGTATGCACCATAAAGTAACCGTATAACATCGCGAAGAAAAGTAATCCCATCTCAACCAGCGCGGCGTTTTTTCTTCCGATATATTGAGAAAGAACACCAAGCGGAAAACGCATTAACGCTCCCGCCATTATCGGAACAGAAATCATAAATCCTTTTTCCGCAGGCGATAGTCCGAATTCTTCACTAATGAACGGCGCCATTGCACCATTCAACACCCAGATTGCGAAACAAAAATCGAAATACAGAAATGCAGAAAAGAGCGTGGGTGCGTGTCCCGATTGGAGAAAATTTTTTACTTTACCTGAAAACATACTTGCTTCAACCGTGAAAAAATTAACTTGCTCTTTTCAATTTCCAAGCACCATACCACCGCACCACTTGTGTTTTTCTCCACAAATACGGATTAGGAACAACAAGCGCATGCACTAATCGCGTGAAGGGAAAGAATGCAATCATCACGTAGGCGCAGACAATGTGGAGTTTTACCATCCACGGCATTGCCGTGATGTACGAAATATCCGGCGAGAGTGTTGCCAGCGACCACAAGTACGGAACCGCGGACGATGCAAACCACGAGGAGCCCCAACTATGAAACACCGCAACCGAAAGCCCGCTTACTATTTGCACAATAAAAATTCCGAAAAGAATCCAATCTGCGGTGCTGGATACCATTTTTATTTTCGGTGTTGTGAGGCGGCGGATGATAATGCTGGTTAATCCCACAAGAGTCAACACGCCGAAAATGAACGCTGAAATTTCTAAAACGTACAGTCGCAACGGATAACTGTTCCACCATAACACTTCGCGTGGAATGAGAAAACCAATGAGATGTCCGGTTACGATAGCGATAATACCGTAATGAAAAGGAACAAGTCCCCAGAAATGTTGCTGGTTTTCGAGAAACTGCGATGAGAGACTGGAAAACGTAAAACTTTGTGTAAGATATCTTCGAATCGAAACGAGAAGAAAAATAACGAGCGCGATGTACGGAAGTACAACAAATAAAATCTCGTCAAGGAAAAAAGGACTATTCGTGTTCATACGCTAATTCTCCAATGTGGTGAATTTTTAAATCTGGTGGAATAAAAAGAAATAACGCGCGAAGCAAATGTTCATACGGATTTTGTTTGCCGTCAAACCCATCAAGGATTTTCTTCAAAGCAGGAAAAACGTAGGTTGCCGCAAACGCATCTGCTTCAGTTTTTTCCATTCGCGCAAGAAGCAAAAGGACGTGCGTTACATGGTCGGGAAGTTCTGAGGATTCTTCAATCGAATGGGTACGAAGCAACTCTCGCATTGTTACAAGAAATGAACCGCGCTCGTACGTTTCCTCGTACAAATGCCACCCGAGTTCCAGACTTGCGACAGGATTTATATCGAACGTTTGCGTATAGAGTTCTTCAAAATCATCAATCGAAAGTTCTTGTGTTTCTGTTTGAAAACGGGAAATCAAACCGAGAATGTTTTTTTCATTTTCGTTCGTTGAAACCTGAAAACTACTCAACGCAGCAATCCGTAATCGGTAATCTTCTTTCGGATACAAAAAAATTCTTGAGAAAGTATCGTACACATTTGCGAGAGTATTCATTACAAACCTCGCTCTGGTTTTTCTACAAAGCCAAATCCGACTTCGGAACGATGTTCGTGCGGGTCTTTCATCATTTCAATCGCTTCTTCTCGGTGCATCGGCGGAATAACAAATCGGTCGTCAAATGTGCAAAGCGACGTAAGTTGATAAATCGCTTCCGCTTCCTGCGTTGTGCAATCTGCCTCGTTCAGCATTTTCTCCGCAACACTCATTTCAATATCGCCCACCGTAACTGCGCGGCGATAGGTGCGGACCGCTTTTTGTTTCTTGAGCGCATACACAACTTTTCCCTGATGTCCCGCGCCGAATAAATTTGCAAGAAATTGCAGCGGTACGCGCGATTGCTCAATGTCGTGGAAGAAACTATCCGAAACACTTTGCACAGTATCATCGTTTTGCTGCGCCATCACCGGAGACATCGGGGGAACATAATACAACATCGGAAGCGTGCGAAACTCGATATGCGGGGGCAAAGCAATTTTCCATTCTTTCACAAATTTATACACCGGAGATTTTTGCGCAAACTCTATCACCGATTCATGCACACCGTTTTGCAAAGCAGCGGAAATGACCGCGGGGTCATTCGGGTTCAATATCAATGAACGGTGAGCGTCAACAAGTTCATCGTTCGGCTTGTTCGCAACTTCTTCAATTCTATCGGCATCGTATAACAGAACTCCGAGGTACCGAATTCTTCCCACACACGAATGAAAACACGCGGGCGCTTGTCCGGTCTCCAATCGCGGAAAACAGAGAATACACTTTTCCGATTTTCCTGTTGACCAATTGTAAAATGTTTTTTTATACGGACACGCCGCGATACATTGTCTCCATCCGCGGCATCGCTTTTGGTCAATTAATACTATGCCATCTTCGCCGCGTTTATACAACGCTCCCGATGGACACGAAGCCACACAACTCGGATTTAAGCAATGATTGCAAATTCTCGGAAAGTAAAACATCACGAGCCGTTCAATGGCAAATAATTGTTGCTGTTGTTCTTCGGAAAGATTTTTCAGATTCGGGTCATTCTCCGCATACACGCGTGAACCACCTAAATCATCATCCCAATTCGGTCCCGCTTCAACATTAATGTATTCGCCGGTAACAAGTGAAATCGGTCGAGCGGTCGGTTGGTCGGAACCTTCGGGCGCATTGAACAACTCATCGTATTTATACGTCCACGGCTCGTAATAATCATCCATCGAAGGCATCGAAGGATTGTGAAAAATATCGGTAATGGTGCGCGTCTTGCTAATAGACTTTAAATTGATGGAACCGTTTTTCTTTTCCCATCCGCCCCGATATTTTTCCTGGTCTTCCCATTGTGTTGGAAATCCTGTTCCCGGTTTTGTTTCCACATTGTTCCACCACATATATTCTGCGCCTTTTCTATCTGTCCAGATATTTTTACACGCAATACTGCACGTGTGGCAACCGATACATTTATCGAGGTGAAACACCATTGAAATCTGTGAGCGAACATTCATAAAATAGTTTCGAGTTTAGGGTTACGAGTTTACTGTTGGATTAATCCATTCCATCTGCTGTGCATCATTTACCAAATCAGTTCCGGAAGTTTTCGGACAAGAATATGCGTATCGCGATTGCAACCAATCGGTCCCCAATAATTGAAATGAAACGTGAATTGTCCATAGCCGCCAATCATTAAATTTGGTTTCAGCCGGGTTCGCGTTAAACTATTGTGTCCGCCTGCCCGACGATTATTCCTCATAGGTGATTTTGGAACGGAATATGTTCTTTCCGGCGAGTGATAGATAATGCAAATTCCGCGCGGAATTCTTGCACTTACTGCTGCTCGCGTACAAACAACGCCGTGGTCGTTATACACTTCTACCCAATCATTATCATCAATACCGAGGTCTTGCGCGTCCTTATCGTTCATCCAAAACGGTTCCACACCGCGAGAAAGTGTTGTCATTCTCTGGTTATCGCCGTACGTCGAATGGATATGCCACTTACCATGCGGAGTCAGATAATTAAGCATCAATGTTTTTCCCTCTTCTTTGGAAAATCGAAGGTCGGCATACTCCGTCGGGAGTGGCTTTGGTTTGTACGTTGGAAAGTGTTCACCAAATTGAATATAGGCGGGATGGTCAAGATAAAAATGTTGGCGTCCGGTGAGCGTTCTCCACGGGACAAGCGCTTCCTTGTTATACGTAAACGGTGCGTATGCTCTCCCATTTTCTGCCAAACCCGACCACATCGGCGAGTTCAGTAAACGCATTGGTTTGCTTTGTAATTCTTTGTAACTCACGCTTGTTCCGCGGTTTTTTTCTGCGAGTTGAACAAGCGGCAATCCGACTTTCTCTTCCATATTTTTATAGGAACGATATGCAAGTTCGCCATTGGTAACCGTTGCAAGATGAAGAATTGTGTCGCACACTTGCTCGCCATCTTTCAACGAAGGAAATGTTTTTCCGTCGAAAGAAACCGTTGGTCGCGTAATCAGCATGGTATCGTAAAAATCATCAATCGCATATTTTGTTCCGTGCGCGCCGAGTCCGTTTGTTCGTACTGCAGAACCGAACGAGATGTATTGATTGTACAGGTTTTTATAATCGCGCGTCATAATCGCAAAGGAGGGCATCGTCTTTCCGGGAATCGCCTCTATCTCATTAGTAATCCAATCTTTCATTGCGGGTTGGGCAATCTCAGCAGGCGTGTCGTGCGCGAGCGGGTTTGCAACAATGTCGCGAACGGGTTCAGGAAAATGTTTTTGCGCAAGTTCCTGAAATTTTTTGGCAATCGCTTTGAAAATATCCCAATCACTTTTCGATTCCCAACAGGGTGGAACTGCGGCAGAAAGCGGATGAATGAAACTGTGCATATCGGTGGAATTTAAATCCGCTTTTTCATACCATGTTGCTGCCGGTAAAACGATATCGGAATACAGTGCAGAAGTATCCATCCGAAAATTCAAATCCACAACGAGGTCGAGTTTCCCTTGCGGCGCAATTTCGTGCCACACAACTTCTTTCACCGATTCTTTTGCGAGGTCTTCGGAAACCGTATTTGTGTGTGTGCCAAGATAATGTTTCAAAAAGTATTCGTGTCCTTTACTGCTCGACATCAACGCATTGCCGCGCCAGATGTACCACACACGGGGCCAGTTTTCCGATGCATCGGGGTCTTCAACGGAAAATTTTAAGGTGCGCGATTTCAATTGCTCGACAACGTATTTTATTATTTCTTCATTTGTCGTCGCGCCTGCGGCAATTGCTTCCTTCGCAAGTTCGATAGAATTTTTATTGAACTGCGGATAAAACGGAAGCCAACCGTTTCGCACAGCTTTCACTTGTACATCCATTGTGTGTCCTTTTGCAAGCGAGTTTGCTTCTTGCTGTTGCGGAACAGTGTGATAGTCGGTGAACTCTTTTTCGTACCGCCACTGGTCGGAATTTACGTAATGCCAACTCGGTGCATTCTGTTGACGCGAAGCAGGATACCAATCTTTCGCGAACGCAATTGCAGACCACGGTTCCATCGGCGCAAGTTTTTCTTGTCCCACATAATGCGCTAATCCGCCGCCATTGACTCCCACGCATCCGCAAAACAACAGTGCGTGGATACCGGCACGATACATTAAGTTTGCGTGATACCAATGATTGATTCCCGCGCCAATGATGATTGTACATTTTCCGTTCGTATGTTCTGCTGTGCTTGCCCACTCGTGTGCAAATTGCAGTAAATCTTTTCTTCCGATTCCTGTAAATTTTTCTGACCATGCGGGTGAATACGGAAATTCTTCGTCGTTATAATCTTTCGGATAATCCCCCTTCAATCCACGCGCTACGCCGTATTGCGCCATCAATAAATCGTATGCAGTTGCAACAATGACCGTTTTTCCATCGGAGGTTTGAATTTTTTTCACCGGAACTTCACGATAAAGACTTCTTCCTTCAGCGAAATCATCGTAACGAACACGCACAACAGCATCACTCGAATTGAGAAAGGTGATCGTTGGATTAATATCGGTTCCATCAACTCCATCTTTTAAAACGAGATTCCATTTTCCTTTTTCTTTTCCCCAGCGATGACCAACGCTTCCCATCGGCATCTTGAGTGAATTTGACGCTTCATCCCACATCAAAAATTTCCACTCGCCGTTTTCTTCATTTGTATATTTTTCTACACGATTTGCGCGGAGTAATTGTCCCGCTTCATACGATTCGCCATTCTCTTTCAACTCTACAAGAAAAGGAGCGTCGGTGTACTTTTTTGTATAGTCAAGGAAATATGGAACTTGTTTTTCGTGATGAAACTCTTTGAGAATAATATGATTTACCGCCATCCACCACGCGCCATCTTGTCCTGCATTGACGGAAACCCAATGGTCGGCATATTTTGCAACCTGATTAAAGTCGGGAGAAAAAACGTACATCTTTGTTCCGTTGTGCCGCGCTTCTGCGGCAAAGTGACAATCGGGCGTACGCGTCATATTTAAGTTGGAACCCATCACTGCAAGAAGTTTTGCATTATACCAATCCGCAGATTCATTAACGTCGGTTTGCTCTCCCCACGTTTCCGGCGATGCTGAAGGTAAATCGCAATACCAATCATAAAAGGAAAGCGAAATTCCACCCATCAATTGCATCAACCGCGCGCCCGAAGCATAACTCACCATTGACATTGCGGGGATTGGTGAGAATCCGGCAATTCTATCGGGACCATGTTTTTTTATAGTATAGATATTTGCTGCCGCCATTATTTCCAAAACTTCATCCCATCGCGCACGACGAAATCCTCCTTTACCTCTCGCTTTTTGCCAACGGCGACGCGCATCGGGATTTTCGACAAGTGATTTCCATGCATCCACCGGGTCTTCGTACTCCGCGCGCGCTTTTTTCCATAAGTCCATCAGTGCTCCGCGAATGTATGGGTACTTAACGCGGAGAGGACTGTACAAATACCACGAAAACGAAATTCCTCGTTGACATCCACGCGGTTCGTAAGGAGGCAAACCGCTTTCGAGCATCGGATAATCGAGTCCCTGCATTTCCCACGTAACAATTCCATCTTTCACGTGAATCATCCACGTGCAACTTCCGGTGCAATTGACGCCGTGCGTACTGCGAACGATTTTATCGTATTGCCAGCGATTACGATAGAATTCTTCCCAACTTCGCAGTTTTGGGTCTATTTCATCTTTTATCCATGGAATGTTTTTTTCGTTCATTGTTTTTCTCCAAGTTTCATTGATTGCACAAGAATACGTCGAACAGACCGAAAGCGTTTGTTCCACACAACATCAAAAACACCTAATACTAACAACGTCCCGCCAAGTCCGAGTAAAATAAAATTCAGTCGCGCAGTTGACGGGTCTTCGGGATTTCTTTGTAATGTGTATTGAAAAAATGCGGTGAGTGATAAAACTTCTTCGGGGTTAAGCGCTTGTTTTTTGAAAACGGATTGCATTGTGGGTGTTGCGGGTGCGGAAAGCCACGTCACTAATGTTTTTCTTCCTTCGTATCGTTCAAACACTGTTGTCAAATCAGGCGCGAGTGTTCCTCCGCCCAAACCACCGATGCTGTGTGCTGTATGGCAAGCGATGCAAGGAGGTCCGCCGTTCGATAACTTTACATATCCCTTAAAAATTTGCCTTCCGATTTCTACGTCACGAGGAGTAAACGGTCGCTCGCTGATTTGCACACCGACGAATTGCGATTTTTCTAACTTTGATTCTGCATCAATTAAATCAAGAAGCGCTTCTGCCCGTGCTTTCGTCATCCCCGGCAATGCTGGCATTACAGCGCCCCGTGCTTCCCGTTGTAAATCAAGCGCGTATTGATCGCCCGCGTCTAAAACTGCTCGGGGGTCTTGAATGAATTTCGTTAACCACGCGCGGTCTTTTCGCTGTGCAACATTTTTTAAATCCGGACCTGTTAATTTTCCCCCTCCAATTGTATGGCAACTCTGGCAATTCTGCCGAAAGAGATCAGCCGACTCCTGCGAATACGCCGCGACCGAGATGATGATAAAAAACATCAGCATCGCGAGAAACCATTTCGCAGAGTTTCTTCTGTTATTTTTCAACAATAAAATTTTTTTTCTCATCATACATTCTTCAAATTGTGAAAGTGAACGGATGTTGAACTATTTCTGTAATTGCGGGGTGACATATTCACCTTCCATCCTGACAAGCAAGTCGAGTAATTCCTTTTTCATCATCGTTGTTTGTTCATCCTGCTCAACTCGAAAAAATTCATCGAGCAGTTTTTGTTGTTCCGTTTCCGATAAACTTTGCTCTGCCATCATAAAAAGAATATTATCCTCTTTATGAATATGCATACGGAGAAGTTCAGTAAAAGCATGAGAGTGGTTTGCTAACTCCCTAACAGCGCTGCGGTCATTTTGCTCATATCGTTCAAGTGCGGAAAGCATTGCACGAATGTGTTCCCTTCCTTCATCGTGCTCTCCGAGCATTACTCCAATCGGTCCACCGTTCTGCGAAAATCCTTTTTGAACCATTGCCGGAAATAAAATCGCTTCTTCTTTTCCGTGATGGCACTTATCGGCAAACTGCTGGAGAAAGCGAATTGCATCGCGGAAAATGAATGAAGGAATTTTTTCTCCTGCTTCTGCTTGTTCGGCAACGGTATCTAAAATCCGGAGCATTCGTTCTATTGCTCGGTGTTCTTTTTTGAGAATGTCGGTGGGTTTCATACGTTAATTTCCTTTGTTGGATTGTTATGACTATACAACGATTTGATAAACTCTAACTTCCCTCCTAATTCCGCGCTCAACTCTCCTACAGAACTTTTCTCGAGCATCACGGAGATATTTTCTTTCGATTTTTTCCACAAGGTGTGCACGGGACACGGGGCGGTATCATCGCAACTCGGAAAGCCGAGCACACAACCGTTCAGGAATGCCTCGCCATCAATTGCCCGAACAATATTTATAATGGAAATCTCCTTTGCATCGCGTCCTAATTCAAATCCGCCGTTTGCTCCCTTGTGAGAAATTACCACGCCGTCCCGCTCAAGCGTCTGCATTATTTTACTTAAAAAATGATGCGGAATTCTTAGCGCATTTGAGATATCGCGTAAATGAATCGGTGATTCAGGTTCGCGGCTCGCGAGATACAAGACCGCCTGAATTCCATACTCACACGAACGGCTGAAAAATACTGACATGGTAATAACTTTGATAAATTTAGACTTTATTGTCTAAATCAATTTGTGTGCCAAAAAATTTTCTCCTTTTATTGAAAATTATTAGAATGATTTTGACGTTTTTTGGAAAGATATGATGAGAGGCATTATCAAGTTTGAAAGGAGAAGAGCGGAATCATTTTCAGAACTGACAAAAACAAAAAAAGCAACTTAGCGTTAAGTTGCTTTTTGGGGAATCGAAGTGATTAAATTGTCAACAAAACATCCTATTTGTAAACGTAATAAAAGGTTATTCTTGCTACTAAATCTGCATCTTTTTTTATTTTCGCTGCGCTTTTATCTGAAAAGGTATTCACCCAGAAGTTCGGCATTAAATGAATGTCAGGAATTGGCATATAATCTAAACCGACAACGAAAAAATTCTCGCTGTACCCGGCATTCTTCATTTTCGAATCGGGATTATAAATATCGAATCGTACAAAAACATTTATCTTCTCTTGAGACGGAAAGGGCACCCGGGAAAAAAGCGATAATCCGATTGGCGTTTTATCGTTTCCAGCATTCGCTTTTCTTTGTCTCTGCTGCATTGCCTCAACACCAATGGTTATTTTGTTTGTTTGATACGCCACGAATCCTTTCAATGAAGTTTTATTCGCATCGTTTGCGGCAGGTTCAAAATCAAAATATCCTTCAATGACAAATTCTTTCGTGAGTTTTGCATTTAAAGAAAGATAATATTTTTTATATCTGTTATTTTCCGGCTTTTGTCCGTTACCATTTCCAATCATTCCAGCGTAGTTGAACATTCCCTCGCTGTCGAATTTTCCGCGTAAGCCAACCCCCATATCCGTTCCGCCACCGAGTCCACGAAAATCCATAATTGTTTTTTCAACCGAACGATAATTCCACGTTCTTTCTGAAAGAGTCCACGTTGGCGCCGGGATTAAACCAAACCACAAATTTGCATTTGTATAAACATTTTTAATTTCAAGATATGCGGTTTTTACAAAGATGCCGTGCTTCCCTCCGGGTTCAAGCGCTTTATCATTTCCTTCTAAAAGAAATTGCGCAGAATATTTTTCATCGAACGTGTGGTCGTAATACAAATACATTCGTCGGAATTGGAATGCTTGGTTATCCTTTTTTAAGGCAGAATATTGTGAACTTGCACCCGATGAATCTCCTCCAAGTTTAAAATAATAATCTCCGAAAACATAGCCGGAAATTTTTCCACCGGCTGGTTTCTCCTGCGTAAACAACGGCACTGGAAACAGAAGAAAGAGGAGGAAAAGTGATGTAATTTTCATGGTAATCTCCTACGAAATCGGAAATTATTCAGCCGCAATGATATTCAAATCTTTTATCCTGCGATAAAGTGTCGGCACACTGATTTTCAGAATGGACGCGACTTTCTCTTTATCAAATCCGTTTTTCGTAAGTATGGTAAAAATATACCGCCGCTCAAAATCGTTAATGGCTTGTTCGAGGGATTGCTTTTCTTCTGCAAAGTCAATAAACGTTTCGCTCGTGAAAAATTCCGGTAAATGCTTTGCGCTTATCGTATCATCGTTGCAAAAAATAACCGAACGCTCGATGATGTTTTCCAACTCCCGCACTTCCCCTTTCCACTCGTGATGCAACAAAAGCCGCATCACATCATTTTCCACCCCTTTGATGTTTTTCCGCATTTCTTTCCGGTACTTGTCAACAAAATGTTCGACGAGAAGCGGAATATCATCGGGGCGTTCTGCTAACGGAGGAAGATGCACTTCCACAACATTCAGCCGGTAGTATAAATCTTCGCGAAAATTTCCCGCTTCAACTTCCTTCTTCAAATCGCGATTGGTGGAAGCAAGGAACCGCACATTGATGGAAAACGCGGTTGATGTTCCGACGGGTATAATTTCCTTTTGTTCAAGCGCACGCAATAATTTCACCTGTAATTGAAACGGCATCTCGCTTATTTCATCGAGGAAAAGCGTTCCCCCTTCTGCCGCCTTGAAGTATCCGACTTTATCTGAAACTGCGCCGGTAAACGCGCCTTTCTTATGTCCGAACAATTCGCTTTCGATAAGTGTTTCCGGAATTGCGCCGCAGTTAACCGTGATAATCGGTTTTCCCGCCCGACGACTGCTGAAATGCACTGCGCGGGCAACAAGTTCTTTTCCCGTTCCGCTTTTTCCCGTAATGAGAACCGTACTATCCGTTGGCGCGACTTGCTGAATTGTATCAAAGACTTTCAGCATCGCAGGCGATTTTCCGATAAGACTCGAAAATTCGTACTCGCGCTGTAATTCACGTTTCAGCACCTGATTTTCGAGAAGAAGTTTTTTCCCTTCGAGGAGACGGCGAATCCGGACAAGCAGTTCATCAAACTCCACCGGTTTCAAAATGTAATCGCTCGCTCCCTGCCGAAGCGCATCAATCGCAGTTTCGAGTGAACCATACGCGGTAATAATCATCACGAGCGTTTGCGGGCTCGTGTGCGTGATTTTTTCCAACAACTCGATGCCTTTCATTTCCGGCATTTCAAGGTCGGTAATAACAACATCGAATGCATCTTCGAGGATTTTATCGTATGCTTCTTTACCGTTCGCGGCTTCGGAAACAGAATATCCTTCTTTCCGTAAAATGAAGGCGATGGATTCGCGAATAATTTGTTCGTCGTCAACAATGAGAATGCGTTCTGCCATAAGTTATAGTTCGTTTGCTTGCCCGCCGCAGCGGGTAAATTTGTTAGTTGGTTCGTTGGTTTTGTTATTTCTATTTCAATAACAATAATTTCTTCACCGAAATAAAATTTCCTGCAATGAGTTTGTAAAAGTACATTCCGCTATTGAGAGATGAAGCATCAAATTGTACCGACTTATATCCCGCAGTTTCAATTCCATTTACCAACGTTGCAACTTCTCTTCCTAATACATCGTAAATTTTCAGCGTTGTGAAAACTTCTTCCGGTAAATCAAATCGTATTTCGGTTATTGGATTGAATGGATTGGGGAAATTTTGATAGAGTGCGAAAACTTTGGGAATTGTATTCTTTGAATCTGTAATTCCAGTAGCAAATGTAAAGGTTGCAAAGATTGAGTGATTCGATATAACGTTTGTGAATGTATAACTTGAATCTGTTCCAATAAACAAACTATCCACGATAACACTATCAACACGATAACCTGCATTAGCAGAAATTGAAAATGTTTGACTTGCACCGTGAAACACTATTACATTTCCAGAAGGAGAAATAGTACCGTTTGTTCCTGCTGACGCTGAAATAGTATAACTGTTTAATCTAAACCTCGCAGAAATTGTGTGATTCGTAATTACGTTATTGAATGTGTACGTTGCTGGTATTCCGATATATGTATTATCAACAATAATACTGTCAATATGATAACTAAAGTTTGGAGTAAAGTTGAATGTTTGATTCGCTCCATAATTCACAACAACATTTCCATTGGGAAAAATACTTCCGTTTATTCCTGCTGACGCTGAAACAACGAGTGTATCAATCGCAAATGTTGCTGCGATGGTGTGATTCGCTGATATATTTGTGAACGTGTAACTTGTTTGTGTTCCTATGTTCGTTCCATCTACCAATACGCGAAGGATATGGTAATGTGCGTTTGCCGAAATAGTGAACGTTTTATTTGTTCCATAATTCACGACTATATTTCCACTTGGTGAAATGCTGCCATTTGAATCTGCTGATGCTGTTATTGTGTACGTGTTAATAGCAAACTTCACAGAGATGGTGTGATTGGCTGTTACATTTGTGAATTGATAACTGTTTATTGTTCCACTATAAGTTCCGTCAATAAAAACGCTATCAATATGGTAACCTGCGTTAGGGGAAATGTTGAATGTTTGATTTGCTCCGTAGTTCACAATCACATTTCCGCTTGGGGAAATATTTCCATTTGCTCCTGCAGTAGCAAAAATTGTGAATGTATTAATTGCAAATTTTGTTGAGATTGAGTGATTTGCTGTTACATTAGTAAATGTATAACTCGATTGCGTTCCAACGTAAGCACTATCAACGATAACGCTATCAATATGATAATTTGCGTTTGCAGAAATAGTAAATTGTTGATTCGCTCCATAATTTACAATGATATTTCCCGATGGAGTTATAGTACCGTTTGTTCCTTCGATTGCTGTAATTACAAATGTATTAATTGAAAACTTCGCAACGATTGAGTGATTTGCGGTAACATTTGTGAAAGTAAAACTTGATTGTGTTCCAATGTACGAACCATCAACAATAACACTATCAATGTGATAACCTGTATTTGGTGTGATTGTGAATATTTGATTTGCACCATAGTTCACAATTACGTTTCCGCTTGGCGAAATATTTCCATTGAGACCTGCGCTCGAGGTTATAGTAAACGATGTGCTGAGACGAATTTTTGAAACAAACATATCATCATTACTACCATGATTTGTCAGCGTTGTTGTGTCAAAGGCGATAGTGGAACTACGAAAATTTCCTGTAACGAAATTATTTCCGTTGGTGTCCAATGCGATGCCCCAACCAATATCAGAATTCGTTCCCCCTGCGCTTGTTGCCCATGCCACATTCCCACTCACATCGTATTTAACAATGAATATATCAGCACTCCCATGATTCGTCAGTGTTGTTGTTCCAAAGGTGATAGTAGAACTCCGAAAATATCCAGTCAGCAAACTACCGCCGTTTGCGCCCACTGCGATGCCCGAACCAATATCAGAATTCGTTCCCCCTGCGCTTCTTGCCCACACCACGTCCCCGCTCGTATCGTATTTGACTATGAATATATCTGCAGTATCACTACTACTATTTGTCAGCGTTGTTGTTCCAAAGGTGATAGTAGGACTCCGAAAATATCCGGTCAGCAAACTATTGCCGTTTGCGTCCACTGCGATGCCGTAACCGTAATCTGAATTAGTTCCTCCTGCGCTTTTTGCCCACACCACATTCCCGCTCGCATCGTATTTGACTACGAACATATCGGCAGTATCACTACTACTATTCGTAAGCGTAGTTGTGCCAAAGGTGATGGTGGAACTCTGAAACCATCCCGTAACGAAACTATTGCCGTTTGCATCCACAGCAATTCTGCTACCATTATCGTAATTCGTTCCTCCAGCGCTTTTTGCCCACACCACATTCCCGGTTGCATTGTATTTGACTATGAACATATCATAACTGCCATTGTTTGTAATAGTCGTTGTACCAAAGGTGATAGCAGCACTAGAAAAATTTCCTGTAACGAAACTATTGCCGTTTGCGTCCACTGTGATGCTGTAAGCATCATCACTATTTGTTCCTCCTGCGCTTTTTGCCCACATCACATTTCCGCTCGCATCGTATTTGACTGTGAACATATCGGAATAATTACCACTATTGTCATGATTCGTAAGCGTAGTTGTGCCAAAGGTGATGATGTGACTATTAAAACGTCCCGTCACAAAACTATTGCCGCCAGTGTCCAGTGCGATACTGTAACCAAAATCTGCATCCGTTCCCCCAGATCTTTTTGCCCATGCCACATTTCCGCTCGCATCGTATTTGACAGTGAACATATCATAACTACCATGACTTGTCAGCGTCGTTGTGTCAAATGTAATGGTATTACTCAAAGACCATCCTGTGACGAAACTATTGCCGTTTGCGTCCGATGCAATACCGAAGCCATAATCAGAAGATGTCCCTCCTGCGCTCTTTGCCCAAAGCCAAATAGGGACAGATTGCGCAAAGGATGCTTCAACATTTAAAATAAAAAGCGATAAGCAAAGAAAATATTTTGTTAGTTTCATAGTTGTGTGCCTTTCAATTTGCTATAATTCTTTGTTAAACAATTTATTCAACCCCAAAATACTGAATCGTTTGTATAAGGGAACAAATCTTCTTGTATAAAAAATGAATCTAAACATTGTATGTATTCATACATTTCCGTTTTTGAAGTTTCTAGAATTGATTGAATTTTTGTTTCGATAGCATAATCAGGGTTTTGAATATATATCTTAGAAAGATTTGTCATTGACTTTAGAAGATTTTTATCTACTTCTCTGTTGTCATCAGGGAATGAGTACCCAATCACAATTAATTCATCGGTTTGCTTTGCTATTTGTAGTGCAAACTCAAACGCACGTTTTGTGAGTTCATTATTCTTTTCAAAAGCAAAGTTAAGGTATGGCACTAGTAAACCACTATACAAATACAAAGCATATATTCTCAAACATTCCTCGATTAATTCAGTATCGGTGTTATCTTTGATTACAATGTTTTGAAACCCTAAAAGTTTGTCTCTATTGTCTCTATAAGTGTGTAATCCTGCAGTGCCATTAAGTTTTACTATTGAGAACTCTTTTGGTTTAGGTTCATTGGAGGAAGTAGAGGAAATTACTTGAAGATGATTTTGTGCAAAAACAATATCTTTTCCGGGATAGAATTCTAATAATGCTTTTTCGAATTGCAAATCGTAATTCCAAGAGATTATTTTTACTCTATGTGGCAATTTATCAAGCATATTATTGTTGCGGAATTCAGCAAAGAAATAACGATACCTTTCATCAATATTTTTTCTATCATTTCTTGCTTGTTCCAAAAGAAAATAACATGATAATGTAGCTTTCAATTTCTGAAAATCTCTTTCATTCTTTTCGTATAATTTAGATGCAAATTGGTCTATTGGTTTGAAAGGATCAATATTACTTGATAACCAGTTTAAATCTTTAACGAATTTTAGTTGTGCTTCTCGTTTTGTAATTAGAATGCTGTCTTGCGGAGAAAATGGAGTATTGTCAACCTCAAACTGTTCAATCCAGCAAATAAACTCTTTTATCTTTGATTGCATATTTTGGGAAACTGGCAAAGCATTGTAACTTGCTCCCGCTCCGAGTAAGTATGTTATATTAGGTTCTGGCATAAGAGTTTATTCAACAAAATTATTTTTCTTTTCTCTTTGCATTGTATTTCACTTGCGGTTCTTCAATTCTTCCAACATCGCTTGTTCTTCTTCAAACTCATACAAAAAATTAGGGCAAGCGTCATATCCGTTGGGCCAATAAATTCCTCCCCCATCATCAATGTTCACTTGTTCAAAATACTTTTTGTCGAGTAATTGCTGCGTAATTCCTTCTCCAAGAAACGGGCGAAAATTTATCTCTTTTGTTGTGCCGTCGCTAAATCGGAGAAACACAAAATAATTTTTAAGTGCTTGTACTTCAGTTACTTCAATCATAATAATTATGGTAATGGCTCGATCGGTTTCGGAGTTTCTTTTTTCATTGCTAAATTCCAATCGCTCATCAATTCTTCTCGATGTTCTGCTGCCCACTCAAGCACAAGAGCGCGTGCGCGTTTTGGTAATGTGCCGGCAATAATTTCCAACGTTCGAATATCAATTTCTACTTTTTGTCCTTGATATTCTGCGTGGAAATGCGGCGGCGAATGGTCTTTGAAATACATTCTGATAATGATTCCGTAAAATCTGCAAAGTTCTGGCATAATCGTATTTTTCTTTTTGTATGCTTATCTATTGCTATCAAGGAGATACATCAATCCCCCCACCACTCCAGAGATTTTTTTTGTAATTCCAGCGCGGTGTATTGATTGCGAAATTCCTTCAATCCTCCCGCCCACGTCATACGAAGATGAGTTGCAGATTGTTTTTGCGCTTGTTCTAAAAGAGATTCAACAAAATCTATAACTTCCGGTAATCGTTCGGGGGGAAGTTTTTCTATTTTTTCTTGTAATGTTGCTGTTTCCATATTCTTTAAATTATTTTGTTGGGAAGAAAATACTAATCTTTACTATGAGAGTAAAGAGACTGTGTGATAATTCAATCTACCTCGATTTGTCATTCCGTCGTAAGACGGAATCAATATTATTTTCAAGGATTTCTGGATTCCCGCTTTCGCGGGAAAGACAATCTTCTGGAGTTTTCACACAACCTCTAAAGCACAGAGTTAGAAGCATATATTACGTTTTTCACCTCATCAATCGAAATCCTAAATTCACTTGCTCAAAATGTTCATCGCCGGAAAAACGCTACTCTTTCCAGTTGTTCTTTGCACGTTGGAATATTTCATCAATCGTTTGCCCGTTATACAAACGCTTGGAAATCTCAACATAATCTGTTGGCTCGCGATGAAGCAACGAGAGAAATCGAAATGCGTTAGTTGTGCCGAGTGCTTCATTGAGCGCTTCAATTCCTTTTACCGTAAGTTCCGTATCATTTATAGTTTTAGTTTCTACCATTGTTGTTGTTCTTTTATATAATCAATCGGGTTCATTGTTTTCATTGCAATCGCTAATCGTTTCGTGCGTTTTAATAAGTCTGTATCGCAAGATAAAAAGAAGTTACTTCGTACAAAATTGGCGCATGCAAGATGAAGTGCATCTTTGGGAGATACATTCGCTTGTTGTTGAAATGTTGTGGCAAGAGCATATATTTCCTTCATCGGAGCAACGCGAATTTCGCAAAGAAACGACAACCGATTCACTTCGATTTTACGTTCGATAAACGGACAAAGAAAATTTTCATCTTCGTGCATAAACGACCAAACCAGTTGAATTTCTTTTCTCTCTGCACAAACGAAAATTTCTTCGCACGCCAACGCTTCTAATTCTATCTTTATTTGTTGTTGGTCATCAAACCCTCGTTGAAAGCAGTTGTAATCAAGATAAAGTAAATCCATAGTTTAAAACTTTTTCTTTTTAACCAATTCTTTCAAATAAAACTTGGCAAGAAAATACAATTCTTTAGAGAGAGGGCAAAACGGTAGGCGCAGAAGGGGGGCGGGGGTTGTTCAACTCGTTCCATCACTTTTCTTGTTTACATTTCCGAGTGCAACGGAAGAAGCACGGTGAAGGTTGTTCCCTCTCCTTCGGCGCTTTCCACTTTTATTTCCCCGTGAAAACTTTTGATGATGCCGTAACTCACCCACAAACCAAGCCCCGTTCCTTCGCCCACTTTTTTGGTTGTGTAAAACGGCTCGAAAATTTTCGGAAGGTCAACTTCGCGAATTCCCTTTCCCGAATCGTGTATGCTGATGGAAAGATGCTCTTTATCTTTGTAAGCATTAACGGAAATTTCTCCACGCGATGGTGATGACTCCGCTTGATGAATTGCGAATGGGTTATCGTAAATTGCATCCACCGCATTGATGAGAATGTTGATAAACACCTGTTCAATCTGGTCGGGAACAAGCCGAAGCAACGGAATAGATGCATCGAGGTCAACGGAAAATAAAATCTGTTTTGCTTTTTTCCCCACTCGTACAATTTCCACCGATTCGCGCAGGAGTTTCACAACGTCAGTCATCTGCACTTCATAACTGGAACGTCGCGAGAAATCCACTAAATTGCGAATGGTGCGGGAGATGCGCCCTACCTGACTTTTTATGAGTTCCAATTTTTCGTGCGTGAATTCATCGTCGGTCGTTCGTTGAAGCACCTGCACAATGGATGAGATGGAAGTCAGCGGATTGCCGACTTCGTGTGCAACGCCCGCCGCTAATAGTCCGATGCTTTCCATTTTCTGTGCTTGTATCAATTGCTCTTTCAGTTGCTTCTGTTCGGTAATGTCGCGGTGGATTCCGAAGTACCCGACGATGTGTCCGCCCGAATCGAGAATAGGAGAAATGAGTAATTGCGTGTAATACGCATCGCCATTTTTCCTCCGGTTTTCCACTTCACCCATCCAGACTTTTCCTGCCGAGATGGTTTCCCACATTTTCCTCCAAAAAAGTTTTGAGTGTTTGCCGCTGCCGAACAGATTGGGATTTTGTCCGATGATTTCTTCTTTCGAATATCCGCTCGCTTTTTCAAAAGCGGGATTCACATAGACGATGTGTCCTTTTACGTCAGTGATTTCGAGAGGATTAACCGTATAGTGAGCGACATTGGTGAACCGCAGCAAATCGAGTTCCCGTTGTTTTTTTTCTGCGACATCACGAATGACAAGCAAAACAACACGTTCACCGTTCTCGGAAAAAAAACCTGGGGAAAGATAACATCCTGCTGTTCGTTGCGAATTATTCTTCAGAAGGAATTGTGTTTCAAATTCCTGAATTGTTCCGTTCTTCAAACATTCCTGTACTTGCTGTTGCACGAACGTCCGGCTTTCCGAAAAAATTATCTCGTTGATGCTCTTTCGCGATAACTTTCCTTCGCTGCTTTCGAGAAAAGAACACAACCGCTTATTCACTTCGAGCATCACTCCTTCCGAAGATAACAAACAACACGCTTCGGGAAAGGCGTTCAATAAATGTTGGGGGGAAACCACCGTTGTTGTTTCTTGTTGAGAAGTAATGTTGAGAGGTGTTCTTTTCACAAGAAAAAGCGAGAAGAAAAAAACGGTCTTCCGTTTACAATGATACTTTCGCGAAAGAACGTGAGCATTTATTTATGCGGCGATATTCTGTTGGGCAAGCGATTTCTCAATGATGCTTATTGCTTCGGCATACGAAACCAACATCCGGGAACCCGCGGAGCGAACCGATTCTTCCAGGGTTCCTTCTTTCGTGGTTAACCATAACCAGACGTGATAACCAAGCCGGCTGCGGTCGTTCGGTTCTTGCGTGGGAATGGATTCTACGCTTTTGTACGCAATTTTTTCTATGGATGTATCGCTAAATGATTGGACTGGCGCCGGGGCTTGTGTGGACATAAAATTCTCCTGTGAGTTACCTAAAGTTCTAAAAAACGTGGGGAAAGATAGAAAAAAAGGATGCGAAGAGAAAAAATTCCGGGCTCTGCGCGAGAACTTGCTTTCGTTTGTAATTTGTTGTACTTTCTCTCTAAATTTTTATGAAACATTTTTAGTTATAAACCCAGCAGGCGATGTTGTTTTCCTCTCTCAAACAAACCTTGCAACTTCTTTGCGGACATTCTCTTCCCGAAAAAGAACTCTCTCGCCTTGTTCATACGTCCAGACTCATCATTCAAAAATATCTTCTCCATTTTCGCAGTTCTCTTTCTGCGTTGAGTGAAAATATCGGTCTTTCTGCTTCCGATATTGCATACGACTGTCTCGGAGAAATTTTTGCGCGCGACAAAGATAACACCTTTCATCGCATCGAAGAATTTATTTCGCATTTGGAAAAAGGATTTGACGATACATCCGAGACGGAAATTTTCTTCGCCTATGAAGGTTTACTGAGCGCCGTTGCCGATGCTCATCTGGCGCGTTTGTATGCACAGGCGGACCCGACCGGAGCAAAAATTCTTCGCAACATCCGCGATACCGTGAAGAAAACATTCTTCTTTTCTTTGCACAAAGATTTTCGCGGCAGTGTTTTAATTCCAAACAACATAGAATCGCTTGACCATCTACCCGAATTTCCGCTCGAACAACTTTCTGCTCGCTTTATACTAAAAACAAATCGCGACAACACTACAGGGCAACTTCTCGAAATACTTTTTCGTATTCTTACAGAACAACAAACCTTTCGCCGTTCCGTTCCGTTAAACGACATCGTGCAACTGTTCAAGAAAATTTATCCCGCTCAAAGCGGGGCAGAAATTTCAGAAAACGAGGATGGAGAATTTTCTCTTCATGTTGTTGACGGAGCGTTCACGCAATTTGAACTCGACCAAATGCGTTTACACGTGGAAGAAACCGTGAAAGAGAAAATTTTCCTCACGTATTACACGAAAGGAAAAGTGGACAAAAAGCAAGCAGAATCGTTATTCTATGCGATGCAAGACGTTATTACCGATTGGATGTATTCGCAAGACGGACAGGAAACACTCCGACCATACATCCAAAAATATCTTCGGCTTGATGATGCGGCGTACGAAAATAATTTTCGTTTGAAAATGGAATATCTCCGCAAAATTGCCCGTGAAGAATTTGCTAAACGCTTGACGAAAGAAATTTAGGTACCAAAACTTTTGAGGTTGTGTGAAAAATCCAGACGATTATCTTTCCCGCGAAAGCGGGAAACTAAAAATTTTTGAAAACGAAATGGATTCCGTCTTTTCTCAAAGGGATGCCTTTGGCACGACGGAATGACAAATCAAGGGAAATCAAATATTCACACAGCCACTTTATGAAAACGCTCTGCAACGTTGAAATTATACTATTGAACAACTGAAAGAACATGACTGAACACATTACCGACAGAGAAATAAAAAAATATGCCGCCGCGCCGCTTGAACTCGACGAGAACGAAAGAGAAGCAATCACGGTGCACCTTGCCGGTTGTCATCTTTGCCGCGAACATTTCCAAAAGTTGCAAACATATTTTTCTGAAATTGAAAACGAGTTGAATACGCTTCCTTCCGCAGACGATGAGCGGTTTGCGGAAAAAATGGGAGAACAGCAGCGCATTCTTTCTCCTTCGCGCGTTTTGGAAGAGCCGAAACACGCCGTAAAAATTTTCGATGCGTACGCAGAAATCATCGAACCGTACAGACGTTCTATGCTCCAACGATTTGTTGAGTTTGCGCGATTTCATCCCGTGCAATTCGGCGGAACGATGAGTTTTGCTTTCGGGTTGTTTGCCGTGCTGTACTTTGCCGTAAAGCCAATGCCAAAAGATAGCAACCCATCATATGCACGCGCAAAGGATGAATTTCTTATTGCATACAACAAAGAGGGACAAGAGTTGTGGAGGAAGCATATTGGCTACGGATATGACCTTGAGAAAACGTTGCAAGATTATCCCGATAATACGATTGAGAATTACGTAACCGTTGCCGATGTCAATAACGATAGCAAAGAAGACGCAATTGCCGTTTTCGGGTGGAACGGTTTTTCTCCGACGAAAAATACCATTCGTTGTTATGACGAGAGCGGAAAAGAACGCTGGAACTACGAACTGCATAAAAACATTTCTTCACAAACAGAAAAATTTTCCGACGACTACGTAATAACGCAGATGACAACCGGCGATTTCAATCACGACGGGAAAATTGAAATCATCGCCGTTGCACGACACCGACTGTATTATCCCTCCGCAATCATTCGCCTTGACGCAGAGAAAGGAATTTTATTAAATGAATACTGGAACGTCGGAACGGTTATTCAAATTCTCAACGCCGATATTGACGGCGATGGAACTGAGGAAATTCTTGCAGGAGTTGCTAACAATTCCTTTAACGTGCCTGCGTTGATTGTGTTAAATCCCGCCGCAATGAATGGTCGTTCACCAGCAACGGATGCTTATTCGTTCAGTGAGTTGCCCCGCGGAACAGAAAAAATGTACATCCTTTTTCCCCATTCCGATTTGTTTCCTTTTTCCCAAAGCAAAAGAACAATCTTTCAGCGACTTGTTCTTTCTTCTTCCGGGTTCATCGTCGGCACTACCGATTTTGTTGAAAGCAGCGATGAGTTGTTGTATTACCACTTTGACTCAACATTCAAATGCACGGAAGTTTCCGATTCAGACCCGTTTGTTTTGCTCCACCGAAAATTAGAAAAGCAAGGAAAACTGTTTCGTAAACTTGACAATCTTTATTATGAAGAACTCCGGCGAGGAGTGCAGTATTGGGATGGAGAAAGGTTTGTTCCTACGCCGACAAAAAATAGAAACCGGACAACCACTTTTCCATAAACAGATTACACTTCCCCCGAAATGCCAAAGTATCTTTTTGATGGTTTGGCATTTTTTCTTTTAAAAGTTTTCTGAAAATGAGAGGGAACGTTGAAATATATAAGTGTAATTCGTTGAATACAATATTTTTTAACAAAACAAAAACATACCATTATGAAACACAATACGCTATTTTTATTGAATTTATTTATATTCTTTTTTGCGTTTGTAATAAAGATAAATGCACAAGAATACACCACCGATGCTAACACCGTTTTACTTTTGCATATGAACGAAACAAGCGGTAACTCCGTGAGCGATGCAAGTGAATTTGGGAATAACGGTACTGCAACAGGCACAACCATTATTAACGGAAAATTTGGAAAGGGGAGAAGTTTTAATGGTACAACTGACGGTGTTACAATTGCTAATTCTCCATCTCTTCAAATAACCAATAATCTTACATTAGAATGTTGGATAAATGCAAGTAGTTTCAACGCGGGTACAATTATATCCAAAGGTACCACACATTACCGAACCTATGCAATATATTTAGCAAGCGATCAGCGAGGTCTGATATTTGAGTATAGTACAGGAGGAGTAGAGGGTGAAGACATTTCTTCTAATGTAAGTGTTCAACTCGGAGAGTGGACACACATTGCGGTTACATGGACGAGCGGATTAGTCAAGTTTTATGTAAACGGTAATCTTGTAAATAGTGTTCAAGCTAATTCAACAACGTTACTAACAGATCAAGAGAACCTTTATATAGGAAGCACAAGTAGTGGTCCACATTTTGACGGGGCGATTGACGAAGTTCGAATTTCCAACAAAGCACGACAACTGAACGAGTTTAATGTTAACGATGACCTCGTTGCTTACTATCCTTTCAACGGCAACGCGAACGATGAAAGCGGCAACGGAAATAACGGTACTGTGGAAGGCGCAACACTTACAACAGATAGGTTTGGTAACGCAAACAGCGCATATTATTTCAACGGCAGTAATAATTTCATTAACTGTGGGCACAATCCAAGCTTGCAACTGACTAACGCCGTTTCGATTTCTGCATGGGTTAAGACGCCGGGAGGTCCTCAAATTGGTTCTTATATAATTGGGAAAGTAGCATATAACCAACCATCCTACGAATACTCTCTCGAATTCGAGTACCCGGTACCGGGTTTAAAAGCAGATGCAGGGGGAGAAAATTACGATGAGCTTACAACAAATTTTTTGCCCGCAGATTCTCAATGGTACCACATAACAGCAACATGGGAATACCCAGGATTGTTTAAAGTCTATAAAAACGGAGAACTCCTCAATAGTATGATAACGACAAGCGCAATTGAACCAACAGATGAAGACGTGGCAATTGGGTGCGTTCGAGCAAGGACTGACGAATATTTTGCCAGATATTTTTTAGGCATGATAGACGATATTCGTATATATAACCGTGCAATAACGTTAGCAGAAATTGATTCGTTATATCACGAAGGGGGTTACGATCCATCTCTCGTTGCCTACTATCCATTCAACGGCAATGCCAACGATGAAAGCGACTATGGAAACAACGGCACGGTGAATGGTGCAACTCTCACAACCGATAGATTTGGTAACGCGAATAGCGCATATAGTTTCAATGGTAGTAATAATTTCATTAACTGTGGGCATAATACAAGTTTGCAATTGACAAATGCTGTTACAATTTCTGCGTGGTTCAAAACACCAGAAGGACCAAAAATCGGTTCATATATTATAGGGAAAGTTGCTTATGACCAGCCATCCTACGAATACTCTCTTGAATTTGAACTTCCGGTACCGGGACTCAAAGCAGATGTGGGAGGAGAAAATTACGATGAACTTACAACGAATTTTTTACCAACTGATTCTCAATGGTATCACGTGGCAGTAACGTGGGAATATCCGGGTCTTTTCAAAATCTATAAAAACGGAGAACTCCTCAATAGTATGGCGACGACAAGCGCAATTGAACCGACAAATGAAGACGTGGCAATTGGGTGCGTTCGAGCAAGGACTGACGAATATTTTGCCAGATATTTTTTAGGCATGATAGATGACATCCGTATATACAACCGTGCGTTAAGTGCAAGTGAAATTGACTCACTTTACGTACTTCCTCCTGATGTACCTCCACAACCACAAGACACTGTTAAGTTTCGTACCTTCAAACAAACCGTACGTGATTTTACACAAAAGACAGTGAAGCTTCAATACAAACGAGGGCAACTCAAGTCGCAACCCAACATAATGACTGCTGTAGAAAATGTTTTTGCGAAGCAAGTTTCAAAATCGCGATTCCCCAAAGGAAGAACATTTCTCGGCATTCAGCGGCTTGATTCTGCAAAATATTATGCGTGGATAGATTTAAAAAAAGCAAGCGACCTCGCAAAAGGATTTACGAATGAACACACGGGACAAGCATATCCGCTCGATTATTTACGAAACCCGGCGAAAGGAACAAAAAAGAAATTGAATAAAGCGGTAAAATTTACTTCTTCGCTTAATAATCCTGCTATTGCAGAAGGTATGTTATTCAAACTCAATATCCTCGCAAGCGATAGCGGCATTACTCCACAGGGGTTTGGGAATTTGACGCTTGATACAACAATTATACTTGCGGGAAGAAACTTGAAGGGTACAACAATGTATCAAATAGCAAATTACTTCGATAGTATAATGACCTTCTGGGGAAAATTCGGTATTGATAGCACCGGCGACTACGTGAATCTTGGCGCTTTTGTTCAATCGGTGTTGAAACCAATCAATGAAGGATTTTATGATTCGCTGAACACAACGGCGACGATTTCCAATCGAAACTATACTGTTGATTCGGTAAAAATCGCAGCAAAAAATATTTATGCTGTTACGCTGAAAGGCATCAAAACTGCGTCAGATATTCACGTTGTCAAATACGTTTCTGGAACAAAAGAAGAAAATCATTTTTCTGAAGCGAAACCTTTTACGCCCAACTCGTTTGCTTTACACCAAAACTATCCCAATCCATTCAATCCGACGACAACAATACGGTTTTCAATCCCCGTAGGGGCGATTCATGAATCGCCCTTACAAACCACATTGAAGATTTACAACGTTCTCGGACAGGAAGTTGCAACACTTCTCAACAACGAAACAATGGAAGAAGGGGAACACGAAATACAATTTGATGCAAGCGGAATAGTGAGCGGAATGTATTTCTATCGCTTAACCGCTGGCAGTTTTGTAGAAACTCGTAAAATGCTTCTGTTGAAATAATTTTCGCCACAGATTCACAGAAGAAAAAATCTGTGAATCTGTGGCAAGAGACGTTTGTTATTTCACGCAAACATTGAAAATTGTATAAATTTCGCCATTTTCCTTTCCCCGCGTCGTTTTTGGGATGCCCCGCATTGTTTCACGGGCATCCCAAATCCCGTGCGGGGAGTCCCAAATCATTTTCGGGATGCCCGCAACTGCTTCCGGGATGTCCCAGATTTGCTGCGGGGAGTCCGCTTTTCAATGGAGGGTATCCCGCATCGTTTTCGGGGAGTCCCGCAATGAGTTTGGGATGTCCGGAATGCGATGAAGGGAAAAGAGTGAAAAAGAGATTGCAAAAAAATTTACGAACAGGATTGTCGTTGAATTTTTTCAGATGGAGCAAAGATTTTTTGTGTGTGGAGAATAATGCGCACATCAAAAAAAAATACATTCGCCGCGGCGAATACATAACCAAAAATCAATAACCAAAATATATTTATACGAGGAACCAACAATGAGTAAAGATTACATCCCCAGTCCCGATACGGATTTCAGTTTTTGGAGCGGAAATTTGCTTTCAAAAATAGAGCCGTATAAACCAACATTCGGCATCACGGATGCAGAAATAGATGACCTGAAAGTACAGCGCGACACGTTTGAGAAAAGCGTGAAGGATACCGAGGTGGCGAAAACCACTTTGCAATCGCTGGTAGAAACGAAAAACACCATTCGCGCCAAATTTGAATCCGTGATTCGAAAAATGGTGGCGCATATGAAAACGCATAAAGATTACACTCCGGCAATCGGCGAAGACCTCGGCGTGGTTCTTCCTGCTACCCCAAGTAAAGGCAGTCCGACGGCGAAACCAACATTTACCGCAACGCTGCTTGCAACCGGCGTGCGTCTCGATTGGCCAAAAGATATATACTCCGGCGTCATTGTTCAAGGGAAACGCGGCGAGGAAACGGCGTTTATATTGTTAGGCACCGATACCCGCTCGCCCTTTGAAGATACGAGAGTAAATATCAATCCGGCAAAACCGGAAACCCGTATTTTCCGTATGCGATATGTGCTGAATGATGAGGAGGTCGGTTTATGGTCGGACGAAGTGAAGGTGTATTGTCTGATTGACGAAGGGACGAGGTAAAAAACGAAACAGAGGATAAAAAAATCCTGCGTATTCATTTGCGCGGGATTTTTTATTTGTGTGCTGGACAGCGGAGAAAACAAGAATTATTTTTCCAACGCTTCATTCAAAAATCGAATGAACGGAAGCAACTCTTTATACACGACAATTACTTTATCCAAAAATTTTTTTGAGTAACACTCATCCATTTTCCACGTAACGCCGGTGTACAATTGTTTGTGTTTCAACCATTCCGCCATCGGATGTTCTGCAGAATAACCAACCGGAACCCGTTGTAATTTCTCTCCTTCAATCTTCTTAAAATTTTTTATGAACGTTTTGTTGTTCACAATGGAAAGAAACTCTTTTCCGTTATCGGCAATCGCCTTTCGTATTTTTTTGAGTTGCTCGCTATTCGGCATATAAATTCCACCGCCGACATAAATTGCTTTCTGTTCGATGTGTAAATAATATCCCGCGCTGTTTTGCCAATGTCCGCGCGGATGAAACACGGCGGCAACGTGTGTTTTGTACGGTGTTTTATCTTTGCTGAATCGTGTATCGCGGTAAATACGGAACATTGATTTCTTCGGGTCTGCTTCCATTTCCGGCGCAACAGTTTCCAATTTCGGTTTGATTGTTGCGATGAGGGAGAGCATCGGAAATTTTACAAACTCTTCGTATTCGGCTTTATGTTTCGCAAACCACTCGCGGTTGTTATTTTTTTTCAGTTGCGAAAGAAATTGTATTCCTTCTTTCGGAAATGTTTCAAAGGGAGGATAAAGTTCGAGGTCGAGAGGTGGTGGTTTCATAATGGTTATTAATTGAATTTTTATCTCGCAAAGACGCGAAATCGCATTGGGTTCTTTGTTATCTTTGCGGCTTTGCGAAAAAATTATTTCTTTACTGAATCCACTTTCGTTACTTCAAACGGTAAATCATCTCTGCTGTTCCATTCTTCGTACGAGCCATCGTAGAGATGCGCTTTCAATCCCAAGTAGCGCGAAATAAAATACACTGCACTCGCAGTTTGTCCAACATGGCAGTACGTGGCAATTTCATTTGTCGTAACACCAGCAGTGGCAAATATTTTTTTCAACGTATCGAGCGGAAGAACTTTATTGGTGGAATCAAACAGCGTGTTGTAATAAATATTTTTTGCCGAAGGAATATGACCATCGCGCGTGTATTGTTTGCTTGTGCCGTTGTAAAATTGCGGAGCGCGTGCATCTACAATTTGCACTGAAGGGGAATTGATATGTTCTTTCATCCAATCAACACCTACAAAAACATCTTCATGCAGTTTCGGAGTAAAATTTCCTTTTGAAACTTTCGGAATATCGGTGGAAACTTCCCGTCCTTCTTTTTTCCATTGTTCAAAACCTCCATCGAGAAACGATGTGCGTTCACTCATTCCCAAATAATCAAAGGTGGCAAATACTCTTGTTGCTTGACTTACACTGATACCGGAAAAAACAATGACGATTCTCGAATTGTTAGAAATGCCAAGGATTTCAACAATGGAATCGAGATGAGCGACAGGTAAAAGTTCAAAATTCAAATCGGGATTGGACATCGCAAACCAATTCGTCCAAAAAAATCGTGCGCCGGGAATGTGCCCTTTCTTGTAATCATTTCTGATTTGCGCAAGTTGAAGAACAACGAGATTCTCGTCGTGCAAATGTTCGGCGAGCCATTGCGTGGAAACGAGCGGAGAATATTTTTCTTCGCTTTGCAAAGATGTGGTTACGACAAAGAAAAATACGAGAGAGAAAAATAGATGTTTCATAATTGTTATTTTTTAGATTGTTGATTACTGCTTTGTTTGATGATTTCTTTTAACACACTCACATCAATATCTCCAAGATTGTTGATGTATAAACATCCTTTTCCGGTTTTATGTTTGCCTAATTTTTTCAGAAGTGCTTGCTGCTTCTCAACTGTTCCGGGAATGTAGAGCGTCAAATTTTGTTTGCGTGGAGAGAATCCCATTACAAACCAGTCGAGTTCCCGACCGCTTTCATATTTTAAATGAATGTCACCAAATCCAACAATCGCCGTTCCCCACATTTTTGCTTTTGCTTTTGTCGTTTTTTCCATCAGTTCAATTATGGTAAAACAATCTTTTTGTTTTTGAGCATCGGAAACTTTTTTAATAAAAGCATCAACGCTGACTTCTGTTTTTTTTGTTTTGAGTTCTGCCATAAAAGTTTAATCAGTGATGTTATGAGTTATTCAAATCGCTGTCAACAACTTCAATTACTTTTTCCATTCTTTCGGTAGTGGAATCGTAGCCATAAAGTTGTTGACGTAATAGTTCGAGGGCAATAAATCGTTCTGTCGGAGTTTTTGAAAGCCAGTAGTTTCTGTTTTCAGCACTTGTATCTTCGCGTAAATCTACAACAGACAAATGCGTTTTATCCATCTTTGTTAAGTATTCGGGAATGTTCATTGTGGTTTCAAATTTATTTTTTTCTCATAAACGCACCAATCACAGCCGAGGCAACCAATCCCGTTCCCACCGTTCCGACAAAGCCCATTACAGCACTCATCATTGATGTATTCATTGGTTTTGCTTCTTCGATTGCTTTGGAAATTTCTGCGTCTGTTTTCCCTTCGCTTTTCATCATCGAAGTTTGCACGGTTTCCAAATCAGAAAAATAGTTGGGAAACAAAACATTCGTGAACAGCAGTGAATTGAAAAATAAAATTATCCCCGCAATGACGGAAGCCAAAGTTCCTGCAATTACTTGTCCACCGTACGTTTTTTCGTTTGCAGATTGTTTCAGTCCCCAAACGAGTACGCCGATTTCCATTGGAATTACGAGAAAAAATAAATTGAGCATTACAGGATCTTTATACCATCCGGTAATTCCCATGATGAATGTCCATACGGCGCATGCAACGCCGATGATGATTCCAGTTTTTAATGTAAAGTGTTCATATTTATATAGTTGTTTATGTTATTATGTTGTATTGTTAAATTGATGTTAATTTTTCAATTCACATTCTTCAAGATCGCCAGTAAAAATTTCCAAAATTTATCTACCGTGTCAATATAAAGTTTTTCGTCGGGAGAGTGAACGCCTTCCATTGTGGGACCAAACGAAACCATATCCATACCCGGAAATCGTTCGCCGATGATTCCACATTCCAATCCCGCGTGAATTGCTTTTACTGCCGGTTCTTTTTTGTAGAGTTGTTTGTATGTTTCTTTTGCAGTTTTTAGAATTGCAGAATTCATATCCGGTTTCCATCCGGGATAACCATCGCTGTGTTTAACGCTCGCTCCTCCAAGAAGAAAAATATTTTCAACCGTTTCAACAATTTCCAATATCTCCGACGCAACCGAACTTCGCTGGCTTGTTGCGATGAGAATTTCTTTTTCCATCGTAACAATCGAGGCAACATTGGTAGAAGTTTCGACAAGTCCCGGAATATCTGCGCTCATTTTCATTACACCGTGCGGAAGCGCAGAAATAGTTTGGAGCAATTTTCGTTGTGCAACTTTTTTCAACGCTTTCAATTTCTCTTTCTTCTCAACGAGTCGAGTCTTCGACTTTCCTTTCGATGGTGGAATTTCGGAAACAGAAATTTGTAAATCCGGTTCAACGGTAGAAAGTTCTGCTTTGATTGTTGTGTTCATTTCGCTCACAATTTTCTGAACATCGCTCACCGATTTTTTCGGAACAAGAATCGTTGCAGAACATTCGCGCGGAATTGCATTGCGTTTATCTCCGCCTTTAATAGCAGAGAGCCGCGAGCCAAGAGCAGAGAGTTTAATCAGAACGCGATTTATAATTTTTACTGCGTTTCCTCTGCCTTTATCAATCTCCAATCCCGAATGTCCTCCTTTCAAACCTTTCACTTCCAACGAAAAACCTACAAACGTATTCGGAACTTTTTCCCAAATTATTTTCCACGTTCCTGTTGTATCTTTTCCGCCGCTGCATCCAACATACAACGCGCCTTCTTCTTCGCTATCGAGATTCATCATTGTTTTACTTTGCACAAATCCTTTTTGCAAATTTGCCGCGCCCGTTAATCCCGTTTCTTCATCAATCGTGAAGAGCAATTCAAGTGCGCCGTGTTCAAGCGATTTATCTTCAGCGATTGCGAGCATTGTTGCAACCGCGATTCCGTTATCTGCGCCGAGTGTCGTGCCGTTTGCCATTAAAACATTTCCTTTCACGACGAGTTCAATCGGGTCTTTCATAAAGTCGTGAACTTTATCCGCATTTTTCTCGCAGACCATATCAAGATGTCCTTGCAAGCAAATGCTTTTCACATTCTCTTTTCCTTTCGTTGCGGGTTTGTGAACAACGACATTCATAAACTTGTCTTGCTTTGCTTTCAGTCCAAGTTTTTTTGCCGTATCAAGAATGTATTGCGAAATGCGTTCTTCGTGTTTTGATGGACGAGGAACTTGTGCGATTTCGGAAAAATATTTCCAAACGAGTTGGGGTTGTAAGTTTTGTAGTGTGTTTGTCATAATTATTGTTGTAAGAAGTAAAAAGTGAGATGAATGATGAAATTTAGTTTTGAAGTTTATTGGTAGATAATTTTTGTTTGTTATACCGAATTAATCCACTAAGAAGCGAATCAACGGTTTCAACTTTGCTATTCAGTTGGGTAAATTGTGTGTCGCTGATAAATTTTAAAATTTTGCATAATTCAATTTGTGTATCCAATTCACTGAGAGAAGCACGTGCGATTAAGTAGAATTGTGTTGACTCTTTCATTCCTTGTCGAGCTGCTCCTTCTGCAATATTGCTTGGAACAGATACTGATGCACGTCTCATTTGTGAAATCAAACCGAACTTTTCTTCAGAAGGCATTTTACTCGTTATTTCATAAACCATTTTGACAAGCTCCATCGCCTCTTGCCAAACTTTGAGTTTCTTATGTGCCTTTTGCATTTCTCGTTCTTCTTACTTCTCACTTCTTCCGTCTTACTTCTCACGTCTTACGTCTTCCATCTCGATCCATTTCGTTTCCACCGAAGTTTCTTTCCCTGGCTGCGTCCACACGATAAAAATTTTTCCAGTGAATTTTGCCATTTTCGGATAACCGCTTCCGCGCGATGCATCAATTTCTGAAATAGTTTTTGATTGAGTTTTTCTTCCGTCGGAATAAATTTTTCGGATGCGAAGTTCGGTAATTTGTTCCACTTGTTCCAGCCAACTTACGAGAACGCTTCCATCATCAAGCCACACTGCGTGCACTCTTCCGAGCGAAAGTGAATCATCAACGCGAATGGGTGAAGAAAAATTTTTACCTTCATCAGAAGAAAATGCAATGCGAACTTCGGGAGAATTATCGGGAGCAGTGTACCAAACGCAAGCAACATTTTTTCCTTCGCCGACGAGTGTTGGTCCATTGACGGGACATCCGGGAATTTTCCATTTATCATCGTGAATTGGTTTTGGTTCGCTCCATCCCGCTCGACTATCGGGCGAGTTTCCGTTTTCATGACGAAGAATATTGATGTTCCGAACTTCATCTTCGCTTCTATCGCGATATGCAATGAGAACTCCGTTTTCCGTTTGCAATGAAGAAGTGGGGCAACATTCGCACACCCGATTATCGAGAATTATTTCATTGCGTTCAAAAGTTTTTGCACTGAACGAAGTTGAATACAAATGCATACTTCCGCCACCGTGTTCATCGTGCGAAGTTTCTTCTTCACTTTCCGGCGCCATAAATCTTCCATCGAGCCAAACCATTCCGTGCGTATTTTCTTTCGTGCGATAAAACGAAACAAAACCATGTTCTCCGTGACTTGAATCTTTATGCACAATAATTCCGTTCGACCAATTTTTTCCATGATTGTACGAGAAACTTATTTTCACGTTGTAATCATACGTTCCGCTTCCGCCTTTTTCCAAATAGTGAACAGCAAGTGTATCACCTCCAAGTGAATACAGCGAAGGAAAATCAGCCCAATTCATAAAAAAGTTTTTTGATGAAGCAATAGTTGTCGGCGCAATCCATTCACCGTTTTTCATTTCGGAAAAAAGTAATCGTTTCTCTGTTTCATTTGCTTCAAACCACGTCATTGCGAGATGATTATTTTCAACAAGAAGATTTGGATAACGACTTCCCGCGCTTACGGGAGGCGAGGGAAGTTGTCCCTTTTTCTCTTGCGAGATAAAAATGATGGCAAGAATTAATACGAGATACGATGGATGCATAAAAAATTGAATTTATTTCTTCCGTACAAACGCAGCAATAACGAGTGAAGCAACTAATCCTGTTCCTACGGTTGAAACTAAGCCCAGCATCGCGCTCCTCATCGGTGTTTGGTTTGGTTTTTGTTCAGTGATTACTTTAGAAATTTCCTCATCGGATTTTCCCTCGCTCTTCATCATTGTCACTTGCATCGTTTCCACTTCGTTGAAAAAGTTCGGGAAAAGAACAATGGTGAACAAGAGCGAATTGAAAAATAAAATGACGCCGGCAATTACTGAAGCAACAGTTCCCGTTATCACTTGTCCGCCGTATGATTTTTCACTCGCAGATTGTTTCAGTCCCCAGACGAGAATTCCGATTTCGATAAGGATAACGAGAAAAAACAAATTGACCATTACCGGGTCTTTATACCATCCGGTAATTCCATTAACGAATATCCACACACCGCATGCAACGCCGATGGCGATTCCGGTTTTAAGAGTTGTGTTCATGAGATAATAATTTTGATTGATAATAGTGAGTAAATTTTTCGCGCACAAGACTACTGAAAAGAGAAAGGAGAAGTAAATAAGTTCGGGGCGAGAAGTTTGCTTTAAGAATTACTTCCGATTTAATTATTCTGACTTTTTAAAAACTCAATTCTTGACACATTACGCGTGTTAAGATACACACCGATACCATCAACAGTATAAATTTCTCTGAGAGATTCGTCTACTCTTTTAGCGTCAGACAAGAGAAAGTCTTGGTCATCAGCACTTGGGTCAAATGTGTATTCTGCTATGTAACCTAGATAGATTGAATTATCATTCAAATATACAACGGCCCAATCACGATTAGTTGACTGATTAACTTTTGCCCAAATCGATTGCGGATCTGGAAGTAATCTCCGAAGCGAATTGAACTTTGTAGCAATCTTGAAACGAGTAAAGTGAAACAGGCTAACCGTCAAGCCCAAAGCAACAGCACTTACATATAATGCAAATGCGAAATAAATATTCGGAAATTCTGTTGAAGGGCTCTTCAGGGACTTGTTAAGATACGTATCGTCAACCCAAAGTACGCCAACGTAAATAAATACACTATAAATTACGCTCCATGTAATTTGAGAGAAGTCAGAGGCGGGTTTTGCTGGGTAGAGCGACCGATAAATTTGAAAAGCAAGAAACCCAGGTGTTATATAGAGAAAGAATTCTATGATTGTTTGAGTAGGCACAATCTCTACTGTGAATTAGTATTGCTCTGTTGTTGAGTTCCCGAATTATTACCGTTTGAACTTTGTTGAGCAGTTCCTTGCGACGTCGTATGTGTTGTTTGATTTTGTGAGGTTGGTCGCTCTGAGGGAGGTTTGCCTTCTGGTTTAGGTCGTATATGAGTCAAGGATTTATTCAAATCCTCATTTAGAGATTGTAAGTTAGAAATAATTTCATTAGGCATAATTTTATTCCTTCGTTTTTTTGGTTGAATATTTTATAGGTGGATTCTTAATTTTATGGCAAAAAGGTACTAAACTTAAGTATCAAAACATAACACTTTACAAAACGAATGTGTGAAGCAAACAACAAAGGCGTTACACTTTTCGCATAACGCCTTTGATGCCAAATCTCATCCTTCGGCTTCGCTCAGGATAATTTTCGATTTAGTCTTTCTTCATTCCCGTTCGCACCAGCATAAATCCGAGAACGCCAAACATAAACGCGCCGATGAAATCTGCCGTTGCGCCCATACTTTCCCATCCGTGCACACCAACGGAATCGAGAATAAATTGCATCAACGAAATTTCTTTCCCGGCAGACATAACGGGAATTCCGCTCAACAAAGCAATCGCAACACCCGTGAGAGAACCGCCCGCAACAAGTCCCGTGCTGTATAACATTCCCGGACTTACTTCAGACTCTTCGTGATTTTTTGCGCCGCTCAACTTATCAACAAGCGCTTTCAACATTCCACCGACAAAAATCGGGAACGTTGTGGAAAGCGGAAGATACACACCGACTGCAAACGAGAGCGACCGAATGCCGCACAACTCCACGACAATGGAAATCGCCATTCCGATAAATACCAAAGCCCACGGCAAATCCTGCGCGAGAAGTCCTTTGATAAGCGTTGCCATCAACGTTGCTTGCGGCGCGGCGTATCGTTCAGTTCCGATTGCATGTTTCACCGGGTTTTCGCCGAAGTTCATTGAGCCGTCAATCGTTTGCAGAGTCCAACCGATAACGAACGTTGATGCGAGGACACCGATAATCAAACCAATTTGCTGATACAACGGAGTTGCGCCAACGATATACCCTGTTTTCAAATCCTGCGAAGTTGCGCCGGCGTTTGCTGCAGCGATACAGACGATTCCTCCGACAGCAAGCGCGAGTGATTGATACATATCTCCCGTCCAACCAAGACTTACAAATATCAAACACGTCGCCATCAATGTTGCAATCGTCATTCCGGAAATCGGATTATTGGATGAACCGATGATGCCGACAATGCGTGAACTCACTGTTACAAAGAAAAATCCGAAAATGACAATCAGTAATCCGGTGAGAAGCGTTCCGGGAAATGTTCCGGGAAGTTGCGGAAGAATTGATAACACAATAACGAGAATGAGCGAACCAAGAATAACGTACGTAATCGGAATATCGCGCTCTGTTCTGGCAAGTTGCACTCCCGCTTTTATTTCTTTCATACTTTTAAAACTATCGCGAAATGCAGAAACGATGGTCGGTAGTGTTTTCAGAAGAGTTATCAAACCGCCGGCAGCAACAGCGCCTGCACCGATGTATCGTACGTAACCGCCGCGAATTTGCGATGGCGACATATCTTTAATGAGCGTTCCTGCGGGTTTCAAAATATTGGTGAGCGAATCTCCGATGAACGAAATGAGAGGAATGAGAACGAGATACGATAAAATGCCGCCCGCGACAAGAACGCCGGAAATTTTCGGTCCGATGATGTAACCAACGCCGAGATATTCTGGTGTAATTTCTGCGCTGACTTGCGCGTTGGGATACGATGAACCGCGCGGCGAAGTAAATCCGGGAACATCTTTCCACAAACCGAGAATACTCATTGCAGATTTAAATGCGATTGCAATTCCAAGTCCCGCAAAAACTCTCTTTGCCATCGAACCCCCTTTTTCTCCGGCGATGAGAACATCTGCGCACGCAGTTCCTTCGGGATATGGAAGATTGCCGTGCTCTTTAACAATGAGCGAACGGCGAAGCGGAACCATAAACAACACTCCGAGCGCACCGCCGACTAATGCAAGCGTGAACACGTTGAAGTAATTAAAAAATTCTTCTCCACCGGCGAGGAAGATAAGCGCGGGAAAGGTAAAGGCAACACCTGCAGCGATGGATTCTCCCGCAGACCCGATAGTTTGCACGATATTGTTTTCAAGAATTGTGGACTTCCCAAATTTCTTGAACACCGCAATTGCAAGCACGGCAATCGGAATGGAAGCAGAAACAGTTAATCCCGCACGAAGAGCGAGATAGACGGTCGCTGCGCCAAAGATGAGTCCGAAAATTGCGCCGAGGATAATTGCTTTAATGGAAAATTCCGCCATTACTGTTTCCGCAGAAACGAACGGCTTGAATGTTGATTTATTATTGTTGTCTGCCATTGGATTTATTTTGAGTTTAGTGAATGAAAATAGGTGGTGAGAAAATTTTTGAAGTTTGTGTGAGGTTTACAGTGCGTTCCACTCGCCGTTATTTATTCCTAATTGCCGGATAATTTTCTTGACAAGAATTACGCTCATATCTCCGCGATGGGGATTCGGTATAATAATTTTATGTTTTTCTTTTACCATACAAGAATGTTTTCCCCCGGGATATGGTCCAGAGAATCCAGCATTAATCAGTTTGCGAATAAGTTGATTACGCGATAACGGTTTTATTGTGTCTGACAAGAATGTTTCTCCGTTGTGTTGTACTGTGATGCAATGTTTGAATTAACGTGCAACCATTGATAACCGGAAGTGTTTCGTTTTGCTGGAGTGCAATCGTAATCCACAACTCAATCGCCTCACGAAGATTCTCTCTCGCTTCTTCGAAATTCTCTCCTTGCGTATAACATCCTTGCAAAAGTGGAACTTCTCCAACGACACACGTTTGCTTTGCGCTTATATCATTTTCATACGTTGCGGAAAGTAATGCTTGATGAACATATTCGCCAAGTGAAACATAGTTTGTGGAATTTCGTTTCATAGTTTTAATAATCTACTATTTATTATTATTCGAAAACATCGCCTTAAAAACATATCCCGCAATTTCCGGATTTTCCTTGAAGCGGCGCGTGGAGTAATGATACCAATGTTCGCCGTACGGAACATAAATACGAATGCGTTCTTGCTTTTCTAAAATTTTGTTGCGTAAATCTTCGCGAACGCCGAGCAGCATTTGAAATTCGTATTCGTTCTTTTGCAATTGATATTTTTTGATGAGCGAATGAGCCGCGTCAATTAAAACATAATCGTGTGTAGCAATGCCGACGTATATTTTTGTCGAAAGAAGCATTTCCAGCAATTTGATGTAATTATCCTGCACTTCTTTTCGTTCTTGAAATGCAACATTCGGCGGTTCTCTGTAAATTCCTTTGCACAATCGAATGTTTGCTTTTTCAGAAATCAACTGTCGAACATCCTCTTCGCTTCGCCGCATATATGCTTGAATCACCACGCCGACATTTGGAAAATCTTTTCGCACACTCCTATAAATATCTAATGTTGCATCGGTGCACGTGTGGTCTTCCATATCAATGCGGGTGAAGCAATTTACTTTTGATGCAGCAGCAAGAATTGCGCGTAAATTTTCTTCACACAACTCTTTATCAATTTTCAAACCGTATTGAGAAAGTTTGAGAGATAAGTTTGCATCAATCTTCGTTGAATGAATCATATTTACCACATTGATACATTCATCACGGAAGGGAAATGATTCTTCGCGTTTGGTAATAAATTCTCCGAGCACATCAACGGTTGCCATCGCTTTCATCTTGTTCAAATCGCGAACAACTCTTGATACATCGCTCAATGTTTTTCCCGCGATGTACCGCTTTGCAACAAGCCACACCAACGATTTCGGTACAACAGGCAGCGAAGCGATAACAAGTTTATTGAGAAGACTCATTCAATTTTCAAAAAAAGAACGGCACAATATAAAGAGAATTTGCAATTTGAAGTTTTAAATTTTCATTTTTTTTACGAGTTCTCTTTTTCTCTCAATCCAATATCCCCAGAAAACAAACAACCAGAGAGACGGCGAAAACATCATAAGAAATTTTTCGCTCGGTGGAGGAGGACCAAATGCATTTGAGAGATACGAAACGAAAAGAAACCCGACGAGCGACCAAAAGGAAATTGTTCCCAATTTATTTTTAGGAGAAGTTTCAGAAGCGTAGAGAATTATTCCGATTATGAAAATGGTTATTTCTACAATCATCGTCAAGGAAACGGAATTCCATAGACCGAAGCCAACCAAAATAGTACTTCCCGGAAACAACGGTAAATCCGGTTTGTGAGAAACTGCGTCAAGAATCCAATGACTGAAGACTGCAAGCCATAACATTCCGGAACCGCTTACCTCTTTTCTCAAGAAATAATAAGTTGCTGAAAATAACGTCGCCCAGAAAATTGCGGCGAGTAAACTATGTGAGTAGGGATAATAGACAAATGCCAATGGAGTGAATGCTGTATTTCCCGGATTTATTTCTACACGCTCAATTCCCAGTAGTAAAAAGATGGGCCACAATAAATCGAGAAAATTTATCGCCATTATATAGGTACCAAGAGAAGGTCTCGGCGCATATTTTTTTGCTGCAAATCCAACTGCAAAATGACCGATGAACATTATTGCTTCCTTATTTCTTTTTCCACGTTGTTCCCTCTTTTCCGTCTTCGAGAGTGATGTTGAGTTCATCATTTAGTTCTTTGCGAATCAAATCAGAAAACAACCAAAGTTTTTCTGATTTAAGTTTTTCTCTTAGTTTGATGAAAACTTTCATCACTTTATCTTCCTTTAAAATGGAAGTTGTTTTGTTTTCATTTTCCTTCGGAATAATTCCTAAAACATTTCCACCAACTTCAGAAAAGAATAAATCAATTTCTTGTAGTTGTTCTTTGCTTACATTTCCGCTTGCAAGAAGTGTATTTACTTCTCTGCTGAAATCAAACAGCATTGCAATTACTTGCGGCGTGTTGAAATCGTCGTTCATCGCTTCCATGAATTGCAATTTGTAATTTGTAATTTCAAATGGTTTGTGGTTTGTGGTTTGTGGTTTGCGTTCTTCTTTTCCCAAACCTCCCCCCTCCAACCCCAAACCTTCTCTCACTTTCTTCACCGTATTCAAAAGTTTCTCATATCCTTTCGCTGAAGAAGAAATTGCTTCTTCCGAAAAATCGAGTGTGCTTCGGTAATGACTTTGTAAAATAAAAAAGCGAAGAACAATTGGGTCGAATTTCTTGAACAAATCTTTCAGCGTTGTAAAATTTCCGAGCGACTTGCTCATCTTTTGTCCGTTGACGGTTACGAGATTGTTGTGAAGAAAATATTTTACAAATGGTTTTCCGTTCGCACATTCACTTTGCGCAATTTCACATTCGTGATGCGGAAATTGATTATCCATTCCGCCGCCGTGAATATCAAATGTTTCACCGAGATATTTCATTGACATCGCGGAACATTCCACATGCCAACCGGGAAACCCTTTTCCCCACGGTGAACTCCATTGCATTATGTGTTCGGGTTCGGCGCGTTTCCACAATGCAAAATCGTTCGGAAATTTTTTTTCGCTTCTCGTTTCTACACGCGTTCCGGTTTCTGATTCTTCGATAGTGCGGTTGGAAAGTTTTCCGTATTCTGAAAATTTTGAAACATCGAAATACACCGAGCCGTTTGATTCGTATGCAAAACCTTTTTTGATGAGTGTTTGCACAATTTCAATTTGTTCGATAATATGTCCCGTTGCGCGCGGAGAAATATCGGGACGAACAACATTCAGCGTGTCCATATCTTCAAAATAACTGCGCGTGTAATACTCCGCAATTTCCATCGGATGTTTTTTTTCGATGCGGCTTTGTTTCAACATTCTGTCTTCGCCTTCGTTTGTTTCGCCGAGTAAATGTCCAACGTCGGTAATGTTTTGCACGTAGGTTACATTGTAGTTTAAATATCGAAGATATCGGATAATGATATCGAACGAAACGTAACTTTTTGCGTGACCGATGTGTGAATCGCCATACACCGTTGGTCCGCAAACATAAACACCAACGTGTTTTCCGTTTTCGTCAAGCGGTTTGAATTCTTCTTTTTTTCGTGTGAGGGTGTTGTAAATTGTTAATGGCATATCATTTTATAGTTTCTTCTCGTATACTCTTTCTTCCACAACTCTATCACCAATCATCACAATAATTTTTCCGTCTTTACCAAACACTATTGGCAAACCGAGTTTTCGTTTGCGTTCTAATTCTTCTGCGATAGCAGTTTTCACACCAATGTCTATTTTATCAGCGATATATTCTTGTTTTGGTTCTTCAACTTTATACGTCATATTTTTTTTCATTTGTTTTGAAAGTAAAATGTTTATGAGTTCAGAATTTTCTTTGAGAGCAACAATGTGCATCTTATTAAATGTGTTATCATAAATTTTCCATTTATCAACTATTGGCAAATACAAGTTTACAAAATTTTGAACGCTTCGCTCATATCGCCTTCGCACAACATCATCGGGAATAAAATGTCCACCTTCGCGAACACGGTTTTGAATGCGTTCAATTGCAAGTTCCGCGCTTTCAATCCAAATATAAATGAGCGTAATAAAATATCCATCTTCCTTACATTCTTTCAAGAACGGAACAAATGATTTTGATGAAAGCGTTGTTTCAAACGCGAAATCTTTCTTTTGTTCTTTAAGTTCATTCAAACGTTCGAGCATCAATCTTCCAGCGGCAACAGCAACGGATTCCGTGTTGAACGCAGAAAGTCCTTTCGCAATAAAATCTGCATTGACAAATTCATTGCATTGTAAAAAGTCGGGAAGAAGCCGCAGCGCAACCGTAGTTTTTCCCGCGCCGTTTGGACCAGCAATAACATAGAGATTTTGCATTGTTACTTGTTCATCAATTCCTTCGCGCTTTTCAATGCGGCATCAGTAACTTTTTCTCCGCTCATTAGTTTTGCAATTTCAACAACGCGTTCTTTTTCAGAAAGTTTACGAATCGAAGTCGCCGTGCGTTTTCCGTTTTCAATTTTTTCCACAACAAAATGCGAATCTGCAAATCCTGTAATTTGCGGTAAATGTGTAATCGAAATTACTTGATGGTGTTCGGAAAGTTGTTTCAAACTTTTTCCCACTGCTTGTGCAATTCTCCCGCTGATGCCAACATCAATTTCATCAAAAATCAAAACGGGAGTTGTGTCTGCTTTTGCTAACGATGATTTCAGCGACAGCATAATGCGCGAAATCTCTCCACCGGAAGCAACATCAATCAATGGTTTCGGTTCTTCTCCCTTATTGGTGGAAACGAAAAATTCTATTTCATCAAATCCATTGGAAAATAATGCAACACGTTTTTTTCCAATCGTTGCATATAGTTCATCACCATTGAAAATTTCTTTCTGAAAAATTTTCGTTTCAAAAATTCCATTGACAATTCCTAATTCTTTCAACGATGATTCGATTGCTTTGTTCAATTTCTTTGACGCAGAAATTCTTTTGTCGGAAATTTGATTCGCAAGTTTTTCACATTCAACTCTTGCTTTCCCAAATTCGGAAGAAAGTTTTTGAATCTCCTTTTCAAAGTTTTCCACGAGGGATATTTCCTGTTCGAGTTCATTTCTTTTTGCGAGAACTGTTTCCAACGTGCCGCCGAATTTTTTCTTTAATAAAGAAATTTCACCGGCGCGAATTCGCATTTCATCAATTTTCTTTTCATCAAACTCCAACGTGTTGCGATAACGTTGAATTGAGTTTGCGCTTTCTTCTACGCTTGCAGTTGCGGAAATAATTTCTTTCGTAATTTCAGAAAACGATTCATCGAGTTTCAAAAGTTCATCGAGTTTTTTCTGTGCAAGTTTCAGTTGAACCGAAATTGCATTCTCATTATCGTACAGAATTTCGTACAGTGAAGTGGTGAGTTCGTAAATCTTTTCTCCGTTTTGCAATTTGCGAATTTCTTTTTCCAACAATTCGTCTTCGCCAACTTGCGGATTCACTTTTTCTATTTCCGAAAGTTGAAATTGAAACAACGAAAGTTTTTCTTTCAATTGCGATTCTTTCTGTTCTAACAATTTTTTCTCATTCAGAATTTTTCTTGCGTGGAAAAACGTTTCGGAATATTTCCTCAATTCATTTTCAATGTTTGCAAACTGGTCAAGATATTCGCGATGTTTTTCTTTTCTAAGCAACGATTGATGCTCGTGTTGTCCATGCAAATCCACAAGTTCATCGCCGATTGCTTTCAGCACAGAAACGGAGACTTGCGCATCATTGACGAAACATCTGCTCGTTCCTTTTGTTGATACTTCTCTTCTGAGTAGAATCTCATCACCGCACTCGATTTCATTCTCCTTAAAAACACTCTTCACATTTGCAAATTGTAATTTGAAATTTGCAATTTTAAATGTTGCTTCAACAATTGCTTTCTCACTTCCGCTGCGAATCATTTCCGAATTTGCACGTTCGCCAATTGCTAAACTCAACGCATCAATGAGTATAGATTTTCCTGCGCCGGTTTCGCCGGTGATAATATTCAACCCACGTTCAAACTCAATTGTGAGTTCTTCAATGATTGCAAAATTTTTGATGTGAAGTTCGTTCAGCATAAAATCGGCGAAAAAGTACTCAAATTTCAGAAAGTATTTAAAACAAAAAATGGCGAATCAATTTCTTGAATCGCCACTCTACTGTTGCTCTGCCGTTAATCGAAATAATTATAAACGTAAATCAATTCCCGTTGCGGTTCATTCACGAGATTATACCACAGTTCCCGAACTTCGTTTCCGAAATCATCGAACATCATTCTGTGAGAACCATTCTGGTTAAATACATGCTGGTCAATAACATTTCCACGCTCGTTATACCGATAAAAAACTTTTGTTCGCACTGAGCCATCCGGAGTATATTCGAATTCGTACAGTTTATTCCCGGCACTATCATAGCGGACTTGCCATCGCGTCGCCGAAGAGTCCTCTGAACTGTAGTACTCCGTTTCCTTATTTCCCATACCCATCACTATCGGACTTTCACCGGGCCATGGTACAGTACTTATGCTTCTGTTTCCGAAATTTTTTAATCGCAATAACCGTTTCTCTTTCGTGGAGGAATCAATCGCAACGATTTCTGTTTTATACGCTGAACTTACGTATTGTTGTGACTCGGGAAGAGTTTGTTTTGGAATGATGTTCCCTTTGTAATCAAAATGCACCGTTTTAAGTTCCCGCTGTTTTTGGCTTGCTTTACCGAAAAAATACTGCCGCTCATAAATGGACATTGATTTTATTTTCCGCTCAACTGGTTGAACAACTTTCGTCGCTGTTACTTGTTTTTTGTTATTGCACTGAACGAGGAAAAAGGCAAGAAATATATAACTACAATAAATGAGCGGTTTCACTTTCATTGGCGTGGCAACTCTCTCTTCAAATTGGTTTACGAAAATATTCATCAATCACGGTCGGGTAGTTTGAAATGAATTACTTCTTCCCGTACTTCGTTTTATATTTTTCCCACAACATCGTATGGCGACTTGTTAAATCCACTTTCTTTCCTTCGATAAATTCCATTTCAACATTGGAGCGAATGTCGAGAATGTCGCCGTTGGTTACGATGAGCGTTGCGTCTTTTCCAACTTCAAGCGAACCGATACGATTATCCACTCCGAAAATTTGCGCGGGATACAGCGTCATTGCTTTCAACCCTTCGTTGTACGGAAGTCCGTACGCGACAGCAGTTGCAACTTGATACGGTAAGTTGCGATAATTTCCGTCGCCCCCTTCATCCGCAGAAATACAAAATTGAATTCCGGCATCGTATAATTTTTTTGGAAGAAGAAACGGCGTGTCGTACGCTTCGTAACTTCGACTCGGTGTTCGATGTGTTCCATCGGTAATAACAGGAATATTTTTCTTCTTCAACAAATCTACAACGCGCCACGCATCATTTCCGCCGACAATTATCAGTTTCACGTCTGCATCTTCAGCCCATGAAACTGCCGCTTCGATTTGGGACATTTCATTGGCTGTTACCATTACCGGTTCTTTCTTTTCGAGAACGGGAATCATTGCTTCCCAGCGAGAATCGTGTTTTACAATTTTGTTCGCGTTCTTCGCCATCCAATACGCTTTTGCATCGTTGAATGCGTTACGAATTTCTTTTAAAGAATTATCGCGGTCTTTCTTTTGGTCTTCTTCGCTGCGTCGTTCAAAAAAAGAAGTAGAGATTCTCATCGAAGGCCAGTTCACAATCATTCCCGCCTGCGCTTTCAACGTCATATCCTCGTACGTCCATCCATCGAGTTGAATAATTGCGGCGTTTCCGGAAATCACTCCTCCCTGCGGCGCGGTGAGTGCGTACGTAACTCCGTTTGCGCGTGTAACGGGAATAAGTTCACTTTCAGGATTCACGGCTCGTTCAGCGCGAACGTTTGGATTTATTCTTCCCGTTTCCGAAGCATCGCGAGTTGCACGAACTGCGCCGATTTCGAAAAGTCCGAGTGTTGTCCACGAAGAAAATAATCCGGGGTAAATATGTTTTCCTTTGCAATCAATGCGTTCATAACCGGGAGGAAGCATCATTGACTTACTCACGATTTCAATTTTTCCATCTTTGAAAGTGAGAATGCCATTTTCAATCGTCTCGCCACTCACCGTGTGAATTGTTCCTCCAAATAGTGCTATCGGTCTTTCTTGTTTCTTTCCGGGAATTTGGTCGGAAGAATAAAGCGGAGAGTTGAGAGCAAAGAGCAAAGTGAAGAAACTAATAACTAATGACCAATGACTAATGACGTTCATGTGTAATTTGCAATTTGTAATTTGTAGTTTTGAATTTTGGTTTTTCATTTTTGTATTCCTTTCAATCTTAATTTTTATTATCCATTCCCTTGGAAGGGTGGTCGTAAATATCATCGTATTCACCGCGCCATTTCTTTTTTGGTCCATCGCCGCCGCCATCGCCTTTTTTCTCTTTCAAAATTTTCTGAACGAGCGTTGCGCGCATTTCAGTAATTGTATCATTCATCGCTCGGTCTTCGTTCCTGTCGAAAAATTTCTTTCCGTCAATCCACGTTTGTTCGCACATTGCTATTGTTGAAAGCGGGCTCTCATTCCACACAACAAAATCAGCATCTTTTCCAACCTCGAGCGAACCAACGCGATTATCAATGCGCATTTGTTTTGCTGGATTCAGGGTAACAAAGTTCAATGCCTCTTCTTCTTTCAGTCCGCCGTACTTCATGGCTTTTGACGCTTCCGTGTTCAATCGTCGCGCAAGTTCATCGCTGTCAGAATTGAACGAAACGACAACGCCTTCGTTATGCATCAATGCGCCGTTGTAAGGAATTGCGTCGTACACTTCGAACTTGTACGCCCACCAATCGGAAAATGATGAACCGCCCGCCCCGTGTTTCGCCATCGCATCAGCAACTTTGTATCCTTCGAGAATGTGTTGAAACACGGCTATGCGAAATCCAAAATCTTCCGCAGTCCGTATCATTGCAAGTATTTCATCCTGACGATATGAATGACAATGCACGATTCTTTCTTTATTGAGAATTTGCAACACTGCTTCGAGTTCTAAATCTCTGCGCGGAGGAAGTGTCGTTCCCTCTTTATATTCTTTCCAACTTTTTTCGTAATCGCGCGCGGCTTGAAATTCATCGCGGATAATTTGTTCCACGCCCATTCGTGTTTGCGGATAGCGAGAAGTAAAATTATCTCCCCAATTACTTTGTTTCGGGTTTTCACCGAGAGCAAATTTTATTCCGGGAATCGCTCCTTCAAATTTCATTTCCTCCGGCATCATTCCCCAACGAAGTTTGATAACCTGATTTTGTCCGCCGATTGCATTCGCAGAACCGTGAAGTATATTCGCTGTTGTCAATCCTCCTGCAAGTTCGCGATAGACAGAAATATCATCGCAATCAATTACATCAGCAATGCGCACTTCGGCAGTAATTGCTTGTCCCCCTTCGTTCACGCTTCCGCTTGCTGCGCTATGTGAATGTGCATCAATCAATCCGGGGGAAATGTGTTTTCCCTTTGCTTCAATAACGACAGCGTTTTTCGGCGCAGATAAATCTTTTCCGACTTTTTCAATTTTTCCTTTGTGAATAAGCATATCACCGCTTTCAATTTTGCCTTGCGCTGATTGCGTCCAGATTGTTGCGTCGTTCACAAAAATATATTCCGGTTGTTCAGGAAGTTTTTCTCTCCCGAAAACTGTTGGAGGAAACATTTGCTGAGGATATGTTGCCGTTTGCATTTCCTTTTTCTTTTTTGAAGTATCGGCTTCGGGAACAAACGGAGAAGTGCGAATTGCATTCCACGAAAAAGTTTTTCCGTCGCTCATTTCTCCCGTTCCAAGAATTTCATCTTTCGAAATCGTACCGCTCATTCTAATAACGCCTTTCATTCCGTTTGCAGAATCGCCGCTGAAAGAAAGCGAAATCATTTTTTGTGAAAGTGAAACAGAAGAAAGTTTTGTTGCGTTGGAATCCGTTGTTTTCTTTCCTTTTGCAAGCGAGCCATTCAAACCATCCATTTCTCCTTTCAACCACATTGTAAATTCTTCTTTGTTAATCGTTGTTTGATATGTTCCTCGCGCATCAACCATTGGCAACGTTGTGATTTCGTAACGATTGCCATCAACCCACACGTCGAGAATTTTTGTTTTCTCTTTAAACAAATCTCCGTCGGTGATAACGAGATTTGCAATTTTTCCTTTTTCGATTGAACCGAGCTTACTCTCAACACCAAACATTTTTGCCGGAGTTGTTGTGAGCGAAGCAAGCGCAACCTCTTGTGGAAGTCCACGGTCAACTGCTTTGCGAATGTTTTCCCAAAATTTATCTTGCTCTTTCATTGTCGAAGTTGTGAAAGCAAATTGAACGCCGGCATCGTTTAATCGTTTCGGATTTTCGGGAGCGTTGTCCCAATTCATCATTTCGCTGAGTTCAACATTCACCGCATCTTCTGGCGTTTCCACATTCGGTGCTTTCGGAAAATTGACCGGAAGAATGATTGGCGTTTTCAAATTTTTAATTGCGTCGAGATGACGGTATTCGTAACCATTGCCTCGAAGAATCAAATTCAGTTTGAATTCATCGGCAATCTTTTTCGCGCGAAGTTCGTTGAGTTCATCGGAAGTTTCAACAATAAGTGTTTGTCTTTGTGAAATTAAATCTTGTAATGAAGCGAGCCCATCATTTGTTTCGGGACGAGTGAGCGATGGATATTTTTTGTATGCATCGTTTGCTTTTTTGTACCAATCGGCATCGTTCAAACTTTGGCGAATGAGCGCGATGACTCCCATCAAGGAATTCGGATATCCATCGGAAAAGAAATCTACATCAAGCGAAGCATGCATTCCGACATTTCCTTTCACAACAAGTTCATTTGTTTTTCCATCACCAAGATTCACCATCGCGCTTGTTCCCTTAATATTTCCTTTGGGTGGAACTACGAGAGCCGAAGTAAATCCCATTTTGCGCATTCCTTCCGCCGATTTAGTATCGGGAGAAAAAATATCCATTGCGTTTGTTTGTGGAGAAATTTTTTCATTCCAATACTTCGCGCCGCGTGGCTGTTCCTGTTGTTGCTGCGGTTGAGGTCTTCCCCCACCGCGTTGTGGTTGCTCTTGTTTCGGCATTCCATAATCGGAATACGATTCAATCAATCCGGCGTAAATTGTTTTTCCGTTCAAATCCCAAACGCGAGCATCGGCGGGGAGAGATATTTTTTCGCCGACGGATTCAATGATTCCGTCGCGAAGAATAATTGTTCCTTTCTCAATTACTTTTCCGGGAGATTGAACGATACGGACGTTTGTTAACGCGTGAACACGGGGCGTGTTTTGTCGAATGCCTTCAACGTGTGCCGTTTGCGTGTTTGATTTCTGGAAGAAAAAAAGAACGCACCCAAGCGTAAGAATGTAGAGATAGAATTGTTTCATAAAATCCGAATTTGTGAACGTGATAAAATACTGTAGTCCTTAGACTTTGAGCAACAAAAAATGGTTTGCATTATACGAAACTATTTTTGAAAAAAGAATAGAAAGCATAAAATTTAATTTCGCCTGTTAACGCCCAATAGAAATGTCAGTATTAGCTGACCATTAGAAATGTCAGGGTGAAGATACAAAATGTTGCGAATCAATTTTGGAAAAAGCTGGAAGAAGTTTCGCTTTTCCCAGCGGTTTATTTC
>Ga0207952_1000127_pt1 | contig 78426 bp, 64 predicted proteins | sample SubbioR12Aug_8Ca_FD_184831 | JGI IMG/M metagenome (GOLD analysis project Ga0207952, IMG submission 184831) | Serpentinite rock and fluid subsurface biosphere microbial communities from McLaughlin Reserve, California, USA - CR12Aug_8Ca (SPAdes) | ecosystem: Environmental > Terrestrial > Deep...
ATTGTAGACTTTTGCCAGGGCTTGCTCTCTGAACTCGTCAGAATACTGCTTTTTCGGGGTAATCATTTTTATCTCAAATTTAAAGGGCTCTAAAAATTTGAGGCGACAACTATTTTGACGCAGGGGGCAATCCCGGCAGTCTGAAGAAGTGAGGTGGTTGTCATGGAAAGAAATGTAACAGACAACGCACTGGATAATCTGACCGAACGCTTTCAAACCTTGGCAGAACGGAAAAAAGCCAAACTGAAAGTCGTCGAACCCCTGAAATCTTTACCCAGTTGGCCAACGGCCATACGAGGTACGCCGAATGCCTGTTTGCGTAGTGCGCTATTTGCAGGTGTGCAGGGCAAGGAACGTATCGCCTACAAAAAACGCACCTTGCTAGCTTCGGTCGATGGTATCGATGTTCGCTATTTGGGTATACAGCTCAATCAATCCGATCTCGATGTCTGGATGCAGATCGTGCATTTGTCCCGGCAACAATTACCTGGATTTAGCGTGACGTTCAGTGCTCATGCGATGTTGATGGCACTGGGTCGTGGTAGTGGCAAAAGTCAGCATGAATGGTTGAAGGAATCGATGGCTCGCTTGGGTGGCGCCTTTGTCGAAATCACCTTTCAGGGGCGCGATGCCTTTGGCGAAAAAGGCTTCCTGCGCTATTACCGTGACGAGCTGACGCATCGCTACGTGGTGGAACTGACCGAATCAATGCTGCGCCTGTTCGAAGAAGGCTACACCTACATCGAGTTTGAACAGCGGCAGAAACTGCGTAAACAGCCATTGGCGTTGTGGTTGCATGGGTTTTTGTCGTCCCATGCGGCGCCTTATCCCCTGAAAATCACGACTATTCACCGCTTGAGCGGTAGCTGTGCGAAAACCCTACGCGATTTCAAGTACCGTTTATGCAAAGCACTCGAGGCTCTAGTGGGCATCGGTACCTTGGCCAGCTTCGAATTCGTTGATGACACGGTGAAAATCAAGCGGCAACCCACACCCAGTCAACAACGCTTTCTGGAGAGCAAACCGCACTGAAAAAGCACGGCATTCGACCGACGCTATTTTGGGTCGGTCGAACCCTCTCGATACGGCATTCGGCCGACGCAGGTACGGCATTAGACCGACAGTGGCACGGCATTCGGCCGACGCAGTAACGGCATTAGGCCGCCGGGCACGGCATTCGACCGACAAAAAGCACGGCATTAGGCCGACGTTTGACACGGCATTAGACCGACGCAAAGTCAATTTCATCAAACCGCTGTAAGCCAGGATTAATGAGGATTGCAGCAGTTTTTCGAGGCGGAAAAATGGTGGCGCTAATCTATATCTAATCTTTTTTTAATCTAAAGATAGGGAAGGCCGTTCTGTGGATAACTTTAGGCTGTGATCGACGTTCACACTTCACTCGATACGTGCTTGAGTGGCCTTTCGATAATTCTGGACCGCGTCGCGAATTTTCCCCAGACAATCGACTTGCTTGCGAATATCGACAAACTCGGTTTCCAACTCTTCGACCAGTTTAGCCTCCCAATCCGGCTCGCCTTTCAGGATCCGTTGCAACGGATAACGATAACCCAGGCCTTTTTTCAGGTATTGAGCGATGGGTTTGTTCTGACCGTTTTGGTGTAAAGTCGCCATGCGGTACCACTCGATGCTGAAAGAATAACTGCTTTCCCGCCGGCGTATCCGCACACCGATTCGTCCTGATTCGGTTTTACCGTATTTTTCATGACGGCTCTTCAACTGCCGCCAGTAATCGTCGACCAACATCCTGGCTTGGGCATAAAGTTGTTCCGATCTGGCTTCAACCCAGATCAGCAGGTCATCTTCCGATAGCGAGGAAATAGGATTCATCGTGTTTTCGTCGTGCATGCAAATACCTATTACTTAACTGTAGGGATTTAGCAGATAAATCCCTAAAGGATTTTTGGGGGAAATGTGAGGCGATAGCCGTGATTTATGATGTTTTCCTAGATAGGTTTTTGTCATCGAAATCCCAATAGCATTAGGGATTTTCAGATTTGAATCGCTTGATTTCGAACAGTCATTTCCCTAATGATTCCGTCCGCCGTCAATCCCTATTTAGGTAAATGCGATTCTAAACACGATGATTTCTGTCGTGCGGTTCCCTATTTTCATAGGGAAGTCGGTTCCGGTTTCCTAGCTAGGTACGAATTCCCCATCGGTCATCAGGTACCGCGGCGCATTCTAGGCAAGTTTTAGCCGAGGCCTTTTTCAGCAAGCGGGGGATTCGCAATCGCCTGTCAATCAGCCAATCTTTCAAGAAAATAAATTTTTGTAATTCTGCAGCAAACGCTTTTTTCGACATTTGCTGCAAGTTGATGGAGGAAAAGGTGAAGGACAATGCGGCGATGAACCGAACCTACGCCACATTGCTGATTCTGATCTGGTTGCTGCTCCGTACCCCGTTTGCGTTGGCGAAGGATGGCGATGTGTCCGAGGTTTCTTACTTTGCGGACAAGCAGCGAGGGTGGTTTTGGTACGAGCGATTGCCGGAGCCAGCCAAGAAAGCCAAGCCTGAACCTGAACAACCTAAGTCTGAAGTCGTGCAACCAGCGGCAGCTAAGGCTGAATCCAAATCGCCATTGTCAGATAAAGCTGACCCCGCACCTTTGTCATCGGTCTGGCTGAAACAAAACATGGAAAGCTACCTGAACCGGGCGATCGACGATCCCAGTCAGGAAAACGTCGCGGTGTTTTACTATTTGCAGCGGGTGATGATGGATAAAGCTGAACGTTTCACCAACGCCGCCCGTTACGTGGTGATGTCTGATCCGCAACTGGATGAGACGGTTCGTCGTCCGGTCGCGACGTATGCAGCCAATGAAGCCAATCATCAAGCCAGCGTGGTGGCGGAAAAAGCCTTAAAAGCCATTGCCGCACAAGCGGGCATTCTGTTTTTCTTTCGTTCCGACTGTCCCTATTGCCATGTGCAGGCGCCGATTCTGGCCATGCTGGAAAATGCCTACGGTTTCAAAATCTATCCCGTGTCGCTGGATGGCTTGCCGATGCCGAACGGCTTTTTCAGTCAGTTCAAACGCGATCAAGGTCAGGCTGCGATGTTGGGGGTTGAGCAAACGCCTGCAATGTTCCTGATGAAGCCACCTCGGCAGATTGTGCCGTTGGCCCAAGGTGCGTTGTCTTTGGAGGAAGTTACCGGACGAATTCTGCTGGCAGCCAAGGAAGCCGGTTGGATCGATGCCACGCAATACCAAACTACTCAGGGCATTCGTAACACGCCGATGCTGTTACCGACGGCCGGCAGTATCAACCCTGCCACCGCTCAAGATCCTTTGTCATTGATTCAAGCGCTGCAACGCGGTGCGCAATTGGGGAGCACACCATGACTTCGTTTTCGCTTCCACTTCGCTCTCGGCAGGTTGTCGTGTTGCTACTGCTGATCGAGAGTGCGGCACCTGCCTATGCCGACTTGCAACAGGAAATGGACGGGATGTTCGGCACCATGACCAACTTTACCGCACCGACCGCGCATTTAGGTCAGCGACGTGGGGTGATTACCGGCGGCAGCTTGGTAGCTCGTAATGGCATCACCAATACCAACCTGGTCTCGTTCGTGCCGCCGTCATTCAGCGCGGGTTGTGGCGGTATCGACTTGTTCGCCGGTAGTTTCAGTTTCATCAACTTCAATCAGTTCGTGCAATTAATGCGCAATGTCGCCGGCAATGCTGCGGGTTATGCGTTCCAGTTGGCCGTGGGGGCGATGTGTCCCTGGTGTGCTTCGGTGATGACCGATCTGCAAAAGAAAATCCAGGAGATGAACCAGATGTTCAGCAACTCCTGCCGATTGTCGCAAGGCCTGGTTAACGATACGGTCAAAGCCTTCGATTTGCAGAGTAAAACCAATCTATCCAATGCGTCCTTCACTCAGGGCATCAGCGACGTGTTCTCCAGTTGGACCAACACCAGCACCTTGGGCGATCCTGTACAACAAGTCAAACAGAACGATCCTGCTGACATGACCAAGATCATTCAGGGTAATTTGGTGTGGCGGGCTTTAATCAATCAGAACGCTGGCGGATGGTTTCGTTTTGGTGGCAACAGTTTGTTGGAAGCGGCGATGAGTATCTCCGGCACGGTGATCGTCGACGCCCCACAGGCGGCTCCAGACGGCAAAGGCGAGAACAATGCCATCAGCGCGCCGCCACCGATTTTACGGATTAAGGATTTGATGTATGGCAACGACGCCGGCAATAGTTATCAAACTGTCAGGATGTATACCTGCACAGATGGTCACGATGCCGATCAGTGTCTGAAACCCATCGTCCAGAACGTCAATCTGGTGGGATTGAAACAGCGGGTAATGGAAATACTGTTGGGCTCGCCCAATAACGGCAATGGCCTGATTTACAAATTTGCGACCAACGCCGGCCAGATAACCGACAGCGAAAAAGCCTTCATGCAAACCGTGCCGGATGCCATTGGCGGCATGATCCATAACCTTGCCCGTGAAGATGTCGGTATCGCCAAGCTTTGGGCCGAAGAAGCAGCCCCAGTGATTGCGCTGGAACTGGCACAGTTGATCGTCAACGATTTGCTGAGTGCGGTGCAGACTGCGGCGCACATGAATGACCATGCCTACGCCAAGTTACTAATGGATGCTCTGAAAGATGCCCGTGAGCAGATTCAAGACGAGTACGTCACCATTGCAGGTCGTTATGGCAATCCGCAAACCCTGATGGCGTTTTATCAGCAGTTGATGAATACCGTAAAGCCTAAGCATTACGGTACCGTGGCGCAATTGCCGGCATCCGGCACCGCTTGGCCAACGCCTTAGTCCAACCTCATCTCGTTAAAGGCCATCTCCTATGTTTGAAATCTTTTCCGTAGGCGATTCCGCCTATCTGCAAGCAGTGCTCAATGCCGTGGCGATGATTTCCGGTACCGGTGATTATCGCACCGCCGCTGCCGTGGGTGGATTGATTGGCGTCATCATCGTCATGCTCCGAGCGTTGTTGCAATGGGATGGTCGAGGTATACGCTATCAGGATTTGTTGCTGGCCTATGTATTGTGGCTGATGCTATATGCGCCTTCGGTTCGCGTCTCGATCGAGGATGCTTATACCGGCAGCGTGGTGGTGGTAGACAACGTACCATTGGGGCCAGCCGTGGTTGGCAGCATGATGTCAAACATGGGCTATCGCACCACAAGGTTGTTCGAACAAGGCTTTGCCACACCGTCGATGACCGGCAATGGCTTTGCCGATAGCCTGCAAACCTTGACGGCGGTGAGGAAGAATCTGTTGTCGCGGATCAATTTAGGCGCCGCCAACACACCGAATGCGGGTAGCGACATGGAAACTTCGTTTGCCAATTACGTGCGCGAATGCACGTTGACGGGTGTCGATCTAAACCAGAAATCGGTGGACGCGATCTTACGCGATGCCGATCCGTTGAATGCGATCAGGTTTGATTCCGACATTTACATGACCCAAATCTTTGTCGGCGGCCAACCGCAAACCAAAACTTGCACGGATGCCTGGGCCGACTTGAGCGTGGTGGCCACCGGTAATTTCGCGACGGCGCTGGAAGGGTTGTTGCAGCCGACCTTGGGCGTGTCGGCAGCAGCTGATACCGTTCCGAAAATCCAGGATGCCTTTGATGCGCTGGCCGGAGCCGGTGTTGTCGATGCCGCCGATTACATGCTGATGTCGGCCATCATGCCCATGTTCGAGAAAGGCGTGATCGGTCGGCATGAAGATGGTTTGCATTGGAACAAGGCAGCCATGGTGGAACAGGCCATTCAGCAACGCAATACCCAATGGGCGGCCGAACAAACCCTGTTTGCCAAGATCGTGCGGCCGATGATGGCGTTTATCGAAGGTTTGAGTTATGCCATCGCGCCGATCATGGCCTTTGTGGTGATGCTTGGCAATGTCGGCATCCGGATGAATATCGGCTACTTCTCGATGCTGCTGTGGATCCAGCTGTGGATGCCTATACTGGCGGTGATCAATCTGTTCATCCAGATGTCGGCTGCGGGCAAAATGGCGGCACTAACCACGGCCACCTACAACCTGCCGTCGATGATGGGCATTTACCAGTTGGACATGGAGTTACAGCAATGGCTGTCGATCGGCGGCATGTTGGCCGCTTCAACGCCGGCCATTACCTTGATGTTGATTTATCGCGGGGCGGTGACCGCCACGCATTTCCTGGGACGGATGGATGGCGGCGATTATGTGAACGAGAAAATCGCCACGCCGGATGTGATCAGTCAGGCGCCGGTCTTGAATGCCCAGGCGCAACATCAATACAGTCCATTATCGGCGGTTACGCAAACGGGCGTCGACAAGGTGTTGCCGACGTTCACGGCTGGCAAGGACATGAGTGCGGCGGTGTCGTCGGCTTACAGTGCTTCGGAACAGGCCACCAATAGCTTCATGCACAGCCTGACATCGACTGCGTCGAAGTCGGCCAGTATCACCAACGATGCCTTTGACAGTCGATCGTTGGGCAATCAAATCGCCAGCAGTTCCAGTTACACCGACGCCTACAACCGCCAGTTCGGTGAAGCCTTTGCCAAAAAACACGCCGATACCGGCATATCCGCTGATCAGTTCTCGGCGTTGGTGGCCGGCAGTGCCAATGCCGGGGCCAAGCTGGGTAGCGACCAATTGAGCGGTGCCATCTCCGGTCGCTTACAGAACGATTTCAAAGTCAGTCAGGACAAATCCGACGCCATTGCCGCCGACATCAGCCAAACGGTCAATGATAGTCAGGGCTATCAAGCCGGGTTGGCGAAAAGCCTGGCACTGGATGCACAAACCGGCACCCGAAACGTCGCATCGATGGGCTTACAAAATCAATCGCTGTCCTCGCTACAACACAGCGCAACCGACGCTGTATCGGCCAACGAGTCCTATCAACAAACCCTATCGGCCCAACAACGCTTCGGAACACAAGCCAGTTTCGGCGCGGCGGAAACGGGTTACAAGATCGCTCATGACAACACGTTGATGGAGCGTCTGGATCGCACGCTGGATCAATATGGCTTGCGAGGTGATACACAGCGGTTGGCCTCACAGTGGAAAGCGTCGGGTTGGATCAGTAATGGCGATCAAGCTTATGCCGCAGCTGGTATGTCATTGCTCACTGGATTTTCATCACCCAGTTACCGTACTCTGGATAGTCAGCAATCACGCCAGGCGGAAATCGCCGGATACCAACTGCTGGCCGATACGTTCAACGCACCCAAAGCCGATTCGGCTTGGAATCCTAACCAAAACGAATCCGTAAAAGCCAAAGTACCGGAAACGGGAGTCGTTCAATCTAAAGTCGAACAGGCTCATCTTGCCGACCCCACCGCCGAGGCCGAAACTGTCAGCCAGCGTGCCGAGGCTCGAACCAGCAGGGCTACAAATAAAATTGCTACTGGCGAGAAACTCATCGAAGCTGACCATGATAGCAATCTGCAATCTCGGGAGACGTATTCGAAGGAGGGCTTTACCGAATTGGCCGACATCAAGGCCGAACATTTCAGGCAGTCGATTGCCGCAGCTGCAAATGACACGCCATCCGTGGCTGAAGCGTCATATGACTTTTTGGGAGGTAGTCTTTACAATTTGGCTAAAAATATCGAGGCCCTAGGTACGGCGAGTAACTCTGGCATACGAGAATTTATGGCTAAAGCCAAAGAAGCGCGTGTCAATGGGGCTGATCTCTGGGAGTCTATTCAGTCTGGTGCATCACATTCCTATTCAGGATTCATGGATGCAACTCAAACTTGGGCCGATCAGCGCGTTAACTCAGTCGCCGACAAACTAACCCCCGCTCAACAAGCGTACTATCGCGCGTCGATGTTTGAAGCATTTGCGGGTATTGCGGTTGGCGGCGAATATAATGGCAGTACTGAACACGCAAGAAAACAGCTTCTTGAAGAGGAAGGCGATGTTGACGGGCACAACATTTCCCAATTACTGAGGCGAGCAGCAGGTCAAAATAGACCCGACTTAATTGAACAGATCGGGAGCTTTAATAGAGCCCGTGGGCGAGTAAATTATTAAAGTTACTTTTCTGACTACGAATAATCATTTCTTAGAGGCTTGAGCTAATCCAGCAAAGATTCCTCGAATTGACATGGCCAGAAATAATATGATGATGAAAAATATAAGGTCGTGACGTGCATTGGCAATGATTACCGCAGCCAATACTAAAGCTGCCCAGTAGTAGTTACTTTCATGATTTAATTTTACAGCTAGTTGTTCAACACATTGATAACTAAGCTCTGCCAAAGCCAACGTTCCAATCAGAACTGTTCCAAAAGCCGCGATCGAAATAATCGGATCCGGTAATGCGCCGCTTAATGCAGCAAACCAAGTAATTCCAAAAAATGTTGCAATAAATACCAGTCTTAAGAACACGTCAAATGACAATACGTCATCCGAACAGCGTTGAAGGAATCGCTGAATTCCACTGGGAAACTTCATAAACGTAGCCCCGCAAAAAGGGCATACAGAACGCAAAAAGCGACCGTAATAACTGATCACTCTCGGCACCATGAACCGTTGGCAGCAATTGCATTCAACGGTGGAGATATAACGTGAATGAGCTGATGGTGATGCGTTGGATTTAAGTGTTAGCCGAGATGGATGAGCCGACATGTGCAGTCTCCAGAATCGAGGTAAACTGTAATCGTGCTATCTAATGGACAAAATATCAAGTCTTTTAACAGGCTTTATTTTTTGGTCGGAAACGGACAAGTAAGTCATTATGTATGCAATAAAGCCTTGTCGGTTACGCATATTTGGCAGATTGGTTGGTATTTGCTGCCATGGATAATCAGGTAATTCCGATGACAGGTTTTGCAGTAGCGTAATTCCGTTAATCCATCTTTAATTCCCTGGGCGATGATCCATGCCTCATCGAAATTGGCAGGGCGTATTCGGCCATAGGGACGGCGTTCGCGAATATGGTTAGGAAATAGTGTACAGAAATAATCCCAGGCGAAAATAACAGCGTCGACGTCGATCTCGGTGTTAATGTTTACTCTACTGGCACTACGGTAGATCGAGACAAATAAGGCCATGTAAAGAAAGGATTCTCGTGCGTTAGGAATCGCTTCAACACTCGGAGGCGTGCCCGACTGAGGTCTTTCCTGGTGGATAGCATGATAAATGTTGCGCAAATCGGTCGGACGAAGATTGTTTACGATCTTGCTGGCCAAAGATGTTCTTAGTTTGCGCTTCAGGAGCTGATATGCTCGGTACTGATCCTTAAGCCGCGCTTCAAATGAAGATTTACAGCTCATCCGTTACTGCTATTGCTGGATAGAAACATGAGTAAATCACGCGATCGCTTGTCGGAAGTCGCTAGTTCTGATCGTTCAGATTGGAGAAACTCTCCCCATTTATGTGGATTAAAGCGAGGGATGAAAGTCAGGTATTCACTTCGAGCCAGCATTTTCAGTTGTGTCACCGGCATTGTTCTCAGCAGAGAGACTGCTTCTGGCGACAACCCTAAACAGAACATGGCCTTCTGCTCGCTCCCGGACAAAATCAATGCCTGGGCAACAATCAGATATTTCAGATTCAGGTCATAAAGATTTTCATCCATAGGAGTTCGCCGCTAAATCAAGGCTCTGATTTGATTGGCCAACGAAATTACCTGTTGTCCATACTCAACTGCAGCGGTGGTATGTTTCCAACTGTAGTATCGTCCAACACCCAGTGCGAGATTATTTGGGGCAGATTTGATTGCTTCCGCCAATAGCGCTGCGCCAATTTCAAGGTTGGTATTCGGGTTGAGCAAGTGCTCTGGCTTAGCGACGCGATGACCATGCCAATGCAGATTGACTTGCATGATGCCAACATCGACATTGCGCTGGCCTTCATTCAAAATTTTGTTGAGAAGTATCTCTGCTTCTTTCTGACTGTTTGGCACAAACGATTTGCCGGCATTATTAATTGCCCATGGCCAGGGTGTTACCTGATTCTGTTTGCCATGTTTTCGCGACTCGACCAAAGCAACGGCATACAAAAGGTACGGATCGATTTGATGTCGCATGCCGACTTGCCACCAAATCGTATTTTGCAATTTGGACGATTGAAAGCTTGTTCGGATGATTTTAACTTTAGCCTCAGCGTGGTTCGCGGCAAGCGATTGAATCGGCAGACTTAGCATGGCTAGGCTTCCCATCATCAACGCAACTGTTGGCGTAGCGCGGTGTTTCGAGAGGGTGACAGGGAGGTTTGATGGTTGATTTTTAAAAGTGGTAAATGACATTGCCAATCTCACCGAATTTGTTTTGAGGTGAGTTTACGACGTTGTCAAATATTCTATATGTCCGAAAAATGTCTCTTTTGGGTTTTTTAGTTTTAACAATAGCTTTATCCATCTGTAATATTTTTAATTCTGGCGCACCACTTTTCTATGCACTCTGCCTGTTCTTTCAAATAGTCATGGCGGTCATATGTTCTCCATTCTCCCGGCAAAGCATGGCCTAACATGATTTCGGCGATATGAGGTTGCGTTAGCGTTGAGAAGTTCGTTCTTGCAGTTTTGCGTAGATCATGGATCGACCAGTGTTCCATTTCGTATTTGTATTTTTTGCGAAGACATTGCATGACGTTATAGGGCAGGGCGCCAGGAGCACGCATTCCCATTGGCTCGTCTGTGCCTTCGTTGTTGAACACGTATTCGCCGCTGCTAAGTGCTATTGCGAGCCTGATAAACTTTTCTGTTTCGATGGTTATAGGCCTCAACAATGGTTGTCCAGTAATTTTCCCGGTTTTGTGATTCTCATGTGGGACTGTCCATACCATAGATTCAAAATCAAAGTGTTGTTTTTTGGCGTTCCTCAATTCGCCGTTGCGGCATCCGTAAATCAGGCATAGTTTGATGATTAGTTTATTCTTGGCTGCGATCCTGGAGTTGTCCAGGGCAATGTAAAGCCACCTAATTTCATCGTCAGAAAGCGAACGTGTTTTAGGTTTTTTGATGATGCTAAGGTCGCGTTTTGCCGTGAGTGCCGCAAGGTCATTATTCTCGATCAACTTCCGACGTAATGCCCATGCAAGCATCTGCTTTGCGTTGATCAGGATTCTCTCGGATATGGCTGGTGTGGATTTCTTTATGTCTTCCAATAGTGTTAACCATTGGTCTGCGGATATTCTGTCGGGCGGTATATCGCCATATTTTGGAAGCACATGGATCTCAAAGGATCGCTTTATTTCATGAGAGTTCGATTTGTTTTCGACACAATATGAGTCGTACCATTTCGCAAAAACAGCGGTCAACGTCATGACCTCAATGTTTCGTGTTTTCTCAGTTTTCTTAATGATGCGTGGGTCGTGGCCTTTTTCAAGTTCGGTTCGGTATTTAGTACAAATTTCACGAGCTTGTTTTAGGCTGATGAGAGGGTATGTCCCAAGGTCAATGCGTTGTTGTTTTCCAGCAAACATGAAACGCATTTGGAATGTAATTTTGCCCTTCGGAGATACTCTAGCTCCCATTCCATCACGGTCTCCTTTTTCAGTTGCTGAATCTCGCGGTTTGCCGTGGTTAGCTTTTAGCCAAGCGTCTGTGAGTGCCATTTAGTACAAGATATGTCAGGTTGATCGACTAGACTCGCGTTTTGTACAAAAAATTGTACTAAAAAATGATGTCTTAACCTGTTTTATTATGTCCTAGCTTGTCTTTGATTGGCTATTAAAATTTGCTTTAAGTCAGAAATTACAAGGGATTGGTGTCACACTTTGACATTTTTTGACGTTGCACGACTTTCAGTCAAATATTTGGGTGGGAGATGATGGCAAAGGTACGGCGTCTGTTGGCTTCTGCGGCTATTTCGGTGGTCATGATGTTTGAATGTATGGGTATATCAATTGCTTATTATCGCCGGTTTTAGCGTAAAAAATAAGAGGCGGCGGGTGTCTGCCTTGATTAGGCTAAGCCAAGGTTTGTTCTTTTCGGGAAGAAATGCCGTGCCCACGGGTGGCGGTCAAGCCATTAAACCATCAGTGTCGGAACGGTGGAAACGCTGGGCCGCGGATTCGGTCGGATTGTAACGGCAAGGGTTAAAGCCGCTTGGTCAAGGCCGGACGGAGGACTTAATATCGGCCGGCTGCGTGCCGGTGCGAGCATGCCGTCGGTTTTTTGCCGCCGATGGTGCTGCGTTGTTATCGAAAATCCCGGTATCGAGCCGCGTATGGGCATCGATACCGGGGCGGTCGGAAAGGCTTCGCTTAATCGTCGGAAACCGAAGCCGCCGGAGCGTGATTGGCGTCGCTGTGTTTGGCGGCTTGCGGCTCCGCTTCCGCGCGCTGTTTGCGCTCGACAAACTCGCTGTTATACGGGCGCGGTTGATGTTCGCCGGTTTGCGCGCCCGGTGCCGGGCCGACGGCCGGGCTGTTGTCGGCGCGCTCTTGGCCGGCGGCGCCTTCTACGGCCGATTGTTCCGGTTTTCGCTCGCCGGTGTTACGCGGGCTGCGGCGGCGGTTACGGCCGCGGCGCGCCGGGCGGTCGCCGTTGGGTTTGCCTTGCTGCGTTTCGTTGGTCTCCACCGTTGCTTCAGTAACCGGCTGAGCGGTTTCAACGCTGCTTACCGTGTTGTCGGCGGTTTGCGCGGGGTTAGGGCCGCGCTTATTGTTACGGCGCGCATTGTTGCGGCTGCCGCCGGGACGGTCCCGATCGCGGTCTCGGTCGCGGCGGTTGTTACGGCCGGTCTTGGGCCGGCTATCGCCGCTTTTTTCCGTGGTCTCTTCCTTTTCGGCCGTTTTGGTTTGGCCGATCAAGCGCTGCCAAAAACGTTGAATCAAGCTGGTAGAGGTCTTTTTGTTTTGTACTGGGGCCGGCGCATCGGGCAAGAACTCCTTGACCGCCGCTTTTTCGACTTTAGGGGCCGTTTGTTTGGCGAACTCGGGTAAGCTGATGTCGTCTTCCTTGATGTGCAGATGGCTGGGTTTGTCTTCCAGGCCTTCCAAGGATTTGATGCGTTCGATGTCGTAAGCCGGCGTTTCGATGTGTTTGCTGGGCAACACGACGATGCTGACCTTCAGCCGGCTTTCCAGTTCTTGGATGGCGGAGCGTTTTTCATTCAGCAAGAAGGTGGCGCAGTCGATCGGCAAATGCGCAATCACCCGCTCGGTGCCCTTTTTCATGGCTTCTTCTTCGATCAAACGCAACACCGCCAAGGTGACGGATTCGACGTTGCGAATAGTGCCCTGACCCTTGCAGCGCGGGCAAGTCAGTTGGGTGGAGTCGCCCAGCGACGGACGCAAACGCTGCCGGGACATTTCCATCAGGCCGAAACGCGAGATGCGGCCGGTCTGGATGCGGGCGCGGTCGATTTTCAAGGCGTCGCGCAGGCGGTTTTCCACTTCGCGCTGGTTTTTGTTCGACATCATGTCGATAAAGTCGATCACGAACAGACCGCCCAAGTCGCGCAAACGCAATTGGCGGGCGATTTCGTCGGCGGCTTCCAGGTTGGTGTTGAGCGCGGTTTCCTCGATATCGCTGCCCTTGGTGGCGCGGGCCGAGTTGATGTCGATAGAGGTTAGGGCTTCGGTATGGTCGATGACGATGGAGCCGCCGGAAGGCAAGGATACTTCCCGCTTGTAGGCCATTTCGATTTGGGTTTCGATCTGGTAGCGGCTGAACAGCGGCACGCTGTCCTGATAAAGCTTGGCTTTGCTTAGGTTATGCGGCATCACCTGCTTCAGGAAGTTGGAAGCCAGTTTGAAGGCGCCGTCCTGGTCGATCAGAATTTCGTCGATATCGCCGCGCAGGTGGTCGCGCAGGGCGCGGATGATGACGTTGCTTTCCTGGAAAATCAGGAAGGGCGCGGTTTGTTCGTGGCTGGAGCGTTCGATGGCTTCCCACAGCTGCATCAGGTAGTTTAAGTCCCATTGCAATTCCTCGGCGCTCTTGTCCGAGCCGGCGGTGCGGATGATCAAACCCATGCTGTCCGGAATTTCCAGCGCCGACATGGTTTCGCGCAATTCGCTGCGGTTGTCGCCTTCTATCCGGCGCGAGATGCCGCCGGCTTTCGGGTTGTTTGGCATCAGCACCAGATAGGTGCCGGCCAGACTGATATAGGTGGTCAAGGCCGCGCCTTTGTTGCCGCGTTCTTCTTTTTCGATTTGAACGACGATTTCCTGGCCTTCGCGGATGTTGGCCTTGGTGGATTTGCTATCGTCGCCGTCTCCGCTTCTGTATTCCGGCGCAATCTCCTTAAATGGCAGAAAGCCATGCTTTTCGGCGCCGTAATTGACGAAGGCGGCTTCCAAACTGGGTTCTACCCGGGTGATGATGCCTTTGTAAATGTTGGATTTTTTTTGCTCTTTTGAAGGGACTTCGATGTCAAAATCATACAGTTTTTGACCATCTACCAAGGCCACTCGCAGCTCTTCGGGCTGCGTGGCGTTGATAAGCATTCTTTTCATTCAATTATCCTTGTTGTTATATGTATCCTACCGAAGAGTGATAAACAGTTTTGTATGTCTCGGAAAAAAGCGGCGTTACACGCCTGATATAATTCTTTTTCTTTATTGGAGCGGGCCAGGCTGACTGAAAACGGCACATGACGTTTTGTTCGGGGCAGCGATAATCGGACTTGCCGAGGGCGGCGCTTGCATAGTGGACGATCTGTTTTTACCGGCTCTTGGTGTTGGATGCACTCGCTCATCATGGGTTGAGCGATAAAACCCGAAAAAATTCTTTTGGTCGGCGAGGACGCCCGGCGTCGAAGCCTACAGGTTGTTTTCGTTAAGTCTATCCACAGATAAACTGGCCTAATATAGCAATGTTTATCAGGGGCAGCAATTTTAAACATGGGATTGAGATAAATTGCTATTATTCATGGCATGAAAACCGCATCCGAACAGACCAATCCGCAAGTGCAATGGCTGGAAATCAGCGAGGCCAATACCGAACAACGGCTGGATAATTTCCTGATCAGTTACCTCAAGGGCGTGCCCAAAACCCGTATTTACCGCATGGTCCGCAAAGGCGAGGTTCGGGTGAATAAGGGCCGGGTCGATGTCAGTTATAAGTTGGTATTGGGCGATATTGTCAGGATTCCGCCGGTCAGGGTGGCGGAAAAGAACGACGAAGTCATCGTACAGCCGACCTTGAAATACAGCCTGGAGAACCACATTCTGTACGAAGACGAAGGCTTTATCGTATTGAACAAGCCCTCCGGCTTCGCCGTGCATGGCGGCAGCGGGGTGCAATCCGGGGTGATAGAAGCCTTGCGGCAAATTCGTCCGCAACAGAAGTTTCTGGAGTTGGTGCATAGGCTGGACAAGGAAACCTCGGGCTGTTTGTTGATCGCCAAAAAACGTTCGGTTTTGAAGGTGCTGCACGAATTGTTTCGCGGCGATGGGATACGGAAAACCTATCTGGCACTGTTGGCCGGACAATTCAAGCGCAAAAAACAACTGGTGGATGTGCCTTTGTTAAAGAATGTCAACCAGGGCGGCGAGCGCATGGTCACGGTCAGTCGGGCCGGCAAGTCCGCCGAAACGCTGTTTACCCGTCTAAAAGCGTTTGAGGATGCCACGCTGGTGCATGCAGCGCCCAAAACCGGCCGCACCCATCAGATTCGGGTGCATGCGGCCTGGTTGGGGCATCCGATTGTGGCCGATGACCGTTACGGGGAAGACGCAGTCAACAAGGCGTTTAAGAAGCGCGGTTATAAGCGCCTGTTTTTACATGCCGAGCAGTTGCAGTTTTTGCATCCTGTATCCGGACAAGCACTGCATTTTACGGCGCCACTGCCCGATGATTTACAAGCCTTACTGGGTCATGAAAAACCGCTTTGATTTAATCATATTCGATTGGGACGGCACGCTGGTGGACTCCATCGACTGGATCGTGCAGTGCATCCAACGGGCTGCCGCCGAATACGGCTGTCCGGTTCCCGAGCCGCGGGCCGCAAGGGACATCATCGGTTTAAGTCTGGAAAACGCCATACGGACCTTGTTTCCGGATCTGGATACCGATACGCGAGGCAAGCTCGCCGCGCATTACGGGCAACAATTTTTCTCCAGGCAGATCGGGCCGGACGATTTGTTCCCCGGCGTGCGGGATATGTTGCGCGGGTTCAAACGGCAAGGTTTTCGTCTGGCGGTGGCGACCGGCAAGAAATCGGCCGGCTTGGCGAAAGCCATGGAAGCGACGGGCGTGGCGGATGTGTTCTGCGCCACTCGCGGTTCGGATCAAACCGCTTCCAAGCCCGATCCGTTGATGATAGAGGAAATTATCGCCGAATTAGGTGTCGGCAAGCAGCGAACGCTGATGGTGGGCGATTCGGTGCACGATCTGCAAATGGCTTTGAATGCGGGGGTCGCCTCGGTGGCGGTGACCTGCGGCGCGCATTCCGAAAATACATTGAAACAATATCGGCCGTTGCGTTGTCTAGCGTATCCGACTGAGTTAGTAGGCATTATTTAAGAGGTTTAAGCGTGGACAATCATCAACAACCGAATATACCCGATGACAATGCACCCGGCTGGGAAAAAGCGGTATTGGAAAAGCTGGCTTTCGCCGCCATAGACGAGCAAAAAAGAAGCCGGCGCTGGAGCGTGTTTTTTAAATTTTTGACCTTTGCCTATCTGGCGGTGGCGTTGGGAATGTTCATCTATCCGCGCTTCGAGTCCGAGGTGAGCGCCGGTACGGCCCACACGGCCGTGATCGATGTGCTGGGCATGATTGCCGACGGCGAAGCCGCCAATGCCGATGTCATCATAGAAGGCCTGAGGGATGCGGTAAAAGATAAAAATACCAAAGGCATCATCCTGAATATCAATTCGCCAGGCGGCAGCGCGGTGCAAGCGGGCTACGTTTACGAAGAAATCCGTCGGCAGAAAGCTCAGCATCCGGATTTGCCGATCTATTCGGTGGTGGGCGATATGTGCGCCTCCGGCGGTTATTACATTGCGGCGGCCAGCGATAAAATTTATGTCAGCCAGGCCAGTCTGATCGGTTCCATAGGCGTGATCATGAACGGTTTCGGTTTTACCAATGTGCTGGAAAAACTCGGGGTCGAGCGGCGCTTACTAACCGCCGGCGAGCACAAGGCCATGCTGGATCCTTTTTCGCCGGTCAACCAGCAGGAAGCCAAGCACATGCAATCTTTGCTGGACCAAGTGCATCAGCAATTCATTGCCGCGGTGAAGCAAGGCCGCGGCGACCGTTTGAAAGAAACTCCGGAGATGTTCTCGGGGTTGGTTTGGACCGGCGAGGAAGGCGTCAGATTGGGTTTGGCGGACGACTTCGGTAGTGTGGACTCGGTGGCTCGGGACGTGTTGGGCGCCGAGGAAAAAGTCAACTTCACGCCTCAGGAGCGTTTGATCGATAGATTGGCCGGTAAATTCGGCGCTTCGTTCGCGCATGCCATCGGTACGACAATTAAATCCATCAATTTTCAATAACGGGCTTGCCAAGACTGTCGTTTTTAAGGATAATGCACAGTCTTCGGCGACAGCCGATGTTTTTATGGTTACCGTGTCGGTCCTCTCGCAACGATACGCTGTAAACCCCGCCAGGCCCGGAAGGGAGCAACGGTAGCAGCAGATTCGTGTGCCGGGATGCGGCTGGCATGGTAACCGCCCATTCCCCGTCTTTGTCGCCAATGGCTTATCAGGTTCTTGCCAGAAAATGGCGTCCCAGTAATTTCTCCCAGCTAGTCGGCCAGGAACACGTCAGCCAGTCTCTGATTCATGCTTTGCAGCATGATCGATTGCATCACGCCTATTTGTTTACCGGTACCCGTGGGGTCGGCAAAACCACTGTGGCGCGGATTTTAGCCAAAGCCATCAATTGCGAAAATTTACAGGACAGCAACCCTTGCGGTGCCTGCCCGGTTTGTCTGGATTTCGAACAAGGCCGCTTCATGGATTTGATCGAGGTCGATGCCGCTTCGCGCACCAAGGTCGAGGATACCCGCGATTTGCTCGACAACGCCCAATACGCGCCCAATCAAGGCCGCTACAAAGTCTATCTGATCGATGAAGTGCACATGCTGTCCGGCCACAGCTTCAATGCGCTGTTGAAAACCCTGGAAGAACCGCCGGCGCACGTCAAGTTTTTACTGGCCACCACCGACCCGCACAAGATTCCGGTCACTGTGCTGTCCCGCTGCCTGCAATTCAATTTAAAACGGCTGCTGCCGGAGCAAATCGAACGGCAGATGAGTTTTATCCTGGGCGAAGAGCGGATCGGTTTCGAGCCCGCGGCGCTCAAACTGTTGGCCAGGGCCGCCGACGGCAGCATGCGCGACGGTTTGAGTTTGCTGGACCAGGCCATCGTTTACGGTAGCGGCAGCGTCAATCTGGCCGATGTCACCGGCATGTTGGGAACCGTGGCGCAGCAGCCGATAGACGACATTTTGCGCGCGCTGGCGCATCGGGACGGCAAGGAGGTATTGGCTAAAGTGGCCGAAGTGGCCGAGTTGACGCCGGATTTTGCCGATATCCTGCAGCAGATGTTGCGGGTGTTGCACCGGGTGGCCCTGTTGCAGCAACTACCGGATTTTGTCGATCAGGAATTCGATCAACAACTGTTGGCCGAGTTGGCGCGGGCATTGTTACCGGAAGATGTGCAATTGTTTTATCAGATCGGTTTAATCGGTCAGCGGGACCTGGATTTGGCGCCCGATCCGCGCAGCGGTTTTGAAATGGTCGTGCTCAGAATGCTGGCGTTTTGTCCGCAAACCGCCGATAGTCAAGCTGTTGAGCCTCCATTGCCCGTTAACGCGCGTCCTAGCCCTGTCGCGCCGGTTAAAGCGGCTGCACCGCAGCCGCGGCAGGCAAGCAGTCAAATACCGCCGCCCGCCGTAAGCGAGCCGGGGGTACAGCAGGCAGGGCAGGGCAGGCAAGCCGAAAATTGGAATCAAATCATCGCCGCGTTGCAAATCGGCGGCCGTACCCGCGAATTGGCCAACAATTGCATATTGGACGGCATGGACGACAATATCTGCCGATTGCTGATCGATCCCGGTTTTCAGCGGGTAGGCACGGTGGCCGAAGAAAAATTACGCGAGGCGTTGCAAAAATATTACGGCAGACCTTTAAAACTGCAAATCACCCCGCAAATCAGTCAACAATTGACGCCGGCACTGGAACAGCAAAAAGCCCGCGAAGACAGGCAGCAGGCGGCCGTGGACGCCATTCACGCCGACCCGAACGTTCAGGCTTTAAGAGATGAATTCGACGCCAGAATTTTGCCCGGCAGTATAGAACCGCTTAACTAAATGGGAGAGACCATGAAAAACGCACTCGCAGGCATAATGCAGCAAGCCCAAAAAATGCAAGACAACTTCAAAAAAGTCCAGGAAGAGTTGGCCGCCATGGAAGTACAGGGCGAGTCCGGCGGCGGACTGGTGACGATTTTAATGACCGGCAAGCGCGAAGTGCGCAAAGTCCATATCGATCCCTCCCTGGTGGGCGACGACAAGGATATGCTGGAAGATTTGGTGGCGGCGGCCATCAACGATGCGGTGCATAAGGTCGGCAAAATGAAAAAGGACAAAATGGCCGATGTGACCGCTGGCATGCCCTTGCCGCCCGGGTTCCAAATGCCGTTTTAAACATGCAAAACGCGGGTTTGCTGAAGGAACTGATTCAAAGCCTGTGTTGCTTGCCGGGCGTGGGGCCCAAATCCGCCCAGCGCATGGCGTTTCATTTATTGCAGCGCAATCGCGACGGCGGCCGGCAACTGAGCCAGGTATTGGCGCAAGCCATGGAAAACATCGGTTATTGCCGCGATTGCCGTACCTTGACCGAAACCGACGTTTGCGAAATATGCGCGAACCGATTGCGCGAGGACGATGTGCTGTGCGTGGTGGAAAGCGCTGCCGATGTTTGGGCGATCGATCAAGCCACCAGTTTTAAAGGCAAATATTTCGTGTTGCACGGCCGTTTGTCGCCGCTGGACGGCATCGGCCCGGATGAATTAGGCGTCGACAAGCTGGAACAACGCTTGGCCGCGGGCGGGATCAAGGAAATCATTTTGGCCACCAATTCCACCATAGAAGGTCAGGCCACCGCGCATTTCATCGGCGAAATCGCCAACAAATTCAATATTCGCGCCACCCGCATCGCCCACGGCGTGCCTATGGGCGGCGAATTGGAGTTCATCGACAGCGGCACGTTGGCGCATGCCTTCGCCGGCCGGCGCGAGGTCTAAACCATCGGCCGTTGCGGCTAAGCTCTTTGCTTGAACCAGTAATAAGCATAGATGCCGACAATCAAAAGCGAGACTAGCAAGCCGCTGGCCAACTCGTCATAAGCGATTAAGCCCGCACCGGTGCCGGTGTTTGTTTGCGGGCCGTCCGCCGCGAAGCTCGGCGAATTAGTCGCCGTCAAAAACAGCAATATTGAAGCAAGTGTTTTTTTCATTATGGGCTCCAAGAAGTTGATTGTTATTATATCGAATCGATATGATAACGCCGATTTTCTTGCAGCCGCAAGCGGTAATTCGCCCCCAGTCATCCCACGTTTGTGGTAGCGGCGCCGGAACGGATTTACTGGCAAGGGGTTCCGCGCAACGCGCGACAGCATAGTGAAGTTATTTTTTGACGGATCCCGTGATATTCAGAACGCGTCTTTCAATGATCCCAGTGCGCTGGGCGGCGAACCGGGAATGCTGGCGTAGCGCCCACCGGAGGCGTTTGCGTAATAGTCCTTATCCAGAAGATTGTTGATGTTCAATTGCAGTGTCGGCTTGTGTTGACCAATACGAGAACTGTGAGCCAAGGTGGCTGGTAAATCCCGACCCAAAAGAGTGTGCGCCAGGACAAGCTGGCAAAGGATAGGAGGTGAAAGTCCTCTACGAGATAAGGTCTAGCCCACCGTTTCGGCCCCGAGTGATGCGCGGTTGCTTGTGAGGGTATTGCCAAAGGCCAAGGTGTCCTTGCCGCGACGAATCCATAGAATACTATTGACTTTCTCGGGCAGTTCGGTTGCCATCGGGATTATCAAAAGAGATAGCAGCAGCGAAGATATTCCGAGTAAGTTTGCCATGCCCTCCACGCCAGAGATAAAACTTTCGGCCCCGTAAACCAGTAACCCAAGGCCGATAGCCAGTTGCAGCAGAATGGTTAGCATATTGGTTGGCAGGCCCAGTCTGACTATATACATTTTATTTTCTGCCTCGGTAGCGTGGCCATCCTTGACCAAGTGAGCGGAAGCGCGAAGTGTCAATAGGATGTAGAAAAAATAAGTGAGAACAAGCGTAATGCCCAATGCGCCGCGGATATAGCGCGCCTCCTGGGGGATATACATGGCAGCAGCGGCCAATACGAAAGCAAACAGGAAAAAGTTGATATCGCGAATGAATCCGGTTCTTTCGGGACGAATATGGCCCGATGCGCCCCTCCGGCGAAAAACAGAAAGCGCCATTAGACAGGTCGATAAAGTCGACAGCATTAACGGGGCGCCGAGGATGGCTCCAACCCCAATTTCTTCATTGACCTGCATATTTGACGTACCTGCAAACAAAGCCAGCAGAGGAATCATCGTTTCGGGCAGGGCTGTGCCGACTGCGGCGAACAATGATCCGGTAACGCCTTCCGAAATGTTTAGCTTTTCGCCCAAATGCTCCAAGGCATTCGTAAAGAGTTCCGATGCCACCAAAATAACAATGATCATCAAGAATAAGGTTGTTAGATATGCTGTCACGAAATGACCCTTTATTTGTGGTGGCAAGAAGGGATAATTGTAGAGTGCGAAGGGTTACTCAGCTTTTTCAGGCTTGCGATTTACCTTAACCCATTCGATGCGTGGGCCATCCATTTTGAAGATAGTGACCTCAAATTCATCGAATGAAACCAATTCGTTTTCTTTCGGGATGTCGCATAGTTTGGCTAAAATTAAACCGCCCACCGAATCAACATTTTCAAGGTCTAATTTTTCATTTTCTATATCAATCTCCAATAGACGCTCCAAAGAAAAAATGGGCAAACTGCCTTTGCCAAGCCAGGAACCATCTTCCTGCAATTGCCAACCGGTATCGCTCGGACGGAATTCGTCCCGCATTTCGCCGACTAATGCAGATAACAAATTATCCATTGTGATAAACCCGCGCGGCTTCTGGCCTTTTTGGCCCACCAATGCAAAATGTGGCGCGCCTTGGCTAAATAGCCGGAAGAGTTCTAACGCCGGCAGATGGGAAGGCACGTATTGGATCGGGCGCAGATATTGGTCTAAATCAATGTCGGTTTCTGTCAGTTGCCTTTCTAAAAACAAGTCCTTTAAATGAAGAACGCCGAGCACATCGATGCCGTTGGTGTCGAAATAAGGGTAGCGACTGAAACGACTGTTGAACACAATATCCAGATTCTCCTGTACTGGTTTACTACGATAGAGGGCGGTGATTTCATGGAGTGGCCGCATCAGTTCGGAAGCTTGTAATTTACTGAAATCAAGGGCTTTGGCTAACACGCCCCATTCTTGCTTGGTGAAATTGCCGCCTGGGTGGCTGGATCGCAGTATTAACTGAATTTCTTCGGTTGAATAATGGCTCTCGTGACCATAATATGCCGCCAGTCCGGCTATACGTAAAACCAGGTTGGCACTGCCGTTCAATAACCAAATGGCCGGATACATCACCCAGTACAACACATAGAGTGGGCCGGCGCCCCATAATTCAATGGCTTCAGGGTTGCGAATAGCCATCGATTTAGGCGCTTGTTCGCCCACCACGATGTGTAAAAAAGAAATCGTACAAAATGCAAAGGTGAAGGAAATGGTGTGAATTAATTCGAGCGAGGTAATTTCCAACTATTAAAAATAGGGGCTCTAGTAAACGTGCAAAAGCCGGTTCGCCGACCCAACCCAACCCAAACCTAACGACGCTAGCGTAATACCCAGTTGGCAACCAGAAAGATAGGCATCCAGATCGCCATGTACTTTGGCAAGAACTCGACCACGCCAGCCAGACGACTGTTGGATCGCCTTGATACGGGTTTTCCTTAACTTGACCAAACTAAATTCTAGCGCAACAAAATAACCATTTATAAAGACTAATAATATTGCTCCAAGAATGAGTAAAAGGTTATCCATGCAGGGGGAGTTTGTTCTAAGTGGAGTGGCAGCGCGTGAGCTGATTTATGTTCAAATGCTTTTGAATTGGGCAATCTGGTTGTAGCGGTCAAGACATAATTTAACTGTTCAATATACGCCATGGAACGGTTAACCCGGCTGTAAAAAAAATATAAAAATTTTTTCATTCTGTTTCTTAGAGGTGATAGCAAATTAAACTGGGGTAGTTTTAACTTGAATCAGGAAAGGCAATGACACAATCACACGATTATTTCAGTGGAAATCAATATTGATGCCCGTTCTAACTGATCGCCTCCTTGCAGCTTTATCCAGGCTAGCCTTGCGATTTCCCTGGCCAATTCTGCTGCTGTTTATCGCAGTCAGCGGCATCAGCCTGAGTTATACCGTTGATCACCTGGGCATCAACAACAATACCTCCGAAATGCTCTCGCAGGATTTACCTTTCCAGAAGGTCAGGCAGAAGCTGGAGCAAGCCTTTCCGATGGACGCTTCCGCCATTATCGTGGTCGTCGAAGCACCCACGGCGGAACAAACGGCGATGGTGGCGGCACTTGTCAACCAACGTTTGCAAACACAAACCGATTTGTTCGAGTCAAGTTACATGCCGGATGACAACCCGTTTTTCCGGCAGCAGGGTTTGTTATTTCTCAGCCTTGCCGATCTGGAAACGCTATCCAACAAACTGATCGACGCCCAGCCCTTTATCGGCTATTTGTCCAATCATTACCAGTTTGCCGGCCTGATGGATGTCATTTCGCTGGCGTTGCAGGGTCAGGAAAACGAGTTGACCATGCCACTGGATCCCTTGTTAAGCGCCGTCGACGAAGCTGTCGTCAAGATCAGTGCAGGTCAACCGCATTATGTTTCCTGGCAAAGACTGTTGACGGAAGCTGATTTTGGCCGCGACCAGACGCGACGCCTGATCATTGCCAAACCGCGTCTGAATTTCAGGCAACTGATGCCCGCTCAACCAGCGATGAGTTATTTGCGCGGCCTGGCCAGAGAAATATCAACCGCATACCCCGCCATCAAACTCAGCTTTACCGGTGAAGTGCCGCTGGAACACGAGGAATTGGAAACCGTCAGCCGCGGCATGGTGATTTCCAGCGTGGCGTCGTTATTACTGGTCCTCTGCGCGCTGTGGATAGGCTTTCGTTCGATGCGGCTGTTGTCGGTGACCTTCATCGCGTTGATTGTGGGCCTGGTTCTAACCACCGGTTTTGCCGCATTGGCGATTGGCCATCTGAATTTGATATCCGTGGCTTTTGCAGTGCTTTACATTGGTCTAGGCGTCGATTATGCCACCCACTTCTGTTTGCGTTATAAGGAATACCGGCAACAAGGGTTACCGAGTGAACAAGCCATCTTCAGCACCCAAAATACCATCGGCACGCCGCTGTTTTTATGCGCCTTTACCACTGCAATCGGTTTTTTTGCCTTTGTCCCCACCGATTTCAAGGGCGTATCGGAGTTGGGCATTATCGCCGGCGTCGGCATTTTTATCGGCTTGCTGGTGTCGTTGACATTGCTGCCCGCTTTGTTGAAACTGCTGCCGTTGTCCAGCTTGTCCGCCAACGACCGCTCCTTTTTGCCGAATTGGGCTTATGCCTTTCCATTTCGGCATGCCACAGCGATTCGTATCAGTGCCTTGCTGCTGGCAATCGGGGCCAGCTTTATGTTGACACGACTGACATTCGATTCCAACCCGGTCAATCTGCGCGATCAAAACACCCAATCAGTCATCGCCTTTAAAAAACTGCTCGGCAGCAAAACCGATTCGCCGTTCGCGACTTCGGCACTCACCGACAGTTTGAGCCAAGCCAATCTCTTAGCCGCGCAATTCGCCAAATTGCCCAGCGTCCACGAAGCCATCGCCTTAAGCAGCATGGTGCCGGAGCAACAGGATGAAAAGCTGGCGTTGATCGACAATCTGAATTTGATCATGCCGACGCAGTTGAATCGTTTCGAACAGCCCCACGAACAGTCCGATGTGCGCGCCGCCTTGATTAAGTTGGTCGATACGCTGCAAAAAACCACCGCTGAGCCATCTCCTGTTGCAGAGCATGAGTTGCTGGTAAAGCTGCATCGAGATGCGTTGCATTTCATCGAACAAGCGGATCAAAGTCAAAATCCGCCAGATACCTACGCAAAATTGGAACAAAGCTTGTTCGAATTAATGCCGCACACCATGCTGCAATTGCGTGACGGCTTAACCGCATCGGTATTTGCCATCGACGACTTGCCGGACTACATCCGCAGGCAATGGCGTAGCGATAGCGGCGTCTATCGGGTATTGGTGTTGCCGGAACAGGATCTGAACAATCCCGAGCATCTAAAGACTTTCGTCAATGACATGCTGGACACTTACCCGGAAGTATTTGGTTTGCCGATTGGTGATGTGAAATCCGGCGAAGCAATAGTCGCCGCCTTTGTCCAAGCTTTTTCCAGCGCTTTGCTGATGATCGTTCTATTGCTGTTGGTGCAAACGCGCAGCCTGAAAACCACGTTGTTGATTATTACGCCATTATTGCTGGCGGCCCTGCTAACCGCAGCCAGCAATGTGCTACTGAACAACCCCTTCAATTTCGCCAATATCATCGTGCTGCCGCTACTGCTGGGCATCGGTGTCGACAGCGGCATACATATCGTGCATCGCTTGCAGCATCCGCTCGAGGAAAAACAGGACTTATTGCAGACCAGCTCTGCCCGCGGGGTTTTTTACAGTGCGTTGACGACCTTGTGCAGCTTTTCCAGCCTGGCATTCAATACCCATGCCGGCACCGCCAGCATGGGCTTGTTGCTATCCATCGGCATTTCACTGATGTTGATTTGCTGCTTGCTGGTGCTGCCGGCATTGAGCCATAAAAAATGAAGGATTGTTGATGAAATTAATTGCACGAATCGCAATAGGGTCGCTACTCGCAGCCGGGTTGCAGGGCTGCATTTCCCCGCTGGCCTTGGATCATGCGGTGATGGCCTACGACCAAACCACGACCGAAATTCAGTCCAAACAATTACTGCTAAACATAGCCCGCGCGCATAGACATCAACCCTTGCACTTTACCGGGGTGTCGAATATCGCGGCCACCTTCAATTTTCAGTTCAATGCCGGCGCTACGCCGGCCATGACCGGCGAATCCGGTTCGTTGTTGACCCCGATCTTCGGCGGCACGGTGTCGGAAAATCCGACCATCAGTATCGTGCCGATCGAAGGCGAAGAGTTTACCCGCCGCTTGCTGACGCCGTTTCAGGAAAACAAGTTGACGATGCTGCTGAGACAAGGCGCCGATATCGATTTGATCTTACGTTTGTTAGCCGGAGAATTGCGTATCAAAGGCGATAAACAGGATTCGGTCTGCGGCAACTCGCCCAAGGACAGGCAGGCTTACCGCTGCTTCCGGCAATTTGTGACACATTTGTCGTCGATTCAGGATCGACGCTTGTTGTTCGTTGAGCCATTGATGTTTGACCGCAGCTGGCAAGTGGCGGCGGATTCTCTGACTGCGGAACAAAGAGCCAATCTGCAAAAAGAATTTAAGGTCAAACCCGACATTAGCGGTAAAGCATTGACCATCACCCAGCGGGTAACCGGCCGCGTCATCCTGAGTAATTACGATCCGCAGCGCCTGAGCAACGAAGAACGCATAAAACTCAATGACGATGCCGACGATGGCGCGATGAACGACGTTATGGTCGATATCCGCCCGGATTATCCTGGTGGCGAGTTGCCGTTGCACGGTTTTTTTCGGCTCCGCAGTTTTTACAATGTGTTGAATTTTATTGGCAGAGGCCTGGATGATCAGCCAGAATTCTCGGTAGACAAACACCCCAACACCCCAGCGGTCACTGAAAATCCGATTGAAACCTTGGGCATATCGGTTTCCGAAAACCAGCCTGAAGCGGATTCCATGATTGAGTACGAAGGCTTGTATTATGCGGTAACGCCGGAAACCGGCTACCAATGGAATCGCGAAGGCTTTCGCTTGCTGCATCAAATATTTCAAATGACCATGGCCGTGTTGCCGCAGCAAGCCGCGCCGCAAATTACCATTTCCAAATAGGAGGCCTTTTGATCCCAAAAATCGACCACAGCATGATCATGAAATGCGTGGCTTACGAAAACGGCATCAGTATCGGCGATATTACGCTGGAAGCGATCAGCGATGTGCTGCAGCGCGAACATACCTTTGTATGGCTGGGTTTGCGCGAGGCCAACAAAGAGCTGTTGCTGAAAATACAGGAAGAATTCGGCCTGCACGATTTAGCCATTGAGGATGCCTGCACGGCGCATCAACGACCCAAACTTGAAGAATACGGCGACTCGTTGTTCATGGTGTTGAATACCGCTCACCTGGGCGAACAGCAAGTGGAATTCGGCGAAACCCACTTGTTTCTGGGGCCGCGTTTTTTGGTGACGGTGCGGCATGGCGCATCCCGCAGCCTGGGCACGGTCCGGGAACGCTGTCAAACCATGCCACACCAACTAAGTAAAGGGCCGGGATTTGCCTTGTACTCGATCATGGATTTCGTGGTGGACAGCTATACGTCGGTCATCGATGGGCTGCAGGCCCGTTTCGATGTATTGGAGTCGGCCATTTTTCAATACCGCCCCAGCCGGCAAACCATGGAAGGACTGTACGAATTAAAGCGGGAATTGCTTTTGCTGGAAGGCGCTATTACGCCGGTTATCGACATCTGCAACGAACTGATGCGTTTTCACAATGGTATTGTGCCTAAAGATGTACGAGTATATTTCCGTGACGTTGCCGATCATGTCAAACGCATTCAGCAGAGTATTCACGGCATGCGGGAGATGTTACTGGCAGCCATGCAGGTGCATCTGACCTTCGAAACGGTACGGCAAAATGATGTGGTCAAAAAACTGGCCGGCTGGGGTGCTATTTTGGCCATTCCCACCATGATATTCAGCTGGTATGGCATGAACTTTAAACATATGCCCGAGTTGGAATGGGAGTTTAGTTACCCGCTAGTGATAGGGGTGGTTGCGGCGGGCAGTGGCTTGTTGTTTTGGCGCTTGAAAAGAGCTCGTTGGCTATAACGGATTACGGAATATGAACCCAACCCAAGTAAAATGCCTTGTAGTTTTTACCTTGTTTGCCCTTATAGGCTTTGGCCCAATATCTCCCTCGTGTTTGATAGGCATATACATTGTCATCGAACGCCCGCGCTGGTTCTTTAATCTGGTTGGGAATTTATATGAAAGACAGCCGCCACTTCAAAACCGGGTTTCACCTGATTCTGAAAAGCAGACCAGACGAACCAGGATTAAATGCTTTCTGAGTTTGCTGGGGTTATTTATAGCTGATATTGCGCCCATCCCGGTTACAGCATTAATTGCATTTACGGTAATTTTAAATAGACCTTTGTGGTTTGTGAGAGTCGTCGCCAGTGTCTATGGTAAGGACTTAAAAACGGAATAAAGAGTTAGAGGTTAGCAATGTCAGGTCAGCGCTAACAGCCAGACTTTCGCAAGTTCGATTTTAGGCTACATGAATGTCGCAAAGTGGCCGGATAGCCGTCCGGCGTCGATCGGTCGCGGCAAAATCCTTCATGGTTGGATGTGTTCATCAGTCTGACCGGATAAAAAATATTCTATACGAAGCGCTGCAAAGCTTTTGGATCGGCGATGGCTTTGAATGCGCGTCGATCGGTTACCAATCAAGTATTTAGCAAGTGAAGCTCCATGAGTCGATTAAGTTTGTTCACGAAAATTTAATCTTTTGTCAACCTTGCATGTTTAAAACTATGAACTAGATTTGATATAAAAAATGCGTTTGCCGATTCCGGCGGGTCCTTCCGCAACGGTAAACCGAAAAAAGGGGCGGGTATGGCAAATTACACGGCTGTTTCGGGAGTGCTTGAGGCGCTAAAAGCCTATCTTGAGCAATTCAAGGATATGCTGGATGCCGTGTCCGTCAGCGTGGAAATTCTCAGCAGCGAAACCCTGAAAGCCGGCCCCGTCGACGCCACCCATAAAGTCGGCATTTATTTACACCGCATTTCCATCGATCCCTTCGGCAGAAACCGCCATCTTCCCCCCAGGCCCGGCATAGGCAATCAACCCCGAAAAGAGCTGCCGCTGAATCTGCATATTCTGCTGATCGGCTGGAGTAAAACCACATTCGAACAAGTCGTGCTGGCCTGGGCCATGCAGGTGTTGGGCTCTGGCACCGAGCTGGATGTGGCGGATATAGAAGACCATATCGGCGACAGCAACCGCAATTGGCAGGACCAGGACCGGGTGCAAATTTTGCCGGAAGACATGTCCAGCGAGGATTTCATGCGCATGTGGGACAGCCTGCCGCACGACTATATTTTATCGGCGCCGTACATCATCAAAACCCTGCGCCTGGAACCGGTGCGTGACGATGGGGGCGAACCGGTGCAAAGCATCGTATTGCCGGTCGGAGAGCTGCAGTGATCCGCTTCAAGGAAACCCTGATTCGGCAAAGCAGCGATGTGATCCGCTGGCTGGACGGCACCGGCAGGGAAGGCCAGCAAAACCCGGTATTAAACGCTTTGCAAATCGACTTGGACGACGATTTAGCCGTAAAGGGATTGAGTTTGCTGCATAAGCCGGGGGTCAGCATTATCTGGCGTTCTCAACTGCCGAACGCGGAGCAATTGCAACGCACGGCGGAGCCCGGCCGGGCCACGGAAATCCAAATGGCAAGACCCGCCGAAACGCCGTATCAACTAAAAGGCACGGTGCGCGACCCGGCGGGTCAGTTTAATCCGCGTACCTTCATTACCGACTGCGGCAACAACAGTTATCCGCAAATCGCGCTGTACCGCTCGGTGGTGGGCACCCGGCTCAGCCAAAACAAATCCTTGCAAGGCCTGCTGCGTTACCAAAAACAAGCCGATGAAAGCGAAGCGCGACCCGCTTCCTGGGCCTTGGTGACTCTGCAGGTCGATCTCGCCGGTACCGGCGACAGTTATATCTTTAACGCGCAGGCGGATATCGACGGCTATTTTCAAATGCCGGTCACGCGATTATCGGTAGCCATGCTGACAGCCGGCTTTAGCGCGGAGTTAAGCGTCAAGGCCGATAAAGCCCAAACCGGCAGCGCCTTTCCGGACCCCGATCAAATGACGGCCATGCAGATCGCGCTGGCCGATGGCGGCGTGTTTGCGGACGCGCAAACCGTGTTGGCCGAAAACAAGAATCATCGCCTTAAATTGGGTTTTGTTGCCGATGAAACCCGCGTTAGCACCCTGGAGTTAAAAAGTCCCTAATCAGGTTAATCCAACCCAAGATCGTTGAAGGAGGCACACCATGCCCGAGTATCTCGCCCCCGGCGTATACATAGAAGAAAAGAGCTTTCGAGCCCGTTCCATAGAAGGCGTCGGCACCAGCGTGGCGGCCATCGTCGGACCGACCCGCACCGGACCGTTCCGCGGCAAGCCGGAGCCGGTGACCAGCTTCGCCGATTTCGAACGCATCTACGGCGATCTTGAGGATTTGCAGTTTGCCGGCAACAAGACCCAGCTCAATTACACCGCACTGGCGGCGCGGGCGTTTTTCGACAACGGCGGCAAACAACTGTTTGTCAGCCGGGTGGTCAAGGGCGTCAACGCCAGCAATACCGCGACCGACGGCAGCAGCGCCGTTCGCGCCGCGCGGGCCAGCGCCGACGGCAAGCTGAGTTTCAAAAGCCGGTTTCCGGGCAAGGTCGGCAATTACGTGTTGGAGCTGCATTGGCAGGACAGCGAAAACCTGTTCTCCTTAGAAACCACCACCGCGCCGCTGGAAGGCGAAGAACTTTATCTGGAAGCGACCAACGTGCCGCAAGAAGTGCGGGTCGCGGCGGGCGATTTGCAAGCCAACCGCTTTCCGATTTCCCTGAAAGTGCGGGTACGCCGCAACGGCGCCAATTTCGATATTCTATCCGGCGAAATCAAGGACAAGGACGATGCCGATGCGGCGTTGACCCGCTTGGTGATCGCCCAATTGCCCGCCGCCAGCAGCAAAATCAGCCGCGTTGCATTGCGCACGCCGGCCAGCGGCAAATTGCAGGCAGGGGTGGCGGTCGAGTTGCGATTGTCGCAAGTCACCGATCTGTCCAATGTCAGCGGGGTCGCGCACTGGGGTACTTTGACCGTGTTGAAAGGTTCGCTGAAGGCGGACGCCAGCGCCAATCTGACCTTGATCAATTTGCCGGTGGCGCAAAACGCCGGTCTGGCGGCCGATATCGATTTTCCCATTACCGCGCTGGCCGCTCTGCCCGGCAATGTCGGCGCCTTGCTGGTGCGGCGCAATTTCGATCTGGACGTGTTGCGCATAGACGATATCGACAAACTGCGCAAGGGCGCCGCCGGCGAGGTGGTGTACCGGGTCGGCGGCCTGTCGACTTCGGCCGCCGCCGACGATTCCTTGGGCAAAAAATTGTTGGCCGACCCGGCCACCCGCGATGCGCAGCTTACCCAGCCTATCGCTTGCACGGTGGCCGCCGATGCCAACGTATTCAGCTTGTTGCATGCCTTGTTCGATAGTGCGGCGCTGAATACCCCGCATCCGGTCAACGGTCCCCGTTATCTGATCGAGCTGCAAAACGGCAGCGACGGCGATATTCCGGAAAGCGGCGATTACGCCGGCGAAATTAACGACAAAGACGGCAATACCGGCTTGGCTGCTTTCGAGCAGGTGGAGGATATTTCCATCGTCATGACCCCGGCCGCCGCCGCGCTGGATACCACGGCCAAGCATTTGGCGGTGGTGATCGAAATGCAGAAACACTGCAAGCGCATGCAGTACCGGGTCGGCATCGTCGACAGCGAAGCCAACATGAGCATCAGCGAAATCCGCGACTTCAAATCCAACCTGGACGATACCCGCTTGGCGCTGTATTACCCCTGGGTGGTGACCGCCGACCCGACCGGCAAGCGCAGCACCCTGAGCCTGCCGCCCGGCGGCTTTATCGCCGGGGTCTATGCCAACACCGACGTCAGCCGGGGGGTGCACAAGGCCCCGGCCAACGAAGTGGTGCTGGGCGCGCTGCATTTCGAGCAGGACATCAACCGCTTCCAGCAAGAGCTGCTGAACCCCAACGGTATCAACTGCCTGCGTTCCCTGCCGGGACGCGGCCACCGGGTGTGGGGCGCGCGCACCACTTCCAGCGATCCGGAATGGAAATACGTCAACGTGCGGCGTTATTTCCTGTTCCTGGAACGCTCGATAGACAAATCCACCCAGTGGGCGGTGTTCGAGCCCAACGGCGAAGCCTTGTGGGCCAGCATCCGCATCTCCATCGAGGATTTTCTGTACAACGAGTGGGTCAACGGCCATCTGTTGGGGCCGACCCCGAAACACGCCTATTTCGTGCGCTGCGACCGCAGCACCATGACTCAGAACGATCTGGACAACGGCCGGCTGGTTTGTGAAATAGGAGTGGCGGCCTTGAAACCCGCCGAGTTCGTGATTTTCCGCATCGGTCAAAAGACCGCAGACGCCTAGAGGTGAACCACCATGGCCGTATTTAGAGAAACCCCATATTCCGCTTTTAACTACGTGGTCGAACTGGAGCCGGGGCAGGGCGACCAAGTCGACGCCGGCTTTTCCGACGTCTCCGGCCTGAATGCCGAAGTTACCATCGCCGAGTACCGCAACGGCAACAGCAAGGTCAACTACGTGACCAAGATTCCCGGCATCCACAAGGCCGGCGACGTCACGCTGAAACGCGGCATCATCGGCGCGCAAAACCTATGGACCTGGCTGGACGAAGTGCGTCAGGGCAAGCTGTCCGGCAAACGCAACATCAGCATCAAGCTGCTCAACGAAGACCGTTCCGACACCGTGGTGACTTGGCGGCTGAAAAACGCCATGCCGATCAAATGGACCGGGCCGACCTTGACCGGCAAGGGCGGCGGCGACGTTGCCATTGAGGAGCTGGTGTTGTCGGTCGAAACGGTGGATCAGGAATAAGCCATGGCACTGGCGGATTCCCGGCTGGAGATGCGGGTCAGGCCCGCGGCGGCGGTTGACGCGGTGATGGACGTGGCCATGCTCGGCCATTGCCCCGGCAACGCCCGCTGGGATTTGCTGCTGGAAAGTCCGCAAACGGTCGCGGAAATAGCCCGGCTGGGTTTTGCCGAGCAGATGGAAACCTTAGCCAAGTGGCAACGGGAATTAGAGAAGCCGCAGGCCGAGCGCACCATGGCTGAGCCGGAGCCGGCCTTGCTGGCGCTTTACGGCCTGCCGATTCCGCTGTTGAGTCTGGCCCATTTTCAGGTGTTGTTTCCCGATGCCGAGCATCAAGCCGTGGCATACCGTAGCCAACTGGCCGGCAACAGCGCCTGGCTCCCGGCAGCCGTCGCCGATTTTTTCCAGTCGCCTCAACCGGGTGCGTTTGCCGACGGCGCCAAAAAACTGTGGCTATTAAGAATTCCGGAATGGCAGGGACAACAGGGCTTCTTGCCCGACCCCTATGCCGATTACGGCGACCCGCAACGGCTGCCGGCTTTCGATCGCGCCATGCTGATTCCCAATCTGGGGGCGATAGCCTTGCCCGATCTGGAGCGTTTGCAAATACCGGCCAATTTAACCGATGTCCGGCGCATGCGGCTGGTCAATCCCAACCCGGTGTTTTTGCCTTGCGCGGCATCGACCACGGACGACCACCGCGAGCGCCGGCGCGGCGAGGAAATTCCGCAACCGGCGGAGGTCTGGCCTCTGCAAAGCGTGCTGACGCCCATTTTGCAAACCCTGAGAAAACGCCGCCCCGATCTGCAATGCCTGTTGACCTTACCGTTGGAACAAGCCGGCGAAGGCAGTTTGCCGGCAGTGGCGCGGGAAGCCCGGCTGGCGATTCAAACGGCCGCCGACAGTGCAAATTCAGGCCTGCATGCCATGCAGTTTTTGTTTCCCTATCTAAGTAATCGCGAGCGGCCGCTATGCAGTCCGGCCGGCTTGATCGCCGGCGCCATGCTGGAAACCAGCCAACGCCTCGGGCCTTGGCGCTCGATGGCCGGCAGAACCTTGCCCGGCATGTGGCAGCTTTATCCGCCGCTGCACAGCCAGCAAGTGGCCGAGCTGCGCGACCGGCCCGGCGTGGGCGTGCTGGTGGCGCATAAAAACCGCCTGCAACTGGATGACGAACGCCGCGCCGCGCCGGTAGTGGCGGCCGGCGGCTTTTCAAGGCAGAGCCGTCAGGCCGAAGGCTACCGTTCCGGCGAAGTGGCGCGTTTTCTGGGCTGGCTGCACCGGCAATTGCTACGGCTGGGCGAGAGCTGGCTGTTCAACACCGACGTGCGCGATCCGCAGGGCAAAGTCCAGCTGACGCAGTTTTTTACCCGCCTGCATAGAGCCGGCGCCTTGCGCGGCGCCTTGCCGGAACAGGCTTTTTCCATCGCCGCCAGCCACGACAACGAAAGCACGGTGATGTATCAAATCGAGCTGGCGCCGGTATTTGCGATAGACCGTATCGTGCTGAATTTTAGCCACGACCTGGGCAGCAACAGCAGCCAATGGCAATTGGACATAAAAAATGGCTGAACTCATCCCGTTTCGCTTTCATGTGCAATTGAGCCTGCCGGAATCGGCCGGCGGCGGTTTGGTGTGCAACGGCGCCTTCAGCGAGGTCAGCGGCCTGGAGGCCAGCATGTCGCCCAAAACCCTGAAGGAAGGCGGCCGCAATTGGGGCGAAGTGCAATTGGCCGGCCCGACCACCTTTGCCACCGTGGTACTGAAACGCGGCATCACCGACGCCGACGGCCTGTGGCGGCTGTTCGACCGCAATTTCCGGCAAAGTTATTATTCGATACGTTTGAATTGCAGCATCCAGTTGATCAATCCGGCCGATCCCGGGCAAGCCGTGATGGTCTGGACGCTGGACAACGTACTGCCGATCAAATTCAAGGGGCCGGATCTGAACGCCACCGCCAATCAGGTGGCGATAGAGGAACTGCATTTGAACCACGAAGGCTTTGCGGTGAACTGGAACCAATCGGCGCAGGCGGTGCAAAATGGCTAGCAGCAAACTCAGTAAGGCGGTGTTGATCCCGTTGGACGCACAAAACCAGGATGCGCCGGAAGAAAGCTGGATCACCGTGCAATTCAATCCGGCCAGCTTGAAAGTGACGCTGTCCAACACCCTGAAAGACAGCAACAGCGGCAGCGGCCAAAGCAAGGCCGCGCAGTTCGTCGATAAAAGCGAATCGACCTTGGCAATCGAACTGGTCTTCGATACCAGCGTGCTGGACGGCGAAAATCTTACCGAGACCGACGGCACGCAAACCCTGTTGCATAAAGACGTGCGCCAGCAAACGCAGCGTATCGCCAGCGAATTCATGAAGCCACAGGACGCGGAAAGCAATCAACCCAAGGCGCCCAAGCGCTGCCGCTTCCAATGGGGCAGTTTTTCCTTTATCGGCATGCTGAGCAGTTACAACGAAACCCTGGATTTTTTCTCGCCGGAGGGCGTGCCGCTCAGGGCCACCCTGGCCTTGAGCTTCAAACAGGACAATTACCAGTTCGACATCATCGATTTAAAAGACGCCCTGCGCCAGCAAGGCCGCTTGGCGGTGGACGGCGAGGGCGTCAGCGCCGCGGACGCCAATCTGGCCGCCGGGCGCAGCCCGCAACAATGGCGGGATACGGCAATGTATAACGGCATGGAAAATCCGCGTTTTAGCGACAATCAAGGGGTGGTGATGCCGCCTAGCGGGGCCGAAAGCGGCGCCGGCAGCGGCGGCGGATACAGTTACGGTCAATCGGACAGGCTGGGTACGCAAATACCCGGCGCGTTTTAAACAGTAAACAACAGGAGCGGAGTGTGCCGGTTTTTATCAACGAAGTGATAGCGGAAGTCAGTCAGCCCGACGCTGGCGAACAAACCGAAAATCCGGTATTCGCCGCCAGCAACGAGCAGGAAGAACAATTGCTGCGGCAACTGCAAATCCTGCACGAGCGGCAGGCCCGCTTGCTGGTGGATTGATATGGCCGAAGCCTTCATCAACGCCAGACCCCGATTTAGGGTCGACGGCAATGACGATGCCGCCATGGCGGAAGCGGTCAAGGATGTGGCGATACAACAGCCGCTGTCCGGACGCGCGCATGCCGAGATTCGCCTGATCAACTGGGGCCGGGTGGACAACGCCGAGGCGCCGGGCTTCGTGTTTCAGCAAATCCGGCACGGCGCCGTGATCGACATCATGATAGGCGAACAGGATCAGCAAGCCCTGTTCAGCGGCGACGTCACCGCGATAGAAGAACGCTACGGCGACGGCGCCCCGCAACTACTGTTATTAGTGGAAGACAAAATGCATTTACTGGCCCGGCAACGGCATACCCGCCGCTTCGAAGAACAAAGTCTGGACGACGTGTTGCGGGCCCTGGCCGACGATGCCGGTTTGTCGGCCGATATTCAGGTGTCGTCGCAAACCGGCGACTGGCATCAATTCAACGAAAGCAACCTGGCCTTCATGCAACGCTTGCTGGCGCCTTACGATATTGCCGTGCGCTGGCGGCAAGATCAACTACGCATTAAAGCGGAGCAGGCAGACAGCAACCCGCCGCGCTTGAGTCCGCAAGACGGCATGGAATATCTGCGCATCATCGCCGATTTGAACGGCCAGCCGGCAAACGCCAAAGTCGCGGGTTTCGATCTGGCCGCCGACCAAGCCACTTCCGCCGAAAGCGCCGCCTTGCAACCGGCACCCTCCGGCGCTTCCGGCGTCGACCTGCTGAACGAACTGGGCTGGCCCGGCGAGGCGTACTTTCCGCATCCCTTTGCCAAAACCCAGGGCGAGGCCGACAAATGGGCCGCCGCACAATTCCGCGGCCGGGCCAAAGCCTTTCTGGCCGGGGAAGCGGTGTGCACCGGCAATGTGGAGTTTGCGGCGGGCCGGGAAGTGGAACTGACCGACGTTTCCGAACGCTTGCGCGGCCGCTACCAAATCGTGCATTGCAGCCACCGCTTCGATAGCAGCCAGGGTTTTAGAAGTTTTTTAAAACTCAACCGTGCCGACTGGAGTGTCTGATATGAACACGCTCGGCCACGGTTTCGGCGCCTTGCAGGCCTTGCATCTGGCCACCGTGCTGGATAACCAGGATCCGGACAACCGGGGCCGCATCAAAGTGCGGCTGGCGGTTGGCGACATGGAATTATGGGCGGCGGTATTAACCAACAGCGCCGGACAGGATTACGGCGTCAGCCTGCTGCCAAAAATCGACGAAAAAGTGGTGCTGGCGTTTATCAGCCCGGAAGTGGCGGTGGTGATGGGGGCGCTGTGGTCGGGCGGCGACAGCCATCCGCAAGAAGCCCGCGAGGTGGAGGACGTATATTGCATACGCACGCCGTCCGGTTCGCAACTCAAATTCGACGATAGCGAGGATTCGAAGATCGACATCAAGACCAGCAGCGGCTACCACCTGGAAATCACCGAAGCCGAAGGCGGCAAGGTGTTGATCGAAAAAGGCTCGGAAAGCATCGAATTCAGCAATGCCGAAATCAAAATCAACGCCTCGTCCAAAGTCAGTATCGAAGCCGCGCAGGTGAAAGTATCGGCCGGCATGGTGGAAGTGGAGGCCGGCATGAGCAAATTTTCCGGCGTGGTGAAATGCGATACCCTGATCAGCAATGCGGTGGTATCCAGCAGCTATACGCCGGGAGCGGGGAATATATGGTAGCCGAACACAAACCCGTGCTGCGGGCGCCGTATTACGCCGACCCGGAAGACGGCACGATGATCCACCGTTATCTGGAGGAGGATTTCGTCACCCGCCACTTGCAAGCCATGCAACAAGGCGGCCTGCAGGGCAACCGGGCGCAAAAATGGCGGTTCGAAGACCGCTTTGCCGACGATAAAACGCTGCCCTGGCTGCGGCTGCCGGTACACCGGACCTTTTATATGGTCAGTTGCGAAACGGTTTGCGATACCTTCGGCAACCCGCCCTTCAATCCGCAAAACATTACCTCCGCCGGTTTCGTGGTGCGCCGCCGCGACGGCGGCCGTTGGCTGCAACTGAACGGCGTGGCCCAGGGCTGGCAGGCCGCTACACCGAACCAGGACGACCCGGACTACGCACGGCAACTGCGCCGGCAAAAATTGATACGCCCGCGCCTGCCGGCGCCAGCGGCCAGCGGCGAGGAAACCTATCCCTTGCATGCCCAATTGGTCACCGCCACGACGGCCGATGGCAGGCAGCGCAAACACACCTTGTTGTACGGCTTTTTGCCGCTGTCCGGCTCGGTAGCCAATGAGCTGTTGGAAAAGCGCGCGAGCGCCGACTATTTCGTCGATACCCTGCCGTGGCCCTTCGGACGGCAGGATCGGAAAACCAATGAAGTATCGGTCTGGCGGCGCGGCGACGGCCAAGTGATGCAAAACGGCGTTGCAGCACCGGCCTTGCTGAAGCTGGTCAATCAATTGCTGAGTCGCTATCAGTTATTGGATCATGCCGTTACCGCCAATAAAGCGTTGTACGATTTTTTTACCGGCGTGCATTTTTACCGATTGCCGGACCGCGTTCGATACCAGCAAACCCGGCAAAAGCTGGCGCAGGTGGCTCAGCGCTGCGGCGGTTTGGCCGAAGCGCTGGCCTTGTTTCCGCTCGGCAATGCCGCCGAAACGATTGCCGCCTTAAAAATCCAACAACGCAGCGTGCCCGGTCTGGCTTATCCCGATTTTGCCGAAGCCGACGATTTCGCGGCGGCTCGCTTGACGGCGGATACGGCGCAAGCGCTGCAATGGCTGGCCGGCGTATCGGCATTGGCCAAAAGCATTCTGCCCAATCCGACCGCGCACGCGGCGCTGTCGGCGTTGCTATCCGGTATTAACAGCGCGGATGCCAGCCTGCATGCCTTGCAAAGCTATCTGTCCGATAGCGGCAATTTTAAACTGCAAAGCCTGCAAAATTACTTTGATACCAACAAGGCTGCATTATTGACTAAGGCCAGTAGCGACGAGGATGTGGCCGATTTGTTCGTCAACCTAGCCGCGGATAGTCAGCTGTTTTTCAACGAAGCGCAAGCCATGCGCTTGCGCGAGCTGCTGTTCGAGCGTTCCACGGCCTTGACCAAGGACTATGTGGACAGCCTGCAAATTCCGCGTTACCGGCAAAACACCGGCGATATCTATTACATCAAGCCTTTCGTGCGCTACCTGGATCCGCACGGCTGCGAACAGATCGTTTGGGGCGGCAACAGCGAACCGTTCCGGGTGGCGGCGCCGTTCGATCCGGAAGCCGGCCGGCCGCAAGCGATACAAATGCCCAAGTTGTCCGATTTGAAGCGCGGCCTGGCCAAGGGCGCCACCTTCGTGGCCCCCAAGGACCTGGCGGAAAAACTGAAAACCATCGGCATGGAGATGCCGCCGACCGAAAAATCCGGCAATAGTTTCGGATTGGAATGGATCATCAGCTTCAGTCTGCCGGTGATAACCATCTGCGCGATGCTGCTGTTGATGATAGTGCTGAATCTGTTGAATTTATTTTTCCAATGGCTGCCGTACGCCATTACTTTGATACCCAAACCCAAATGAACAGCCGACTCTCGCCCATCATCAGCTGGCCGCTGGAAATCGAACTGGAAAACGGCCGCCTGCGCTTTGCCGAGGACAACCCCAGCATCCGCCAGATAATCTGGAACATTCTGGCCACCCGGCCGGGCGAACGCCTGATGCGGCCGGAGTTCGGAGCCGGTTTGTACAACTATATCCACCAGCCCAATAACGAAACTACCCGCAATCTGATCAAGGACGCGGTGGTGCGCGGCGTGACCCGCTGGGAACCCCGGGTGGAACTGACCAGCGTACAGGTGTTGCCCGACCCGGAGCAGATCAGCTATGTAAATGTCAGCATCCATTACCGGATTAGGCAAAACGGCGCGGCCGGACAAGCGGATTTGAGCCTGCAACTGGCCGGCGGCGGATAACAAAATGATAAACCGGTAGCGAACATACGAAGGTGACTATGAAACCCATGATCAATCTTGACGACCGTCGCTTCGAAGAATTGGTGGAAGAAGCCAAGGCCCGGCTGTTGAACAGCCTGCCGGAGCTGACCCAAATCGTGCCCGGCGACCCGGTGCACGCCTTGGTGGACGTCTTCGCCTGGCTGACCGAGACCATCCTGTACCGCGCCAACCTGATTCCGGAACGGCAGCGGCAGGCGTTTTTGAATTTGCTGCAAATACCGCGCCGGCCGGCGGTACCGGCCAAAGGCCTGGTTTGCATAGACGCCACCCGCAAACGCACCGCCAACCTGGCCGCCCTCATTCCGGCCGAAAGCCATTTGCCGGCCGGCACGCAATGGTTCAGCACGGTCGGCGATTTGCAGCCCACGCCGTTGCTGTTGGATGTGGTCTGCAAGGAAATTGTCAGCAATGCGCAGTTACTGGAGTTCGGCATTACGCCCGAGCAATTGCAGTTAACGTCGCCGGCCGGTAGCGCCGCAATCCCGTTCCGGCCTAGGCACTTGCTGCCGGGCAGGGACGCCATGGATTTGGCCGCCACGGTGGATAATGCGCTATATCTGGGCTTTAGCCTGCCGCTGCCGCTGGTGGCGCAAAAAACCGAGCTGGTCAAAAATCTGGCCGGCATTACCCTGAACATCGGCATCGCCCCGGCGGACGATTTGCCGGCCGAACAGGAAAGCCAGCCCTTGCCGCGCAACTTGCTGTGGGAACTGGCCTGGCAGCAACAAGGCGTCACCGATTTCGATTATCTGCCGCTGGAACAATTAGCCGACAGTTCCAACGGCGCCCGCCGGCCCGGCGTGGCGCGGCTGCGTTTGCCGAAAGACACCTCGCTGTTGCAGCCGTTTTTACCGGACGATCCGGCAAACGCCGGCTTGCGCAACAGCCCGCCGGAGCAGCCGGGCTCGACCAAGCCGGAACAAATGCTGTTTTGGCTGCGGCTGCGTTGCCCTGAACAACCGGACCTAATCCTGAGTTATCTGGCCGTGAACGCGGTGGACGTGATAGGACAGGGCATAGAGCGCGATGTGATGCTGGGCTTGGCCAGCGGTCAACCGGATCAACTATTGGCGTTTCCGCAACAGAATATCGATGCCGATTCCGCGCAAATAGACGTGGAAGAAAACGGCCAATATATTCCTTGGCGGCGGGTCGAGCATTTCGGCGCCGCCGGGGCCGAGGATAAAGTCTACATGCTGGACGCGGCCGAAGGCTGGCTGCGTTTCGGCGACGGTTTTCGCGGCAAGCTGCCGGGCCGCGGCAAACGGGTCCGTGTGTCCTACTACCGACACGGCGGCGGCGCGGCCGGCAACCTGCCGGCCAATAGTCTGAAGGTGCTGGAAAACGCCGCCGCCGGTTTGCAAGTGCGGCAGGATTTTCCGACCGCCGGGGGCATCGACGCCGAAACGGTCAGCCAAATGGAGCAACGCATCGCCGCGTTTTTAAGCCACCGCAACCGGGCCGTGACCCGAGACGATTTCACCCGGCTGGCCCTGGACAATCCGGTCAATCCGGTAGCGAAAGCCGAACTGCTGAGCGGTTTTTTGCCGGGTTCCAGCCTGGCCACCGCCCGCTTCGAGGTGCCGGGCGTAATCAGCGTATTCGTGCTGCCGCCCGCCGAACCGGCTATCGGCGCCTTCCCGCGCACCAGCGTTGGCCTATTGAAAGACATTTACGCCTATTTGAGCGAGCGCAGCCTGCTAGGCACCGAATTATATGTATTGAGCCCGGAATACGTGCAAGTGGCAATTGCCGTGTCGGTGCGCGAGCAAGACCCGCAAACCCGCCAGCAGGTGTACAAAGCCGTGGAACAAAGCCTGCTGAATTTTTTGTGGCCGCTGATGCCCGGCGGCCGTATCGGCCAGGGCTGGCCGTTGGGTCAGGCCGTGGATGTCAACGAACTGCGCACCGTGGCCGGCCGGGTGGCCGGCGTGCAGGCGGTGGGTGGTTTGCTGCTTTATGCGCGTAACAACGCCGGCCAATGGCAGACCCTGGCCGAGGGCCAAAGTCTGGCTCTGCAGCTCTGGCAATTGCCGGAGTTGGTCGGCATTAGCGTACAGGCCGACAACCCCGGCGAAGCGCCGCAACCGCCGAATATCGTCAGCGGCGCCGGCGAACGGGACGCCATAAAAGACTGGATTCCCACCCCCGTGATTCCGGACATTTGCTAAGCCCATGGACAGCAACCGCACTTCATTTTTACTGCTCAAGGACGCCGGCGATTTTGCCAGCCGCTCGCTGAAGTTCGTCTGGGACGCTCAGCAGCAGGCATTCAGGCTGGAACAGCAGCAGGCGCATTTTTTTCCGGAGATTACCCCCGAACAGGCATTATCGGCCTGGCAAAATGCGCCGGCGCGGGTAATAGACAACTACGGCCAGATAGGCGCCATCAGCGCGGACGGCAAGCGCTTTCAGGTCATAGCGGACTGGCAAGCCAGCCAATGGCTGGATGTGCGGGCCAGCAGCGATAATCCCGACGCCCGGAGCATGGATCAATTGACGCTGGCGCCGGTAGTGGCGCCGGATTTCAGCCAGTTCGTCGATTTGCATATCGGCGGCGGCAGTCTGGCGGCCTTGGCGGTCTCGGGGGCCGAAAATGCCTTGATCGCGATGGATTTGCAACGCCGCTGGCAACAGCGTTGCGAGCTGGATATCGTCCCGCAACGGCTATGCGTCGACAGCCGGCGGCGGGTCTGGCTGGCGGGCACATATACCGATGCCGACGCCAACCCGCGTAGCGCCATCGTGATGGCGCAAGGCGAACCCTTGCCGCAGGCCTATCATCCGCCGGTTTTGGCGTTTTATCCGCAAATCGCCAATCCGCATGCCTTGCAACAGCAATGGCGGCAGGATGCCGAATTTTACGACGGCTTGCTGGCGATGTGCGTCGATCAAGAATTTTTATATCTGTTGGTTTACCGACAAACGGCGGAGGGTTATCGTCAGCATGTGCTGATCCGGGCCTTGAGCGACGATGCCGCCACGCCTATTGTGGATGTGGCGTTGCCGGAGGAGTTGCCGTTTGCGGTGGATTGTTCGGTGGTGGCGCCGGACCGCTTGGCCTTGCTGGTACCCAAACCGGCGGCCAACACCGAACGGCGGCAATGGGACTGCCCGGTGGTGACGCTGGACAAACAGCAGGGCACGGCTCGCCTCGGCGGCGAACGCTACCGGATGTTGTCGCTGCATTCGCCCCGGTTCATGGTCGGTCTGGACGGCAAAACCCGTTATCAATCCGAGCAAGGCCCGATGCCGTTGCTGCCGTTGCCGCAGGCGCGCTTTCCGCGCAACGGCGTCTGCATTCTGGATAAGGCCCTGGATGCCGGCAGTCCGGATTTACTCTGGCATCGCCTGTATCTGGAAGCCTGTATTCCGGCCGGCTGCGCCTTGCAGGTGTATGCCCGCGCCTACGACGACCCGGACGGCAAATCACAGGCCGACTGGCAATTGCAACCGGAACCTCTTTGGCTGCCGCTAGCCTCGGAACTGCCGTTTTATCCCGGCTGGAAGCCGCCGCAACAGCCATACCAAGGCTTGTATCAGATTCTGCTCCAGCGTCAGTCAGGCGCCTGCCGGGAATTGCGCGGACGGTTTTTGCAATTGAAATTGCAAATGAACGGCGACGGCCGGCATACCCCGGCCATACACGCCATTCGGGCCTATATTCCTCGGTTTTCCTGGCAGCAACAGTATTTGCCGCGCCATTTTCATCAGCTGGAACGGCCGCTGGCGGGGGATATGCGGCCGGCCAACAGCGCCGATTTCCGCGAACGGCTGCTGGCCGCCTTCGAGGGCCAATTGACGCCCATCGAAGACCGGGTCGCCGCCGGCGAAATACTGGCGGATCCGCAATCCGCGCCTGCTTTGCAATTGCAGACGCTGGCCGGCATGTTGGGCGTGGAATTGCCGGAACACTGGCCGCTGCAGCGGCAGCGCGACTGGCTGAGTTTCAGCGGCCAGTTGCAACGCCAGCGCGGCACCATGGCCGGCCTGTGTCTGGCGCTGGACATCGCCACCGACGGCGGCGTCAGCCGCGGCCAGGTGATACCGGTGGAGCATTTTCGTCTGCGCCGTACCTTGGCCACCATTTTGGGGCTGGACTTAAGCGACGAACAGCATCCGTTGACGCTGGGCACCGGCCAAAGCGGCAACAGCATCGTCGGCGACAGCCTGATTTTAAGCGCCGACAATGCCCGCGAGTTCCTGGCCCTGTTGGCGCCGGACTTGATCAAGGACAACGCCGACGACGAGCGTATCGTCGCCGAATTTTTCGACCGTTACAGCCACAGGCTGACGGTGATATTGCACGGTCCGGCCGGCGAGCAACAGGCCGACGTGCGGCGGATTTTGCGGCAGCAATTGCCCGCGCATCTGCAATGGGCCGTGAAGATCAGCGATTACTCGTTTATTCCGGGTTTGTCGCCCTTGCTGCAAATCGATAGTTATTTGCAACGCACGCCGGCCTGGAAAAAACTGATTTTGGATCGTATCCATCTGGGCCGCGACAGCTTGTTGCAAAACGCCATCGCCCTGGCGCCGGAACTGGCGACCGCACCCGCACCTGCAGGAGACTGACATGACCGCAATGCAAGACCAAAGTCTGATCGGCGACGGCCAATTCGAACAACCCTTGAAACGGGTGGTGTTCGAGCCGGGCATGCTGCTCGGGGTCGAAGCCACCAGCAGCGAACAGGATTACCACCGCCGGCGTCTGGTCCGCCATCAATATTGGCTGCACGGCTACGGCACCTTGTCCGGGCTGGTGGTGAGCCTGGAGGCCGACGAACCGGAAAACGCCGACCAGCATATTTTGACCAAACTGATCGTATCGCCGGGCGTCGGCATCGACGGCCTGGGCCGCGAGGTTAGTTCCTACGAACCCTATTGCATCAATCTGAAAGACTGGCTGGAAGCGCACAGCGATACAGACCGGATCTGGCAGGTCGCCAACGGCGGTTTCGACGGCGGCGATAACAGCTTGTGGCTGAAAGTGGTGTTTCGTTACCAGGAACAGCCCAGCGGCCTGCAGCCGGTGCTGGCGACCCAGATCAATGCCGGCACCGATCCGGTGCAGCCCAGCCGGCTGAAAGACTGCATCCTGCTGGAATTGATTCCGGAAAAACCGCTGTTCGACGACCCTGCGTTCGCGCCGTGGGGACCGCCGGCTTATTTGGACCCGCTACGGGCCGGCCACGTACACGGCCAGGCGCCCGCCGATCCGGCGGCGGCCTTGAATCCGGACGAACAAACCTATCTGGCCGCGCATGCCGACGCCGGCGGGCTGCTGAATCTGAACGCCGCCATGCTGCATGCCTTGGGCACCGATAAAAACGCCCTGGACATGCTGGCCAAGGAAACCGAGGCTGCGCAAACCTTGTTGGCCCGTATTCGCATTCAGCTGAATCCGGACCGCAAGGTGGTCAGCAACCCACAGCGCATGCAAATCAATAACCTGCTCAGACCCTTCGTCACCACCCCGCAGCAATTACTCAGCCTGCACCGGTCTGTAGCCCCCTAACTAAAGGAGAGTGACATGAGCCATACCATAGGATTTCAGCCCTTCGCCGCTCCGGAATTCAGTCAGGAAGGCTTGCGCAAAAGCAGTCTCGACCCTTTTCTATCCCGCAGCAATTATTTCGACGGCCGCCTGTTGAAAGCCGCCGACCTGACCCGAGACCAGCAATATCTGGACGAGCGCTTACTGCAAACCGGGCGGGTGCTGGGCAGCGGCGTGGTAAAAGGTTTACGGGCCGACTTGAGCGGCGCGCAAAAAATCACGGTCAGCCCCGGCTTGGCCATCGCGGCTTCGGGTAGGGTGCTGGAATCGGTCAACAGTTTGAACATAGACTTGACCGAGCGAGCCGCCATCGCGGTAATCAATCAACCGCCGCTGAGTTATTTCAATCGCGGCTTGTATGCCTTGATCTTGCAATACACCGAAAAAGGCGTCGGCATCGCCGAAACCTATCCGGAAGACATCGGCCAAAAAATAGAACCGCGCATCAATAGTTACGAAGAAGGCGTCGAACTGGCCTTAGTGCCGTTGCGGGAAAGTTATCCGGCCGGCAGCGAATTGAGCACGCGGGCGGCGCTGGCCGGAAAATTCCTGCCGCAATTGCAGCCTTTGCCGGAGATTCCGGACGACGCGGTGGCGCTGGGTTTGCTGGCCATCGATAAAAATATCGGCCAGTGGCTGGACCGCTCGCTGCTGTATCGGCCGGCCGGCATTCATTTGCAAGACAACGCTTTGCAGCAGTTGCTGGCCGCGCATTACGAGGAACTCCTGGCCGATGTGTTGACTGCGCGCAATTGGTCGTCATTGCAGGCGGCCTTCAGCGCCGGGCAGTTTTTTCAATGGTTGCCGCCGGTTGGCTCCCTGCCCAAACAGGCCGTGGACCCGGAAGCGGCGCTGCAACGGTTTTTTCCGGAAAGTTTTCGGGTCGGCATCTTGCCGGTGCGCAAGGAGGATTTGCCGATACTGGAAGCCGAAGCCATGCTGGAACAACCGATTAATCTGAGTCAGGATACGGACGTGGACATCATGATACTGGCGCCCCTGGCGGACGCCGATTTCAATTTTTACGCCCGCCGGCTGGAAGCGCCGACCGCAACAGCTGCTGCCGAACCTTTCGCCTTGTCTACCCGCTTGTTGCCCGGCTTGTTGCCGTTGACCCTGAACGTGCGGCCCTTGCGGCGTCCGGCCGTCGACACCGGTCAGCCCAATTACTGGCGCAATGTCTGGGACAGAGTGGGGGAAGGTCAATTGCGCTACCTGCGCCGTCCGGCCCGCATTGCCGAAAATCATGTCAGCACCGTGGTATTGGCGCGCGGCTTCCAGTTACCGGAAGCCTTGCCGCCCGACAACAACGAGCTGGAGCAACTCAACCAGCGTTTGCTACAGGCCGAACAGGCCAGGGACAGCTTCCAGGCTCAACTGCAGACCAGCCGGCAACAGTTGAAATCGGCCCAGCAGGAATACGCCAAACTGAAAACCGACTACGATGCATTGCTGAGCAGCGGCGGGCAAACCGGCGGCGGTCTGGCGGCGCAGATCGAGGCCCGCGGCCTGCGGGATAAAACCGCCGTGACGGCGGCGCGAAAATATCTGGACAACATCGCCAATCAACCCAAACTGCAGGAGTTGACCGGCCGGGTACTGACATTACTGGACAGCGTCTACGACCGGGCCTTCTGGCCGAGTCTGCTGCAAAGCCTGGAAGCCGGTTCCTTGGAAAAACTGTTGCTGAACCTGTTGGAAACCCTGCAAGCCGACAAACCGGCCCATGAGTTTATCGCCAATGCCGGCGCCGATCTCGGCCTGAAAGACGACACTCTGCAGGTTTGGAAACGTAGCGCGGAATTCTTGGGGGGATGAGCCATGGCTAATCGCAGCATACGTTTACACGAGGCCGCGCCCGGCAACGGCTTGGCCGCCGATCCGTTGCAGCAGCAAGGCCGGCTGCGCTTGAATCTGTTTGCCGGCCGCAGCCTGGGCGAGCGTGAATTCGACATCATGCAAAGCTATGCCGAGCAGCGCCTGTCGCCGTTGCTGTGCGGGCACGCGCCGGGCATTATCCATGGTTTCGAAGTGGCCGCCGGCGAAGTACCGTTGGAGGACAGCGAAACCAGCGACTGGCTGTTTCGGGTGCGTCCTGGGCTGGCGGTGGGCGGCGACGGCAAAATCGTCAATATGATTTTTCCGCTGGACCAGTATTGGCAAGAGCAAAAAACCGATTATCTGGAGCGGCGCAGCCGGGAACTGCATCCGATTGGCGCGGTACACGGCATCTATTTTCTCAGCGTGATACGCGAACTGGAGGCCGTGGATAAAAACGGCCAGTTCGCCGCCTGCGTGCGCGACGAGCTGGATTTGCTGCGCGATGCCCGCATCGAAACCGTTGCCCGTCTGACCCTGCAGCCGGTTTGGGAGGCCGATGAAGCGGTGGCCGCAGCCAAGGCCGACCGGGATTTGACCATTAACCGCCTGCTGGCGGAACACCTCGGCAGCGACTGGTTCGCGGCCAACGGTGCGGTGCCGATCGGCATGCTGGCGGTGGAAAACGACGCGGTGCTGTGGTTCGATGCGGTGGCCGGGCGTTTTCCGGCCAAGGCCGACGCCAATTACTGGACTTTTCTGTCGCATACCAGCCAAGCCATCCAACAGCATTTCAACGGTTGGCAGCTGGCGGACGCCGCCGCCCGCCAAACGCTGATCGACAGTTTCAAACTGGCGTACCTGCCGGCCGCCGGCGTATTGCCGACCTTGTTTCTGGAAGACGTGGCCGGCTTGCCCAAACCGCACTGGTTTCCGCCGCATTTGCAGGTGGAAATGGCGCCGATAGCGGAAAGCCAGGTACAAGGCTTGATCGCCCGCGAACTGCCGCGCATGTCCATCGATCTGGAAAAGGTCGGCGGCGACCGCATCCGCTTGCTGTTGGCGGTGGCCGACAGCGATTTCCGAGCCGATTTATTGGATTTGCCGCTGCCGGACTGGCAAATGCAACAGGAATTGTACCGTTACGCGCAAAAGGCGCACGACAGCTGGAAAGACTGGGTGGTGCAGTACGACACCTTGTTCAACAATTTGCAGCCGGCGGATTTTGAAACCAGCGAAGGCAAGCGCCTGTTCGCTAGCGTGCCCGACAAAATCGATACCGAAGCCGAGGGCCAGCCGATCACGCCGGCGTTGTTTTTCAGCCGGCTGATAGCCGCCAGCCGGGATTGGCAAACCGCCGCCAACGGCGTCAATCCCCAGTTGCCGGCACCTTACACCGAGACCGTTCCGCCGCCGCCCGCCGGCGAAAGCTTCGATTGGAGCGCTCCGCCCGCCAGCGAGGCCGACGGCCTGCTGAAACAGTATCTGGATGCCAGTCTGCAAATCGAACAGACCGAACAATTGATAGACGATTTGGCCGATTTGCTGGCCTTGTATGCCGATATGCAGCGCAGCCAGCGCCAGCAAATCGACCATGTCAGCCTGTCGTTCGCCCGCTTGGCGGGCGGATTGCCGGGCGACGGCAGCGGCTTGGCGGTGGCGCGCTGGTTGCCGGACATCAAATTCACCAGCAAAACCCCACCCGCGTAACCAGGCAGAGAGGAAACCGCCATGGCCAACAAATTCTTATTCAACCAGGAAATGGTGAAAGACGTTGCCAGCGTCGAGGTGCAGCCGGTGGTCGCTATCCAAAACCAGCCGCTGGCCGTCAATCAGGAACTGCAGCTGCAGAGTAACGTATTCCAGACTCAGCAGGCCTTGAACACCGAGGTGATGCTCAGCAGCAACTTGCTGAAATACGACCTGACCTATAAGCCGCCCACCAAGGAAACCTTTACCGCGCCGGAACCTGACCAGCAGGCATCGATCGCGCATATCGATAGTCTGAACACGGTACTGGGGTTGTTTAATCTCAGCCTGAAAACTCTGCAGGACGATCTGGGCCGGGAAGAGGGCGACAGCAACGCCAGCCTGCAGGCCAAAACCAAGGCGTTTTTGGAAAAGTATAAAGACGACGCCGATGTGGCCCCGCTGTTCAAGCAGGAAGTACGGGAAGGCCGGCTGAAAAGTTACCAGGATATTTTTACCGCGCGCAAAGCCGATATCAGCGCCTTGAAGGACGACTCATCGCTGCTGTTTCACAGCGGACGGCTGTTGCTGAAGGAAACCCAAACCATAGGAAACCTGCATAGCCAACTGCTGTTATTGCAACGCACGGTTTTGAAGCGGCTGCTGAATTTACGCGACGAAAAACAACAATTGGCGGTGCAAATCACCGAAGCCCGCCAGCAGCTGGACAGCTTGAACCGCACCCGCCTGGAAGACGCCGGCGATTACGCACTGGCGCAGCGGCTGGTGAGGGACGACTGGCAACAGGTGGAAACCCATTTTCAGACACGCCGCAACATTCTGGAAAATTATACCGGCCTGTATTACGTCAGAGTGCGGGAAACCGCCGCCGGCCGCCTGTTGCCGGACGCCCTGGCTCTGCGCAGTCAAGCCGCCGGCGATGTGGTGCCGGGCTGCGCCGATACCGATGCCGAGTTGCCGGACGATTTAACCCCATTCATGGATACGGTGCTGGATATTCCGCTGGCCGACTGGCGCAATTTTCAAAACGATGCGCATTTGCTGCCCAGCCGTTTGCGGCAAACCCAACTGCTGGATCTGCGCCAGCAACGCTTGAGCAGTAAAGTCAATCGCAGCCTGCCCACCGCCAGCCAGACCGGCGTGCGGCTGATGCCCTTGCTGCAAGTCAACACCCAGGTGTTATCGGTGTTCGCCGGCAAAACGGTGCTGCAATCCGCATCGCTGCAACAGCAGTTCAGCAGCGCGCATGCGGTGTTGTCGCTGGAAGACGTCTTGAACGGTGCGCGCGGCTTATTGAGCGGCAAGGCTCAGACCTTGCAGCTGCAGCTCACCCAGGCCTCCGGCTGCTTCTTGCATGAATTGTCCGGCGTACCGGCGTCGATCCGCTTCCGTTGGGCCCAACTGGTGGAAGATCGACAGCTGCCCATCGACCAGCCGGAACGTTGGCCAAATCTGGCCGACGTCGAAAAAAACGACATGAGCCGGGCGCGTACCCTGGCAGACTTGGTGAGCTGGTTTTACCGGCAGTTGGCCGACAACGCCGGCGACAACAGCCGCACCGCCATTACGTATCTGCTCAGCGCCTGTCTGCTGATCGCCGCGTCCGACGATCCAGAACAGATTTTGCACGGCAACTTAAAAACCCTGCCGGGTGTTTTCCGGCCCGGCGAATTGCTGCGCTTGAACCTGAACCGGGCAGCGCTGCCGGGGCAGGCTTTGCAATTGCTGGATGCGCAAAGGCAAGTGATCGGTATGCTACGGGTGGACGATCATGACCAAAACGGCACCGTGGCCACGTTGATGCAAGTTTATCAACCTATCACGATACGGGAAGGTCTGAGCGTCAGCGGCAAGGTCGCCATGGGCAGGGCAGTCGTGAAGTGAATGCGATTCATATCGACCGCCTGCATTTCAAGGGCCGGGAAAGTCAGCGCCAATGGGTGATCGCCGACTTGGACCGGGTGGCATGGCCGTCTTTGCGGGAGCGGGAATATCTGTTTATCCGGCATTTGCATGCCGTCAAACCCGCCGGCCAGCTGGCAATCAGTCTGGCGGAACAGGTGCAAGCCTTGCGGCATGCCGCCGTGTCGGGTTGGCGCGACGACGCGGACCGGCAGCAAGCCGTATATTTTGCCGATTATGCCGAGTTGCTGGCCTGTCTAAGCCGCGACTTGCTGCAAAAAAAACGCCGCTGGTATTGGCGGCAATGGGCCGACCTGTTCGAACAGCCCCTGGAAAGCGGCTTGCCCAACTGTTGGCGGCAACAGCAACACTTGATTCCGGCGCTGATTAACCAGTTGGCCGGGCAGGAGCAATTACGCTGGTTTTGCCTGCAATTGACCGACACACTGGCGGAGCGATTATGCCAGATGGTATGCCCGCAATGGGATGAACTGAAACAATGCGACATGTCGCCCGCCGATGCTCACGATCAACCGCAACCGCCGCCGCACTGGCTGGCGCCCTGGCAAGCGGCGCTGGCCGGGACGGATCCACCGGTAGGCGTAATGCAACTGGCCGCGCTGATTGCGCTACGCGAATGGCAACCCTTAAAACGGCAAGCGGCCGAGATACTGCCGGTGTACCGGGCGGTTTTACGGCAATTGCTGATGTTAGCGTCCTCTCAGTCCTACCCTAGCTATCATACCGGGCGTGCCGGCGGGACCGGGCAAACCGCACGTATCGAGGGTTCGAGTTTTTTTGCTAACCAACCGGCAAATACCATAGACACGGCCATTGCCGATACCGATATTGCTAAGTCTGTCATGTCAGCGGACAAGATCAAACGCAGCCATAGCGCTAAAGCGGAACTGCAATCGAATCAAACCGAACAAAAAAATCCGGTTAGCGCGGCAGAAGCGGTTTTAGACTTGAAAGCGCAAACCGTGTCCGGCTTCGTTGCCGATCGAACGATTACAGTCTCGCCGCCAACCATCAGGCCGGATGCCGTTTCAGCTGGCGATTGGACTTACCCCAGTCGCCTGTCGACCCAACAGGGCGGAGTTTTCTATCTGTTGAATTTTCTCAACTTGCCTCGGGTACAGGACGCCTTGCTGTCCGAGCCGTTGACCCGCGATTTCCCCTCTGCCTGGGGTTGGCTATGGCGGTTGGCAGTCGCCATGGAATGGCAGCCCGAACCCGGCGTTGAAAATTTATTCGCGTTTTTCTGCGGTTATGACCAGCCCGAACAGTTGCGGCAATTGCCGGCCATGCCGCAAATGCAGGACTTGTTGCAATGGGGCCGCCAGCGTTACGGTGCGGCCTTGTTTAATCGGGATATTTTCGCCGTGCCGGCATCGATAGAAACCGATGCCTGCCACGTCGATGTGTTTTATGGGCTGGACAGCGTGAATCTGGACGTGCGGCGGGTGGGTTTGGATATCGATCCGGGCTGGCTGCCCTGGCTGGGCAAAGTGGTTAAATTTCATTACGGCGTGCCGCCGCTTACCTGAGGGTCTCGTCATGACGCACTCTATGCCGCCACGGGTGATGATACACGCCGGACAGGAGTTGGCGGAAAATCTGGTGTTAACCGCTCTGGCCATCTTCGCCGACATGCACATGCCGCAGACGCCGGAGCTGGTTCAAGAACTGAACGCCACCCAACAATTGCAACGCATTCTGCAACAGCCCGACCGCGGTTGGCTGGAGCTGGTCGAGAGTCTGGATAACCATCTTCCCCGCTTGTCGGGTAATTTAGGCCAGGTGGCGCGCGATTTCGGTTTGAATGCGGCCGATTTTTTCCTGCTGAGCTTATGCGGTGTGGTGGAAAGCCATCATCAGGCCGCCTTATTGATCGGTTTATTGCAACAGCCGCAGCAGCCGCGGCCGGAATTGCACCTGATCGGCGCCGTGTGCCGAACCCTGTTTCGGCAGGAATATACGCCGGTGGATTTATATCAGCATGTCTTGCTGAAAAACGGGTTTTTGCAATTGGAAGGGGATGAACCCTTGCCGTTGCGGCGCTTGAAAATGGCGCCGCAACTCTGGCAGTTACTGAACGGCAAAACCATGCAATGGAGCGGCTGCCGGCCCGTGGCGGTTCCGAAAACCACGCTGTTGCCGCCCGAACTGTTGCAAAGCAGCGAGCAGCTGGCGCTGTTGCTGGCGCAAAAACGTATCGCCGCCGTGGTATTGCGCGGCGAACAGCAAAACTGCCTGTTGCTGGCCGGCCGATTGGCGCAAAATCTGGGTTTGCAGGCAGTCGTCATCGATGCCGGCGTTTATCAAGACCGGCAACTGGGCCTGTTGGCGCGCTACGGCCGCTGGCTGCCGATACTGAAGCCGCAACTGGGGCCGGGGGAGCGCTTGACGTTGCCCGACGCCTTGCTGGATCTGCCGGTTGCCGTGATCCTGGGCCGCGACGGCAGCGTCGATGCGGCGGGAATCGCGGAGTTGACTGTCAGTGCCTTGGCGCATCCGCAAAGACAGGCCTTGTGGCAGACCTTGTTGCCCGGTTTCGATAGCGCCGCCATTGCCGAAACCGCGCAATTATCCGCCCCGGCCATGGTCGCCATCGCCCAACAAGCGCAACTGCGGGCCCTACAAAACCGGGAAACCCTGCAAGACAAGCATCTGTTGCAGGCGCGTTTTTCGCAAAGCGTCGACCAACTGCGACTGCTGGCCCAACCGGTGGAGCGGCGGGTGAATGCCGACATGCTGATCCTTCCGGACGCTTTGAATCAACAATTACAGCATTTAAGTTTGCGCTGCCGGCGGCGGGAATCCATGAGCCGGGGCCTGGGCCCCACCTTCGATCCGGCGGAAAACCTGGGCGTGCGGGCCCTGTTCATAGGCGAAAGCGGCACCGGCAAAACCCTGGCGGCGAGTTATCTGGCTTCCAGCCTTTCGGCGCCCTTGTACCGGGTGGACTTGGCCGCCGTTATGAATAAATACATCGGCGAAACCGAGAAAAACCTCAGTCTTATGCTGGATCAGGCCGCCGACCACGACGTGGTGCTGTTGCTGGACGAAGCCGATGCCCTGTTCGGCAAACGCAGCGACGGCGGCGAGGTCGGCGAACGCTTCGCCAACATGCTGACCAATTTTCTGTTAACCCGCATCGAACACCATCCCGGCATCATTATTTTGACCAGCAACAGTCAGGCGCGTATCGATAAAGCCTTTATGCGGCGGCTGGACGCGGTGCTGGAATTTCCGTTGCCTGATATCGAACAGCGCCGGCGGCTTTGGCTCAGCCATTTCGGTGCCCGCGGCCCTGATCACGAATTTGTGCAACTGTTAGCCCAACATTGCGAGCTGCCGGGCGGCTATATCCGCAATGCGGTGTTGAACGCGGCGGTAGTGAATGACGACAAACTCGGCAAGGCCGCCGTATTACAGGCCTTGGCCTGGGAATATCAAAAGCTGGGCCGGCAATTGCCGCCGCAGCTGGACCGATTCAGGAGGGCATGATGGACAACGCGCCACGTTTGAAACGTAAACCGCAAACCCTGAATAAAGCCGCCAAACCCGCGCCGGAAAAACCGCTGGCACGGGCGGCGGACAAACAGGCGCCCGGCTATCTGCAAGCCAAAATGAAAGTCAGCCAGCCCGGCGACGCCCACGAACAGCAGGCCGACCAAGTCGCCGAACGGGTTAGCCGCGCCGCCAAACCGGCCGGTTCCCCGGCGAAGGACAGCGTGCAAAGAGCGACTTTGCAGCCCGGCCAGGATATGGGCGACCCGCAACAAACCCTGTGCCGTAAACCGGCGGCCGAGGACAAAAAACCGGAATCGACCCTGAGCCGCAAACCCGACGAAAACCTGGCGAAAAAAGCCGACGACAAGCTCAATAAAAAGGCGGATAAGCCTAACCTGCAAGCCAAGGGCGACGTGCCGCAGATCGACCAGGCCACCGAACAACGCATCGATAATTTGCGCGGCAAGGGCGAGCCGCTGCCGGAAGCGGTGAAAAACGATATGCAGCAACAGTTGCAGGCCGATTTTTCCGGTGTGCGCATTCATACCGGCGGCGAGGCCGCGGCGTTGGCGGCCGGCATCAACGCCCGGGCGTTTACGGTGGGCCACGATATATTTTTCGGCACCGGCGAATATGCGCCTGATAGCGCCGATGGGCGCAAACTGTTGGCGCACGAGTTGACCCACGTGGTGCAGCAAAACGGTACGATAGGCCTGGTGCAGCGGGAAGTAACCGATACGGCGGCGGGCGAACGCTTCGGCGAAAAGAAGACCGGCTTTATCGAATTTCCGAGTCTGGCGGTACCGTCGGAATTACTCAGCGCCTACACCAGCAGGGCACCGTTCATCCATCACAAGGCTTACAGCCGGGCGCGCAACGACCAGACCGAAGTCTGGCGGGACGGCATCGGCGTGCAGACCACCCGCGATAAATTACAAGCAATTGCCGGCCGCCGGTTGGGCGCCGGCACCACCCCATCGCGCTATTTGTTCGAGGTGCCTTCCGCGCACGACTACCCTAGGGCCAGCGAAGGCCGCGGCCGCAGTACCGCATTTTTAAACGGCAGTTCCTTGGAAGAGTGCGCCCGCCAGGCGGCGATTCCGCGCTGGGATAAAGCCGGCAACCCGCACGCATCCGCCAGCAGCAACCGCCGGGCCATGGGCAGTTACGATGTCGACCATATGCTGGAACAACGTTTCGGCGCCCGCCTGCCGACCGGCGATTTCAGCCTGCGCGACGATGTGCATGTAATGGCGAACTTTTTTCTGCTGGACGGCAACATCAACCGCAACGTCAAGGTGCGCAATCTCGACCAGTCCATCGATTCGGCCTTGGACCGGTTCAGGCAGAACAACAGCGATACCTATGACGGCAAAGCGTTCAGCGAATGGACCAACGCCCAATTGAAATCCCGGCTGAGCTTGAAATTCATGAATGCGACCGCCGGCGACGCCATCGGTGCCAGCGGCAATAACGTTTGGTCGCAAACCGATATCGAAAGCGGTACGCATATAGACGCCTTGCAACCGGATGCCGGCGCCACCGCGCGGATTTTTTACCGCACTCCGGCGGATCTCGACGCACAGGTTCCGGCGAATAAACGCATGATACTGTTCGGCACCCGCCGGCAGACCATAGACCCCAACCGGCAAAACGAATACCGGGACATGCTGGCGCCGTTTCGCCTGACCAAAACCGACAATGTCGATAACGACGACTTGCTGCGCTTCAATATTCGGCTACCCGAGGATTCGGCGCATTTCGCCGGTAAAAACATCGACGAGCCGCTGGTCATCAAATCCCTGGAAGGCTCCGAACGGGTAGGGCTGGCGCCGATGGCGCGTTTTCCGTTGCTGATGGGGCTGCATCGCCTGGCCGACGGCGAAAGCAGTTCGGTATTGGAACATAAGCAAGCCAGTCCGATTTCCATCGACCATTGGGAGGTCGACCCCGCCCAGGGTTTAATCGTGCAGGGGCAAATTTTGCCGTCGCTGCCGTTGTTGCAGGATGCCGGTATCGATTTCGAGCTCAGCGGCCGCGACATTACCTTTTCCAAAACCTTCAGCATCAACGATATTGCCGCGCCGCCGCCGTTGCAGGTCAGCGAATGTTCGTTAACGGTATCGGCCGGTACCCGCGGTCTGGCGGTGGAAGGGCAGGTCGATTTCGCCGTGGAACAGCTGGGTAGCGGCTATTTGCGCGGGCGGTTGGGCAGCGATCGGCATTTGGGCGTCGAGGGCGCGTTTAATTTCAACTCCGAGATTTTCGACCCGGCGCAGGTGACGCTAGGTTATGTCGACAATGCATTTTACGGGGAAGGGCGCATCGGCATTCCGGGTTCCAAGGTGCCGGGCATACGCAGCGCCACTATCGCCGCCAGTTTTAACGAACAGGGTTTTAGCGCCTCCGGCGAAGCGGAGCTGGATATTCCAGGCGTGGAACGCGGCAGCATGAATGTCAGCTATTCCGAACAGGACGGCTTTGCCGTGGGCGGTACCTTCGGTTTGTCGTCGGATATTCCAGGCATTCGTAGCGGACAGGTCAGCGTGGAATTGACGCGCTCCGCCGAGGGCGCATACGGTATCAGCGCCAGCGGCGAGGCGGTGCCGGATATTCCCGGTTTCGAAAGCCGTTTGGCCATCAGTTACGACAACGGCGCGCTCAGCATCGAAGGCCACGCGCAATTTCAGCGCGGCATGCTGGCGGGCGAAGCCACGGTCGGCGCGACCAACCGGGCCCTGGATAATGCCGGCCAGCCTACCGGCGAGGCGACCGAAACCATGATCATGTACGGCAGCGGCTCTGCCACGCTGCAAATCGCGCCGTGGCTGCAAGGCACGGTCGGCATTGCCTTTGCCCCCAACGGCGAAGTCACCGTGGTGGGCGAAATCGGCCTGCCCAGCGCGGTGGAACTGTTGCCGCGCAAACAGGTGGAACGCAATTTATTCTCGGTCGGCACCTCGATCCCCATCGTGCCGGGTATCGTCGCTCGCATCGCCGGCGGCGCGGATGCGGTGGCCGGCTTCGGGCCCGGCCAACTGGATCAGATGAATCTGCGGGTGGAATACAACCCCAGCCACGAGGAAAATACCCATATCTCCGGCGGAGCGCATCTGAATGTGCCGGCCGATGCCGGCGTGCGTTTGTTCGTGCGGGCCGGCATCGGCTTGGGCATACCGGGCGCCAGCGCCACCGGCGGCTTGGAAATTGGCGGCCAACTGGGTATCGCCGGTGCGGCGGAAGCCTCGGTAAACTTCGATTGGACGCCGACTACCGGTCTGGAGATCAATGCCGAAGGCTACATTCACGCCCAGCCGCGATTCGTATTCGATATTTCCGGTTACGTGGAAGTGGAAGCGCTGTGGATTACCGTGTATGAACAGCGCTGGAATTTCGCCTCCTTCGAATACGGCTCCGATTTGACGTTCGGGGTGCGTTTCCCGATTCACTATCGAGAAGGCCAGCCGTTCGATATAGCCTTGAGCGATGTACAATTCGAAACCCCCAACATCGATACCGATGACATTTTGAGCGGTTTGATAGACAGGATAGCCTGATGGATGCCTCCACCCAGCAACAGATTACCGAGTTGAATGCCCAGGGCACCCAATTGCATTTGCAGGGCAAATTCAGCAAGGCCGCCGATTGCTACCGGCAGGCGCTGGACATCGACGCCGGCAACGCCACCAGCCATAACAATCTGGGTTTTCTGCTGGCGCAGCAACGGCATTGGAAAGACGCCTTGCATCACCTGCAACTGGCCGTGGAACTGGCGCCGAAAAACGCCAATTTTCTCGGCAACCTGGGCCAGGTGCTGGCAATGACCGGTTCGGTGCAGGACGGTCTGGATTTATTGCTCAAGGCCGCCAATCTCGACCCGGCCAATGCGCAAGTGTGGGACAATCTGGGCCGGCTGCGGCTGAACATGGGCGATGCGGCCGGCGCGGAAAATGCCTGGCGGCAAGCCTATCGCAATGCCCAATACGATGCCCGCATCATCACCTCGCTGGCCGGCGCCATCGCCATGCAAAACCGCCACCCGGAAGCGATCGAGTGGTACCGGCAAGCGCTGGAAATCAACCCCGGTTACGCCGATGCCTGGGCCCAGTTGGGCGTCAGCCTGTTTCTGCGCCAGGATTACGGTTCCGCGCGGGAAACCCTGCAAAAGGCCTTGTCGCTGGACGCCGCCAATTACAGCGCCTTACGGCATCTGGGGTACGTGTACATGACCCTGGGCGACACCCCGCAAGCCTTGGAATATTTTAAAACCCTGCTGAACTATTATCCCGACGCCACTTCCGTGCGCCTGGATTTGGCCGTGCTGCTGCTGGCGCAAAATCACAATCAGGCCGCGCTGGAACACATGCAATATCTGTATCGCAACGACAGCCACAACGACAGAGTGGTGTTTTATTACGGCCTGAGTTTGTATCAAACAGGCGAGAAACCGCAGGCTTTTGACGTGTGGCAGGCATTGGAACAATCCGATTCGCCTTACCGGCAGAAAATTTCCGAATTCGTGCCGAATTGATGCGGGTTTTTAGAATAAAAAACTGCAGAAGACCGGTCGTATGTTTTTTGTTGCTGAAATTATGTGCTTGACGGAGATGGATTATCGGCTATAGTCAGCAATTAATCATTAATACGCAGACAGCTTTTCCTGTTAATTTATGGTTCAGCATAATAAGAAACTATTAGTAAAATATGGATGAACAACTTAAAACAACCCTGAGAAATATTCATAATTCCTTAAAGTGGCTTTGGCAAATCGTAATGGGTCTTAGCTTGGCAGCTGCTGGAAAAGCTTACGCCGAGTCGTTAGTAAATTTACAGAGTGGAATAGAGTTACATTTTCTATTGGTTCTATTCGTTCTAACATTTTTCAGATACCTTATTGGAAATGCTCGGTATCTCGATGAAAGGTATGTTGAATTTATTTACGACATAGATGGTATGGAAGAAGGTCCTGAAAAAGAGAAATTTATTAAGGAACGTACCAGCAAACTATCCGGCAGACGACAGCTTTTTGATTATGCAGTTCTTACTGTGACGGGTATTATGTTTTTGCTTCTTGGAAATCTGGTTACTAACCCAAACAAGTTTACTAATGTGTATCTATTCTTGTATTTCATTAATATTGCTTTTCTGGTTATCAGTGTGGTTTGGAATACTTATATAGAAAAAAATAAAGACAGCTTGGCAATGGCGTTGGTTTTTAAATCATATAGCTATGAAAAATATCCTGTAATTTGGATTATTAATAATTCTGCATTTCTCGCTTTATATTATTTGTTATTAGAATATTTTCCGATCAATTTAGCATTTTATTTTTTTGTGATTATCTTTATTGCAAACTCCCTTGTGGATATTTATTTTGTTTGGGAAATGTATTTCCCAAAACTTAGTATTGAAAAACATCGCACCAAGTAGCCTGGATGAAATGGAATGGAATCCGGGGCATGAAGGCTATCAAATCCCGGATTGCGCTTCGCTTCATCCAGGCTACGAAGCGTATTGACGCGCAAATTTTAAAACGTTTGGTGACCATGATATGGTTTTGTATCGGCGGAATCGGCTTGCGGGCGGCAGCTATTTCTTTACCGTGACGTTATGTGACCGGTCTTCGGATGCGTTGATGCGGCATGTGGGTTTGTTGCGGGGCGCGTTTCGAACCGTGCTGAAGGAGCGGCCTTTCAAGCTGGATGCCATTGTCATTTTGCCGGACCACTTGCATGCCATCTGGACTTTGCCGGATGGCGACACGGATTATTCCGGGCGCTGGCGAGCGGTCAAAGCCTGCTTCACCCGCGAATTACGCCGTTCGGGTGTGCCGTTGACATGCGACAATCGCGGAGAATACCGCTTATGGCAACGGCGGTTTTGGGAACACACCATTCGTGACGATCGGGACTATCAACACCACGCCGATTATCTGCATTGGAATCCGGTTAAACATGGCTTGGTCAAAGACGTGGCCGACTGGCCTTATTCAAGCTTTCACCGCTTTGTTCGGCGCGGCGCGTATCCGCTTGACTGGGGAGGCGTTGGAGATTCGAATATCGAGGGGGCGGAATGAAATCGGCCGAAGCCAGCGTAGCCCGGATGAAATAAAATGGAATCCGGGGCATGAAGGCTATCAACCCCGGATTGCGCTTCGCTTCATCCAGGCTACATAAGTGGGTTGGAACAAAGGTTGCTCCAGGCTTGTGCAAGCAAGCAAAATGCGCAAATAACCCTACGGCACGCCAAATCCCCAGCGTTTATGTCGGGAATTGGATAAATTGTCGGACTGTTGTTCAATGTTTCGGCAAAAGGCGTTTTTTGCGGGTTTCGGGTTTGCCGTAACAGCGCTGTCTTTTTTATATTTAATTCTGTAAAAACAAACGGTTATTTCCACTGTAGGCTTATTGTTTACGGATTTTGCTGTCGGCGGAAATTGGTCACGATTTTGCTTGGCTGTTGATGCTTTTCCAAATCAAATTGACTAAGGGGAATGAAATGTTTGAACACAAAAATCTTGACGGCGTATGGAACCGCATCGTTTCTTCAGCCGATGCATTTTTGAACGGCGATATTCTTGAATGCCGGGAAACAGTGGGTTCGGAACCCGAGAAAATCAGCCGCATGCAATATGCCGTGGCCGGCCAACGCTTGCTCGAACGCTGTCTGCCGCCGGAATCCTTGGGCGAAACCTGGGCGCACGATGCCGGTAAATTGCCTTGGTGGGATTCGGTTAAAAATCCGCCGCATATGGGGATTATCGCCGACTTCAACAGCCACGGCGGCGGTTTGCATCGCATCCCTCTGGATGTTAATCATAATGTGGTCGGCTTTGCGAACGAGGGCGAGGAAATCGTCCTCGCCAAAGGCATGTACACGCTCAGCCGCAAAAGCGACGGCAAAGCGTTAAGCGCCAAATCCATGCTGGAATTGCGCGCGCTGTATTTCGCGTAATCGCGGTGCGAGTGGTTTAGGGCTGGGTTGAGCGATGTACAATCCAGCCCTAGCCGGCCGTTACCGAGTTATCCGCAGCCCTATCCCCAATTTTGCGGCGCTGTATCCGAACTGTCCGGTTTGCAAGGTTAGCAGCTATGGCTTATTCTCTAGGCCGTTTTTCAAGTCTGGTAATCGATAGGAGCCTTTATGTCCGGACCGGCCCGCGCGGGGTTGTTCATTTATGCCAGCGATGCGGAGCGTATCGCCCGGTTTTACGAAGCGGTGGCGGGAATGTCCCGCTTGCATGCGCGGGACGAACTCATCGTTTTGCAGTCCGCGGATATTCAGTTGCTGGTTCATCATATTCCGCCGCAAATTGCCGAGGATATTGCGATCGCATCGCCGCCAACCCGCCGGGAAAACACGGCTCTGAAGTTTTTCTTTACCGTACCGAGTTTAAATGAGGCCCGATCCATCGCCTGCACGCTCGGCGGGGAAGTTTTTTACGAAAACTGGCGGGGATCGGGTTTTCTGGTGTGTAACGCCATGGATCCGGAAGGCAATGTGTTTCAGGTAAGAGAGAGCGTTGAAATTGCCGATCAAACGCGGGGAAACCGGCTGCGTCCAGCAATGAGTGAGTCATGAATTTTATAAAAAAGCTGTTCGCACCCAAACAGAATGCCGATGAGATCAAGCGCGCGCTCGAAGCCAAGCTGGCCGATCTGCGAAAACCCGCCGTGCGTCTGCTGAAGACCGGTGATGCGCATAATTCCAAATTTGGCGGCAGGCCGCTGGTGGACAGTAAAAGCTTTAGCTGGCCGGAAAGCAACGGCAAACCGATGGCATTTCTGGCTCAAATCGACCTTGCGGAAATTGCCGGGCAGTGTCAATATGACTGGTTAAATGACAACGGCCTGCTGTTGTTCTTCTACGATGTGTATGAGATGCCGTGGGGCTTCGATCCCAAGGACAGAGGGAAATGGCGGGTAATTTATCAGGAATGTGCGGATGCCTTGGCCGAATTCCCGCCCGCATTGGATGAGGAAGCAAGGATTAAGGAGGCATTTGTACGCGCGGAACGGACAGAGATTTTGCCGGATCTTGACGACCCAAGCGTTACCGGTTTAAACCTGTCGCGTAAGGAGGCTGATTTGTACGGCGAGATAATGGACGCTGCCTGCATGCAACAGCCTTTGCATCAGGTCGGCGGCTTTCCGGCGCCCGTTCAAGGCAATTATATGGCGTTGGAGGCGCAGCTTGCTTCAAACGGTATCTATGTCGGCACGCCGAAAGGCTATAAATGCGCCGAAGCCAAGGCTTTGGAGGAGGGCGCGAAAAATTGGCGGCTTTTGTTCCAGTTCGATAGCGACGGCGATCTTGATATCATGTGGGGCGATTGCGGCAGGTTGTATTTTTGGGTCAGGCAGGAGCAATCCAAACGCAATCAATTCGAAAACTGCTGGCTGGTTTTACAGTGCTGCTGAACGCATTATTTTGCCGCTTGTTTTATCGCGTCCCAATCCAAATCAAAGTTAAACGGTTGTGCCGGCTCGGCGGCGGCAGACACCCGTTTGATACGTTCGTCCGTCAGTGGATGGGTTTGAAACAGTTCCGGAATATCGCCGGTTAGCGTATCGGCTTTTTGGATTTTTGCGAAAAACGCCGCCAGATGTTGCGGCGACAGGCCGGCCGCGGTCATGATTTCGATGGCGCCGTCGTCGGCGCTGCGTTCCTGGCCGCGGTCGAACGACAGGCTGTCAAGTTGCGAGCTGAGCTCTATCAGTTGCGACAGCGCCGAGACATCGCCGAACACGATGCCGATCAAAACCCCCATGCCGGCCTGGCGCACCAGTTTGCGCATGCTGTGCCGCTGCAAAACATGCGTCAATTCGTGGGCCAGCACGCCGGCAACCTGTTCGGGATTGTCGGCGTTTTCCAGCAAGCCGGTCGTCACCACTACATAGCCGCCGGGAAACGCGAAGGCGTTGATCATATCCGCATCGACCACGGCGACCTGGTATTCGATTTCCGCGCCGTCGAACCGGTCTATGCGTTTGACGATGGCATCGACGGCGTCCGTGACCGTTTGGTCGGTGACGGTTTTCTTGCCCACCTGATAGTTTTCAAAGGCGAAAGCGCCGATTTTTTGCTCCCATTCGTAAGGAATCATATCGGCAATCAACGGCGCGGAATAATGCAGGGAGAAATAACCGCCGATAAAAAATGCCGCGATCAGGCCCAGATAGACCGGTACCCGGTGCATTTCGCCTTTTAACTGCCGGCGTTGCCTGGTTTGTAGCGTGGTTATGTGTTCCCGGGCCGGCGAAGGCAAATTCAACGACAGCAGTTTATCGAACAACTCGGGTTCGCCGCATAACAGCGCATGCCGGCCGTTGTGGTCGTGCCAGCCGATTTGCAGGGTGGTTGCCGGGTCGCCGATCAACTCCAATGCCGTACTGTGCAGCGCAATCTCCAAGCGGCCTCGTGCTCCGGCTTCGAATTGAATCAGCCCGTGCGAGGATAGGGAAAACCGCACGCTGATTTTGTCGCGTCCGGCGTAATAAAGGCCGTTGAAGTGGCTTGCTAAACTCATTGTTTGGCGAGATTGTATTAGCGGGTCGGAATGAACTGGCGCACCCAGGAGCCGAAGCCCGGCGAGTTGCGGGTTTGAATGTAAACGTCGCCCGGGCCTTTAAAACGGCACACCAGGCCTTCGCCGCTGGTGAAGCTGGAAATCCAGCCTTTCGAGGCCTTTTCGATTTTGTAGTTGGCGTTGGCGCTCCAGGCCACCATGTGGCTGTTGTCGATGATGCGGGTTTCGCCCGGCGCCAGCGACAGTTTTTGGATGCCGCCGTAAGTGCTGATGGCCAGTTTGCCCCTGCCGCTGATACGCATTACGAAAAAGCCTTCGCCGGAAAACAAACCCTTGGTCAAATTTTGCGCCTTGGTGGAAACTTGTACCGATTGCTCGGCGGCCAGAAAGCCGTCTTTTTGCAGGATATATTCCTCGGAACCGTCCAGTTCCAGGATGGCAATTTCGCCGGGGTAGGCGGACGCCATCAGCACCTCGCCGGGGCCTCGCGCGGCCGTAACGGTTTGGAAAAACAGGGATTCGCCGGTCAGCAGTTTGCGGGACAAGCCGCCCAACAAACCTCTTTCCATTTTGGAATCCACATCCAGGGTTTCGCTCATGGTAATCATGGCCCCCGATTCGGCCTTGATGGCTTCGCCGGGTTCAAGATGCACCAGCAAAGTTGAGAAGGCGCCGGGGTTGGTAATGCTAAAATTCATAAATAACTCCTATTAACGATGGTAAATAGCGCGGCCAATTCGGCGCTTGGATGTTTGGCAAGTTCTAGCTTGATTTTTTGCCTGTCCCAGTCTGTTGAGTGTTTACCGGTCCTGCTTGAGTGAGGTTTTCAGACACTGAAAAACCCTGCGCGGCGGCCTGAACCAAGCTGTTCAAATCGCCGCCTTTCAGGCCGACTTCGTTCAACACCGCGTCCAGAATCGGCTGTTGGGCGCGGTAGGTTAGGGCGGCCGAAACCGCTTGTTCGGCCAGATTGCCGCCGCCAGGCGATCCGGTTTCGCTAGCACCGCCGGTGCCGCGATTAAGGCCGTCCACCTGCACGATCTTGATGCTGTCGATTTTCTCTATCGGTTTAACCGATGCTTCGATAATATCGGGCAGCACTTCCAGCAGCTTCATCTTGATTTGCATGGCAATCTGTTCGGCGGCCAAGGTATTCAAAGCGGCATTACGCATTTCGATGCCGTTGGCTTCCACCTGATATTGCAGCTGTTGGGCTTCGGCCTTGATTTTGATGGCTTCGGCTTGGTTTTCGGCGGCGTCTTTTTCGGCTTCGGCGGCTACCCGCACCCCGATCGCCCGTTCCTGGGCATCCTGATCGGCGGCCACCAGGGCGATTTGCTTATCGCGCTCGGCAATCGCCACGTCGCGGGCGGTCTTGATTTGTTCCTCGGCACCGGCCGCCAGCGCGCGGGCTTGGTGGGCCAGGGTTTCGGCTTCCGATTGCGCCTTGGATTTTTCCGCAATCGAAATTTGTTTGTCTTGTTCGACCAAAGTGGTTTGCTTTTCCTGTTCGATTTTGGCGACTTGCACTTCGCGGTCGGCTTCGATCTGGCGTTGGCGAATGGCGCGGCTTTTTTCCACTTCGGCTTCCTGCACCAAGCGTTCGGCATCGATCTTGGCCTGTTGCGCCTCGCGTTCCCGTTGCGCGGTGATGCTGGCGATTTCGGCTTTTTGCTGCACGTCGCGGGTGGCCACTTCCTGTTGTTGCTGCAAGGTGGCAAAGGTTTGGTCTTTTTCGATATTCAGTTTGAGCTGGGTGGCCTCGTAATTTTTTTTCGCAATCGCCACGGCGGTATCCTGCTCGATTTCGTTACGCTCGCGGGCGCGCTGCTGGGTTTGTTGGGTCAACTTGGTCAAACCCTCGGCGTCGAAGGCATTTTGCGAATCGAAGAACTTGATCGGGGTTTGGTCCAGCCGGGTCAAGCTGACCGACTCCAGTTCCAGGCCGTTTTTCAATAAATCCTCGGAAACTGCGTTCTGTACCGCCTGGATAAAGTCGCCGCGCTTATCCAGCAATTGATGCATGCCCATGGACACCGCCGCCGCCCGCAAGGCATCGACGAATTTGTCTTCCACCAATTCCTTCAGCGAATCGGGGTGCATGGTGCGCTGCCCCAGGGTTTGCGCGGCACTGGCCACGCCTTCGACGCTGGGAATGACCCGCACGAAAAACGCCGCCACCGCGTCCACCCGCAGCCGGTCCAGCGTGATCAAGCTGTCGGCGCCGGAACGCGACACTTCCAGCTTGAGGGTGTTCATGTTGATGTTGACGCATTCGTGGAAAATCGGCAGCACCACGGCGCCGCCGTCCATCACCACTTTTTGCCCGCCCAGGCCGGTGCGGACGAAGGCCAGCTCCTTGGACGAGCGGCGGTACAAGCGGGCGAAAATCAGGCCGATGGTGATCAAACCCACCAGCGCGGTGCCGACGATATAGCCCAGCCCCATTAATTGGTCCATGCAAAGTCTCCTGTTTGAGGTTACAGTAAATCCGGGCGCGGATTGGCGATGGCCAGAAAGCGGGTGCCGGAAATTTGTTTGATCAGCAATACCGATTGCCCGGCACTGAATGTCTGCGAGTCTTGCTCGGGTTCGACCCGCACATAAAAGGTTTGGCCCTGTTCGTTCTTGGTTTTGGCCTCGGCCGGATAATTGGGCCGCGCCGTGCCGTTGATTACCACTGCCGTGCGGCCGACCAGGGTTTCCAGCAGTACCGCCGAAGTTTCGTCTTTAGGCAGGATTTTGGCCAAGCCGGCTCCGGCGAGCCGCACCAAGGGGAGAGAAAACACCAAAGCGGCCGGCACCGAGAGCAAGGGATGGAGATAAAGCCCGAACAAGCCGTAAGCCAAGGCATTGCACAATATGCCGATCATCGAGAACGCGGTCAGCCAGATTACCAGCAACACCAAAACCGGTACCCGGCCCACATGCAACCAGCCCAGCCAGGAATCCGCGGTGCCGTTAAGACTGTCGACAAACAGTGCCTCCAGCCAGCCGGAAAGCGTCAGTCCGCTTAAAACCGCAACGCTCTCGATGATGCCGATCAGCAGCAGCAAAACCAATGCCGCCGTAAAAGGTAGCGATTGCGGCGCCAGTAACAATTCCATTTACACTCCTTTGAATTAACGCTCGGGCGCGATTGCGCCGGCCTTGATGGCGGCCAGCCGGTCGGCGATGCGTTGATTGCGTTGCAGTTCCGCCAGTTCCTTCAACTTGGCCGCGTCCTGGATGATGCCGGGACCACCGGTATTCCCTTGCCGGGCCAGCACGCGGCCGAAGGCGGATTCCGCGTCATCCACCCGGGTTTGGCGCTCGGCATTGTCGGCCGCGCCGGCAGCGGTGGGTGCGGTCATATAATCGTCCAGCATCTGGGACAGTTCGCGTTTTTTCGCCTGCAGGGCCAACAGGTAATTTTCGAATTCCGCCGCCCGCTCGGATTGTTCGTCCAGGGATTTTTGCAGGACCGGCAGATAATCCTCGATATCGGTCTGCCGGCCGATGGCGGCCGTGGCCAAATCGTCCCGGCCTTGCGCCACCGCGATGTCGATCTGTCCGCTAAGCTGTTCGTGCTCGGCATTCAATTTGGCCATTTGCGACTGGGTCAAATGCTTGGCCGCTTCCGATTTGCCGAAGTCCAGCCGCACTTCGGCCATGATTTGATCGATTTCCCGGACGGACTGCGCCATCACGGCATCCGGGCTCAGGTTTTCGGCCTTTTCTATCAGCGTATGCGCGCCGCCGACGATCAGCCGGGTAACGCGCGCGGCTAGAGTTTCCGTCATGATTGTCCTCCAAGGTTGTTTGAGGCAAGTTAAGGAATAGTATAGAGATAATAATTCACCGGCCCGGATTCGAGCCGAGCCGAAAGCTAATCCCGCCCATGGTTCAAAAAATTAACGAGCGCTCCCATTCCGTTTAAAGCTAAGCGGTTTAAAGATATAAGGCATAAGTTTAGTCCAAAAAATACGGCCGGCGAATTCGGATAGTAGAACGGGCCAATAAGCCTGGCTAAACGAAGTCTATGACTATCCGCTAATTCGCCCATATCGGCGGCCATTGAAACCATTTGCTCGGAAAGCCGCCGTTGCGCAATAATCGAAAGCGCTTTTCGATTGAGTTCGGCAACTTTTACTGTTTAGCGTCCGGCGTTGAAGTTTGGCTTACATTTTTTTATGAGGCACCACGATATGGCTACTACATTTTTTGCGGATATTAATTTGGCAATGAACCCGCCCGTTAAACGCGCGGCCTACTCGGATCGCACGGCTTGGCTGATGGCGGAGTTCAGCAAGCTGGTTTACGAACCATTTCCCTCGAACAAGGGCGAGGCAAGTATCATCGATACGGCGCTGGGGAAAATAGGGTTTCAAGTGCTGGAATATTGGGATGCGGACGGCACGCAAGCCATGCTTATTCGCCGGGATGCGCGGGATGGCGTCGAGGGCATGTTGGTGCTTGTCTTCAGGGGCACGCAGCTTAAAGAGGCGCGGGATGTGATGGTCGATATCAATCTGCGCTTGACCGGCTTTCCCGGCGGCGGCCGCGTGCATGCCGGCTTTTTGAACGGTTTTACGCGGGTGGAACAGTCGGTTAAAGCCGCGCTCGAAAAATATAACGATGCCGGCCGGCTGCCGTTGTATATCACCGGCCATTCGCTGGGGGGCGCGCTGGCTTTGATAGCGACGCGGGCGTTCGATGCCGATAATTGCGGCGCCACCTATACCTTCGGCTGTCCCAGAACGGCGGATGAAGCGTTTTTCGAGCCTATAAAAACGCCGGTCTATCGCATCGTCAATGCGGGGGACGGCGTGGCCAGAATGCCCTTGGGCTATAGTCTGGCTATTGCGATGTCCATCCTGCGGCTGATACCGTTTAACGGCACTTTCTGGTTATCCAAATGGGTCTTGGGCCACGTTTCCGGCTACGCGCATTACGGCAGTTTGATATTTATCTCCGGGGCGGACGATAGCGTCAAAGTCCGGATGAGTCCGGATATTTTTTGGCAAGCGCCTTTTGTGGTCCTGCGTTGGGCGGCAACCTTGGGCAAGGCGCTTTTAAGCGATCACGGCATGGATGAATATCGCCAAAAATTAATGACTTATGCCAAAAAACGTAGCGGCTGAACCTCGCTTCGTTAAGCGCTTAACATCCCGTGCAGGTCGTAAGACATCACGGCCAGATAAGCGCTCAAGCCGAAATAATACACGGCATAGTTGATCCGCAAATTAAGCGGGACGTCGTAATACCCCGAGGGAATGGCCGACGCGCCGGCGTCTTTTCGCAGCGCCAGTTTGATTTGCGGGAAGGCCAGGACGGCGATCAGAATCAGCATGGGGCTGGGATGGTAGAAAAACAGCGCCGCCAGTAGCGGCGTGCCCAGCAACCAGACCCGGGGCGAGACGATGGCGGTGATGCGGCCGCCGTCCAGCGGCGAGACCGGGATCATGTTGAACAAGTTGATCATGAAGCCGGAATAGGCGAGGGCCAATAACAATTCGCTGTCGTTGGTGCGTGCCAGCCAATAACAAGCCAACGCCGACAAGGTGCCCGTCAGCGGCCCGGCGATGCCGACATACGCTTCGGTATGCACGTCGCGAGGCAGTTTTTTCAGCTGTATCCAGGCGCCGACGAAGGGTATGAAAGTCGGTGCGCCGACTTCCAGGCCGCGCTGGCGGGCGGCCAGATAATGGCCCATTTCGTGGCAGAAAATCAGCAGCACGAATCCGACCGCGTATCGCCAACCGTAAATCCAGGCGTAGGCGGCCATGGCAACGATCATGCTGCCGCCGGTGGTAAGGAGTTTGCCTAGTTTGCCGGCGGCAAACAGCCAAGCGAGCAGTTTGCCCATGTCGATATCCTGAGTCGCGAGCGGTTGTTAATTGTAACGATCAGAGGTGATCCGCCGCTTTCTTTTTGCGGCCGAAGAGATTTTTCAATAGCGCGCCCAGACCGATGGCGCCCAGGATAATCAGCTTTTTAAAGGCGATCAGCAGGGCGAATAGCTTGGCGAACAGACCCATTTTAGCGGCCGCGCCGCCGGCCACCAAGGCAGCAATGCCGTATGTGGCGGCTTTGTCGGTATCGGCGTTGAAATCGGTATAGCCGTTGCCGGGCGTAAAGTTGCTGAAAGCCACCACGTTTTGCATTTCGGCCTTAATGGTATCGATTTGCTCCATCCCGGCCACCGCGTTCAGCACCAAGACGCCTTTACGGCCCAACAAGCGGATGTTGTAGTTGAGCGTGTGTTGCTCCGCCCGGTCCGAGGCTAGTTCCTTGGCCCAGTAAAGCTTGTGGCTGGCCCTGTCGTAAGTGGGGGTTTCCGCCCAGCCGACCAAGGTCAAGGCATCGTAACCCTGATTTTTACGCTCCTCGTTGGCTTGCTCGGTGGCTTCCTGCATGTCTTTCAGCAGCGCGCCGTAGTCGATGGTGTCCGCATCGTCGTCGTTGACATGGCCGTCTTCCTCATAAGTGATGATGACGCCCCAGCCGTCCATGCCCAGCGGATTGACGTTGGCCGGCAGTATCATGCCCAACGTATTGTAGCCGCCGGGATTGCCCCAGCCTTGGGTCAGCAGGCGTTCCGCGTCTTCCGGCGCCAGATAACGAAAAGTGTCCGGCAGATTCAGCGAGGCGATCCCGCCCGGCAATTGAATGGTGCCCGACTGAAATTTCAACGCGGCCAGAAACTCTTCAACCGTTATTTGTTCGGTCTGTTCCTGCGCCAGGGCGGGCGCGGAAAAGTCCAACGATAACAGCAGGATAAAAAGACGCAGCAAGGTATTCAACATGGACATGCCTAACGGATTGGTTAATGATCGGACAAGCGTAGTCGGCCTGTCCGATTTTGCAAGCCGATTTTTGCCGTTATGCGAAATGCCGAAGAAATGCCCGCCCGGTAAAGGCGGTTTAACGGCATATTCATATTTCGCGCCGCGGCCGCTTACTACCGCTATAATCGGGCGGCCGTATTAATCCGTTCATGATGCATGGGCCGGGTTAATGGACGGCCATTAAGCACGTTTTGGACCGATTAGCGAGATACCCGTATGGAAACCGTAACTATTCCCGAAAGATACGCCGAATTTTTGAGTATGTTAAAACGCAACGGCAAACTTTCCGATAGCGATTTGACCAAGGCCCGCCGCATGCAAAAGTCGGCGCAAGACGATTCGTTGCCGCAAATGCTGATCAAACTGGGTTTATGCTCGGATGCGGATGTGGCGGAAACCTTTGCCAAAACTCGCGGCCTCGAGCGTCTGCGCCCGGAAAGTTACCCGCCGCAATCGCCTCTGCAAGACCGGGTGTCGCTAAGGTTTTTGAAATACCATCATGCGGTGGGTTTGCAGGCCGACGACGACGGCATCGACGTGGCGGTGATGGACCCTGAAGACGCTTATCTGCCGCACGCCTTGCAATTGGCGACCGGCAAACAAATCCGCCTGCATGTCGGCCAATTGTCCGATATCGATGCGGCGCTGGAAATCCAGTACGGCGACGGCAAGTCGCAAATGGATAAGTTGATGGACGGCCTGAACGTCGAAGAGCAGGGTAACGAAGATCTGGAGCATTTAAAGGATTTGGCCAGCGAAGCGCCGATTATCCGCATGGTGAATTTCATTCTGCAAAAAGCCGTGGAAAGCCGGGCTTCGGACGTGCATATCGAACCGTTCGAGCAAAGTCTGAAAGTCCGTTTGCGTATCGACGGCGTGCTGCAGGACATCGATTCGCCGCCGGTGGCGTCGACCGCCGCCGTGCTGTCGCGAATCAAAATCATGGCCAAACTGAACATCGCCGAACGCCGGCTGCCGCAGGACGGCAGGATCAAACTGCAAATGATAGGCAAGGAGTTGGATTTGCGGGTATCGACCATTCCGACCCTGTACGGCGAAAGCGTGGTGATCCGTTTGCTGGACAAGGAAAACGCGGTATTGGATTTTGCCGCGCTGGGTTTCGCCGGCCGGCAGGCGGAACATTTTATGGAAGTATTGGCGCAGCCGCACGGCATCATTCTGATTACCGGCCCCACCGGCAGCGGCAAGTCCACCAGTTTATACGCGGCCTTGAAAACGCTGAATACTTCGGAACGCAAGATCATCACCGTGGAAGACCCGGTCGAATATCAACTGGAAGGTATCAATCAGATTCAGGCCAAACCGCAAATCGGCCTGACCTTCGCCTCGGCGCTACGCTCCATCGTCCGGCAAGACCCGGATGTGATCATGATAGGCGAGATGCGCGATCTGGAAACCGCCAAAATTGCCGTGCAATCGGCCTTGACCGGCCACTTGGTGCTGTCCACCCTGCACACCAACGATGCGGCAGCGGGCATCACCCGCCTGCAGGACATGGGGCTGGAAGAATATTTGCTCAGCTCCACCATCAACGGCATTCTGGCCCAGCGCTTGGTCAGAAAACTTTGCCCGGCCTGCAAGCAGGCCTATCCCGCCTCGGATACGCTGGTCGAGGAAATGCAGCTGCGCCGCTGGCAAGCCGAGGGGGAGATTTTGTTGCATAAGCCGGTCGGCTGCCCGGTGTGCAACGGCATAGGCTATAAAGGCCGGCTGGCGATTATCGAGTTTTTGACCATGAGCGATCATATACGCAAACAGATCATGAAACACGAGGAGGCGTATGTGATTCAGCGGCAAGCCATCCAGGAAGGCATGCAGACAATGTACGAAGACGGCATAGGCAAGGCCCTGCAAGGGATTACCACCTTGGAGGAAGTGTTGCGGGTGACGACCGAGGCTTGATGGAGGCGTATGTTCCGCATGCGTTCGATGCCATTAATGGCCGGCATTCTATGCGGCTATCCTTCGGCCTGTAGACCGGAATAGCGCGAGGGTTGTTTCCGGCAAACTTTCAATCGCTGGAAACGCCTATCGGCTTATTCCGGCCTACAAAGCCGGTTCGATTTTATGAGGACGGCGCGCCTCGCCGGTTGGAAACCGGTCGAAGTATGTGGTTTGCCGGCGCACGGCATTGGCGGCTTTGGTATACACTTTTTATCGGCGTTCGCTTAAAAACAGCCGTCCGTACAGAGATGGCTCCCGGGAAATACAACTTAATGGAAGCACCTTTATGTATATAGAAACCACCTACTTGAGTTACACCAACAGCAAAGGGCAGCGGGTTACTTTTGCCGGATTTACCGAGCAGGATTTCAAGAAGCGTTATTTGGCCGCGCTGGAAAAAGGGAAGCGGGAATATATCGAGAAATATACCGTACCCCATATTGCCGACCTCGGCGACTCCGCCGTGCAACTGGCGTTGATCGACGCCTTTTGCATGGCTCGGGACGCGGCGGTTCAGGCGGATGCGTTCTTTTCGTCCGGGCTGAAAAGCAAACAGCCCAATAAACTGTTTTCCGAAATATTCGGCGAATTGTTCTCGACAAAAAAGCCCGGTAGTAGCGATTATCGCCTCGTGCAGGAGACGTTCGAAAAAACCAGCCGGGGGTTAGGTGGCTCGGTGACTATTTGCGATATGTTCAAAGGGGCGGACCATGAACCTGGCGGCCCGAGTTGGGGGCCTAGCGAGGGCGAGGTGCTTATCCCGCAAAATATCCTCCGCGATTACAGCCAGCGGGCGAAGAAGAGCGATGCCGCCGGGGATATCATGCGTAAGATGCTGGAAAAGGAGGGCGAGCATGTGAAAGACATTTATATACGGTTTAATCTGGTGCGCGAACTCAGTGTGGAAGGTTTGGCCCGGGTCATACTGCATGAAGCCACGCACAAATTCGCTTACACCGGCGATTACCAATACATATACGACGCCACGTCGATGAAAGGCATCAAATCCAAACAGGCCCTTTACAATGCCGACAGCTACGCGTTTGCCGGTATGAGCGTCTATCTGAACCGTGTGGTGACCAAAGCCGATTTAGTCGGACCGGCGGCGTGCAGCAAGCCCCTGCACGATAAGAGTTGGTTGCGGGAAAGAATGCAATAACCGCTAAGGATAGGGTTGGAAACAACCGACCGAAATATATTGCCTTCGTTAGAGCGGCTTTAGCCGCGATGAGCCCCGTGCTCGTGGCTAACGTTCCTCCTACCGGCAACAACCCCCGAAAATACGGGGATGTTACTTTTGACGAAACCCTAAGCGTCGCCCGGGTCGCGGCCATGTCGCAGGCAGTCGTCCAACCAGCCTGGGGCTAATGGCGCACAAACGCTGTCGAGCCACAGCGTTTGCGTGTGCCGCCATTCGGAGCGGAAACGGTGATTCTCGCGGAGACGATTAAACAGCCTGAGCGCTTCCGCTCCGCTGCGGACCCGGTATTGCGGTACCCCCACGGCCAACGCGCCCAGGCTTAGCGGTACTTCCCAGTGCATACCCAGCACGAAGTGTCCGGCCTGGGCGGCTTCCACCAATGCGGTTGAACAAAAGCCAACGACCAATGCCGGTTGCTTAAGCGCCGCATCGTTTGGGATGAGCGTTGCATGCGGCGGGTATCTGCATCGGGACCGTATGTTTCCCGCCGCATAAGGATGGCCAAGGCGGCTTTCTTCGGGATGCAACAGTATTTGGAAGCTGTTTTGTTCCAGATCTCTGTCCAGTTCGGTTGCCAACCGCAGGAAATCGTTTTCCAGGGAGCGTCCGAATATCGGCGTATGCGTTTGCGAAACCAGCAGGATACGTCGGGGGACGGGCAAGTATTGCGGGAAGCGTATGGCCGGTTTGGCGCGGTATGTGCCAATTACCAAGGCGTCGGGAGGCGTATTGTGGGCTAGATACGCTTTTCGGCTGGCGTCCCCCCACACCAGTTGAACATCCGCCCGGGTGGGAAAGAATTCGTCGGTCGGCAGGCCGTGTTGGACGCATACGCTGCGGATGGACGGCATTTCCCGGGCGGCTTCCGCCGCGGCGGCGGAAAACAGGTCGAAGTCGTTATGCAGTATCAGCGCGCGGGTGTTGTTTCCGGCATCGGTCAGCGTGCGGCGCCATGAGCCTAGCCAGAGTTGGCGGCGGGCCAAACAACAGCGTATCGTCCACGGCGAGACGCCGGGCAGGGCCGACCGGCCTGGTTGAAATAAGGCCAGGACGGCCAGCCGCCATCCCGCCCGGCCGGGGGCGGCGGGCAATAAGCCCGCTACCGCGCCCTGCAATCTTGGGTGCACCAGTACCGAAACGGTTTGTCCCGCCGCCCGTAAGGCGGGCAGCAGCGGGGAGATGCTGTCCCAGCCGCTGGCGCCGGCCAGACTAACCGCGCATACCGTTGCGGAAAGGGGGGGCGTGCGGCGCGGCAGGCGCGCGCACAACCAGGCATCGCGCAACAGTGCGGCCGCGGCGTGGGCAATTTGCCGCCAGCCGTGCCGGCGCCGGCAGATGAAATAGATCTCATGGCGGGCCAGCGCGGCGTCCTCGCCCCAGGTTTGGCGCAGGCTTTGTTCGAAGCGGCCGAAATCCATCAAGCGTCCCAATGTTTTTTCAAGCGGCGATAGTCGAGCCAGCGCTGAAAGGCGCCTGTGCGCGCCGGGCCCAGGATTTTAACCATACCGCGTTTGGCGTGCGCTTTCAGCGTATCGGCCGGGGTCCAGCGCACGGCGTCGACGTGCAGGTCGATGGCGGCGATTTCTTGCGCGTCTGCTGGCGGGATAGGATGCGGTACCGCACCGGTCGACGGCAACCGGGCAATGGCCAGCAAGCTGCCGGCAAAGGCTGTTCCCAAGGGGTGGGCGCCGCAAGCGAGGATTTCGAAGCCGGCGCTTTGCAGGGTTCGCCGCAGGGTATGGGCGGTGAAATAGCTCAAATGGGCCGGGTGCACGAATTTGCGCGTGTGCCAGCCGCCGCCGGCGTCGGGAACCTCGACGATCAGATGGCCGCCGGGTTTGAGCGCCTTAACGGCCCAACGCGCGAAGGCGGCCGGTTGGGGCAAATGTTCCAGCACATGAAAGGCGGCGGCGACATCGAAATAGCCGGCCGAGGGAAACGCCTGAAAATGGGCGGTCCATTGCACATTCGCCCCCCGGCAGCGAATGCCGCGCCGGGCGGTGTCGTACTCGGACGCGTGCAGGGCGGCATCGGGACGGGCTTGAGACACGGCATGCAAAAAGCTGCCGAAGCCGCTGCCGAGCTCGAACAGGCGTCCCGCCCGAGGTAGCAGCGGCTCTACGATGCGCAAGCGTTGTTCGGCGATACGGCTTTCGAAGCGTTGTTCGAAAAACAATTCCGGGTCCTTGCCTATGATCTCGGTCAGAAACAGTTTGCGGTAATGATGGGCGTAAAAATCCTCCAGCGAGGCGGGCGTGAAATCCGGGGCCAGGTAAAGGCAGGCGCAATGTCCGCAACGGCGCAAGGACTGGCCGGCTCCCAGGTAGCTTTCGGGCCAGAACTCCCGCTGCCGGGTGGTGGCGCGGCACAGGCGGCAGCCGCCGATGTCGGGGGCGAATTCAAGGCGCATTGCGCGGCCTGCCGGGTTGTTCGCCATGGATCGTGGCCAGCCACAGCGCCAGGGATACGCCCCACCACAGCGTGGTATGGCTGGCCGGGCGCGCCAGTTCGCGGCGCAGCGCCGGCAGCGAAAGCCAGTCGCCGGCCCAAGCGGGCAGTTTTTCCCATAACGCGTCAAAGCGGACATGGTTGACCTGGAATTGCTCGGCGTTGCCGAAACCGTGGGTTTTGCGCCGCCATATTACCTCGTCGGGCAGCTGGCCCGAAAACGCCCGGCGCAGGGCGAGTTTGCCGTGATCGTCTCCCATGCGTTCGGACACCGGCGCCGCCAATGCGGCGGAGACCAGGCGCCAGTCGAGATAGGGGGAGCGTACCTCGATGCCGGAGCGCATGCTGTTACGGTCGGTCCAACGCAATATCATCGGCAGATTGGTGGCGGTGACGTCGCGGCGCAGACGCTGTTCGAGATCGGCGCGCCGATCTTGGTAGAGGACGGCAAATTCGGGGGCCATGTCCGCCCACAATGCCGCGCTCATGACTTGCGCGCTGGGGCGCGCGCGGCGCAACAGGCCGCGCACGAGGTTGGCGGGTAAAGCCCATGCCAGTTGATTGGCCAGTTGTGCCGGCTTGGCGGAGCCGCCGCGCAACATTTGCAAGGCCGGCAGCAGCCGGCCGGCGAAAATTTTGTCGCGCGCCAGCTGGCTCATGTAGCGGGCGGTGTAGCCGCCGAACACTTCGTCGGCGCCTTCGCCGCTCAGCACCACCTTGAAGCCGGCGTCGCGGATGCCGCGGAATATCCGGTATCCGGCCAATACCGACGGCGTGGCGATGGGCTCTTCCTGAATGTGCGCCAGTTCCAGCAATTCGGCTTCGCTGGGCCGGGCATCGGCAAGGTGGATGAAGTGCCGGGTATCGGGCAGATGGCCGGCGATGAAAGCGGCCGCCAGCGCGGTTTCGTCGTGTTCCGCCGCGCTGCCGTGGCGGTATCCGTAGGTGTAGGCGCCGGCATGGCGGCTGCGGGTTTCCGTCCGGCTGGCCCGGGCGGCCATGGCGCTAATGATGCTGCTGTCCAGCCCGCCCGACAGCAGTGTAACGCTGGGTGCGTCGGAGCGCAGCCGCAAACGCACGGCATCGGCGATCAGCTCCCGCGTGCGTTCCGGTTCGAGACGGTTGTCTGGGGACGTTTCCGGCCACTGGTGATAAGGTTTGCCGTGCATGTCGCCCTCGCCGTCCAGGCGCATCAGCCAACCCGGCGGCACCGAGTGAATGCCCTGGAAGAAGGTACGGCAGCCGTGGTCGGAAACGCCGGTCATCAGGAAATCGAACACCGTCTTGGGTTCGGGCGGCGGGTAAGTGCCCATGACCGAGGCGATGGCGCGAATCTCGCTGGCCAGGATCGTCAGTTGCCTGTCGCCTTTATTGTCTCTGGCATAGTACAACGGCTTAACTCCCAAGCGGTCCCGGCAGCAGATCAGGCTGCCGCTGGCGCGTTCCAGCAGGACGAGCGCCCACATGCCGTTGAAACGTTCGAAGGCGGTCTCGCCCCAGATGCGCCAAGCCTGCAAAACAACCTCCGTGTCGGTATCGGTGCGGAAAACGCAGCCATGCATTTCCAACGCTTGCCGCAATTCGATGAAGTTGTATATCTCGCCGTTGAAAACCAGGATATTGCCGGTGACCGGGCAGGTCATGGGTTGGCGTCCGGCCGGGCTCAAGTCTAGGATGGACAGGCGCCGGTGGCCGAGAAAGGTCGGCGGCCGGGTGGTGCCGCCATCGGCGATTAGCCAGTCCGCATCGTCCGGGCCGCGGTGCGCCAGCGTGTCGAGGGCGGCGGCTCCGATTCGGGGCAGCTCGGCAATCGCGGTATGGGCGCGCAGAGCGATCAGTCCGCACATCGGCTGTTTGTCCGCGTTTTGCCGCTTGCGGTTTGTGCGGCTGCGCCTATAGCGCCGAATGCCCGCCGGAAAGGCGCGGCATCCCGGGCCAAGACGGCCGCCAGCACGATGAGGCTGGCGG
>Ga0207952_1000128_pt1 | contig 77583 bp, 97 predicted proteins | sample SubbioR12Aug_8Ca_FD_184831 | JGI IMG/M metagenome (GOLD analysis project Ga0207952, IMG submission 184831) | Serpentinite rock and fluid subsurface biosphere microbial communities from McLaughlin Reserve, California, USA - CR12Aug_8Ca (SPAdes) | ecosystem: Environmental > Terrestrial > Deep...
TTAGTTGATTTACCGGGTAATATTTCACCTGTTGAAATTCTGTTGTCAGCAGTAAATTGAACATAACGATCGCTGTTTTTTGTTCCACTTAGAATACTATGTGATACTATATCGTCATTTACAATAGTAATTGTCGTTCCTGGTTCAACTGAAATTCTATCTTGAGAAAAATATCTTAATCTTAATGAATCGGTTGAACTTTGAGTTTGTGTTGCTTGTTGTTTAGTTCCTGCAAGATCAATGTATGTACCTATGCCTTGAGTCGATGAACCTTTAGTAATATGAATTGTAATTTGTTTATCTATTTTTGATTCTGTTGTTTTAGGATCTGTTGTGGGTTTAATTTTTGCAAGTTCTGATAGTTTTGCAGTATAGATTATTTTGTAATTATCATCATCAATTGTTATTCTTCCAGTAAAACCATAGATTGAGGCATTTTTACTTTCTTCAATTAATTTTCCAAAAAAACTAATAGATGCTTGATTACCAATATCACTGTCAACAACTCCATTAATTCTAATGTACTTGCCTTCACGTAGCATAGTTGCTTTTAATTCAGTAGTTACAAAGTCTTCATCATCTAAAGTAATGAATCCATCCTCAACTGATGATGAAATACTACTTCCAGTTTGTTTTTGTGTTGATATTGCTAGATCAATTTCAGAAGTTTTTATCATATCTTCTGTCACTGCATATCCTGAACCTTCCAAAGTAAAAGCACTGTTTGTAGAAATTGCAAATGAATCATTAAAAGCAAATCCAGAAAAAACAAGTAATATCAAAAATGCCATAATAGGTATATTCATACTATATTTCTCTTCTAAGTCGGTTTATAATTTGCTACTAAATTATTTTAAGCTGGTTAGGTAAATCAGTAGGTTTTTTTAAAATTAAAATCCAGGAAGCATAATGGCCTCTTCTTGGATTAATTTTATCATATAATACTCAAGATACCCACCTGCCAATAGAAGTCCCACTACTATTCCTATTTCCAAAATAGTTGGTTTTAGAAATGGAATTAAGTTAGATTTTTTATATACTGCTTTAATCAATATGAAACTTCTAGATGTAGCTATAGAATAGGCAGTAAGTTCCATTATTCCAAACGGGGATAAAAAGAGAATTGTAAGAGGTGGAATTTTTGCTAATTCTGGAGATATTGAAACTATTGCTGAAAAAGCAAATCCTGTTGACCAAGCTGAAAATAATCCCCATACAACTCCAAATCCAGGAATAAACATTGGTAGTGATATTGTAGTGTTGTGCAGGAAAATTCCCATTGCATCAATATCTTTAACTAATTTTTCAAATTCGGACATAAATGTAGTAGCCTCTTCTTCATTAACTATAGTCATCGAACCAATTTGAAATACAACTGCAAATAATCCCATAAAAATGAAAAATGTGATTATTCTAATCTTAAACATATGATTTTTTATTGCAAACGATATTTGAGGGTTAGGTATAGGCGCAGATTTAATTAAACCAGAAAACATTCTTTGATATTGAAAAAAGAGCTTTCAGTTGCCTTGAATTATGCTTTGAATAAGGGATTTCAAATTCATCCTAATGCATTTAAGTTCCTTGAGAATGTGGATGTAAAAAAATTAGAGAAGATAATTAAAGAAATTGTTCGTGAAAAAACAAAACAAAAATCATATCAAATCAATCAAGACGATCTAGAGGTTTATTTGGGAATTAAAGACGATCAAACTTTACAAAGTGATTATAAGATACTTTTTGATCCAACTTTAAAAATTACTACCGGGGAAGGTGTAAAAGGGTATAATGCTCTGTTTTCTAGCCGTTTTAACAAGTTAAAACGAATAATCTCAGATAGGCCTGAATCAAGAATGTTAAAATCAATTGCTTCAGTAAAGACTACAAAAATAGATGATGACATGTATGTTTGTGGTTTAGTCACGAGTAGAAGTGTAGAGAGAAATATTACAAAATTGGTTTTAGAAGATCCTTCGGGTTTGTTTGAAGGTATAGTTTTTGATAATGAATTACAAAAAATAGCAGGCTCGTTACTTAATGATCAATTTATCATGGCTAGGATAGGTTTTGGTAAAAATGCTGGTTTTATCATAAAAGATTTAATTTCGCCTGATGTTCCTGATCAAGCCTCAAACAGATCTGAAACTGAAACATATGCTGTTTTTCTTTCAGATCTGCATATTGGTAGTAAATACTTCATGGAAGAAGAATTTACAGAATTTGTATCTTGGTTATCCAGCCCAGATTCAGTAGCAAGAAAAATTCGTTTTGTGTTAATTGGTGGAGATTTAGTAGATGGTGTTGGAATTTATCCAAATCAAGATAAAGAGTTAGTCTTTCAGACTATTGAAGAGCAGTTAAAAAAGGTTGAAGAACTTCTAAGTAAAATTCCTAATTATATCAAAATATTCATTATGCCAGGAAATCACGATCCTGGACGTAGGGCATTACCACAACCAGCAATTCCTAAAAAATACAATTCTGGATTATGGGAAAGAGAGAACGTGTTCATGGTTGGAAATCCTGCCGTAGTTTCTCTAAATGGAGTAAAAGTAATGATGTTTCACGGTCAAAGTATAGATGATATCGTAAAAACCACTCCTGGATTAAGTTATGATAAGCCTACAAATGTAATGAAACATCTCCTAAGAGCTAGACATCTTAGTCCAATTTATGGCAGTCAAACCCCAATTGCGCCTGAGATGGAAGATCTAATGGTAATTGATGATATTCCAGATATTTTTCATGTAGGTCATGTTCATAGAGCGGAGTTAGATATGTACAAAGGAATTCTTTTGTTAAATTCTGGTTCTTGGCAAAAACAAACTCCATTTCAAGCAAGTGTTGGAATGACTCCAAATCCAGGAATTGCGCTTATGGTAAATTTGAAGACTTTCAAAGTTTATCATGAAAATTATAATTCTAATCCATTAAATAATATCCTGCAAAGTTAAATCATCTTTGAAGGTTTTTTTAATCATTTCAGATGAGATTGTAAGTTTGTATTTTTTTGTTCTTCCATGTATTCCTTGATGAATTAATCTACCAGAAATAATTCCAGATAATTCGATTTCACTAAGCATTTGAGTAATTCGCCTTTGGGTTAATTCATCTTTTCCTACTATTTTACACAATCCTTTGTAAGATGAATAAATCTCACCTGTTGATGAACCTCCGGCCTTCATTATTGCCAAGATGACGAGTTTTTCATGAAGAGGATATGATTTTAGAGATGTTTCTTCTTTATTTTCTTCAATTTTTAATGAAGCCTCTCTAACATGATTTTGTGTTACTTTGTCTGATTGTTGTCTTTCAGCTATTTCGCCTGCAACACGAATTAGATCAATTGCCCTTCTTGCATCACCGTGTTCAGCGGCAGCCAAGGCGGCACAAAGATTCAATGCTGCTTCATCTACAGAATTAGGGATAAATGCCTCGTTAACACGCTCTTCTAATATTTTATAAATTTGGTCTCTATCATAATTTGTAAAAATTATTTCTTCTTCACCTAAACTGCTAATTACTCTAGGATCAAGTTTTTCTTTGAATGTAAGATCGTTTGAAATACCTACTAAAGTCAATGAACCTTGTTTTAGGCGTTCATTTGCTCTTGTAAGTTGGTATAGTATGTCTTTACCAGTTTTTGATACTAATTGGGCAAGATAATCAATTTCATCAATAACAAAAATTACATTTATTGTTGATTCTTCGATGTTGTTTAGAATTCTTTTGAAGACTTCGCTAATTGCTAGGCCAGTTCCTGGTAGTTCTTTATCTTTCATGCCTAATTGCCTTCCAAAACTTACTAACAAACCATAAAGTGTAGTTTCTTCTTTAGAGTTTGAATAAATGAGTTTAATTGGAAATTTTGATTTCTCTACCCTTTCTTGAATTTTATTTAATACTTTTTTGACAACAAGGGTTTTTCCTATACCAGGTTTACCATAAACTAGTAAATTTGATGGTCTTGAATGTTTGAGAATTGGTAGTAGAGATTGGGTTACTTGTTCTTGTTCAGAGTTTCTATGTTGTATAATATTTGGAATATATGTGAAATGAAGAATATCTCTATTTTTTATAATAAATTTTCCAGATTCAGCTGCATCAAGTAATCTATCAATTGGATCAGACATACTCACACACCTACATTTCTACTCTTAACTAACATAATGATATTTAGTATTAGAGAGTAAAGATAAGAATAGTTATTCTAATTTAGTTTGTAATTAATTATTTTTAGTTAGATTTTAGATTTTCAATAAAAAAAATTAAAGAAAAAGATAGAGTGGAAAAATAGGTGTGTGGGTTATCTTAATTGGTTTATTATTAACAAATTGTTAATTTGATGTTAGGAAAAATCCCAAAAAGGTCATTTTTACCCCTTTATTTCCATTCCAGGCGTTAAGATTGATGTTAACAATGTGAATATCCTAAAATCACCCCCTTTGTTTCCACTCCAGGCATGAATGTTGGAATTAATTATATGACAAATTGAATACTCATGTTAATAACAAAATATGGTCTAGGCGTGAGTTAGGCAGTCAATGTTAACAAACCTCTTAGTTAACAAATATTCTGGGATCAATTCAACTGTTAATGTTAGATCCTCATAGATCTCAAAGATGGCTAAAAAACGGATTAGAATTGATATGGAAGACGCCGATGGGGCACGATATGATATAAAATTAGAAGGTAATGTTACTAGAGAAAAAGTTCTAAAAATCTTTGAAATGATGGACTTGATGAATATTGAAGAAGAGGAACAAAAAACCACAAATATGGACTCTACAGGCTCAAAAATATGGCATATTGTCGATAAATTCTTTCCTATGGGAAAATTCACATCTACAAACATACTTGAGAAGTATGAAGATGAGTATAACGAACCGGTGAAATTAAGTATAATTTCCACATATCTATCTAGATTTTCTACAAAAGGTAAAATCGATAGAATAAGAACTGGCCGTGAATGGACCTATCAAACCATTAAACTAAGCCAAAAACAGCAATAAATTAAGAAATAATTATTTTTCTAACTATTAATCGATCTTTACCCAATATCATTTTAACATATTCCCCTTTTTGGACATCCATGTATTTACGAAATTGTTTTGGTATAGAAATTGTTCCTGCAGATGTGATTTTAACTAATACCTCGTTTTCTTGTACTGACATATTCCTATTATAATTTAATAATATATATAATTTAAGTTTTTAATAATTTAATAATATATAATAAAAATATATGAATTGAATTAATTTTTGGTAAAAATAACTAAATTATTGAGATAGAATTGACCTAAATTTATTATACAATTAAAGAATTAGATTGTAAGACACCGATCTTCTCTTTTCCTTTTTCAGAGATTGAGTAAGTGTATGGTTTTGTACTTGTATTCCTTTTAACAAATCCATCATCATAAAGCTTCTTCATTAATCTTGAAGTGTGTTCTCTACTTCGTTTTAATGTGATTTGAATATCACGTGATGTCATAGCTTTGTCTGTGATTAGATGCAACACATAATCTGTAGCATTACTATGATCCAGATTAGGCATACGATGAGTAATTATAGGCTCTTCTTTACTTACCACCTCCATCTTTTTAGGTGGTATTGATGGATTTTCAATTATTTGTTGATTTTTAGTTAGTTTTTCTAAATATTGTTTAATTTCCAGAGTAGGATCGTCCTTATTCTGTTCAACACCCTGTATTTCCATAGAATCCAAGCGTATTTTCATATCAATTAATTGTCTTTCATAGTATTCTAAACGCTCTAACTGTGAAGCATCTATCATTTCACTTTTAGATTTGATTAATGGACGTATTTTGTAATAACTATACAAACCCACCAAACCAACAACAAATGCAATTATCACGGCTAAAATCACATCTGGTTCAGGAATTTCAATCAACATCACAAAAATTAACCATATGTTGTGATTTATCGTGATTGAGCAATATTATTTCACACTTTAGATTAACTATAACACACCTCATATCACAAAAAAATTCTATTATTATCACTACCAAACGATGATATCACATATTACATGCCTGACGTACCAACCTATCAATCACATTAATGACCTCATCTTCTCTTTCGGGGAATATATCACTCTCATTTATCACACGTATCTGCTCAGAAAGCTTTGATATCACATCAATATCATCTGGTAAAAGTATGCCTAAACCTCGTAAAAGCATGATTGAATAGAATAATGCAACTAATTTGTCCCTAGATTGACCAACTTGCCTATAATACGCCCCTTTACTAATGGTAAATTTAGAGTTTAGAAGATCTTTCTGATTTAAAATAATTTCAATTTGTCGTTCAGTAAACAATGATTTTTTTATAATTTGCTGTATAATGTTATTAAAATTGGACTTTTCAAACTCTGCCATAGCTATACAGTTCTGTATACCACACTACAATTAAACTTTAAAGAGTCATCTACAAATCCCTTTTATGACTGGAAATAAAGTTGAATCATTCCTAAAATCTGAACTTAAAAAGAAAAATGCATTATTATTCGTATTAATTGACTCTGAAGAATCGAAATTAGAATCTTCACAAAAACTTGCTCGAGATGTTGAAAAAATAGGTGCATCTGCAATATTGGTAGGAGGTTCATCTGCTACTGATCAAATTGAAATGGCTAAAGTTGTAAAAGGCATTAAAAAAGGAATTAAAATTCCAATAATACTATTCCCTGGTAATATTACAGGAGTAGTACCTGATGCTGATGCTATTCTTTTTAGTTCCTTAATGAATTCAGAAAATCCTTATTTTATCACTCAAGCACAAGCATTAGGAGCTCCGAGTGTTCTCAAGTTTGGCTTAGAACCATTACCTACGGCGTACTTGGTTATTGGAGATGGAACTTCTGCATGGTTTGTAGGTTCAGCAAGAGGAATTCCTTTTGAAAAACCAAAAATAGCAGCAGCATATGCTCTTGCAGCACAATTTCTTGGTATGAGATTTGTCTATTTAGAAGCAGGTTCTGGAGCAAAATCTAGCGTTACTCCAGAGATGGTTAAGACAGTAAGAAAAGCATTTAATGGATTTTTGATAGTTGGTGGTGGAATTAAAGACCCTAAAACTGCTTCAGATTTGGTCAAAGCAGGAGCAAACGCCCTTGTAATCGGAACCTTTCTAGAGAAGGGTGGAAGTATTAAGAAATTAGCTGAAATAACAAAAGCAATTCAAAGAAGTAAGTAATTAGACCGTATTATGTCTGAAAACGACGCTATTTCTCGTATTAGTGGTATTAAGATGCCAGATTACTATCTAAATTATTATTCCAATCTCTCAAAAGACACCTATACTATTTTTGAACATGCAGCTATGGCAAAATCAACGCTGGTTGATTCTTCAGGAATAATTGAGCCTAAAATTGCATTTGATTTAGCCGATCGAGTTTCAAAAATGCACGATATTGATATTGCAGAACCTTTACGAGAATTATTAAAAATCAATGGAAAAGAACTATCTGCTTTAATTTTATCAAAAGAAATTGCATTAGGAAAATATTTACAAAAAGACGCCACTTTAGAAGAAAAATTAGATTTAGCAGTTAGAGTGGGATTAGCTATTGTTACAGAAGGAGTAACCATAGCCCCTTTGCAAGGAATTAGTGAAGTCAAGATAAAGAAAAACAAAGATGGAAGTGAATACCTTTCAGTCTCTATTGCCGGACCAATGCGTTCTGCAGGAGGAACTGAGTCAGCAGTAACAATTCTAATTGCTGATCATGTGAGAAAAGCAGTAGGCCTATCAAAATATCAAGCAAATTGTTTTGATGATGAGACTGGGAGATTTATTGAAGAACTTAGAATTTATGAAAGAGAAGCAAGTAGTTTTCAATTTCATATACTAGATGAAGATATTGAACATGTCATTTCACATCTACCTGTAGAATTAAACGGTGTAGACACAGATCCATTCGAAGTTGTAAATCACAAAGGAATGACTCGTATTTCAACAAATAGGGTTAGAGGTGGAGCTTTAAGAGTTCTAAATGACGGGTTAATTGGAAGATCTAAAAAACTACTCAAAAGAATTGAAATGTATCAACTGGATGGTTGGGAATGGTTAGGAGATCTAAAGGGAGCTGTTCAAACAGGAGATAATCAAGAAGATGCAGCAGCCAAGAGAATGAGGGAGGTTATTACAGGAAGATCTGTTCTTTCCATGCCTAACAAACTTGGAGGTTTTCGATTAAGATATGGTAGAGCGTGTAATACTGGTTTTGCAGCAGTTGGAATCAATCCTGTGATTGCTGAAATTTTGGATCATACAATTGCAGTTGGAACTCAAATCAAAACTGATCTTCCAGGAAAGGGAGCAACAGTAGCTTTTGTTGATTCTATTGATACTCCAATTGTTCGACTAAAAAGCGGGGATGTTATTAAAATAAAAAATGTAAAACATGGAATTGAAATCAAAGGTGAAATTGAAAAAATTCTTCATTTGGGTGATATTTTAATTTCATTTGGTGATTTTCTGGAAAATAATGCTCAGCTTGTCCCTTCAGGATATGTAGAAGAGTTTTGGATTGAAGAATTAAAAGAAAAATTAACAAAATATGCTCCTAATGATGAATTTTTAATTCAGTTTCTAACTAAAATTCCTACTTTGGATGAAGCATTAAAACTATCAATGGATTTTCAAATACCATTACATCCACAATACTTGTATTATTGGGATCAAATATCGTCAGAAGAATTTTTACAAATATTACATCCAATAAAGATTAATGAAAACTCTATTGAATATTCTATAAAAACAAAAAATATTCTTGAAAAACTTGGAGTTCCTCATAAAATGAATAAGACCCAAATAGTTCTTGAAAAAGAAGAAGCGAGAATTTTTTATAATCTTCTTTTTAGGCATGAGCCAGAAATAAACGATTTATCAATACCGCAAATTATTTCAAAATCATCTGGAATTATAATTAAAAATAAATTTTCAACTTCAATTGGAGTTAGAATAGGAAGGCCTGAAAAAGCAGCACCAAGGCAAATGAAACCACCAACTCATGTTTTATTTCCTATCAATGATAAAGGAGGTCCAACTAGAGATCTCTTAAAGGCATCAAGACAAGACAATTTTTTCACAAATATTTTCAATAGATCTTGTCAGGAATGTAATGAGCCATCAATTGGTATTAAATGCTCTAAATGTGGCATCAAAACAACAATAGTTTATCGATGTGGGAATTGTCGTGATATCCTTGATAATCCATTTTGTGAAAAATGTAAACGAAAGGCATCATCTCATTCTCATCAGGCATTTCCATTAAAGTCAAAATTATTGTTAGCACAAGAAAAAATGGGCTTACGTGCACAAGAACCATTTAAAGGAGTTAAAGAACTAATCAATCAAGATAGAATAGCTGAACCATTAGAAAAAGGACTAATTCGTCAAAATTTTGGTCTTACAGTATTCAAAGATGGAACTGTTCGTTTTGATGCAACAAATTCTCCTCTTACTCAATTTCAACCATCATGGATAGGAACATCTATTGAAAAATTAAATGAATTAGGATATACTCATGATATTGATGGAAAACCACTAACTGATCCAAATCAAATAGTTGAGCTTCGAATGCAAGATGTAATTATTCCAAACGAAAGTGGAAAATATCTAGTATCTATATGTAAATACATTGATACTATTTTAGAAAAATTTTATGAAAAATCAATCTTCTATAATGTTAAAAACACAGACGATTTAATTGGTCATCTGATAATTGGATTAGCACCACACACATCTGTAGGTATTGTTGGAAGAATAATTGGTTATACTGAAACGCATGTTTGTTTTGCCACTCCTAATTGGCATTCTGCAAAAAGAAGAGACGCAGATGGAGATGCTGATTCTATTATGTTATTGATGGATAGTCTTCTAAATTTTTCAAGACAATTTCTTTCTGATAGAATTGGTGGTTTGATGGATGCACCATTATTAATTCAACCACTTGTATTGCCACATGAATCCCAACCACAAGCACACAATCTTGAAGTTGTTAAATTTTTACCACTTGAATTCTTTAAATCTACAATTCAACAAAATAAAGCTCCAAATGTTACCTGTGTAGAAATAATCAAATCACGTCTTGAAACAGAAAGACAGTTTTTCGGATATTATTTTACACATTTTACAACTTCACTTACAACATCAAAATCACGTAGCGCTTATTCTACACTTGGTTCAATGCTTGATAAATTTGATATGCAAATTAAAAATGCTGAACTTATAGATGCTGTAAATACATCTGAAATTGTTTCAAATGTAATTTCTACTCATCTAGTTCCAGATATTATGGGAAATCTACGTGCTTATGCTAGACAAAATTTTAGATGTACAGGATGCGGAAAATCATATCGTAGAATCCCTTTGATTCAAACTTGCATTTGTGGTCATAATTTAATTCCCACAATCACAAGAGGCTCTGTAGAAAAATATCTTAAACTTGCAAAGAGATTAGTGGATAAATACGATGTTGGAGCTTATCAAAGAGGACGAATTCATGCATTATCTGATGAAATTGACCTAGTTTTTGGAAAGAACAAAGGAGATCAATCACTCTTAAGTGATTACACTTAGAATCTTATCTCAATTTTACGTATTCGTAAGCCCCAAGTTTTTTATCAAAACAATAATGAACTTTTTGATAATTCTTTCTAAACGATTTTACTTTTGTAAGAATTTTCTTGGGATCTTTTTTATCAATTATAACCTCTTTGATATATGATGCAATTTCTTTCATCTCGTTTTGTTTCATACCTAGTCTAGTAATTTCAGAAACTCCTAGTCTAATTCCACCTGGATGAAAATAATTACGACCAGCTTTAATATCACCTGGAATAAGTTGTCTATTTACAATAATGTTAGCTTTTTCTAAATCTGCTTCAACTTTCCCACCATCAGAATAATCCAATACATTAACAGCAATTTGATGTGATTCTGTAAACCCTCGCTTTTCACCTAGAACTTTAAAACCTGCATCATTAAGGGATTCTGCAAACACTTTGGCATTTTTAATAACTTGGTCAGCGTAATCTTTTCCAAATTCTAATGCTTCTGCAAAAGCTACTGCCTTACCTGCCATATGATGAATGTGATGACTACTAGTTAATCCAGGAAACGTTGCTTTCTTAATTGGATCTTCATGTTTCTCAGAACCTAAAACAAGTCCTCCTTGTGGACCAAACAAAGTTTTATGAGTACTCATCGTCATAGTGTCTGCACCTTCTCGTAATGGATCCTGAAATCTTCCACCAGCGATTAATCCAGCAACATGTGCTGCATCATAATTGATATGCATATCAAAACTCTTTAGAAAATCTGCCAATTCTTTAACAGGATGTGGAAACAAAAACAACGATCCACCAAACATTGCCATCTTTGGTAGATTACCTGCTTTCTTTAACTCCTCGACTTTCTGTTTTGTCTTTTCAACATCAATTGTCATCTCTTCGGCATCAAATGGATAAAATTCAATTTCTAAGCCATGAACTAATCCTGCAGTTCCTGAATGTTCCTTCTTACCATGAGAAATATGACCTCCAGCAGGAATTGAAGGTGCTAACATTACATCACCTGGATTTGTAAAAGCAGAATATACTGCAAGATTAGCAACCACACCAGAGATGGGTCTTACATCTGCAAATTTTGCCTTATACAACTTCTTTGCAAGCTTCATACATTCAAACTCAACTTCGTCAATGTACACACATCCTGCATAGACCCTCTCGCCTGGCCAACCTTCAGCATATCTATTTCCAAAATCCGATGTTATTGCCTCTCTAACAGCAGGACTTGGTACGTTTTCACTTGCGATCAATGGAATAGAATTTTCAAACCATTTATGATGTTCTTTTAAATTTGAGAAAATTTTATTATAAGATTCTTTATTTGATGATTTTGCCATGTTTTGCAAATTAAATTTCCCAATTTAAAAACACCGATTTTTGACTATTTTATCTACGAGTTTTTGATCTGCAACGTATAAAAGGGGAATTGGGCGTTTTTCTTTCTATGGGTATGCAAGCAACTTCTAAGGGTACTATGCCAGTTGTATTACTAAAAGAAGGAGGTTCTGAAACAAAAGGACGAGACGCACAAAAAAACAATATAGCAGCAGCCAAAATTATTGCTGAAATTGTACATTCCAGTCTTGGTCCAAGAGGTATGGATAAAATGCTTGTTGACTCACTTGGAGACGTTACAATTACAAATGATGGTGCAACAATTCTTAAAGAAATTGATGTACAACATCCAGCAGCAAAAATGCTCGTTGAAATTTCAAAAACAACAGATAATGAAGTTGGTGACGGTACAACATCTGCTGTCATTTTAGCAGGTGCACTTTTGGAAAATGCTGAATCACTTTTAGATCAGAATGTTCACCCAACAATTATTGTAGATGGATATAGAAAAGCTGCAAAAAAAGCAAAACAATTCCTTCAAGAAATATCTGAGACAGTATCTGCAAATGATAAATCAATTCTAAATAAAATTGCAAAAACATCTATGCAAACAAAATTGGTAAGAAAAGACTCTGATCAACTAGCCGATATTATTGTAAAAGCAGTTCTTGCAGTAGTTGAAAAAGAAGGTGAAAAATTTAATGTTGATATTGATGATATTAAAGTAGAAAAGAAAGCAGGTGGCTCGATTAAAGATTCTGTTATTATCCAAGGTATTGTACTTGATAAAGAAATTGTTCATGGAGGAATGCCAAGAAAAATTTCTGATGCAAAAATAGCCTTAATTAACAAAGCATTAGAAATTAGTAAAACTGAAACCGATGCTAAAATTAACATTTCAAATCCACAACAATTGAAATCATTTCTTGATGAGGAAAATAGAATGCTAAAGAATATGGTCGATAAAGTAATTGGTTCTGGAGCAAATGTGGTATTATGTCAAAAAGGAATTGATGATATGGCTCAACACTATCTAGCAAAAGCAGGAATCATTGCAGTTAGAAGAATCAAAGAAAGTGATCTTACAAAACTTGCAAAAGCAACTGGTGCTAGAATCGTAAACAATCTTGATGACATATTTGAAAAAGATCTAGGAGACGCTCAACTTGTAGAGGAAAGAAAAATTGAAGAAGACAAATGGGTATTCATTGAAGGTTGTAAGCATCCAAAATCTGTTACTTTACTTCTTCGTGGTGGTTCTCAAAGAGTTGTTGACGAAGTTGAACGTTCAGTACATGATTCACTAATGGTAGTAAAAGATGTAATTGAAAAACCAGAAATTGTTGCAGGAGGCGGTGCCCCTGAAACTTATGCTGCAACTAAGATAAGAAGTTGGGCAAAATCACTAGAAGGTAGAGAACAACTTGCTGCTGAAAAATTTGCTGATTCTTTAGAATCAATTCCATTAACACTTTCAGAAAATGCTGGGATGGATCCAATTGACACACTAACAGTTCTTCGTTCTAGACAAATGAAAGGAGAAAAATGGACTGGAATTGATGTTATGAAAGGCAAAATTGGAAATATGAAATCAAGTGATATAATTGAACCTTTAGCAGTTAAACTTCAAATTGTTTCAGCAGCTGCAGAAGCAGCATGTATGATTCTTAGAATTGATGATGTCATTGCCACACAAAAATCTGCAGGACCCCCACCAGGAGCAGAAGGTGGAATGCCTGGAATGGGTGGAATGCCTGGAATGGGTGGAATGCCTGGAATGGGTGGAATGCCTGATATGGGCGGAATGATGTAAATTTTTAATAAAAATTATTTTTCAAAAGTTTATTTGATTATCATATTTACAACCCATATTGAACAAGACTACATCAAAAATGCTAACAGGATTCAAGTATGTTTATTTAATAGCATTTTTTGCATTATTATCAGGATTTTTCCATCCATTAGTTACTCATACAAGTTTTGATAGTGTAGTGATAGGAGTCATTGTATTATTCATTGGCTTGGCAGGTAGTATTTTACTTTACAAAGCAGCCATTTCAGAGAAAAAGAGAATAATATTTCTTGGTATAGGTTTTGCTTTGATATCTATTTCATTATTTTATATTTTTCAAATTACTGGAAGAACTTAGATATCAAAATACAGATAAAATTCATGAGGATGTGGCCTTATTGCAATCTCTCGTTGATCTCTTTTTCCTAACTCAATTATTTTATCAATGACATCATTTGTATAAATTGGAAGAAGGAATTTTCTATCACTTTCTAATTCATCTATTGCTTCACCTAAACTTTTTGGTAAAACCCCTATTCCTCTTTTAGCTCTGTCCGATTTTGTCATTTTAAAAATATCATCACGAACTTGATCTCCTGGATCCATTTTCTTTTTTACTCCATCCATTCCAGCTGCAGTAACTGCCGCAAATACCAGATATGGGTTTGATGAAGGATCAGGAGCTCTAAATTCAAGTCTCTTAAGACTAGCATAATTTTTACCTTTAAGATGTTGTGGTACTCTAACTATAGCTGATCTATTACCTGCACTCCATGCGATATAAGCTGGTGCTTCATAACCTGGGACAAGCCTGTGATATGAATTAGTAGTAGGATTACAAATTGCAGATAATGCTTTTGCGTGATTAATAATTCCACCACAAAAATATTTTGCAGTTTGACTTAATTCATCTTCATCATCAGGATCATAAAACACATTTTCTTTTCCTTTCCATAAACTAACATTAACGTGCATTCCAGAACCTGCATCCATTGCAATAGGTTTTGGCATCATAGTTGCAACTTTACCATATTTCTGTGCTACATTTTTTATTACATATTTGTAAGACTGGGCTGCATCAGCAGCATTTGTCAAGTAGTCATATTTGATATCAATTTCACATTGTCCAGCAGTAGCTACCTCGTGATGATGATTATCACATAATATGCCAAAATCATTATTCAAAATATTTACACATTCATTTCTATATGGAGTCAAAGTATCTGAAGGAGTACTTGGATAGTATCCTTCTTGAAGACCCATAGGATATCCACTTCCTTCATTATTCCATGGAGCCTCTTTTGATTCAATTGAATAGGATTGACCTTTGTATGGAGTCAAAACATCCCAATGTACCTTGTCAAACACAAAAAATTCTACTTCTGGACCCCAAGCACTATAATCAAAACCCTGAGTTTTCACATATTCTTCTGCTTTTTGTGATATTCCTCGAGGATCCCTGGATAATCTTCCTCTGTTACCACCCCAATAGATATCACATAGTAGTCTCGCAGTTTTATTTTCAGTCATCCATGGAATTATGGCAAAAGTATTAGGATCTGGTTTTAAAATAAGATCTGAATCATCAACATTAGTAAAACCAATAATCGATGACCCATCTAATTTTGGTAATCCATCTCTCATTTGTTCAGGGGTAAATGTTATGGCTGAAATAGTAGTATGATGAAAACGTCCAGTAAGGCCAGTAAATTGCAGATCTATGAACTGAATTCCTTCATGTTGAATTCTGGCAAAAACTTCATCTGGTGAATATGTTACTTGAAGTGCTTTTCCATGACTAACTTTATAGGGCAATTTTGTGCTTCAATCAAACACAAATACATCCGAGATTTAAGGATTAGGTAAGAAATGTCAGAAACAAACGAAATAGATCTAAACAAATTACACCATATAGTCCTGCGAGAAACTGAAAATGATTCTATACAAGAAATCAACCCTGATTTCTATAGGAAACTTTCCGATTTTATTGGTGACTTGAAAAAACAAGAATTTGATGGAGTAGAAAATAACATTAAAAAAGTAATAATTGATACTGCTACGGAACTAACATCCCTTTTTATCAATATTCGACTTGAAAAAATTTCTAAATCAGGTAATATTTATTTTCAAAATCTTTTAGATGAAGAAAAATTTATTCTTGATGCAGAAGAAGAACGTAGAGAAAGAGCTGAAATGATTCTTTCAGCAACGATTAATGGAAAATCAAAATTTCTTGAATCCATCTCTCAAAATCATAAAACTAAAACTGTTGTTGTAAGATTTCTTCAGGAAGTAGATGAACTCATAGGTGCTGATCTTGAAAAATATGGGCCTTTTAAAATAGAAGATATTGCAACAATACCATATGAAAATGCTCAGGCATTAATTACTAAAAATATTGCCACCAAAGTTCGTTGGGAAGATTAGATAGAAATTATACCTCACTTATTTTCATTTATGACACACACTGGAGTAGATGTAATTGATTTTCTTCTTTATACCATTTATCCAGTAATTGGCATCTTCATTGTTGAAGCAATTTGTAGAGTAACTAAAACTCCAAAATGGATTAAACTGTGGACACAAGCCACTGTATCTATAGGATTTGGAATATACTATCTGTTTGTGTTACAAGCTCCGCAAAATTTTCCATTAACAGCAATGGTGATGTTTGCTCTTGCTTTAGCACTAATTTATCAAGGAAGACGTGCAAAAATATCTCCCGACAAGAGTCCTTATTAGTTCCCTATCTAATCTTTGAATTTTCTAAACATTCTTTTGAAAACATTTTGTTTATTTGGACCCCCATCTCTGATCACTTTTTTCTCACCAAATCTACGAGCTCTAATCTGAGTTAATTTTACACATCTATGTTCTTCTGGAAGTCTATGTTCAGCACAAAATGGATCTTTACAATAATTACACTGAAATGGCATATCTACCATGTCACCACAATAAGCGCATTTTTCAGGTTTCATAAACATCCTATAGTTTTTCTTCTAATAAACTTGCTATGATTTATTAGAAAATTAATTATTTTTAAAAAATTCAGGTAAACGTTTTTACGATGTTGAAATTAAAAATAATTACGTGAATATTGATGATTGAAAATAAAGTAGCAATAATTACCGGTGCAAGTAGTGGAATTGGATTTGCTACTGCTTTAGCACTTTCAAAAGCAGGAGCAAAGGTTGCAATAGGTGCACGACGAACAAACATGCTTTTGGAATTAGAAAAAAAGATCAAAGAAAATGGTGGAGAAGTTTATTCTCAAAAACTAGATGTTACTAAGAGAAATGAATGTAATTCTTTTATCGAAAACGTTTTGAAAAAGTGGGGCACAGTAGATATTTTAGTAAATAACGCAGGACTTATGCCTCTAAGCTTTTTTAAAAATTTGAAGATTGATGAATGGGAACAAATGATTGATGTCAATATCAAAGGCGTATTATATTGTACAGGAGCTGTTGTTACACACATGCTTGAAAAGAAATCAGGTCATATTATTAACATCTCTTCAGTTGCTGGAAGAATAGTTTTCCCTGCTGGTAGTGTTTATTGTGCCACAAAGCATGCGATCACTGCTTTTAGTGAAGGACTAAGACAAGAACTTAGCGTAAGAAAGAATATCCGTGTAACATGTATTGAACCGGGAGTTGTTGCAACCGAACTAACAAACACAATTACCGATGAATCGTTACAAGCATTTGTTGAAAGTGCTAAAAAAATGGAAGCATTACAAGCTGAAGATATTGCAAATGCAATTGTTTATGCTGTAGAATCACCAAACCATGTAAATGTTAATGAAATTCTAATCAGACCTACCACACAAGATCGTTAACTTGACTTCTATTCCCCACATCTTAATTCTTGGTGGAGGATTTGGAGGATTAGCTGCAGCCAATGAAATAAGAAACAACCTTACATCATCTCAAGTTAAGATAACAGTTATTGACAAAAAAGATTGGTTTATGGTAGGCTTTGCCAAACTTTGGATTATCAAAGGTACACGAACATTTGAAAATTCAATAGGATCATTAAATCAATTAATTAAAAAAGAAATAAATTTTTTAAAAGAAGAAATTATACAAATTGATCTTCAAAATAAACAAATTAAAACAACTACCAAAACTTTATCATATGATTTTTTAATTATTGCAATGGGTGCAGTTTTAGCACCTGAAAAAATTTCAGGACTTTCAGAAAATGGAATGAATCTTTATGATCATAATCAATTAACTGAGATTCATAAAAAAATAAAAAATATGAGATCTGGCAACATTGCTATTTCTATTATGGGAATGCCATACAAATGTCCTCCAGCACCATTTGAGGCTAGTTTATTGATCGACTCAATGCTAAGGGATGCAGGAGTTAGAGAATTAATACAAATTCATTTCTATAGTCCAGCTCCAATAACATTACCTGCAGCCGGTACAGAAATCAGCAAAAAAATTCTTAGTTTAATAAATTCTGAGAACATTATTTTTCATGATTCATGCAAAATAAAATCTGTTGAAAAAAATAAACTGATTTTTCAAAATGGAGAAGCTGATTTTGATTTACTTCTTGCAGTACCTCCACATGTTGCACCTAAAGTAATTTATGAATCTGGATTAGCCAAAGAAGGTGGATTTATACCAATTAACAGAGATTGTAAAACTCCATTTGAAAATGTGTATGCAGTCGGTGATGTAACAACTTTAACAGTCATGGTATCAATGACTGTTCCTAAAGCAGGTATATTTGCAGAAGGAGAAGCAATTACAGTTGCACAAAACATCATATCTAATATACAAAGTAAAAATAAATTATTATTATTTGATGGAAAGGGAGGATGCTTTATTGAATCTGGGAGAGATACTGCATCTATAATTGAAATTGATATGTTTACTGAATCTAAACCAACAACAAAATTAACAGAATCTACAGCTAAACATCTTGATGAAAAGTTACAATTTGAGAAAGAACGACTTTCAAAATGGTTATAATTAATCAGTTTTTTTATTTTCTTTTGTAAGGTGCTCTAAAATAGCTTTTACCTCAATGCCTAAACCCAAAGTATCTTTTGCTAAATCTAATTTTTCAGGAATACTCTGTTTAAAATTTTCATCTTCATTTTCTATTCTTAGTTTTTGAATACAATCAAGATGATCCTGATCATTTCCAGAAATTCTATTACAAATGCTGCAAATTTTCATTGATAATCAGTAATAACCCGACGATTTAATAATTTCATTTTGTGCCTCACTCATGAGGGGTCGTAGTCTAGCTTGGTATGATACTAGTCTGGGGGACTAGTGGTCGCAGGTTCAATTCCTGCCGGCCCCATCATAATTTTAATATCTTTAAAATATCCTCAAAACTTTTTCGTGTTGGTTCTTGCTTGTATTTTCTTAAAACATCAATAATTTTTCCCTTTTCGGGAATTTTATAGATTCTTTGAACTTTTTTAGCAATCCCTGATCCAATAAAAATTGCTTGAGTAATCGAAGTTACATTTGACGCTCGTCTGTTGACACTTGAGCTTTCAAAATCAATTAAAGTTGTTCTTAATTTTCCAACAATAACATGTTTTGAAATACTGCTTAATTCACCATGATCAAAACCAATCTCATCTAATCTATAACAATCCTCTAAGATTATTTTGATTATTGATTTTAATTTCTTAGAACTTCCATTGCCTTTTAGAAATTGTATCCAATCACCAATTTTATCACCTTCAAGATACTCCATTACCAAAAAATTCTTACTTACATCGTACAACTTGGGTCCAACGTTTACCGTATTTACCAATTTCATTAATTTTGCTTCACTTTTCATTTCACTTCTTTGAGAATCTAATCTTCTGATCTTTAATGCAACAATGTTATTTCCTTTTTTTGCTAATACTACTACTCCAACATATCCCTTACCCAAAATTTGTAAACTACCTATAGTCGTTTGTCCAGTAAATGATATTGATTTTATTTTTAATTTTTCTAATTCGATAATTCTTGATTTAAGTTGATGTGAGCTAGCTTTTGGATAGCCAAGAATTTTTGAATACGGTTCTTTTACTAATTTTTTAATTGGTATGAAAGATAGAGTCATCAGTTGAAATAAGATCGAAAATTGCCTCTTTAATTGATTTGCTTAAATTTTTATTTCCAATAGTAATTTCAACTCCTTTCCTAAAATCACTTTGTAATCCCTTTGGTATGCCTGTTTGGAGATTGTTTTTCAAAAATTCTGTCATAAATTTTACTACTTCATTATGTCTTCTTTTTTCAAGTGCAACAATTTTTCCATCGTCATTAATCCACATTAATTCAGTTTTTGTAATGTTTTTTGAAATAAAACTAGTACAATCACACACTCTAAAGAAATCAGGACCGCTTTTAGAATAATTTATTGGAATTTTAGTTGATTCTAAAAGGAAGAAAAGACAAGCTTCACCAATATTATCTGAATGTGCTTTACTTCGTAAAACACTGAAACCTCCTAGTTCTAGTTGAGTTGTAAGTGAAGAAGTTGCTCTCTTAATTTGCCCCCAAATTATATCTGGACTTCGATTTTTAAAATTAAATTTTATCACAAGTACATTTTCCAAACTATTTTTTGATATTTTCAATTTTTTCTGAGTAAAAAATTTTAATTTAGGTTTGTTTTCAAATGTTCTACATAAAAGAATGAATTTTCCTATATTTTCATTTGAAATTGCTGCAGCCAAATTTCTATTACTGTCAATAGGATCTATAATTGAAATTAATGTTTCAAATACTTTCGTTGTCTTTCCAATAATTTGACCTTGTTGAATTTTTCCAATTGATCTAATTGTATTTTCAAAATTACCAAAATTTAAAATTAAAACCTCTGATACATATCCACTAAAGCCTTGTTTTGCAATTTCCGAACCATAAATTTTATTTGCCTTTAGAAATATTTTGAGTATTCTTACTTCGTTTCTCATTTCAGGAGTAAGTGATTTTTCCATGTATTTTGTATGAAAAGGTGATCTATCTGCAGAACTTTTCCATTCACCAGAATCTACATCGTAACATGGAACAACATTTATCTTTGTTTTTTTAATTTTAGCCTCAACATACGGATGTTCAGAATATCTTACATATGGATTATATTTTTTCATTGATAGAAATCCAACCTTTTTTGAAATCTCTGTAAATTTTTCTTCAGAAATAGTTTTTTTAAATTTAATGAAAATATCAATATCTGCTTCTTCTGAGAGCCAGGTATCTTTTGCATAAGATCCTCCAAATTCCAATCCTGTAATTTCAGGATGATTTTTTATTTGATTTTCAACTAATAGAAAAGCCTCATCTGCGATTTGTTTTTTTAATTTTCTTATATTTTCTGATATTATTACAGATTTTCTAATTTTAGATAATACTTGTTTCATTATTCTGCTTTAACCTCTATTAAATCAGAATAAGAAGGACTCTTTGAACTAAGAACGCTTTGTTTAAGCTTAAATCCTGTAATTTCTTGAGTTCCAAAATTAATTAATTTGAATTTATTCAATTCTTTTTCAATATCTCCAATCTTATTTTTAATTCTAAATACTGTGATATGAGGTTTAAACGGTTTATCTACAGTAAAACCTAATGGAAGAAGTACATTTTCAACGTTTTTTGCTAGTTCTGTCAATAATTTACCTCCCTTTTCATCAGTTCCAATCCATACAATCCTTGGAAATTTTAATTTAGGAAACACACCGATACCTTTGAAATCTACCGTAAATTTTGAAAATTTAACTGATTTTAAAGCAACTATAGTTTTCTCTACAACATCTTGTGATATCTCCCCTAAAAATTGTAATGTAAAATGTAGATTATGTAATTCTACAGGTTTAGCATTAATGTTGATTTCAGATTGAAATTTAGAGATTGAGTTAATTATTTTATCAGATGTAATTTCAACTGCAACAAAAACCCGCATGATAATTTTCCTTATTGATGTTTTATAATAATTTCCGGTAACTTCATAGACCCGACTATTTTTTCATTTTGATATTGGTAAAACTAATTGTTTGTTTAACAGGTATGCCTGGAGCCGGTAAATCAACCATAGCTGATGGTCTCAAATCAAAAGGTTATGATGTTATAAACATGGGTAATGTGGTAAGAGCTGAAGCTAAAAACAGAAATCTTGAACCAACAGGACCAAATCTCGGCAAATTAATGATTGAACTAAGAGAAAAAAATGGTCAAGGAGCAATAGCAGAATTAGTTGTACCACAAATTGAAAATACAAAATCAAAAGTCGTAATAATTGACGGTATAAGATCTAATGCTGAAATAGAAGTTTTACGTAAACATGGAACCGTTAAACTCCTTGCTATACATGCATCAACTAATACAAGATTTGGATTTTTAAAAAATAGAGGAAGATCTGATGATCCACAAACTAAAGAAAATTTTGAAGAAAGAGATAATCGAGAAATAGGGGTTGGTATTAGTAATTCAATTGCATTATCTGATGAAACAATTTCTAATAATAATTTAACAAAAGATGAATTGATTGATTATTCCTTCAAAATTATTGAAAGTTGGATAAAATGAGAATTCCTAGCATTAGTTGTAAAATTGAAATCACTTCTTCAATAAATCCATCTGAAGATCCAAAAAAAATTGAAACTGCAATTTTAAATGTTTTTCCTAATGCAAAATTAAAAATTGAAAAGTTTTCTATTATATCAAATTCAAAGGATCTTAATTTACTTGAAAAGATATACGATGTTATTCATTCAAATCAATCACAAAAAATCTATCAACGACAACTTGAAAAAAATTTAGAAGATGATACAACGTGGTTTTATCTCAATAAACAGGCTGCATTAGTGGGAACAGTTGCTCTTTGTGAAGAACCAGATGAATCACCATTAGGTCCAATCAAAGTAGTATTGACTTCATCTAATATTGATAGTATTTTGGATTGGTTAATTCTTTAAAACTAATTTAATTATTATTGAAGATTTTATTTATTTAAAAATTGATAGTAATTGGGGTAGTGCAATAACACTGGTACTTCTTACTGACAAATCCATATCAGATGACATCATTGTTTCTTCCGGATTTAACTCTATTAGATATGCATTATTTTGTTTGGCATAAAGTGGTAATGTATTTGCAGGTGATACCACTAACGATGTACCTGCAATTATCATAACATCACAATTACTTGAATGAATCATAGCTTCTTGCCATGTATATTGTGGAAGCGGCTCCCCAAACCATACTACATTTGGTCTCAAAACGTTTCCACATTTACATAAAGGTGGAATATTTGTAAACTTGGTTAAAATTTTATTTCTAAATTTACAAACAGTGCATTTTATTTCTATGATACTTCCATGCAATTCTAACACATGAGTACTTCCTGCCCTTTGATGCAACCCATCAATATTTTGAGTTAATATGACAACTTTTACAAACTTCTCTAACTCTGCTATTGCTTTATGTCCTAAATTTGGTTCTGCAGAAAAAATATTCTTTCTTCTTTCATTATACCATTCCCAAACTAATTTTGGATTTTCATAAAATGCATCAATTGTAGCTAATTTCATTGCATCATAATTTCTCCATAATCCATCTTTTCCTCTAAATGTAGGAATTCCACTTTCTTGAGAAATTCCTGCTCCTGTAACAAATACGATTTTTTGAGCCTCTTTTAGCTTTTTTATGGCTGATTCAAACATTTTTTGATTATTTTATCTCAATTTCTAAGAAATCTTTTGCTGTAACAACTGACTCATGAATTTGTTTTGCTTCTTCTAGATGTCTAGTTTCATCTTTATATCTTGCAGAAAAATGTGTTAAGATCAGATTTTTTACTTTAGCATTTTTTGCTAGTATTGCTGCTTGTTTTGCTGTTGAATGACATGTTTCTTCAGCTTTATCTGCAGTTTCATCTAAAAATGTAGAATCAAACACAAGATAATCACAATTCTCAAAGAATTCTTCTAATTCTTTTGTTGGCATTGTATCTCCTGAAATTCCGATTTTTTTACCTGGTCTTTTCTCTCCTAATACCTGTTCTGGAAGAATTATTCTTTCTTCAATTTTAATTTCCATTCCGTTTTGCAATTGATTCCATAACTTTCCTTCTGGAATTACTAATGCCTTAGCTTTTTCTATATCAAATCTACCCGGCTTATCTTTTTCTATAAAAAGATAGGAATAAGTGGTAACTGAATGATTAGCTTTACAAGCATATATCGAATAAATTTTTGAATCAAATACTATTCCATCTTCTACTATTGTAATAATAACAGAAAATGACAATCCAAAATTTAAAACTTTAATATTTGCAGATATAAATTCCTCAATTCCACTAGGTCCGTAAATTTCTAAGACCTCTGTTCTGTGTTGCATAGTCATCGTCTGAAGTAATCCTAACAATCCTATACAATGATCTCCATGAAGATGGGTGACAAAAATTTTCATTTTTTTATTCCACCCTAAACCTGATTTTAAATAAGAAATTTGTGCAGCTTCTCCTGCATCAAACATTAGAATTTCACCTTCTCTTTCTAAGCAAATACAAGACAACCCTCTATTTTCAGTAGGTTGAGCAGCTGAAGTTCCTAAAAACACTAGTTTCATTTTATCAAAATTATTCTTGTCAAGCTTTTATGCCTATAGATCTCATATTTTTTAATTGGGTTTATCTTCAATTTGTTTTCAAATCCCTTTTTACACATAATGCCTATTTTCTTACGCTTTGGTAAAATTGATACAAATTTCTTCAGTAATTCCTCAGGATTTTCTGATGATTTTGAGGCTGTTCCGTAAGGCAGATCTGTAACAATTCCATCAAATTCATTTATCATTTTAGTTAATTGACTAAAATCTGCTTTGATTATTTTTGAATTGTATTGATTTGCATCCAAATTTTCTTTGGACATTTTACACATTTTTTCATCAAAATCTAATCCAATTGCATGAATTCCCATCGATTCAGCTTCTAATAATGTAGTTCCAGTACCACAAAATGGATCACAAACAGTCTCTCCCTCTTTTAATCCAGCCAAATTTATCATTGCTCTTGTAAGCTTCCAGTCTAATTCATGTGGGTGTTTTTTAATTTTCTTTGGTCTACTTTTAATTTCATATCTTTTTGAAAATCCAAAAAAATTTTCCTGATCTGTGAAAATTAGATATATGCTGATATCTGGATTTTCAAGAGATACCTTAGCTTTTGAAAATTTAGTTATCATATCTCCCATCGCCTTTTCTAATTCTGGAATGTTAAAATTATTTGATGATAAATTAATAATTCTACAAACAAAAGTTTTGGCATTTTTTAACACTTCAAAATTTTCTTCATCTAAAAATAAACCAGACATTTTACGAAGTATTTGACCTGAAATTTTTACAAAAGTTGCACGATTAGTAATTTCCTTCCAATTTGTCTTTGATTGAATTATTACTAAATTTGATATAATTTGCGCTTTGGCAAATCTATCATATGTTTTTGCTATTGATATTACTTCATCAATTGCAATTTCTAGATAATCTTTAGATAAAATAAAAAAACTCTCAGGCATTATATTATTGCCTTTGCAATTGTTTCTGAAACATCAACCAATGATGTTTTTCCAGGAATTGTGTTTGTACTAATTATTTTAGTTACTCCTGCATTTTTAATTTTCTTTTCAGCATCATTTCTAAGTAATGCATGCGTGCATGCTACAAATACTCGTGCACATTTTTGCTTTTTAAGAAACTCGGTAGCTTTGATAATACTCCCTCCGGTACTAATCATATCATCAACTAAAATCAAATCTCTACCTATAATCTCATCAAAATTTGCAGATTTAATTTCTACTTTTCCAGTTTTACGATCTCTTTGTTTCTCAAGAATTATGTACTCTGTTTTCAACAACTTTGCAAATTCTTTTGCTCTTTCTTTTCCACCATGGTCTGGAGACACTACCAATGGATCTTTTAATTTTAATTTTGTAAAATATTTTACTAGATCTGGAATCGCAGTTACGTTTTTTGTTTTTATATTAAAATATTTTAAACCCATCATACTATGAATATCTACAACAATTATCCTAGATGTTCCTACACTTTTGAATAACTTTGCAATTACTTTCATTGTTATCACTTCTCCAGGTAAGAATTCTCTATCTTGACGAGCATAACCCATGTAAGGTATAACTGCAATTACTTCTGTTGCAAATTCTTTCGCTTTTGAAATTATTGAAAGTGTCTGAAATAAATTTTCATCAACAGGTGGATATGTTGATTGTATGACAATGATTTTATTTTTTTGAGGTTTTTTTTGAAAAGTAATTTTACTTTCACCATCTGGAAAAATCTTTAATTGTGATTTTATAAAATTCGCATCTAGTTTTTTTGCAAGTTTTTTTGCTAATTCTTCGGATGAACTTCCAGATATAACAGTAAATTTTGTCAATAGTTCAACGACAAAGAAGGGGTTCTTAAATTTTGAGGGTTTTTGGATAACATTTCTTTATCGGTAATTTATAGAACCTTTTTAAAACAGAAATGAATTTTTTTATCATTGAATTTTAAAATTATGCTATTTTTGTTATTGCTGATTTATGGTACTTTTGGTACTGCTTTTGCTCACACAGTTGATTCTGTAGGTGAATATAGATTAGAAATTGGATGGATGAATGAGCCTGTAGTCTCAGGAGAGACAAACGGTATTGAATTGCTAGTTAGTCGTCTTGAGCCTGGTCTAGAATTAAAACAACAAAAATTTGAAAATGGTATATCTGAACTTGAAAAATCTTTAAAAATAGAACTATTATTCAAGGAAGAAAAAATAATACTTTCTCTATCACCTGATCATAACATTCCTGGAAAATACTATGCATTTGTAAATCCGACTGTATCAGGATTTTACCAAGTAAATATTTTAGGCAATATTGAGCAAACTCCAATTAGCTTATCAATGCATCCTCCAAAAGTTGATGAACGTTCTTACATTGAATTTCCAAAACCATCTGATCTTACCTTAACTCAATTAATTGATGGACATACAACACTTCTTGGAGAAGTAAATAATTTAAAAAAATCATTCACTGAATTAGAACAATCTAATCAGCAGATGAATGTTAGTTATGTTGCAATTGGTATAGGTGTATTGGGAATTATTATTGCATCAATTGCTCTTTTTAAAATTAGAAAATAATTATTTTATTAAATTGACTTTTGATTCTAATATCTTTATATAGATATGATTTTCGATTTGAGAAACATCTAGTGCGTTTATTTACTATGATGATATAGATTTGATATGTATAATACAATTCTTGTTCCTCATGCGGGAACATCTGCTGGTGATATAGCATTAAAACATGCTATTTCTGCAGTAAAATCATCATCAGCTAAAATAATATTATTACATGTTGTAGAACAAATACCACGTCCTCCAATGTTTGCATTATCTTCATCTGAACAAAAAAAATTATTAAAAAATATTCATATTGCTGATGAAGATTTCAGAAGAGGAATGATATCTGAAATGGAAAAAAGAGTAAAAATATGCGATGATAATAACATAAAAGCAAGCATTACAGTTACTATAGGCTTAGCAGCAGATGAGATTCTCAAAATAATAAAAAAACAAAAGGTTGATCTTGTAGTTATGGCAAAACGAAGAAAATTAAAAGGATTAAAAAGTCTATTAACTCTTGGTAGCGTTTCAAGAAAGATTGTTGAAAATACTGCATGTCCTATTCTGCTTGTAGATATAGAAAAAAATGAATAAAATATTAAAAAATAATCAAAGCAGATTTTAGTCAATTAACAAAGATGACTGATGAACTATGGATGATTTATTATTCAACTTAGTTTTATTAGTAATTTTTTTGGTTATTTTAGTTAAAAGTGCTATATTTGCTATAAATTCTATTGAAAAAGTTACAAAAAGATCTGGTATTGGTCAGCTCGCTGCAGGATTTGTTATAGTTGCAGTAGCTACATCAGTACCAGAAATAAGCGTGGCAATATTCTCAACCCATACTGATAATGTTGGTATTACTTTGGGTGATATCTTTGGATCAAATGTTACAAACATTGGACTAGTTGCAGCATTGTTCTTATTTTTATCACCAATCAGAAAAATGCAAGTAAAAACAACAAAAAATCTTTTTCCGTTATTGATAGCATCATCATTAATTCCACTTATTTTGTTGTTGGTTCAACAGGGAAGTAAATTTGTTGGAATAGCATTGCTCGCAACTTTTGCTTTTTTTATTTACTATGTATTCAAAACTAATAAAATTCAAAATCATGAACAGAGAGAAAAGGGTTCTGTTTACAAACCACTATTACTCTTTTTTGTTGGTATTGCTGGCGTAACATTAAGTGCAAAAATGCTTGTCGATAATGCTTCATCAATAGCTGAATTTACAGGAATTAGACAATCTGTGATAGGTGCTACTATAATTGCTCTAGGAACATCTTTGCCAGAATTAACAGTAGATATTGTTGCAATAAAAAGGAGATTACTTGATTTAGCAATTGGTGACATAATTGGTTCATGTATAACAAACATTACTTTAGTTCTTGGATTAGTTCTTGTTTTATCACCGGTTGCAATTAATTTTAGTATATTATCGGCATTGATCTCCTTTGCAATAGGTTTACCAATTGTTTTGTTTGTTCTAATAAGAAATGGTCATATTCACAAATGGCAAAGTATGGTATTATTTTCAATTTATTTGATTTTTATAATTACAATTTATCATGTTCAAACAAGTATTATATAGTTTAATACAAAGAATTGAAAATTAAAAATAATAAATTAAATCAACTGATCTAAATTAATTTTAGTTTTCAATTTCAATTATAACATTAATGTCTATGAATTATATCGAAAGATTTCTTTTTTCTTACCATAGATCGTTCTACTGGAATCATTTTATCTGCCAACTTTCTGACTTCTCTTTCATGCATTTTAGGATATTTTATGTGTAAACATTCATGATAAAGTGTATTTACTGTTTCTACCTTGGGTTCGGTTGACAGGTGTGGATTGAGCCAAATTGTCCCACATTCTTTAATACATTCGGCCCATACAGTGTTTGGATTTGTTTTTTCTTTGTAAATATAATTTGAAAAATGTTTACGATCATAAACTAGAACTGGTTTTATTTTCATCTTTAATATGTTCTCAAACGTATTAAGTAATGTCTGATGCCATTCTTTGTCATTAGCAGAAAATTTAAACTTCATCTTTTACCCTAGTTGATTTTCTATTAAAAATAACATACAATAGTGCACCTATAGATACGATTACTAGTCCCACCAACATAATTTCCATTTCAAACTGAATTGCCATATACACAGTAACACCAAGACCCACTAATGGAAGAACTGGAAACCGTCCAACATTACATGTAACTCTAAATGGTCTTTCCAATTTAGACTCTGTATATCTTAGTACAATTACAGACAAATTTATCATGGCAAATGTTATCACTACTGCAAAAACTGTGATGTTAGCTACAGTAACAATATCTCCACTAAAAGCAAATACTATAGATGTAATTGAAATTACAATTACTGCAATCCAAGGTGTTTTAGTTTTTGAATGAATTTTCCCTAAAAATACAGGAACAGATTTATGATTTGCCATTCCATAAAGCATTCTAGAACCAGCTACTAATGTGATTAGAACTGTACTGGCTGTTGCAAAAAGTGCAATTGCTGATAGTATGATATTGCCCTGAATTCCTAACGATCTCTCAGCTACTGCTGCAAGAGGAGCTGTTGACCGTCCCAATTCTTCCCAGTTTATGACACGAACCACTGATAAAGAAACTAGAATATAGATAATCCCTGAAATTACAACAGCAAGGATTATTGCTTTAGGAAGTGTTTTTTGGGGTCTTTTTACCTCCTCAGCAATATTTGCCATATCCTCAAAACCAATAAATGCAAAAAATATCAAAATAAATGCCAAAATTATTCCAGTCATTCCATTTGGGTTCTCAAAATAATCAATTGGCTCGGTAGTTTCAAACGACATTCCTAAAAATATTATCAATGCCAGACCTCCAATTGTAATAATTGCAAAAATAGTATTTGCCCAAGCCGATTCTTTTATTCCAATAAAATTCACAACTGACAAACCGCCGATCAACAAAACAGCTGACACTGTTATTGGTAAATTAATGAACTGTGCAAAATATCCGCCAAAGCCCAAGGATACAGTTGCTGCCGTAATCATAGAAGTTATTGCTGTCAGCCACCCGATGATAAACGCAAGAAAATTATTCTTGAATGCGTGTTTTACAAAAGTGTATTCTGCTGCTGCTTTTGGAAACAATGCAGTAAGCTCAGAATAGCTCAATCCTGCAAATACAGCAGCTATCATTCCAAGCAAAAAAGAAATCCATACAGCATTTCCTGCAAATGCTGTAGCTTCACCTATCAACACGTAAATTCCAGCACCAATAATTATTCCTACACCGTACATGGTAAGATGAAAAAGTCCCATGTGGCGCTTTAGTTCGGACATTTTAATGCAAGTATAGTTTCTAAATCAAGTCAATACAATTCCTTGTACTTCAATCTTAATTTCTCATGTGGTTTTACAATAGAAAGAGCCCTTACAACATCAGTTTTACTAACTATCCCAACTAAATTATTATTTAAATCTACAACAGGAATTCCACTAATTTTGTTTTTTATCATTTTGTTAGCCGCTACTACTAAATCTTCTTCTTCATTAATTGTTAAAAGTTCATCAGTCAATAAATCATTAACAGTTAGTTTTTCTGCATTTATTGGAATTAAATAATCTCTAGAACGTGTACTACCTTCAGTAAAATAATCACTATGTGTTAATAATGTATTAGTGCTAATAAGACCAATAGGACAACCATCATCATTAGTTACAACCAATCTTGAAACTTGATTTTTATTCATTATGCTTATTGCAAATTTAATCGAATCAGTTTTTCTACATGTAACAACATTTCTACTCATAAAATTTTTCACTAAATACTTTCCACCAAATATAACAGCAAAAGATTTCACTAAATCCGTTCTTGAAATAATTCCAGTTAATTCTCCATTATCATTAACAATAACTATTGAGCCAATTTTGAAAGTTTCCATTCTTGCTGCACATTGTTCAAAATAATCTTCTATTCCTTCAGATATGGTAATTACATTTTTTGTCATAACATGTTTAATTGGAATTTCATTTATAGCGTGGGCAGTTTTATCTTCTTCTAAAAATTTATTGATATCCCTTTCGGTTACAATTCCTACAGGTATATTGTTAATGGTAACTACTATATGTTTAACAAAATTTGTTTGCATCTGTAATAATACATCAAAAATTGATGACTCTGGATTAACAGTGATTACAGGAAACAAATTTTTCTTCACATTAATTATGTTTATAATTTTCATTTAAAACTAAACTTAGATTATCAAATTTGATTTCAATAAAATAAAAAATAACTAGTACCTAACAAGTATTAGGTACAATTTCAACTTCGATGCTATTTCCTATATATGATGTAGATATGGCCTTAACTTTGCTTTTGTATAGAAAGTATTTCTTGCCATCATCACTAATTGAACCAGAAATTGCCAGCAATTTGTTATCGTGTAAGGTTTGAAGTCTTCTATAAACAGTACTAATTGGGATTTTGGTTTCACCACTTATCTCCATTGCTGATTTTGGTTTTTCTCTGGTGTTTTCTAAAATAGATCGACAATATTTGTCTGATATGACCTCAAGAATTGCATCTTTTCTTGAATCATCGTCTATTTTTTTGCCTGAAATTAATTGTTGCATGGTTAATTATTATATTAATTAGATATAACAAGTAGGACTGCAATGCAATGCAATGCAATGCAATCAGAATTGATCTGCTTTGGAATTATAATATGGGATTTAAATTATACATTTTAATTAATTTAAACAATTTGTTATATCTTCATTATAAAATAGAAGAGATGAAACATCTGTGATCTCTATAATAGGTAGCGGTAAAGTTGGCACTGCAATTGCTTTTCTATGTATATCTACTTCATTAGATGATGTATTATTAGTAAATCGTACAAAGGATAAAGCCATAGGTGAGACCCTAGATATATCAAATGCTGTACCTGAAAACTCTAATGTTTCAATTCATGGAACTGATGATTTTTCTAAAATAATTGGTTCTGATATTATTGTAATTACAGCTAGTACGGGAACTTATCTAAAATCTCGAACTGAAATGATGAGTGCTCAAGTTAAAATGATTAAAGATATCGCAAAGGAAATCAAAAAATATTGTCCTTCAGCAATAATTCTAATTGTTTCTAATCCATTAGATGTTTTAACATATGTTTTTCAAAAAGAAACTAAAATATCAAGAAATAAAGTAATTGGAATTGCATCAAGTTTAGATTCAAGTAGATTTCGGTATTTACTTTCAGAGAAATTTAAGCTCAAACAATCTCAAATTAATAATGTAATGGTATTAGGCGAACATGGAGATTCTATGGTACCAATATTTTCTAGAGTAAAAATCAATAAAATGAATCTACTTGAGATGATTGATGAAACAGAACAAAATCTGATCACAACTGAAATCAGAAATTATTGGAAATCTTTGAGAAAATTCAAAAGTCGTTCTCAATTTGGTATTGCTAAGAATACATTTGATGTAATTAGTTCTATTATTAAAAATAATGAAGTAATCGTACCAGCATCAGTTGTATTAAATGGTGAATATGAGGAAAAAGATGTTTCAATGGGAATTCCTGTAAAAATAAATAAAGATGGAATTAAAGAAATTATAGAAATTAAACTAAACCAATCCGAACATAATTTATTAAAAATATCAGCACAAACTATACGAGACTGTATACATTTACTTTAATCAACACAAATTATTGAATTAAAATCTTTAATCCATATCCTACATAATACGCAACTAATGATGCAATTCCACCAATTATCAATGTGTAAAAACCTGATCGTATTTTTGGTTTTTTAACAATTTTTCTTTTAATCATACCTACAAGAAAAAATGATGCCATTACTGAAATTGTAGAATAAACAAATGCTTCTGAATTTGCATCAATTTTCATAAATATAAAAATCATAAATGGAATTAATGGAATTAACCCTATCAAGTTAAATCCTATAAAAGTACTCACTGAGCTATCTAGTGGATTTTTTTCATCCTCAATTAATCCCAACTCTTCCTTCATCATTGTATCTACCCAAACTTTTCGTCTTGATGTAATTATTCTGACAACCTCTTCTAACAATTCATCTTTGAATCCTTTCTTCTTGTAAATCTCTCTGATCTCCTCTTTTTCTTGTTCTGCTAAGTTATCAATTTCCCATTCTTCTTGTTTTCTTTTCATCTCAATGAATTGATTTCTAGCTTTTGATGCTTGATAATTTGCTGCAGCCATTGAGAATCCATCTGCAAATAAATTGGCAAATCCAAGAATTAAAATAATTCCAGGAGATAATGAAGCACCAACAACTCCTGCAATAATTGCAAAAGTTGTAACTGCACCATCAATGGAACCATAAATAAAATCATCGAAATGTAGTTTCATAATTTTTTAAAATTTATCTAAGTAATTGCTTTTATGATGTCCGTTTTACTGATTATACCTACCATGGAATTATTTCCATCAAGCACTGCTACCCCACTAATATTATTTTTTAATAATAAATCACATGCATCCTTTAATGATTCGTTAAATTTTATTGAGACAATCCCCTTGCTCATTATATCTCGTGCTAGAGTGATGCTTCCAAATCCTTTCTCAGAAAGAAATCCTTTTCTTATTTGTTCTGAAATAGTAAAACCTGAATCATCTTCTTCACTTCCCAATTCAATTGAAATTCTAAATAAATCTCTAAATGAAATCAAGCCAACAGGTTTCTCATTTTGATCTTTAACGAAAATTCTAGATATTTTATTTTCAAGCATTTTTCTTACAACCTTGAATAATGGAGCTGCAGTATGAGTAAAAATATAATCATGTGTCATAAAATCAACCACTCTTCTATTTTCTGAATAATTTTCTAAATAATGTTTTACAAGATCGGTTTTTGTAAATATCCCTTTAACATTATCATGTGTTCCTATTGCTAATGAACTAATTCCTAATTCGAGCATCATTTTTGCTGCATTTTTAGGAGTTATAGATTCTTCAACAAATACAATTGATTTCGTTATTTTATTAATCAGTATATTGTCTAATCCTTGATTTGTGGTATCAGAAAAAAGAAACAACCCTATGTCTTTTTCAGATATAATCCCTACTGGTTTTCTATCTTCTAAAACAATTAATCTACTAAGATTATTTTCTAATAATTTTGTAATTGCATCTGACATTGTTGAGTTTTTTAAAATTGATATTGGTTTTTTACATATATTAGTAACAGACATTATGCATAGCAAGCATATTTTCTATAAAAACAGATGATATAATTTTCATAAATGAATGTAAAATGATCAATTTGAGATTCTATTTAGAATCATATGTGAAAATCATGTTGTTTTATTATATTTGAAGAATTGAAGCAAGTATTATGGCAAAATTCAACAAAATCCTTGTCCCATTAGATGGTTCTAGTAATTCTATAAGAGGATTAGATCGAGCAATTGAAATTGCAAAAGGCAATAATGCCGAAATTACAGGTTTTTATGTATTTCATTTACCATTTGCTGCAGGAATAAAATACACACAAAAAATGAAAGATGATGCACAAGCAAAAGCAATCAAAGCAATTGGCCCAGCAATGAAACGAGCTCAAAAAGCAGGAGCTACATTCAAGTACAAAACTGGAGGTGGTCACACTGGATCTGAAATTATAAAATTTGCACAGACAGGTAAATATGATATGATTGTGATCGGTGCTCGAGGTATGGGCGGTGCTAAAGAAACATTCTTGGGTAGCACTTCAAACTATGTAATGCATAAAACAAAGATTCCTGTTTTAGTAGTAAAATGATCATTTTTATTTACAATTGTGAAATTCTACATCTAGTAAAAATACTATAAATTGTTATTTAATTATAAAAATGAAAGACAAACACTTTGTTATTATTATGTTAGTGATAGGAATTATGGGATTCGTAGTAATTATCGGTGTAATAGGTCAAGGAAATGTAAGACACGTTCAAATTTTTTGGCCAGAAAAAGTTGAACAAACTGTTGCATTTATTGATATTGATGATGAAGTAAAACTAATTGGTATTTCTGGTACATCTGAAGATAACAATCCGACATTAATTATGAGAATCAGTTTTGCTTATGTTCTTACTGTCGAAAATAGAGGTAGCCAACATCATAGATTATACATTGATGGCTTTAACATACAAACTGATCTATTAGAACCTGGACAAAAAGACACTATTGTAATTTATCCAGACAAAGAAGGAATTTTCAACTATTATGATAAAAGACAATACCTTTCAAAGCTTGGTCAATTAAAAGCTGTTAAAGTAACTCCTTCTGATAGTTTTACTGGATTTTTAAAAGACATGATATAGATTTCATTTAACGAATTCTCAACATTTTATATCGCAATAAACTAAAAGTATAGGAAATATGAAAAGAATAACCAAAACTGAGAGAAAATGGTGGAGAGTAACTATGACATATTGGGAATTATTGAAGGCTCAACTGAGCATGAAATTCGTAATGCATTCCGACGATTAGCATTGCTTTATCATTCTGATAAAGGAGGAGAAAATGATCAATTCATAAAAATCAAACAAGCATATGAAGATCTCAAAATTGGTAAAAAATATCCTGAAACTGATCTTGAAAAAATTAGAAATTCTAGAGTTTATTCTGGTGATTCAGAAGAGGACATACGAAGAAAAAACCAAATTTTAGGCCAAGAGTTATTCAAAGAAATGAAATTAGCAGAAGAGTGGGCAGCAGAACTTAATAGAACAAATTCAACTGGCACTAGATTATTTGGTTCAAAATCTCTTGGAGAAATTGAACTTGAAAGAAAAGCTAATGGTATACTTTCAATCAAAGGAAATTTTATGGCAGGCAATCTAACTTATGATGGCCATATTATTATGCAGGGAAATATAACAAGTCCATCTTGGACTGAAGAATTTAGAACAAATATTCATTTGACAAAAGGAGATTTTAAATTTATAAATCCACTTGAAAATAAATATAAAATTGAAAATGGTTCTAAGATAATTGCTGATAGTGGCAATATTGTAGTTGGGAATATTTTTGGTCGCAAATATAAAATTCAAGATTCAGATGGAAGAGTTGGAATTTTTAAAACTCAAGAACAGCGAACTTTTGTATCTGCACCAAAGGGAAAAATTATTGCAGAAAATATAATCAACACAGTTTCTCTTGAAGCTGATGTTATTATGGTTCTTAATTTGGAAGATGATGTTGAAATTAGTGCACGAGAAATTTTATTTTATGGAAATAAAATTACATATGATTCTAAAATTAAATTAAAAAAAGGTGGAATGATAAGATTTTTTGAAAATTTCTCAATTCAGAGTCTTAGTAATGACGCACTTATCAAACTTGAAAATGGTAAAGAAATTAGGTTATTTGATATTAAAACTAAAAAAATTAGGGATTTACCGGATGAATTCGTGCCTAACAAAAATGAGTATGATAAGGATGCTACAATGGTAGGCAACGGATTTACCATTACATATGAAATGTTAGATAATTTATCAAAAAAACCAACAAAAAATCAAAAGAACAAATGGGGTTCTAAATTTAAAATTTCTAAAAAGATTAAATAATTTTTATATTATCTATATTAAAAAATTAACTTTAAAACATGAATAATTCCTTTATGAAAACATATAATGTCATAGTAAATCTATTCTTATCATAGAAAATACACGAAGAATTGATATTGTATAAAAATAACAAAAATTGATTGCAAATTTCCTTTAGTATAGACAAAAAATTGATATTTTTAGTAATTATAGTATCTGTAATTACACTTTTAGTTACAGCTTATTTGAGCTTTAATTATGCTGAACAAATCCTAATAGAAAGAGCTAGCGATCTATTATTAGGCGAATCAGCCACACGTGGTAATGCAGTTAGACTTCTTTTTGAATCACGAATTGACCAAAATCAAATTTTAGCAAATGATCCAATGATAAAAATTCTTGTAAATGATTTAAATCAAGTTTCTGAAGCTGATTTAAACAAAGAAAGAGAAATCAAACGTAGAGATTTCCTTACTCAAATCCAAGCATTTCAAACATTAGTTGGATTTTCGATAGGTTTTGAGGATGTAAAAATTATTGGTGCAAATGGTAAGGTTTACTTTTCACTTGGTAAACTAACTGATAATAATTTTCTTCAAGATCCACTATTTCAAAAAGGATTAAAAAAACCAATAGTGGATTTTGAGCCAACTGCAACTGGTAAAAAGATGATTATAGTTTCTCCAATTTTTGCTCTAGATGATAAAAAAAATGATGATCCGATTGGAGTAGTAATATCTAGAATGAGAACTGAATCATTAGATAATATTTTGACTGATTCAAGTGGTTTAGGAAAAACAGGCGAAGTTTATATCGTAAGTGACGGATTCCTGATGTTATCTGAATCCAGATTCATAGAAAATGCCATCTTTAAACAAAAAGTTGATACCGTTCCGGTCCAAAAATGTTTTAGGGAATCAGAAGATTATTCAGGAATTTATTTGGATTATAGAAAAATTAACATTTATGGATCATCATACTGTGCTAATGATTTAGGATTTGTTTTACTTGCAGAAATTGATGAATCAGAAACAATTCAGCCAGTCATGATACTTCAAAATAGAATTTTTCAGACCGGTTTAGTAATTACTATAATAATGACAGTTGTAGCATTTGTAATTTCAAAATCTATGTCCCGACCTCTAATTAAATTAAAAAATGCTGCAAATCAGGTTGCAAGCGGCGATTTTAATGTTAGAACAAATATTACAACTAAAGATGAAATCGGTGAGCTATCTCAGGCATTTGATTTAATGACTGAAAAGCTTCAGAAATCATTAATTGAAATTAAAGAAAAAGAAGATGTTATAAAACAACAAGAAGATATCTTATTACAATTTTCTGATCATAGTGAACAATACTGTGTATGTATGGTAGATATTATGAATTCGACAAAAATCACTCTTAATTTATCCGAATCACAAACTAGTGAATTTTATAAAATTTTTCTTAATTCTATTGCTTCTACTGTGAGAAATTTTGGTGGAATTGTAATAAAAAACATTGGAGATGCATTATTGTTCTATTTTCCAGTCGTACATTCAGAAGAAGAGTCTATATTAAAAAAATGCCTAGATTGTTGTCTTGCATTAGGAGAGTTACATGATGATATTGTAAAAAAACTTGAAAATCAAAAACTACCTATTTTTGATTACAGAACTAGTTCAACCTATGGAATTGTTAGAATTGCAAAAACATCTACATCTTCTATCAATGATATATTTGGAAATACTGTAAATCGATGTGCAAAAATAAATAGACTCGCCCCTGCAAATGGTCTAGTAATTGGTGAAGAATTCTATAAAAATGCTAAAAATTTTGATGGTTATATATTTAAAAAAATAGAAAATACGTTTTCCTCTAATGAATCTGATTATCCAGTATATCGTGTCTCTAGAAAAAAATAGATGATAATTTTTAAAATTAAATTAATTTAGTTGATTTTTCTTTCGTACTAATATCATATGATTCTTCTATATTTGAAACAAAAATTTTCCCATCACCTTTTTGTCCTGTATGAGCAACATTCATGATAGCTGAAACTACTGATTTTACCTCTGAATCATGAACAATTGTAAGTATTACATCTACTGAGTTAAATTCTATTTGACGTCCTCCTATTTCTGGTCGCTCTCCCATTCCTTGTCCTAACGATTGAATTAATGTAACACCACCGACACCAGCTTTTCTTATTTCTTTGATTACTTGTTTAGAAACATCACTTTGTACAATTGCTTCTATTCGTTTCACTATCAAATAATTTCTATGATACCTTAAAAACATACTTTAGATTATCACTACTTTTTGCTAATATCAAAACTGAATATCATTATTGAAAATCAGGAACATCTTTTATGCAATTTAAATTTTAAATTCTTATCATGTATTTTCTAATACTTGTTACTATTATTTCGGTATTGGGCTCTTCATCTCTGATCTTTGCAGAAGAATATGAAATCAGTATCCCTTTTGGTGCGTATAATCCAGAATTAAACACTCCTGCAGAAGTATGGTATGATCCTCCTCAAATATTTGTAAAAATTGATGACACAATTACATGGTATAATGATGATCGAGAAGGTCATACAGTTACTAGTGGTAAAGGATCAGGAAGATTTGGTTGGATGAGTGATGATTTTGGAACACCAAATGGATATTTTAATAGTGATAGATTCATGCCAGGTGAATCTTGGTCGTATAATTTCAAAGAATCTGGCACTTTTTCATATTATTGTACCATTCACCCTTGGATGGAAGGAGTTGTAATTGTTGAAAAATTAATTCCAGATTATCCACATGATGCAACTGGAAAAGAATTAAAATTTCCACTTTTACAATATACTCCAGATAGAAACATAGAAGTAAATCTTACATGGGATCCACCAATTATCAAAACTCATGAAAAAATCCAATTTGTATATCAATTCTATGATCCTCAAACAAATTCTAATCTTGCAAAAATGAAATATACAATCATAATATTCCAAAATGGAAAAGAAATTCTTCGTGATGATGGTATAAACCAAATTGGTGGTGATTATAGAAATTTTGTTTTCAGTGATTCAGGTTCCATAATAATTCGTATTGAAGGAATTCAATCTTCTTCAATCTTAGCTGAAGAAAGTGTAACTGTATCTGGAAATGTTGAAAATAAAGCAATAAGGGCAGTAGACTTTACAACTGTAGTTTATGACAATCCCGAAAAAACTAGTCATGAAATTTATCATTTAAAACCAGCTCAAAGACTAAACACTTACTATGAATTAATGATAATTATTATTTTAATTCCTGCAATTCTATTCATAGGTATTTTATTCTGGCTGAAGAAAAAACCAGACCTTCCAACAAGAAAAGCTGGTGCTGTTAACCTCTAAAATAATAAAAAGAAATTAAAAATGATGACCTAATCTAATCGATTAATTCGGTCCAACCTTTAACGAAGACTGAGTTCTTGTAGAGTGGAACTGGTTGTCCAACGGTAAAGTCCATTGGTCTCATCCAAAAGATTGCCTTTGTTGGGCAAACACCGATACATGCTCCATCGGAGATGCATCTTTCTGGGTAAAAGACAAATGCTTTTCCTCTCTTCCAGCCTTCGACTGGTTTTACTCTAAGTACATCTGGTCCTAATGTTGTACAGATTTCTACACATAGTGCGCATCCGATACACATTTGTTCGCTGATGTCTGGAATAATTCCTACTGGCATAACGAAATTTCTTTTGCTTTTGCTCTTAATATAATTTGCCCAAAAAATGTGTTCTATAACGGCGTTTCAAATTTTATAACACCGTTTAAAATTCTGATCGCTATAATGTACATTAAATGTTGGATAATTCAATTTTGAATATTTTTTCAGTAATTCCTGTTTGATTTAATGAACTAATCATCATACTATTATCAATTCTTTTGAGATGAAACATTCCAGATTTTTTTGAATCAATAATATGTCTACCTCCTGGGGAAAGAATCCATTCTCCACCATCATTTTTTCGTGTTATCGCTGTAATTATTACTGAGGAGCCATTTTCTCTTGAAATTGATGAAAGTAGCATTAATGACGTATTAATGAATCTCCCAGATTCTTTTTCATCAAATATGTTGTAGAATCCATTAAGTGAATCAATTATGATCAAGAATTTTTCACTTGATATTCTATTCGCCATTTCAGATATAATTTTTTTCAAATCAATCTTACTTGGACGATAAATTTCCACTCTCTCATTTTTTTTAATCAATTCTGAAACTACATAACCACTATAGAGCAAATCAAAATCTAAAACAATTACAGGATAAGAGACAGAGTCAATTAATTCATTTAAAATTTCTGCTTTCAGAAAAGGCTCAGAGCATAAAATCATATTTGGATTTTTAATTGAAAATTCCTTTTTTACATATGTTAAATCATTATCTAAAATCTGTTGAGGATTTTTATCCAACACCAATTTAGTATATTACAGATATAATAATGAATTTGACTTCAAAAGACATATCAGAAGATTTTCATAATTCTGGTAAAATTTATCTAAATAATGCTTCTGTTTCTTTAATGCCTTTACAAAGCATAGAAGCCATGAAAGATTTTCAAATTTCATACAATTCCATGGGGCCTGATTCAATTGATTCTCAACCATTTATAGCTGAAAAATTACAAAATGTTAGAAAAATTATTGCAAAAATTATCAATAGCCAACCAGAAGAAGTTGTTTTGACTCAAAGTACTACAGATGGAATAAACATAGTTGCCAATGGACTCTCATTTGAAAAAAATTCTAATATTATAATTCGTGGATTTTCACATGAACATCATGCAAATTTCTATCCTTGGCTTAGATTACAGAAAAAAACTAAAATTAAAAATTTATCCATAGATAAAAACGGTTTTTTTAATTTTGATGAATTTCAATCTCTTCTTGATAATGATACAACCTTGGTAGCTATTAGTCATGCATTATACAATACTGGATCAATATTGCCTGTAGAAAAAATTGGAAATATACTTCAAAATAATACCTCATTTTTCATTGATAGTGCACAAACCATTGGCTGCATAGGTAATTTTGATGTAAAAAAAACTAGATGTGATTTTATGTCATTTAATGGTTCAAAGTGGTTATGTGGGCCTATGGGAACTGGATTATTTTATTGTAACAAAAAATCACACGAATTACTAGAACCAATGACTATTGGAGGAGAATCAGCAATGATTTATGATAAAACAAATCTTGCATTCAAAGACATGCCAGATAAATTTCAAACAGGATTTCGTAATTATGTTGGAATTGTTGGTTTAGAGTCATCTGCAAATTATCTTCTTAAATTCGGAATGGAAAACATTCGTAAAAAGAATCTTTACCTTTCAAATCTTTTAAGAGAAGAATTATCTAAAGTAAAAAATATTATTCTATATGGGCCAGAAAATCCTGAAGAAAGAACAAGTATTGTCTCTTTTAATATTGATGGACAAAACCCACAAACAATTGTAGAAAAACTAGAAAAACAAAATATTGTATTGGCTGTTAGAGAAATTTTAGAACAAAAGATCGTAAGAGCATCACCTCATTTTTTTAATACTGAATCTGAAATACTTGAGGTTGTTAATGCAATAAAAAATCTATGATTTTTCTTGCTCTTCTATTACCATCATTGTAAGTGTTGATTGAATTTTTCCAATTTTTCTAACTTTATTTGTAATAATTCCCCGTAATTTTTCGGCATCTTTAGATGATAATTTTAAGACTATATCATATACTCCATAAACTCCTTGAACTTCATACTCAATGTCTTCCGTAGCAAGAATACGTTTGATATCTTCTATAATTGATTCATCAGATCCTAGGTCAGAATTCAATAAAACATACGCAGTAGGCACATTGCAGTTTTTCATAAAACACTATTTAACCTTTCATAGATCTCAAAAACTGATTAATCCCCATCGTAATTTACTGATGTGAAACCACTAGATCTTACATTGACAATATCTGCATCTATTCCTACTTTTCCAGATTCACCAAAACCACAATTCATTCTTTGGTCGACACTAAAAGATGATGAGTATAATCTTGAATTATTATTTCTCAGTTCCCATACTGGAACTCATCTTGATGCACCATACCATTTTGTAAAAAATGGAATAAAAATACATCAAATTCCACTTGATCGATTAGTAGGAAATGGCATTTTGATTAAAATTAAAAAAGGAAAAAATCAATCAATTACCAAAAATGATTTAATTTTATTTGAAAGAAAACACGGTGATATTCCAAAAAATTCATCCATATTTTTTTATACTGAATGGCAAAAAAACTTGAATAGTAATTATTATTTTATTAATAATCCTGGTTTATCTGAATCAGCTGCAACATATCTTGTTTCAAAAAAGATCAATTTGGTTGGAATTGATTCACCTAGTATAGATTTGGGTCAAGATAAAAATTTTAAAGTTCATAAAATACTTGCAAAAAATAATATCTTAATTGTTGAGAATCTATCACATCTGAATAAAATTTCTTCAAAACAATTTGATTTTGTAATCTTACCATTAAAGCTAAAAGATGCAACTGGTTCTCCAGTTAGAGCAATAGCTATTCAATGAACAAAATGAAATCTATTTTTTTTATAATTTTTAGATAAATTACCAATAATTGGAACATGATTTCCACAAAACTGGCATTTATTTTTCTCGTCTAGATTCCAGCCTTCAATATCAAAACCATATCTCTTAACTACAATATTATTACATTTAGAACAATAAGTATGCTCAAAAGGATGACCTGGCACATTTCCGATATAAGCATACTCTAATCCAACTTTTTTTGCAATTTCATAATGTTTTTCTAAAGTTTTAACAGGAGTAGAATCAAATTCCATCATTTTATAATCTGGATGAAAACGTAAAAAATGAATTGGCATCTCTGGACCAAATTGATCATAAATAAATTTACATAATTTTTCTGCGTATTCTAAATTATCCCCTACTTTTGGAATAATAAGATCTGTAATCTCTACATGAATCTTCGTCTTATCACGTATTTCTAATAATGTATCAAAAATAGGTTGAGGATTAGGAACTCCAATAAATTTTTTTGTAAAATTAGGTTCTGCATTACCTTTGAAATCAATTGTTATAGCATCTAAAAATTCTTCCATCATATTTACTGATTCTGGAGTATCATATCCATTTGAGACAAATACATTGTAAAGATTTTTTTGATGTGCTATTACCCCACAATCTCTAGCAAATTCAATGAATATGGATGGTTCATTGTATGTATACGCAATTCCATCAGCTCCATTATCTAATGCTGTTTGTACCACTTGTTCAGGAGTCATATCTACACCCTCTACTTTTCTTCTCTGACTAATGTCAAAATTCTGACAATATCTGCAAAGCCAATTGCATCCAGTGGTGGCAATTGAAAATACTTTAGATCCAGGTTTGTAATGTATGACTGGTTTTTTTTCTATTGGATCAACATGACCTGCTATTACTTTACCGTATACAAATAAGTCTAATTTTCCATTTTCATTACCACGAATTCCACATAATCCTATCTGGCCTTCACTCATCTCACAATATCTTGCACAAGCAGTACAACGTACTTTCTTGTTAGGTAATTTTTCATAAAGAATTGCCTCTTTGTTCATTTCAGTTAATTATAGATGATTTTCCCATATAAGGTGCATCACTTTTCGCAATCCTAAAAATATAGAAAATCACACATTACTTATGAGTAAACCAGGAAATATTTGGAGAAAAGTTCACGGTAAAATTACTAAAAAACCAACTAATTTCTCATGGTTAATTGAAAACAAACTTGCAGGTTCTGGAATACCAACAAGTTTTGATGAGTTTGATTGGATTCTAAAACAAGGTGTTACATCAATTGTAACTATGACCGAAAATGCTTTACCTGAAGAATGGGTAAGTACTATTGGTTATTTACATGTCCCAACCCCAGATCTTACAGCTCCTGACATGGATAGAATTGATACAGCAGTTGATTTTATCCATAAAAAAATTTCAAAGGATCAAGCTGTAATGGTTCATTGCGCAGCTGGAATGGGAAGAGCTGGAACAATTCTTGCTTGCTATTTGGTAAAGTATCAAAATTATCCTGCAAAAGATGCAATTAAAAAAATTAGAACCGAAAGACCAGGATCTATCCAATCCGAAGTACAAGAATTAGCTATTACCTTCTATGAAAAACATATAGGAAATAGATCACATAAATTGTGATACTAGTTTTCCATCTACAATCTTTATCTTTAGTATTTTATTTTCTTGAAATACAAGGGTAATTCCACCATCTGAATCAGGATCTTCAACCTTTACTAATTCAATCATTTTAATTTGTTCAAATTTATCCATTCATTTCACCTATTCTGGAATTGATACAGCATCTATTTTTCCGTCCACGACTTTAATGAACAAAAATCTGTTATCTTTAAAGATAAAGGTGATACCTCCTTCTTTGTCTGGTTCTTCAACTTCAAGTATTGGTTGTCCTAACAGACCATCATATTTTGCCATAATAATTGACTCAAAAAGTTCCTTATATCCCTAATTGATTGTGATCTCAATTTCCTTAGAATTGCTTTTAACATTTCCTGGTTCTGTATAGTCATGTTTTTGCCACGAGGCAAATACCTCAGCACCGATCTTATGTTTGCCTTTTCCTAGCTCAGAAGCTTTAATGACAATTTTTTCATTAAAATCAAACAACTCTTGTCTGACCTCTTCTTCAGATAATCGAATAAACGGTTCGAAATTTTTGGCTACCTGAACCCATATTCTTCTATCTTTATGAGGATTAACCAATTTGGGATTTCGTGTCCAAAATATTGCTGCCTTTCTATAAGTGTCAATAGTTTTACCGACCTCCTTTTTCCTAAATCCCCCAGAAGTCAGTTTTATGCCGTATTTCATCTTAAATGACACATCATTGTTGTTATACGCTTTAGTCCAATTTGCCTCATTGAAGGCATCTCTTATCCCCCCATCTACCTTAAAACTGACATTTACTTCGATATTGTCGTTTAATGCGTATTCATCCTTGGTTTTCACTATACCAATATCTGAAATCTTACTTTCTGTCATTCTGTCCGCTCATAATGATTTATATCCACAATAAGTGCTTTTTCCGAATACATGAATGCTCAAGTAATCAGTTCAGAACCTAAGGAAATTAGCCTTTCTATTACGGAAACTGATATAGGAATTTTATACATAATTCAACATGAGCTTTTAAAGGAATCAAATATTGATTTTGCAGGCGTTATTGTGAAACATCCTCTCACTAATGAGTGCTGGATGAGAATAAACTCAAACACAAAACCTCTACAAGAAATCAAAAAAGCAACAGATTCTGCAATAAAAATGGCTAATGAATTTAAACAATTATTTAATTCTAAAATTAAGGTAAATTAGATGAAATTTTGCCCCAAATGTGAGGTCAAATTAAAAAAAGGTGATTCTGGTCTCCAATGTCCAAAATGTAATTATGTTGAAGGAAATGAAACCATGCAAACAAAAACTGTAGTTGAAGAAGAGGAATCACAATTCAACGTATTAGCAGAAAATGAAGGAACTGAAACATTACCTACAATAAAAATTGAATGTGAAAAATGTGGTAACGATGAAGCAGTTTGGTGGATGTTACAAACTAGAAGCGCTGATGAACCTACAACTCAATTCTACAGATGTTCTAAATGTAGATACACTTGGCGTAATTACGCATAACGTTTAACTGGAACATAAAACCCAAAAGATTTAGTTTGACTTTCGAAGCAAAAACAAGTGGCTCAGATGATCTAAAAGCAATCATCTCCGCAATATCTACACTTGTAGAAGAAGCTACTTTTGTTGCAACAGCTGAAGGAATTACTTTTCGTGGAATGGATCCATCTCATGTAGCTTTAATAGATATTTCTTGGCCTAACTCTGCATTTGAAAAATATGAATGTGATAGTGATATAAAATTTGGAGTTAGAATAGATGAATTTTCTAAATTAATTAAAAGAGCAGATAAAAAAGATAGTATTGAAATCAGTATTTCTGAACAAAACATGTTACTTGTAACAGTTGGTAAAAATAAAAAATACAAAATGCGTTTAATTGAAAGTTCGGCAACTGATACTCCTTTACCAAAAATTCCATACGATTCTAAAATTACTTTATCATCTTCTAGATTTGATAAGATTTTAGGGGACGTCCAAGTTGTATCTGATTATTTAACTATTCATACATCTGATTCAAAAGCCGATTTTTCCGGAAAAGGTGATTCAGGCGAAGTTGTAATTGATCTAGAGAAAGATACAGATGAAATCGGTGAAATCTCTTCAAAAGAGGATAGTATTGGTACCTATAGTCTCGAATATCTTAATCCTGTAGTTAAAGCAGTAGGTACTACGGCAGGTCAAATTACATGTGAATTTTCTAGTGCAAAACCTCTTAGAATTGAATTCAAAGTAGCAAACATAGGCAGAATCCACTTTTATTTGGCTCCACGAGTAGAAAGTTAAAGCATTTAAAGATTAACTGATTCAGGTACTTTGAATTGAGACTTGTAATAAAATATGGTGGAACATCAATTTCATCTGCAAAAGACATTCAAACTGTAGCAAATTATGTTAGTACATTATCCAAACATAATCAAATAGTAATTGTCTGCTCTGCAACTAGTGGCACCACTGATGATTTAATTGAAATATCTCAATCTATAAAAAATGAAAATAAAAACAAAGCCATACAACTAGCATCAAAAATCATCAATAGACATAAACAACTTGCAAAGCAAACAATAAAAAAATCTACAATCAGAAAAAAATTGTTAGAAAAATTAGATGTAGATTTTAGAGAACTTGTTGCATTAATTGAAGGAATGGTATTGTTGGGAGAAGTAACTGCCAGATCTATGGATTACTTGATCTCATTTGGAGAACGCCTTTCAATAAAATTAATCTCTTTTGCAATTAACGATTTGAATAAAAAATCAATATCCCTGACAGGTAAAGAAGTTGGAATTGTCACAGATTCTAATTTTGGAGAATCTATTCCATTAATGGATACTACAAGATTAAGAGTTTCTAAAACAATCGATCAACAATTTGCCAAGAAAACAATCCCAGTAATAGGTGGTTTTACAGGAGCCGATCAACATGGACACATAACTACATTTGGTAGAGGTGGTTCAGATTATACAGCTACAATTATCGGTACATGCATCAAAGCTGATGAAATATGGTTAATGAGTGATATAGATGGATTAATGACTGCTGATCCAAAAATAGTAAAAAATGCAAAATTACTCAAAGAGGTTTCTTATGTCGAAGCAATTGAGATGGCATTATTTGGAGCTAAACAAATTCATCCACGCACATTTGAGCCATTATTGACAAAAAAAATTCCTATGAAGATTCGAAATTCCTTTAATGTAAAAAACGAAGGAACCCTTGTAACTGACTCTCCTTCAATTTCTACAAAAAATACTGTAAAATGTGTGAGCAGTATTCGTCATAATGGATTAATCGATATACGTGGAGGTAGTATGGTCGGTAATCCTGGAACTGCTGCAAAAATCTTTGCAACACTAGCTAAAGCTGGTATCAATGTAATGATGATATCTCAAAATCCATCAGAATCTAGTATCACTATAGTAGTAAAGAATACTGATTTAGATAAAGCAGTTAATGCATTAGAAATGGAACTTTTAGGAAAAATAATTAAAAAACTAGAGGTAACTACCGATGTTGCAATTATTGCCCTAATTGGTTTAGGCATGCGAGGAACTGTAGGTGTTGCATCTAAAGTCTTTGGAGCAATTCAAAAAAATAATGTAAACGTAGCAATGATTACTCAAGGTTCATCAGAACTAAATCTTGCATTTGTTGTCAAAAATTCTGATACTAATGTGGCAGTTCAGGCTTTACATGATGCATTTGAATTGGATAAAATTAACTAGAGATAAAATCATTTAAGGGGAACAACTTCAAATGATTTCATTGAATAGATTTGTAATTGTCTTAATTGTAGGAATTTTTGTTTCAGGAATTCTTACAATTTCCTTTATCTCTAACAGCTACGTTGATGCAAATTCTACTAAAAAAATTAATTTTACTAAAACTATTATTTCATCTCAAGATCCAGGTCAAGGACATGAAAACCATCAACTATCATTGATTTTATCGCCAAATGAAGGAACTCTTTATGATGGTTCTATGACATTTACATCAAATGAGCCTGTAGGTGTTGTTGTTTTACACGAAATTACTGGTAATGATGTCAAGGGCCAACCAACTTGGACCATAGATGGAAAAACTATCTACGCAATGTCGTTAATTGATCTTAAATCAAAATCAGACTCGTTTGAATTTACTGGAGCTGCTTTGGCATTACACTCTTCCAATTCAAAAGAATTTACTGCAACTGTGAGTGTTGATGGTTGGATTAGAGGTCAACCAACCGAAGTAATTATGCAAAAAATACAAGTTGAAAAAGATCCATCATTAATGTTATCTAGAGCAAACGTAGAAGTAACTATCCCAATGCATCAAGGACTTTACAAAGGTAATTCTATTTTTTATATTATAACAGATACTAGTAGAGAAGATTATTCCAAAAAAATTACCGAAAAACAAGATTGGAAAGTACAGACTTCTCCCTTAATTGAAAAAATGCCTGAAGAGATTCTACAAAAAGTATTCATTTTTAATAACGGTGTTAGAGGAAATGGAATTTATGGACATCAAAAAGAAATTTTTTCAAGCACTCCAGTTCAAGAATCAAAGTATAGCGCACTAAACTCCGTAATTGAAGTTTCATGGAAAAAAGGTCAAAATGCAAAAATTCTAGAATCTATTGAAGATGTAATTAATGCTGAAAAAGATGGAAGAATTGAATTTACTAAAACTGGAGTAGTAATCAATTCTCCTCAAATAATTTGGCCTAATGGACAAATGTTAGTACGAAATGATACCAAAATCACTGATGATTTAACGTTTAGTGGAGGTCAAATTACTAAAATTAACAAAGATGAGATGACAGTAACTTTTGTTGCTCATCGTATGTGGGGTCCAGACGGTAAAACAATCTATTCTATTATAACCAGTGCAACACCTTCTAGTCCATCAGAAATAATGGGAATTCCATTTTCTCCAGTATATGACAATCTAATTGCAAATTCTTCTGCAGCTGATCTTTTTCAATTTCAAAATGGCATTAAAGGCTCAGGTTCTCTAGGATATCAACCAGGAATAGCAGGTGTAAATTATGATCAGAAAAATTATAGTCCTATATGGCGTATCTATAATGTTGAATGGCACAATCCCGAAGATGCAAAAGTACTCCAAACCATATCTGATATTGATTCTTTCAAAGCAAATGACCTCATTTCAGTAAGTTTAGCTCGTCCAATGAATAGCCATCATATCATAAACGGTCCACTCATAGATCCATTCCAATAAAAATAAAATCACTAAACGGATAAATTACTTGAAAGACAATTTAATGTTAAATTGACTGGTAAACTCTACATTGTCGGCGTTGGTCCTGGGCATCATGATCATATGACATTTCGTGCTAAAGAAGTGATTGAAGAAAGTGATACAATTGTTGGATATGAAACATATGTTAACCTAGTACAAGATCTTATTGAAGGAAAAACGGTTCATCGTTATGCCATGACTCAAGAAGTGGAACGTGCTCATCAATGTATAGATCTGGCAAAATCTGGAAAAATAGTTTCCCTTGTTTCAAGTGGTGATCCTGGAATTTATGGAATGGCTGGATTAATTTATGAAACACTTGCAGCAACAAATTGGAATCCTAAAGATGGTCTACAAGTTGAAATAGTTCCTGGTGTTTCTGCATTGAATTCATGTGCGTCAATTATTGGTTCACCACTTATGACTGATTTTGCAGTTGTAAGTATGAGTGATTTATTGGTGCCATGGGAAATAATAACTAAAAGAGTTGAAGCTGCTGCACAAGGTGATTTTGTAATTGTAATTTATAATCCAGCAAGTAAAAAAAGAATTCATCAACTGGTAGATACAAGAAAAATTCTATTAAAGTATAGAAAACCAACAACACCTGTTGCAATAATTAAAGGCGCATTTAGAGAGTCACAAACTATTGTAATGACCGACTTGGAAAATCTTCCAAACCATTCAGATCAATTGGGAATGATAAGTACAGTGATTATCGGAAATTCATCTACTTACACCTACAAAGATTTGATGATTAATCCAAGAGGATACAAATCAAAATATAATCTAGAAGAACAAACAAACCCCAATCTTAAAATTCAATAATTTTTCTTAATTGCGTTAAACAACTCTTCACTAAGGTTTAATTTTTCTCGTATTGGTGAAATCACTTTAACTAGATATTCTCCTACTGTTTGTTTTAGATCAGTCGGATGTAATTTTTTTTCGGCAAAATCAGATTCTAATTGATTATAATTTGTATATGTCATGTTTCCACCAAATTTTTCTGGTCTTTCTACATTAATTTCATTAAATTCATGGAAAATTACATTTTTTGAAATTTCTAATAACGGGTTATTCTGAATGTTTGCTTCTTCACACCATGCTTTTTTGATCTTTGTTTGAATTTCATCATCAGAATTATGAATAAAAATTCCTGAATTTGGATCTGACTTGCTCATTTTTGTTGATTCCCCATTTTCATTTGCTGGTTTTGTTAAACCGGGTAATAGTTTATGATGAACAGCTACTGGAACTTTCCATCCCATTTTAGGAAAAATCTCTCTTACAAGCATGTGTATTTTTCTTTGATCCATTCCAGCATGAGCAATATCTACACCTAAAGAATGGATATCAACAGCTTGCATTGCCGGATAAAGTAACTTAGCTACATCTATCTTTGTATCGTCTTCTGAGCGTCCCATGATTGTAAGGGTTCTCATAGTTCTAGCTATTGACATATGTTTTGTAAATTTAACAAGATTAGCCCAATACTCTGTCTTTTCTTCATACAATTTTGATCCTAAAACAATTTCCACATTTGGACAAACTAACTTGAAAGCATCTTGATAGTATTTTGAAACTTTTTCAATTGTTTCCCAATTTCCACCTAACTTATCATTAATTATAGTATGCCAATCTGCAAGAAAAACTGTACATTTAACACCTGCTTTTACAAAATCATTAATTTTGAAACCTGTACTAATTAAACTACCAAGATGTAAAAATCCAGAAATCTCTAAACCAATGTAATGCTTTGGGGATGAATTTGTTTTTAACAATTCTAATAATTCTTCATGTGTAACAATCTCTTCAGTTGGAGGTCTTTCAATTAATTCAATTTTTTCAGTGATATCCAAATCAAAACAACTTCTGAGATGTAGGTCTATAAAGTTATTTGAAATATGATTTAGTTCATATTTGCAATATTTGAATTATTAAATGAATTATTAATAATATGACACTCGAAGAAGGATTAGAACTAATTGAAAACTACAAAAAAGGAATACAAAAATTCTTAGATCTACTACCTGAGCAAGCAGTTCAGTTAGGTTCTGAAATGATAAAAACATTAACAATAAGTTCAAAAAATGAAATTGCAAATTTGGAAGCAATAGAAAAAGCATTAAAACGCACACCTAAATTAGGACTATCTAAATGATTGAGTTTTTTTATTATTTAGAGATATAGTAAACATAGGAATTGAATAATAATTATGACTGAAGATAAATGGCATAGAAGCGAACAAAGAATTATTTCAATAATAGAAAAATTTACAACTTATAAAAATTGGATTTCTTTTATGCACTTATCAATAGAAGCAAAAATTGATCATCAAACGCTAACTAATCATATTGATTTTTTAATTAAAAGAGGTACAATAGTAGAATATAGAGGAAAAAATAAATCAAGATTATTTTGTATTTCTGGACATAGTGATGATATAGAATATAATGAACAATTTCGAGATTTTACTCAAAGAGATCTACTAACTAAAGAAGAAGCAAATGAAAAACTTTCTAAACTATACAAATTAGGAATAGATAATCTATATCACAAATTTTAATGATTAATTAAATTTTTAAAAACAATATTTCACTTGCAATTTTTTTTATGTTTTCGTAGATCTTCTGAAGAATCAAATTCTGAACCACATGCTCTACATTTTTCCTTTTTCTTGTTGTGTGCAACTTCTTGATGTTTTTTTAGCCTTTCAGGATCTGTTAGTATTGTTCCACATTTTTTACATTTTGTTTCATTAGAACTTCCAAACAATCCCATGTTTAGTATAGTATCATCTAGTAGAAAAACTAATTTCCTCTTCACAAGCCACTGAATTCTTAAAAATTCATAGAAAGATAACAATTGTCAATTTACAAGATTATCTTTTGGGAATGCTTTCATAGGCGAAACTGTGAATAGAATTATGGTGTCTAAACACTTTGAGGAACAATTTTATCAATTTTGTACTGAAAATAATATAGAATGGGATGATAAAAAGAGACGATGGAATAAACCATTTCATCCTAAAATTAAAAATATTTGGGTTAAATCAGAGAAAGGTGATTTTCTAAATTCTATACGTCCAAAGGAAAAAGGATACTATGATTCCAAATTTTTAGGGTGGGAATTGGGAGTTATTAAGAAAGAATATTGTTTTTGGTGTGGTAGAATTATTGAGGAAACAAGAAAAAATAATCCACGTTCAGAAACTGTAAAATTTTGTAATCAAATTCACAGAAAAGCGTTTGGTAAAGTTAAAGCTGATCAAGAAAAATTAGGGAAATTATTTGCATCTAAATAAAAATTATAATTCACTATTCTAAGATTTTTCTTGGTTTAGTACTAAGATAAAATGCATGAGCACTAATTATGAATGCCGCAAGGAAAACCTTTGTTGCAAAAACCAAGTTCCATGGTCTATTTTGATCGGGATATGCAATTGATAACATGTCTATATTGGGAGCATTACCTTTAATCATACCCGCTGTGATCTCTGCGTTTAAAACTGTAAAATTGTATAATACTTCATAGAATGTAATAATCGCAAATCCTAACAACATTAGCTGAAGTAATGCCATTCTCCATCCAATGATTTTATTTCCAGCAGTTCTTCTCCATCCTATTCTTGAAACACAATACCATCCAATAATTGTAGAAAAGAATATCCAAGTTGAAACCCTGGCAAAATTTTCAAATGGTATGAAAGTATTCTGAATTGCTTCTCCCATAACATATTTTCCATTTTCCATCCATTCTATCATAGTAATGTATACTCCAAAAACAAGACTTGAGACCATGATAAATCCACAAACATAGAAAATGTATAGGAAAACTTTGTACCCTGTATCTGATTTTTCAAGATGATGTTGACTCATTATGCGAATTTCCTAATTTTGAAATATAAAAATTCATGCCTATTTCATGAGATTTATAGACTAGTTTTAAGGAGATTCCTTGTTGAAAATTGCAATTAATGTTCCATTTGTAGGTAAAGATGAAATTAATGCAGTTACTTCAATTCTTAAAAATGGTTCACTTACATCAGCAGCCAATAATGGAGGAAAGCATGTACAAGCATTTGAAAAATCAGCATCTTTATTCATAAAATCAAAATATGTTGTTGCTGTAAATTCTGGTACTGCTGCTTTACAAGCTGCACTTTATGCTTTAGATATCAAAAAAGGTGATGAAGTACTTGTTCCTTCATTTACATTTGTTGCAACTGCCAATTCTGTTGTCTCTACTGGAGCAAAACCAGTCTTTGTTGATATATTGAAAGAAAATTATACTATGGATCCTGATGATCTACAAAAAAAGATTACAAAAAGGACTAGAGCAATTATGCCTGTACACCTTTATGGTAATGTAGCATATATTGATAGAATTTTAGAAATTGCAAAAAAACATAATTTACCTGTAATAGAGGATTCTGCCCAATCTTTAGGTTCTACTTACAAAGGAAAACACGCTGGAACCTTTTCTGATTTAGGTTGTTGGAGTATGTATCCTGCTAAAGTAATGACATCTGGTGAAGGAGGATTTATTGGAACTAACAATAAAAAATTACGTGATAAATTATTGATGATTAGAAACCATGGAATGGTTCATGGATATGATACAAAAATATTTGGATTAAATCTTAGATTGCCCGAAATAAGTGCTGCCATTGCAACAATACAAATGAAAAAACTTCCTGATTTTCTAAAAACTAGACAAAAAAACGCAAATCTATTATCAAAACTTATTTCTGATTTGAACATTATTTTACCTCATCAACGAAAAAATGAAAATGTGAATTGGTATCTTTACACAATAGCAACTTCAAAACGAGATAAAATTTTGCAAAAACTTAATGAAAAAGGAATCGGTGCAGCTTCTTACTATCCTACCCCAGTTCACAAAACGCCGTTTTACCAACAAAAAATCAAACTTCCTATAACTGAATGGGCCTCATCTCATACTTTGTCTCTGCCAATACATCCTAAAGTTACTAGTAAAAATATTGAATTTATCGCACAATCTCTTCGTGATATAGTCAATGAATAGTATTGGAGATGCTATTGGAGAATTATGCAAGATTATACTGCCAATTCCAGAAGAATCATACCTAGGAAATCCTGATTCTTCAATAGCAATTTGTACACTTTCAAGCATAGATTTACTTAAAAAAATCTCAAATTCTGAACTTTTGAATCATATTTCTATTGCTGGAAGATTACTTTCTGAAAACAAAGGAATTGATTCTATAATTAAATATCTTAACCAAAATAAAAAAGTAAAGACGCTTATAGTTTGTGGCAAAGAAGTTTGGGGTCATAAATCTGGTCATTCATTAATTAAATTATATGAAAATGGAATCAATGATCATGGGAGAATAATTAATTCTTTAAGTCCTGATCCTTTTCTTACTTCAACAAAATCTGAGATAAATTATTTTCAGAATGAAATCAACTTAGTCAATATAATAAATGAAATCAATCTTGAAACAATTAAAAAATATGTAAACTAGTATCCGTTTCTTTGTCTTTCTCGATTAATCTCATTTTTCTTTTTATATTCTTCAAGAATGTCATTTGGAGTCAAATTTAGTTCTAAGGATGCTTGTACCACAAAATGCCAAATATCAATTAACTCTTCTCTTGCTTCTGATACATTAAATGGAACTGGAGTTTTCCACCATTTCCAATTTGTAGTTCTTTGTAGTTCTACTGCTTCATGTATTATTGCTGTAGATAATGCAGAAATTCTTCCTTCAGAATCTTTTGGATATCGATCTAATTTCATCATTTCTGATAACCCCTTTTGTAATTTGAATATAGTATCTAAACGATCTTCATTTTTTTCAGACATATCTTAGAATATACAACCCAATTGCGGATATAATCAAACTTAAATCTTTTTAGAAACGAATCATTTTTTCATATAATTTCACTCGTTTCATGATATCTATTTTTTTAATTTGAAGTAATCCATCTAATCCGTATCTTTCAACAGCAAATGAACCTAAAACATTTCCATAAACAACGGCTTTTTTGATCTCTGATAACCTTACTGAATTTTTACTAGCTAAATACCCTATCATGGCTCCAGCAAACGAATCTCCTGCACCTGTTGGATCTACTACATCTTCTAATGAAAATCCTGCTGATGGAAATACTACATCATCAAAAAACATCATTGAACCATGCTCTCCTTTTTTAATAATCACATATTTTACACCCCACTCCATCATTTTTTTTGCACATTTTATTAGATTGAATTCTTTTGTTAGTAATTTAGCTTCTTCATCATTTATGACCACTGCATCTACAGCTTTAATCATCTTAATTACAGATTCACGTTTTGTAGAGATCCAAAATTCTATAGTATCACACATTGAAAACTTTACTTTATCAAATTCTTTAATTAACATTAAATTTTGATCAGGATCATTATTTGCTAGATACACAAATTGAGATTTTTTATATTCTTGTGGAACAGTCGGTTTAAAATCTGCTAACACATTTAGCTCAGTCTTCAAAGTTTCTCTTGTGCTAAGTGTTTTATCATAACTTCCATCATAACGAAATGTCTTACCCTCTTTTATGGTCAAGCCTCGTAAATCAAGATATTTTGCTAAAATTTGATGATATCTTTCAGGAAAATCTTTTCCAACTACCGCTATTAGTCCGGTATCGACAAAATTACTTGCTGATATTGCTGCAAATGTTGCAGCACCACCTAAAACATCTTTTAAAATTTTTTTTGGTGTTCTAATTGTATCTAAGGCAGTAGAACCAAAAACAGTTAACATTCTTTAAAAAACTAATTTTCACGTATAAATTCTCTTGCTTGATCAGGTGTTGGATAATATACAAAAGGTACATCAATCGAAGTAAAAATCATATCATATTTTATGACACCGCTTATTTTTACTGTTGAATCTTCTTGTGCATTCACATTAGAATCTCTCATATACGTACCGCTTACAGAACTACTTCCTAATGCTGGAAGTACAAATGATTTCAAATCCCCCCTTCCTATCATTTCCTCATTTGCTACTACAAAAAACTCTGTTTTACCAGCAGTCAAATACAATAATGATGGATTGTTAAACTCTAATACAACATCATGAATTGCTCCACTTTCATTCTCTTCAAGAAGATCACTTTGAGTAATTTTCACGCCTATTTGTGAGGCTAATACATATTGTGAATATGCAAATAGACTTAACGCTATAACAATAATTATGATTACTTTCTTGGCTTTGGAAACCATACATCACTTTATCTCAAGATCGCTTTTTAACTCAATAGGAAAAAAATCCCATTTCTATGTGTAAAAGTTTTGATCTAATCTTGAAGCTGATTAGAGCTAGCAGAATAAATCAAAACCTTACAATTTATGAGTGATGGCAAGGATAAAACTCAAACTTGGTGAGAGTGAAATTGAGGTTGAGTCTAGAGATTTCTATGTTGATAATCAAACTTTAGGTGAAATTATTGAAAATATATCTAGTCATATACATGCAAATCAGGCAAAAATTATCTATGAAAATTCAAATGAGGTTTCTACAAAACCACATCAATCAATAGAGTCTAACCGCTTTGGTCTTGAATATTTAGATGATGCAGAAGCATTTGAACCAGAATTTAATGATCCCATACCAATTACACCGCATGAAATCAAAGCAAAATTAAGAATATTAGAAACTAGTAAATTCTTTGATTCTCCTAGAACCGTAACAGAAACCGTCCAACAACTTCGAGAATATGGTTGGAGCGCTAGTCCCTTAGATGTATCAAAAGCTTTAGCAAAAATGGCATCTAATAGAGAAATTCTAAAAAATTCAAAAGAGAATAGAGCACATTATTTTGTTGAAAACGCATTAGTATCTAACTAATTTTATACTTACACTTTTCACAACTCTCAAAAATTTCTCCATCTAAATGATCAAAATGTGTGTTACACTGATTACATGTATGATGCATATCGAAATATCCGTCTTTCTCAATTGGTCCAATTCTATTTGATTCAAGATTAGTACTTTTACATTTGATACAGTGACACCCACATTCAATTTTCATTGTTTATTCTCCGATAATCTATGTATAGTTGTTTTACATATACTAATCATTGGGAAAGAAACGGGAAATCCCACTTGAGATTGATGATCATTTTAAGTTATATGGAAAAGAGCCTTGGGAAGTAGATTATGGCGAAAAATGTGTAATCTGTAATGTTCGAATTGATGAATATGGTTTTTGTTCTTGTGGTTCAGGTGGAGAATAGTTTTACATCATCTAAAAAATACATTCATAGTCTATTGAGATATTAAATTTTATCTGTATCTTGAGTATGATTATGTTCAATACCTTTCGAATCTATTAATGATTTTTTCTTCATGATAATTATGGTAACGACAACTCCAATTAGGATTAATACCGCAAGTAAAGCAATAATATTCTGATTCATGCTAGATATTATGGGTAAATCTTCTATGTTGTAATTAACTTGTTCAATACTTTCTGTATCTATGATTGATACCATACCTGTAGTATCGGATCTTATGTTGATCCATACATGTGTTCCATTATTGATGTATCCATGAAAGTAAATTTTTTCATTATCTACTAATACATTATATGATTCTGGTAATAGTTGAATAGGAACTACTACTGTTACAAATTGTTTTTCTCCTTTAACATGAAAATTAATTTCTTTAGTTAATTGATTAAAATTGAATTTATCTAATTCTGCAAATGATCTAATTTCAACTAAAAAATCTTTATTATTGTATTCTATATTTTTTAATATTTTTGGTTCATTAATTGAATATTCTAGAATCATTTGACAACCATGACATGCAATTCCAACATTCTCACCTAAATACACTGGTTTGTTATTTGCAAAAACTAGATCTACTTCTTTTGGAAATATAAAATTAGTTGTTTGAAGATATCTAAAATTTAAAGTCCATACATTATTTTTTAGAACTAGTACATCCTCAAGATCATATTCTACAACTATATTTTTTTCTGAGGGAAAAATAATAATGCCATCGTTATTTCCAAAAGATCCGAATTGTCTTTCGTTTCCTTCAACATCAGTAACGCTAAGATTATTTATAGTTCCATTGATCAATTGTAATTGTTTAGGCGAATTTGACGAAATAACTTCATGTTTAACGTGAATTTGATTCAATTCATTAATTGTTACATTAACTGTCTTTTGTTTTGCTTTCTCATCAATAGATACTTGGGCATAAACTATGGGAATTGATATTATGAATAACAGTATTATGAAAAAACCAACTATCTTTATTTTCATTTATTCCACTTTCACATGAATCATTTTTGCTTCTTGAAGAGGACAATCATTACCATCTCTTTGTAACTTTACAATTTTATCTGCAACATCCATCCCTTCTGTCACTTCTCCAAAAACTGTATATTGTCTATCGAGGAAAGTACTGTCAGTAGTAACAATAAAGAATTGTGAACCTGCACTGTTTGGATCTTGTGCTCTAGCCATAGAAACAATCCCACGATGATGTGATCTGGAACTAAATTCAGCTTTAATTGTATAGCCTGGTCCGCCTGTTCCCCAAGTATTCTTATTTCCACTTTTTGTGTTAGGATCTCCTCCCTGAATCATAAATCCGGGAATAACTCTATGAAAAAGTGTACCGTCATAGAATCCATCTTTTGCTAATTTTTCAAAATTCCTTACAGTTTCTGGAGCCAAATCAGGAAGTAATTTAAATACAATTGTCCCCAAGTTTGTTTCAATAATTGCTGTACTCAATGAGAAGTATCAACAGCATTATCATAAGAGTCTTTTTGTGTCAAGTAAATTAAAATTTTTATAGTCTGTTATTTTTTTTTGAAAAATTCATAATAATCTGTACGTTTTTCGTTAATACAATAATTAGTAATTCGTGAATACCCTAAATGAAAAACTTTTCCAACTATTAATACTTGAATTAAAAATTAAATCATGTCAAAAAGTTATAGTCTTATATAGAACAACTAAAATTTAGAATTCGTTGAATCGTACAAACCAAAGCACGATCATTAAAGAAGCAATTAATTCTTATCTTGACAAAGGTGTAACAGACAAGCAAGATATCTATACCAAAGTTGTAGATGAACTTGGTGTCCCAAGACCTACTGTAAGAAGGGTCGCAAGAGATTTGAGAACTGAATTACTACAAAAAATCCAGATCTTACAATCAGATATGCCTAAAACATCTAACGAAGACGAATAAACTAGATTCTTTTTTTCTTTTTACTTAATATCAAATTTTGACATTAGCATTACTGTTATAAACAATGAATTTTTCAAATAAATTATGGGATACCTTGGAAACCATTTAGCAACAGTGGTTACTGGAGTCTTTGCAGCTGTACTTACTGGATTATGGCCTTATTTTGTAGATTTTGCTCCTCTCCTAAATTTTGTGTTTATTATGGCTGTGCCGATAACTTGGTTCCTTACATTTACTTGTTGGATTTCTCAAAAGAGTGCTGATTACATGCATAAATTTGAAACCCATGAAAATCATAACGAAAAAAAAAGCTTGAGTAGTTCACAGACAACTCAAATTTACACATCAGATGGAAAACAAGTCAGTCCTACTGAAATTAAAGTAGCACAAAATGAACTGTCTGGGGAACTAAATAAACTCAAAGAAAGTGTAAAACTAAAAGATAGTGAAATTGAAAGACTAAACCAAGAAATTTCAAATTTACAAACTTTAGTTCAAATTGAATCATTAAAAACAGAACTTGCAAATCTTAAGATGTTGGCATCTAAAAGTAAATCAAAAAGCAAATAGATCTACTTGTTACAGTGACTACATACTATCCCATGTTTGCTCTTACAACATGGGCAACTAACGGCACCACCATAATGGCATTTACATGAGCAAAACTCGGTTGGATCTTTTTCCATATTTAGTATAATTTCTACGTCATGTTAATATTTGACTCTTTAATTTTTACCTTTGATGAATTGGAATAAATCTTTTAAACTAAATAATGTAATTACAGATATGTCCAAAAATATTATCTTTGCAAGCGTTATTGCATCAATAATTTTTACTACTGTTTTATCAACTAATATTTCGTTTGCTGAATCAATAAATTCACAAACAGAAATTACCCCGATTAATAATTCCATTGGACTTGAAAAAACAACTTTACAAATGCAAATTTCTGAAAATAATAAACTTCCTTGGGGATTCGTTGAAGGAAAAATTGCAAACCATGTTGCTGGTCATCCTGTAATTATTCAGATATTTGATAACGATGAAGCTATTTCAGGAAACAGTGTTGGTGCAGTACACTTTGCACAAACTGTAGTAAATGAAGATGGCTCGTATGAATACAAATTTAGGGTATTAGATTCCAATAATGGAAAAATAACTAAAATCTTTGACGGAAATTACACTGTTAAAATTTTCAAAGTTGTATACTTACAACCTAATCTTGATGTAATTTAAAGGCCATTTTCAAAGTCTCATCTACCATATCTCTTAATCTTTTCTTATCATCTTCTTTTGATATAGCATTTTCTGATATTGATTCTGTTGTGAGAAACACCGCTTTAGGATTGGCAATTACTCTAAAATATGATAATAATTGGGTGATGAGTGTTTGGACATCAATAAATCCAATATTACTTGCGGCTAAAATTACTATGCCTGCAACTTTACCTTCAGTTTTTTTATAATTGATATATTCAAACAAATTTTTCAATGCAGAACTAAAAAATGAATTGTAAATTGGAGATCCAATCAACCAAACATCTGCATCCGTGATATCTTTGGCTGCATTTTTTGTTTGCTCATTATATTCTTCTTCTGGTCCTCTATAACATTCAATTTGTCCGTCTGAAAGATTGATAAATTCTGTATCTGCATTTTTTGATTTAGTATATTCGAAAACATATTTCATTATCACTTGAGTATTTGCATTTTTTCTTGGACTACCTGAAATTACTACAACTTTCATAATTCTGACCATTTACAACTGTATTTAAGTTGCAATAATAATTTTTTAAAAAACGGGCTTGGAGGGCTTCGATCCCTCGACCTGTAACTTAGGAGGCTACTGCGCTATCCAAGTTTCGCGTCTTAAATGACTCTGCGCCACAAGCCCAGCAAAAAAAACATTTGTAATTATTTAAGCGTAATCAAGATTAGTTTTGATCATCTCTTGAATTTGATTCCATTCTATATTCTCAGTATCTTGCCATTTTTCAAAATATACTACATCCTTCAGATCAAGTCTCGGAAGCCATCCTGCAGTTTCAAGATCTGGTTTTTGTGCAAATTCATCCACATATCCTAAACATAGGTATGCTATCGGAACAACATGTTCTGGTAATTCTAAAACTTCCTTAAGTGTATCATTTGAAAGAATGCTGACCCATCCAAGCCCAACTCCTTCGGTTCTTGCAGCAAGCCATAAGTTTTGAACTGCACAACATACACTGTATAATCCTGCCTCGGGAATGTTTGTTCTACCAATCACAAATGGACCAAATTTGGTTGGATCATATGTTACACATAGATTAATCGGAGATTCTAAAATTCCTTCAAGTTTAAACGAAAGATATTTTGATCTTTTTGGTTCTTCAATTAATTTGGATGAACGATTTTTTTCTTGCTCAAATGAATCTTTTATCTTCCTTTTTGTAATCATCTCTTTTATCAAAATAAAATTCCATGGCTGAGAAAAACCAACAGATGGTGCATGATGTGCCGCATTTAGAATTCTAGCTAAAACAACATCATCAATAGATCTTGATGTGAAATGTGATCTGACATCTCTTCTAGAATATATTGCCTTATAGAGACCTTTTTTTTCCTCTTCTGTAAAATCTTCTGTCAATTCTTAACCGTCTTCCTTCTTTTTATTCAATCCTTTCTTTTGTTAAACGTTAATAATGCCTGCACCTAATCTTTTACTTCAATGGGCCGGTAGTCTAGCCGGTTAGGATACTGCCCCGACATGGCAGTGATCGTGAGTTCGAATCTCACTCGGCCCACTCTTTATCTTAAGTTGAAGACTTGAACTCTTTTTCTATCAAGCTCCAAGACGTTTCTGTAGTTATGATTCCTTCAGCACTAAAACTATTGATTCTACCATCCAAAACAGCTTGATATATTTCTGAATTTAATTCAGATTTTATTAAAACAAAAGTGTTTTTCAATGGAATTTCTGAATCCGGATAAAATACTGCCCTACCAGGCATGGCAATATCTTCAGTAGAATATTGACCAGAACCCAACAATTGATCATCTGCATAAAGCTGGTATCCAATAACAGGAACTGTAAAAGTTTTTTCACTTGGATTTTTTACAAGAAAAACAATTTCTAATTTTGCAGAATTTTCAATCGAATTAACGTCTTTTACTTCTACACTAGATAATTGAATTTCAACTTGTTCTAACTGTGAATTATCAAGACTGGCATACCAGATGATGATACCCATCAATCCAAATAATCCTGCTATAGAAGCATACACTATCATTTTACTTTGTAATCCCAATTCAATGATATCAGATTATGAACAACTAAAAAACGTTGTCAAGATCCAAATACATAATATTTGATTTGAAATATGAAACAGTATGACTCCATTAGAACAAGCAATAATTATGTGGATTCATCTTCTTGCAGCTGCAATCTGGGTGGGTGGCTCTCTTTTTATTGGAATTGTTTTTTCACCACTTCTAAAAACAATGTATGGTTCAATTGAAGAAAGATTACAAATTATGATTAAAGTTGGTAAGAGATTCAACAAAATTGCTGTACCATCATTAATTATTCTAATGGGAACTGGATTATACAATTCACATGTATTGTTGAGTAAACCTGATCTGTTAATGGCAACAAGCTATGGTAATTTTCTTATTATAAAAATAATTTTAGTCATAGCATTAATCATTACATATATCATCCATGTTAGAGTAATTAGAAAAGATGTAGAAGAAAAAATAATGTCAAAACAAATGTCAACTCAACAAATTCAAAAACTAAGAAAAAAAATTATCATACTTGGAGAAATTACTGTAATCCTATCTGTAGCAATTCTATTTTTTGCAGCATTACTAGATGCTGGCGTATGAAATACCTTCAATTCTAATCTCAAACCCGTCATTTAGTTTACCTACTCCATATTTACAACCAGTTATTTTTGAAGCCACAAACAAATTTGTCTCTAGATGTTTTGAAATATTTTTAACTCTAAAAATTGTCAGTTCATCAATAAGACATGCTGGTAAAACAAGCATATCTGCTAGTCGTTCATCAACGCCAAGATTATTTTTAATAAAACTTTCTAGATCCAAATTAAATTGTTCAGTTTTTTTATCAAAAATTGAATCAATCCCATTTATTGATTCATCATCAATACTACAAATCAACAAGGATGCTCCTGAATCAATAGCAATTTCTTCATTAATTTGAGATTGAACATTGAATTTTTTTTCAATTAATTTTTTTTCAAAATTTTCAACATTTCTTTTTATTAGCTCAATTGGTAAATTAGAAAATGAACAAAACAATTTTACATTTTTTGTTTTTCTTTGATTTAGTGTAATTGATTTTACTTTGGATGGTAAAACTTCTAAATTTATTTCCCCACCACCTTTAGGATAATAACCACGTTTGATTACTTTCATTGAAAATTTAATTCCCATTCTAGAATATGCTTCTCTCAAAACATATTGAGTATAATCAATTGTAGGACTCCAAAGAGTATCTGTACCTCCCTTGATTGTTAAATTTATTTTTTTTTGACATATTGCAGCTACTGGAATCAATACTTGTAGTATGAGAGATATACTTCCTGCAGTTCCAACATCTTCAATTAGATTACAACTTTTGACATTTCCTGGAATGAATTTTAAACTTGTTGATCCTACTTTTGCTCCTTCCACATCTGCATCACAAATTTTTTGTAGAATTTTAATTGCAGTAAGATGCTGCGGTCTTAATCCTACAACATTTCTATTTTTTCTTATATTTTCAATTATTACAGATTGTTTCGTAATACATGACAACGTAATTGCAGTACGAATTATTTGTCCTCCGCCTTCGCCAAATTCACCGTTAATTTTTAGAAATTCCATGTATTTTCTTATAATTCAGCACTTTATGATAGTTTTTTAAAAAGAAATTATCTAATTATTTTGTATGGATGGATTACTGATAGGGAGATTTCAACCATTTCACTTAGGTCATTTAGATGCTTTACGTTTTGCATTATCCAAAGTTGATAAATTATGGGTAGGATTAGGCAGCTCCAATAAATCATTAGATAAAAACAATCCATTTTCTGCTGAAGAACGAAAAGAAATGATTCTATCTTCAATTGATGATACTATGAAACAAAGAATTCAAATTTATTTTATTCCAGATCTGGATAACCACATTAAATGGATTGAACTTATCAATACAATAGTTCCAAAATTTGATATTATTTTTACTAATGATGAATTAACTAGACATCTTTATTCAAAACGTAATGTTGCAGTACTATCAATTCCATTTGTCAAAAGAGACATTCTCTCTGGAACAAATATTCGAAATATGATAATATCCGATCAAAAATGGGAGGATCTTGTCCCTGAAGGAACTAAACATTTTTTGAATAAAATAAGTGGTAAACAACGATTGAAAAATCTCTAATTATAAATAAACCTCATTAGAAAGCTACGTTGGAGATATAAAATTGGAATATTTATCGATGCTTCCTGGTCCTACAAATGTACCTGATAGAGTTATGAGAGCAATGCTTGCTCCAATTATAAATCACAGAAGTGATGACTTTGTTGAACTATACACAGATGTAGTTGAAAAAACACAACAAGTTTTTCAAACTAAAAATGATATAGTTGCATTATCTGCATCAGGAACTGGAGCAGTAGAAGCAAGTGTAATTAATATTGTAAAAAAAGGTGACAAAATCATAATTCCTGTAAATGGAGAATTTAGTGGTAGACTTGCAGAACTAATTGAAGCTCAAGGAGCTCATGTAATTAAACTTCAAACTCCTCCTGGAGAAAATGCAACTTTTGATAAAATAAAAGAAGCTTTTGATAATAACAAAGATGTCAAAGCATTCTATGTTGTTCACAATGAAACATCTACAGGAACAATGGTAAATTATCTAGATAGGATATCTGATTTAACATCACGTAATGATGCAATGTATGTTGTAGATTCTGTTTCTATTCTTGGAGGTGTAAATCTCCCAGTTGATAAATGGAATATTGATGTATGTATGACTGGTGCACAAAAAGCAATCGCTGCACCTCCTGGAATTTCTCCAATATCTATTAGTCCTAAAGCTAAAAAATACATGATTGCTAATCCTCCACCTACAATGTACTTCAATTTAGCAAGATATTTCAAATATTATGAAGAATCAAAACATACTCCATTTACTCCAGCATTGCCTTTACTTTATGCATACAGAGAAGCATTATCAATTATGTTAGAAGAAGGACTTGAACATGTATTCAAACGACATAAGATTTGTTCTGATGCACTCTATTCTGGTTTAAGTGCAATAGGTTTAACACCATTTGCAAAAAAAGAAGATCGTTCAATATCCATAATTGCATTAAATTACTTAGATGGTCTAGAAGACAAAATTTTCAGAGATACATTAGCTGAAAAATTCAGAGTGTTGGTAGCTGGAGGATTTGGAAATCTCAAAGGTAAAGTCTTCAGAGTAGGATGTATGGGAGAAGTTAACAAATATCATGTTATGAGAACAATATCTGCAATTTCATCAACATTAGCAATGATGGGTTATGATGCAGATGCCCAAGCAGGTCTCAAAACAGCTGAAGAAAAACTAAAAGCTCTATAATCCATGTTAACTTAATATAAGGAAATTCGAGACCGATCACATTGACTTTCAATAAAGGTTCATTGATACTAATTGATTATACTGCTAAGGTTAAAGATAATGCAGAGGTTTTTGATACTACTATAGAAGAAGATGCAAAAAAACATTCTATTCATGAATCAAATGTAAAATATCAACCAAAACTTGTTTCAATTGGTGAAGTATCGTATCCTGTTCTCAAAGGATTAGATGAAGCATTAGCTAAAACTTCAGTTGGTGATAAACTCACAATTGAAGTTACACCTGACAAGGGATTTGGAGAACGTGACTCAGGTAAAGTTAGAATGATTCCAATTAGAAAACTTGGTGAAGATGCAGAAAAAGTTTCGGTAGGTGATACAATTGAGGTTGATAATAAAAGAGGAATTATAAGATATATTGGTTCAGGCAGAGTTCAAATCGATTATAATCACAGATACGCAGGTAAAACAATTCTTTATGATGTTAATGTAGTAAAATCACTTGAAACTCCAAACGATAAAGTTGATGGTATTCTAAAAAATAGACTACCTTTAGAAGATTCCAAGATTACATTTGAATTAAAAGATAAAGAAGTAAACATCACAATTCCTGAAGAAATACTGCGCGCAGATGGGCTTCAAATTATGAAACACTTTATACAATTAGATATTTTCAAATTTGTTCCATCGTTAGAGAAAGTTAACTTTATTGAAACACATGTAAATAAACAAACTCAGACAAAGAAAGCTGAAACTAAAGAAGAAAAAACACCAGAACCAAAAACAGCTTAAATCAAATTACATTAGTTACTTTTGCAAGATTCAATGCCTTTTTCTCTGTCATTTCAATTTCTTTTAAAATAGTATATCTTTCAGGCCTTAATTCTTGTGCAATCATTAGAGCAGTTACAATTTCTTCAGATTTTAATCCAATTTGTTTGGCTGATGTTGGTGCGCCAACATCTTTTAACGTTTTTACAATTTTTTTCCAATCTTGTCCTTGTAACTTTGCCATCATAATAGAACCAATACCGCATTTCTCTCCATGAAGACCTCTTCCAGGTGCAATCTTATCTAAAGCATGTGAAAAAAGATGTTCTGCTCCTGAACATGGTCTACTACTACCTGCAATGCAAGATGCAACTCCTGCACTAATCAATGCTTCAACAATTATTCTTACATCTAATCCGTTTTTAGCATAATAACTTGAATTTTCCATAACAATCTTTGCACTCATTAATGCTAAATCTGCAGAATATCTACCGTAATACTCACCTGTTTTTTCATGTCCTAACCGCCAATCTTTAACTGCTATAATATTTGCAATAAGATCACCACAACCGCTAGCTAAAAGTTTTGGAGGGGCTTTACGAATTATGTCAATGTCTACAAATACTCCTAACGGTGCTGATGCAACAATAGAATGAGGTTTATCACCAACAATGGACACAAATGGACTTGCCATTCCATCATGCGAAGCAGCAGTTGGTACGCTTACAAATGGCTTATCTAGGTTAAATGCAATCATTTTAGCAGTATCTACGGAACGACCTCCTCCAATACCTACAATCAAATCACTTTGATCTTTTTTTACGTCTTTTTGGATCGTATTTATGGCTGGAATTGTATTATTTCCAGACATATGCCAAACAAATTTTATTTTATTGGATTTTAATGAACTTTCAATTTTTTTCTGAATAATTTTTGTTACATTTGTTCCGCTGATTAACGAAATTTTTTTTGATTTATTAAGAGAATTAACAAACTTTCCAAAATCACCCATGTTTTTCTCCCCAATCTCAATAAGCCTGGGTAGTTCCATCGTATGCGACTGCATACGATCATGACTTTTTGTCATTATTTATCATTTCAATGGAACAAAAAGTTATTTAAAAGGGTGTCATGCATTTCCTAATATCTCTAATAGGTGTATTTTGTCAAATAATGTTGAAGAAAAAATTCTGCACGGGACTACCACTGTAGGTATCAAGGCTAAAGACGGTGTTGTCTTATGCGCCGATATGAGAGCTAGTGCTGGATATTTTATAGCAAATAACAACACTATGAAAATTCAAAAAATTGATGCACACGCAGGCTTGACTTTAGCTGGAGGTGTAGCAGATGCTCAAAACATTGTAGATATACTTCGTTATCATTCAAATCTTCATAGAGTAGAAAAACAGGGACCGATTTCAATTCATTCTCTTGCTAGACTCTGCTCTCTCATATTTCATCAGAATCGTGGTTATCCATTCATGGCTGATATTCTCGTTGGTGGTTATGATGCAAATGGTCCTGCATTATTTAATATCGACATGTTTGGTTCAGTTGAACAAAAATCTTATGTGACAACAGGTAGTGGCTCTCCTGTAGCATATGGTTTGTTAGAAGAAGAATATAGATCAGATCTAACAGTAGAAGAAGCAAAAAAAATTGCTCTAAGAGCAGTAAAAGCCGCAATAGTTAGAAACATTGGTACTGGCGATGGAATTAACATCGCAGTTATGGATAAAGACGGATTCCGTCTTTTGACTGAAGAACAAAAGAAAGCAGTCATCGAACTTTAGTGATTTAATGCAAAGAAAACAGCAACAAAAAGAATTACCTCCTAGCCAAAATATGATGGCGATCATACTGCAAAGTATACCCAAAGAAGCTAAAGTAACAAAAATTGAATATGAAGGACCAAGAATTGCGTTGTATACAAATTCACCACGTTATCTAATGGAAAACAATGAAACAATTTCTAATCTTGTTAATATAATTAAAAAAAGAATTGTTGTACGAACTGATGAATCTATTAGAAAATCAGAAGAAGACGCAAGAAAAATTTTAGCTGAATGTATTCCAAAAGAAGCAAATTTTCAAGGGGCATTCTTTGATACTGCTACAGGTGAAGTTTCTATTGAAGCTAAAAGACCTTGGTTGCTACAAAGAGATGCAAAAGAATTCAATCATGCTGAAATAACTGAAAAAATAGGTTGGAAACTCCGTATAAGAAAAGCAACTACTATACCATCTCGTACTATTCAAACAATAAATGCAAATCTAAAACTCACAGCTGCTGAACGAAGCAAGCAATTCAAACAAATTGGAGATGAGATATTTAGGCCTCGATTAGCACAAAAATCTGAGGTATCTCTCATAACACTTGGTGGTTTTAGTCAAGTAGGAAGATCTTGTATGCTCTTATCTACTCCTGAAAGTAAAATTCTAGTTGATTGTGGTATAAATCCTGGTGCTAAACACCCAATGGATTCTTTTCCTAGGTTAGATTTTTTAGATATTACTTTAGACGAACTTGATGCAATAGTGATTGGACATGCACACTTAGATCACACTGGGTTCTTACCTGCATTGTGTAAATTTGGTTATAAAGGACCAATTTATTGTACTGAGCCAACACTACCGATGATGAATCTTATTCAATTAGATGCAATCAAAGTCGCTGCTGCACAAGGTAGAACACCAATTTACTCCGAAAGAGATGTTAAACAAATCATGAAACAAGCTATTACTTTACCATATGGTACTGTTACAGATATTTCGCCTGACATTAAATTGGTACTTGCAAATGCAGGTCATATTTTAGGTTCAGCTTTATGTCACTTTCATATTGGCAATGGTGATCATAATTTTGTTTATTCTGGCGATATTAAATTTGGAAAAAGTATTTTATTTGAAGCAGCTAGTTGGAATTTCCCTAGAGTTGAAACTCTGTTAATTGAAAGTACATACGGTGCAAAAGAAGACATTCAACCAACCAGACAAGAAGTAGAATCTGCATTCATTAATGCAGTAAACAACACTCTTGCTGATGGAGGAAAGGTTCTCATTCCTATTCCTGCGGTAGGTCGTGCACAAGAAATCATGATGGTAATTGATCACTATATGAAATCCGGCGAAATGGTTGAAGCTCCTGTTTTTACAGAAGGAATGATTTCAGAAGCTTCTGCAATTCACGAGGCATATCCTGAATATCTTGCTAGAGAATTAAAACAGAAAATTTTAGAAACTGACGATAATCCATTTGATTCGGAATACTTTACAAACATTGAGCACGCTGATACACGAGAAGAACCTATGCGAGATAATTCACCATGTATTATTTTAGCAACATCTGGAATGTTAGAAGGTGGACCTGTTTTAGAATATTTCAAAAATATTGCTCCTGATAAAAAGAACAAAGTTTTGTTTGTTTCATATCAAGTTAATGGAACTATGGGCCGAAGAGTATTGGATGGTTCAAAACAAGTTACTATGTTAGGTAAAGAAGGAAAAGTAGAAGTTGTTACAATTAATTGCAGTGTTGAAAAACTAGATGGATTTAGTGGGCACAGTGATTACAATCAACTAATGTCATTTGTTCAAAGACTAAGACCAAAACTTCGTAGAGTACTAGTAAATCACGGAGAACGACGAAAATCAGAAAATTTGGCAATGAATATCAGAAGAATGTTTAGAGTTCCTGCACACTATCCTCAAGTTCAAGAAGCGATCAAATTATTTTAGATCGTATTCTGGTTTCCAGATTTTAATATTTGATGGTGCCACAATAATTCTTTCTTCACCCAATCTTGCAATATCTGCACCTTCAGTTTTTGCAATAGAATACAACTCCTCAACTACTTTTCTGAGTTGTTCAACATTTTTTTGAGCCAACGGTGTAACTCTAAGAATTAAAATCATTTCTTTTTTGATGTCTTCTTTAATCGAATGTACATCACTGATGTCTCGTATAGTGATGGCTTTCAAATACGTGGGATTTTCCTGTTTTTGCATCCTTGAAGAAAATGCGATCTACTCCTTCAAAAACTCTTCCTTAGTTTTAACTAATTCCAAAAAAAATTCATGCCTAAATTCTAAATTTAATGTATGATTCTTCTTCAGCATGATCTGTTGATATTTCATTTGTTATATTGTTTTTAGAAATAATGATTGCTGCTTGTTTTCCCTTTGGTGCATCTGAATATCTTAAGGTAATAGAAGATGCAAATTTTACATGCATATCTGCATTTTCCCCCCGTAAAATTGAAACTGGTCCCATATGATCACGAGCCTGTAATAAAATATCATTAGGTAATGCAATTGCTTTTATCATTTCATTTTCATCTTTATTTCTACCAACAACAAATTTAGTTTGTTCATCTAATCTGAAATGTCTTCCTACTTTTAGTAAATCAATATCATTTATTGTAGGAGTTTCAATGTGTGAAAACAAATCTTTTGCACGTAAACCAAATGTTGGATCAGTTAAAAGACATCCACCACCAGCATTTGGTGGATTTTCAATTCCATATTTTTTTGCCATCTCTAATTGTGCTCTTCTAGTTCTTCCTTTAATCATTCCAAGATTTTCTCTTTTGATCAATCCATTTTTTTCAGGATCTGTTTCTGGAAGTAGTCCTGCAGATAATGGTCTAACAATTTTTCCTATAAGACCTGAATCTTTTTCAATTGTTCTTAGTGAAGGAGCATGTTGACTCATTGGTCTTTGTCCTAACACTTCTCCTGAAATTATAAATTCAGCACCGATCTCTTCCATGTGTTTTTTTGCAGCATCAAACATCATAGTCCTACAATCAACACATGGATTAAATCCAGAACCAATACCATGTTTTGGATGTTTTAACATCTCAATGTATTCATCACCAAGATACACAGTTTTTAAATTGACATTAAGATCATCAGCTCTTTCTCTAATCTCAAAACCACAACCTCTTCCACAATCAAAATCACAAAAAGGTGTTTTTATTGCAACAGCTGAAACTTCAAACCCTTGTTCTTGCATCATTCTAACTGCAAGCTGGCTATCTAAACCACCAGATAATAGAGCAACCACTTTCTTTTTTTCATCTGCCATATTAAAAAAATCAAAATTGCTGTATACAAACTTTACATCATACATAAATTAAGAATCGCTGTGATATTTTTTGTGAAGGAACGAAGAAAAAATCTTCTCAAATTCGCTCAAAAGATCGACTGTGATACACTAATTGCATTTGAGCCTGAAAATTTATTCTATATGACTGGATTTTGGGGGGAGGCTATTGGTATGTTGGAAAAAGGTGGAAAAACCACTATTATTGCTCCTGAACTTGAAGTAGGTCGTGTTAAAGAAGAATCTGAAGACTGTGATGTAATTACTGCAGAACGTGGTATGGGATTAATATCGTCATTAACCAATAAAATCAAAAAAAAATCTGTTTGCACTGATTGCCAAAATTATGCAGTAATGACATCTCTCAAAAAAGTTGTCCCTAAGATAATATCATCCACCGAGCCATTTTATGATTCTCGTATTATAAAAGATGAATTGGAGATCAATATTTTGAAAAAAGCTTCAAAAATAATTGATGAAATGTATGAACTTTGTAATAAAAAAATGAAAGTAGGTCAAAAAGAATCTGAATTACAAACAATATTGATGTCATACGCAATGGAACAAAAAATGTTTGATACTGGATACAAATCCACACTAAACCCTTTGATTATAGCTGGAGGATCCAATGGAGCATTACCACATGCACAAGTAACTGACAGAAAATTCAAAAAAGGAGATCTTGTAGTAGTTGATCTTACATTAAGATACAAAGGGTATGTTTCAGATGCAACTAGAACATTTGCAATTGGAAAAATATCTCCTCAAGAAAAACATGTTTATGAAATTGTAAAAGAATCACAAAAACTTGGATTAAAATCAGTTAAACCAAATGTTAATTGTAAAGATGTTGACTCTGCTTGTAGAAAATACATCGAGGAACAAAACTATGGGAAATATTTTATTCATTCAACAGGTCATGGTATTGGACTTGAAGTTCATGAGTTACCAACTATCTCATATCGAAGTGATACAAAATTAAAAGAGAACATGGCTATTACTGTAGAGCCTGGAATCTATATGCCAAATAAATTTGGAGTAAGAATTGAAGATTCCTTAATTGTAAAAGATAAACCACTAATTTTGCATAAATTTACAAAAGATCTAATTACTATTTAATTCTAGTCGTAATAGTTTACAATATCAATTATGTGTTTTGCATTTGAGCTTTCAGCCTTGATTTCTTTTGTAATTTGATTTACATTCCAGATATATTCTATATTTCCCTTATAGGATTCAAACATCAAACTTACTTTATAATTTTCAGTAGAATCAATTTGAGTAATGTTTAGTTCCACTTTTGTCTTTTTGTTATTGAATATTTTTTCATCAGGATACTCTTTAGCAATTTGTTCTTTAATAGCATTCAATACAGTCAATCCTTTTTCATTTGGACCATTATATGACATTAAAATTTCTAAAATTTGTTCTTCTTCATTGGTTAAATTATTTGGAAAACTGCTTTCTAAGTCACCTTTTGTTAATTCAGGAATTACAAATACTACAAAAATTGCTACTATGCCTAGATAAATTGGAGCTCTTTTTTTTAGAAATGACTTAAAATCTGACTTTTTTGGTTCATCTTCTTTCTTTTTGTTATTTTTACCCATTTCTACTCTCTCTATCAATCTAGTATTTTGCAGTTAAAATTAAAACTTGCCAAGGAAATACTATCATCTTATTTCTTTTTGTATACGGAATAGTGTTTTGTTTAACTGCCTGTTTCAATTCACTTCTTTGTGATTTATCTAATGCATCTAATTTTTCCTTAATTGGTTTGGCAATGTATTTGAGATAATTTTTCCAGTACTCTTCAAAATTTCCGGGACTATAGCTAAATGTAAAATCTTTTATTGAAATTTTTGAAAATCCTGCATTTTTTATTTCATCGTATAATGATTTTTTTGTTCCAAATCTATCTAAATTAGGTGTACCAGGTGGTACATAATCTGGAATAAACTTTGTAATAGCATCTAAAATACTGCTAAAAAATGGAACTTTGTCTTTATGACCATGAACTGATATTCCTAACGTTCCTGTTTTTTTAAGGCTATTTCTGATATTTTTTAATGCTTTTTGTGCATTTGGGAAAAAAAATAATGCGTACTGACATGTTATAATGTCAAATTTATGATTAAAATTAAATTTTTCAGCATCAATATTTATAAAATCTAAATTGGATTTTTTTCCATTCCATTTTTTTGCAATATTAATTGCAGTAACTGAAGCATCTGCTCCAATAACACATCCTGAATTTCCAATTTTATTAAGAATTTTTTTTGTAACTGCACCTGTACCACATGCAAGATCTAATATGCTATCACCTTTCTTTATGTTTACTAGATCAACTAACTTTGATGTACTTTGAAATGGTCCTTGATTAACACCAGCCCATCTTTTATGATATCTTGGTGCTATTTCATTCCATATCTTGATGTTTCTTTGTTTATACTCTGTATGATCTAGTTTCATTATATTTTTGATATTTGATGATATATTTTATGTAATCTCTTTAAAATCTGATTTAATTGTTCTTCCTGTCTCGTGAAAATACCTATGTTCAATCTCTTTTAGCTTATCTAATGTTTTTTCGTTTTGTATTTTCTTTAATTTAATCTTATTATATTCAGCTAAAAGTTTTTTCATTTCTGATTTTTTCATTTTATATTTTTATTTTATTTTCAATCTCTTTTATAATTAATTTAGCAATTTTTTCTTTTTTTATCCAACCAGACGAAATAACTTTGTTTGAATCAATTATCAATACCTCATTATTTTCAGGATTTTTTTTATATCTTTTTGAACCAATATCATTTGCAATGATCATATCTGCATTTGATTCATTCATTTTTTTCTTTGCAAGCGTAATTAATTCATTTTTTGGAATATTTGCCTCAGCTTTGAAACCTACTAAGAATACATTTTTCTGATATTTTTTAATAAAATTAATTATTTTTGGCGCCTTTTTGAGGCTAATTTTTATTTTGTTTTTAGAACTTTTTATTTTATTTTTGCTAGGATTTTCTGGAATGTAGTCTGATATGGCAGCAGCCATTATTACAATATCAAATTTATTTTGCATCTCTTTTTTTACAACATTAAATATTTCATTGCTTGTAGAAATTTTAATTATTTTTACACCTTTTGGTGGTTTCTCACTTCCTGGGCCATAAACTAATGTCACCTTAGCTCCTGATGAAATTAATTCCGAAGCTAATAACATACCAGTTTTTCCTGAGCTTTGATTTGTAATTACTCTAACAGGATCAATATATTCAATTGTTGGTCCAGCTGTAATCAAAACTTTTTTATTTTTTAAAATAGATGAAAATCCAAATTTTTTTAATACATAATCTAAAACATCTTCTGGTTCTGTAGCTTTTGCTTTACCTTCAGTTTGTTGAGGAGCTAGAAATTCAATTTTATTCTTTAAAAATTCAACATTCTTTTTTACTGCGGCATTTTCATACATAGATGCATGCATGGCAAGACACATCAAAATTGGAATCTTTGAGCCAAACCCTACTGTAAGCACCGTAGATACTGGTGTATCATCAATACCATTAGCTAATTTTCCCAATGTGTTTGCAGTTGCAGGATAAACTATGATGAGATCTGATTGGTTATAGTCTGCTAATTTGATGTGTTCTAATTCACCTGTTAGCTTTGTTATCACTGCATTTCCTGTTGCCCACTTAAAATAATCTGGCTGTACTAATTTTGTAACCGCATCACTTGTAACACATCTAACATCTGCACCATGTCTCATTAGCAATCTTGCTAATTCAATTGCTTTGTATGCTGCTACACTTCCTGCTACACAAAGAACAATTTTTTTCCCAGAAAGCTCAACTCCGTATGAGCTCACAATATCTAATGATGGATGATTCTTAATGATCTTCTTTTTAGCTGCCAATTTGCTCTCGTAGTTTTTTAAATTCATCTTCATCCATTGAAAACCAGTTTTCTTGGGCAGGAAATATGCTTGATTCTACTTCTGTTTTATAATTTTCAAGAGATTTTACAATATCCTCGGATAGATTCAAGTATCTTTTTGCAAATTTTGGTTTGATTTTTTCATACATTCCCAACAAGTCTTGTACAACTAGAACCTGTCCATTACAACCAACTCCTGAGCCAATTCCAATAGTTGGTATGCTCACTGTCTCTGAAATTATTTGTGCAACTTCATTACTTACCATTTCTAAAACAATACTAAATGCACCAGCTTCTTCAAGCTCTTTTGCATCTTCAATTAATTTTATTGCTGTATCTTTTGTTTTCCCCTGCACTTTGTATCCTTCAGATAACATAGTTGTTTGCGGTTGTAATCCAATATGGCCCATTACTGGAATACCGATATCTGTAATTGCACTAATTGTTTCTGACATTACAATTCCACCTTCTAGTTTTACAGCATCGGCCCCTGCTTGTATTAATCTCCCAGAATTTTTAATTGCATCTTCAATACTTACTTGATATGACATAAATGGTAAATCTGCAACCAACAAGGCATTTTTCCTTGCTCTACTGACTGCTTCTGTAAACATACACATTTGATCCATTGTTACTGGTATGGTATTTTCATAACCAAGCATTACCATGCCCGCACTATCTCCAACAAGTAGAACATCTATTCCTGCTTTATCACACAGTGAAGCAAGTGTATAATCATAACTTGTAACTACTGAAATTTTTTTACCATCTTTTTTCATTCGAATAATATCGTAGACTGATTTATGCAAAATGAGCTCTCCTTGTTAAATTATTTCTAATTTCAATTATATTGTCTGAAAGATTTTTTTTATTATTAAAATTCTTGACGATCATTTCAAGTGTATTTTTGTTATTTTTTGATAATTTTTTATA